>Ga0193743_1000251_pt1 | contig 43267 bp, 50 predicted proteins | sample L2c2metaG_FD_143038 | JGI IMG/M metagenome (GOLD analysis project Ga0193743, IMG submission 143038) | Soil microbial communities from a riparian zone of the East river system, Colorado, United States - L2c2 | ecosystem: Environmental > Terrestrial > Soil > Riparian zone | place: USA: East River... | reverse complement strand
TGAGTACCAGCCATACTCAGTGGAGTATCTGAATTTGTTGATGTCAAGTTCACTTCCACTGGCACATCTGAAATTAAAGATAGGATGTCCAGTGATGCTACTTAGGAATTTGGATGCTTCAAAGGGACTTTGTAATGGTATGAGGCTGAGGGTGTTGGCAATCAGAAGGAGAGTATTGAAATGTAGGATTATGAGTGGAGACAGGAGATTTGCAGGAAAAGTGGTATTTATTCCTCGGATCACGTTGTCACCAGCTGCAGAGGATTTGCTGATTCCACTTAGAAGAAGGCAATTTCTGATTTGACTGGCATTTTCTATGACAGTCAACAAAAGCCAAGGACAATCTCTTCAGAATGTGGGATTATATTTTAGGAAATCTTTTTTTTCACATGGACAATTGTATGTAGGATTATCTAGATGTACATCAGGACATAGAGTAAAAGTGTTACTGAAAGAGGTTGATGGAGGCAGAACAATGAATGTAGTATACAAAGAAATACTTACTGGACTGGAGTTGTAATGATATGACTTATATTGAATGAGTGATATAAATGAGATGAGGTGATTGGATATTAGGATTTAGTGCAGTCAATGTCACATGTTGTGATGCAGCCAGGGGGTCCAGGGGGGCTCTGCCCCCTGGTGAGCTGAGAAGGCGTGCTGCAGGCAGGCTCATATTTAAAAATGGAGGACAAGGTGCTATGAATATGATTCATTGTCAGCAGGTTGATGATGAATTAGAATTGATGATAATAATAATAATAATAATAATAATAATAATACACTGCGTGGACCCTCTCGGGATCTGTGGGACAATGGAAAAGGGGGGGAGAAAGTGAAAGAAAAATAGATCTATAACAGATTATAAATCAATGTTAGCCAATTGCCCAGAGTGTGTGAAAGCTGTATTTTCCAAACCCATAACATCATCCTCCAACTCACTGGCATCTGAATCTGTTTCCCTGGCATCCCCACTTTGCTCCTTACCTGACCAAATGAGATAAATATGCTGGATCAAAAATGCAATACAAGGCACAAGATCCCAATGGAAGATATTTTTTTTAAGGAGAGTCAGAGCTTCATTATCAGTAAGAGGATATACCAGTTGAAAGGCTGGCTGTTTGACATGAATGAAGAATTCCTGGCACACCAAATGTGCCTGAAGGTTTGAGGCACATTTGAAGAATAGCAGATTCAACATGCATGTAATAAAGATATTAAATTTTCTGAATTTTTCGAATTAATTCTATTTATTTTATTTAAAACAACGATGGACAAGCAAATCCGAAACGACTGTAATATTTCAATCGCCGACATTATAGTTACTTTGCAGCTATAATGTTTGCTCTAAGGCATGCGCGCAGATTCAGTGCAGTGGCCGCGACCATAGATGCTGTTCAAAAGTTGGAAAACGACTATTCGCGTCTACTGCGTGTCGTCAAGAAGCGCATTGACGACCGAAAGTGGCTCGCCTCCGAAGTGCTTGGAAACCTTCACTCATTTTCCATATATTGACGGCCCATTCAGATTTCAGATGACATGTCTTCCTCAGAAGATATAGCAAATCTTAAACAGCTGAAGGAATCAGAACCCCTTCAACATGCTTGGGACAACTGGATACAGACCCGACAGGTTGTTTGTCCTATCTTCTCCCCCCCTCCCGCACCGTTCCCTGAAAAGCAACCTTTTTTTAGTAGCTCTTGCAAGAAACCGCCCCTCTCCTTCATGATCCAGATTTATCCATGCGTTCTCTTGCATCAGAAGAATTCAACACTCTTTCAGATACACTGACGGAAGCCGTCAAGACGACCTTCCCTGCTCTCCTTATCCCACCTTCGCCTACGCGTCACCTCTCAGCCCTCATGGAACTTAAATCAGGTGTTGGAGGTTCCGAATCTAGTTTGTTCCTCTCTGATCTTTTACGAATGTATCAACGTCTGGCACACTCAAATAATTGGAAATCATCCATCGTCGCCAAAAATAGCATAGAGAGTGGAGGAACCAAAGATGCTATCGTCGAAATAAAGGGTGAGACCGCCTATGACACTCTGCGCTGGGAGAGTGGTGTCCACCGCGTACAACGCGTACCTGCCACTGAATCGAGTGGAAGAACACATACCAGCACGGTTGCCGTCGTTGTACGTGCTTCTTCTTTTCTTTTTAATCTCCCCTTAAAAGATCTTGACATTTGTCAGGTCTTGCCTCTCATGGAAGAAACTGATGCTCACGAGGAGGAACTATTCTCTATGGACGACATCAAACTAGAAGTGATGCGCGCTCGCGGTGCCGGAGGCCAGGTAAGAAAGAAAAAAAATTCTATCTATTAATATCAAACATCTACTCACCTCTCACCCTACAGCACGTCAACAAAACTGAATCAGCCGTCCGGCTCACCCATATACCCACCGGAATAACTGTATCTATGCAAGACGAAAGAAGTCAACATCAAGTAACATAAATATTCCTATTCCCCTTTTACATTACCTGACCCCCCACGTCCAGAACCGACGGCGTGCATTCCAGGTCTTACGATCCAGACTTATGGACCAAAAATTGACTCGAGAAATGGCTGCACGTCGTGCAACTCGAAGAAACTTGGTACGCGGGGCCGACCGGAGCGAGAAAATCCGGACATACAACTATGCTCAAGCAAGTTCCCTGTCTTTCATTTTTCTTCTCAAACCTAACAACCTCTTCCACGAACAGGATCGTGTGACAGACCACAGGATCGGACTATCACTGATGAACTTGACTTCCGTCATGGAAGGCGATGGCCTGCATGGTTTCGTTAATGCAGTCAAGAAACATCACGAAGAGGGTATCATGGAAGATATGCTAGATATAGAGTAAAAGTATGTGATTAGGAAAATACAACAAAGATAGTCTAATATTGGTCATAACATGATAGTTTGGTCAAGAGCCGGTCCCCCCAATTAATATTTATATATGCCCATAACTTGCTCACATCAATAAACATGATCCATTCGGATCAACACCCATCTCCTCCAACTCCTCTGCAGTAGCCTCCTTTTCGTTGCTCAATAGTTTCTCTTTCGCCTCCAATGGGAACCAATCCTGCATAAAATTAAGCAAACTCCAATCCACATTATCTATAGTAAATTTTTAAAAAAGGCGATCAACATTCACCATATACACTACCAAAAAGTAGAAAACCACATACTTCGATTTGCGGCCAGAACAGAAGGTGCTCTACACAATGGGCAAAGGTCTTTATTGCGTTTCTGCATCTTAACGAGGCAACGGACGCAAAAAAGATGACCACAAGTTAGTCTAATCGGCTTGAAAGCAATGCTTGTGCAAATCAAGCAAGAATAATCGTCAATGTGGGGTATGACGCGAATGAGCGTCTCTCCAATGGCTTGTACGAGAGCTCGTGAGAGGGAAAGAGTCGTTGTGTAGGAAATCAGGACTTCGAGTTGCGAGACACCTGATACCGACATAGAAGACAATAGTAGAGGAAGAGCAGTCCGTTTGGTATGTTTCTTGAGAATTTTACGAGTAGCTTCTGTATTTCCAAGTGAAAACTGTCGATAGAAAGGTTATTCACAAGAAAAAGCGGACTAAACAACAATCGCACCTTCTTGACATTCAAAATGAACAGATTAAGACTCAGGAAAGTGGCCAACGCTTCGGCGCTCTGCTTCATTTTAAAAGTGCTCTTGTCTCCAAGTCCACGTTGGCTGAGTCTTTCAACAAAGAGCTGCATCCGCTTCTCATTTTCCTCCACACTTCTCTCACCCCTCGTCCTTTCTCCAATACTCTCAAAGATCTCAGTATCAAGGTAAAGTTGGAATATCTCCCGCCAAGAATATAGGTCACTCTCCAATATAAGCCTTCAGTCAAATTTGATCTCAAGAGGGAACGAGAGAGAGAGAGACCAAAAAAATCACCTTTAATCCCGAAACTTTTACACGAACCGATCCAGCATTGTCAGTGAGGGGTGAATGTGGATGGAATTTGGATGCAGCCGATGCAGGATGAGCAGAATCACTGATAATACGGGAAAGATGTTGTACCGAAGACAGAACCTCTGAGCGCACAGCGGTGAGATGCAAAGAAACCGATTCAAGAGTAGTTGTAAGCAGGTTATAGAATGCCGTCTCCTGGGCAAGCGGGATAACGACTTCTTGGATCGTTCCCTGGCTGATAGTCGTAATACCTTCACTCTGCCTTGGAAAAATAAGAACGAGAGGGTAACGATTCATTCGACGTACCGCGCAGGGGCTAGGATTGAGAGGCCTTGCTCGGAAGTGTGTCCTTCATCGGTGCTGGTTGTTTGCTGATGCGAGGTCCACGGTAATCTGTTATGGTACAAGCTACCAGCGGCGTCTTGTCCATCCCCATTGACCACATCGCCTGAATCTACTAAACTGGCGCTCTTTGACGAAGGAATGAAAGTAGGAGGCGGAATATTAATCCATATCCTAAGTTGAGGCTCGATCCGAGTCGACTTGCCATTATTCAGTTCGTATACAACTGATGAAATATTGAACGGTTCTGAGGCAAGCCGATTTGAATCTTCCAGAAGCAGCCGTGGTTGTTCAGTTGTATGAACCAAAGTACCAGCCTCTCCAATAAGGCTATGCAGAACTTCCGGGGTCAGTCCTAAGGAAGACAGTTCGCCCACAATACGTTTGATAACTTTCTTTAGCTATCATAATTGTCAGTTTCAAAGAGATGAAGGTGTGGGGTGATAGAATGACGAACTTGACGATACTGAATATAATTTTCACGGAGTTCTGGAGGTAGACTGGCAAGCAGTTGGGCATACTTTTTCTCATAGTGCATGGCGTGGTAGCAAAATCGTGTTGCAACATCTAAGGACGCTGTTTTTGAACCAAGTTGGGAGGCTTATCTAATCAATTCATAGAATCAAGGGTCGAGTTGCCGAGGACATTTTACCCATGGCCCCTGGTGTCTGTCGATCAACTGATAAGGTGCAATTCAATGCGCCTAGTAGGTTTCTGACAGGGGTTGAACCAAAAATAGTAGTGACCTGCGATTTTACAGAACCCAGCAACTTTGACATAACAAGCACCGCTATTCCCATGCAGCTATTCAAAGTTCAATGGGACGCAATTATTCTTGAAAGACATCAGATTATTCCAGAGCAAAGGTATCATATCATAGATCTAGCAACCTCAACTACGAGAATCCTATAAGACCCTCCAATCACACTGATAATTCACTCAATCGACCTAGGAAAGCAATTCATGATCAATGACTCTCTCTATGAGCAACACAACTTACAACAGTTCCTTGTCAAGCTTGACATGGATAGAGGCGTGGTTAGGCACACCCTCAATACGATGGAAGGCATTGAGGTTCTTATGCATGGTGATTTGGAAAACAGAAGCGCTTCCTTGTCTGTGAAAATGAAATGGTCACTACTCGTTCAAATGATGACACACATAGAAACTTACCGGCTTGTGATAACGCTGTATGCAAGGAAGAATGACCAGACTCTGAACCATCGGTCACCGTACTTGGCAATAATACTGTCCTTGTTGCTGATCCAGTTTTTATACCAGCGGTAGATGGTAGCAGAGTAATGGACGCCGAGAACATCAATGTTCTTGATTTCGAAACCAGCACCCTCAAGCTACAAGACAAAGGGTGAGTCGAAGAAGGGACTGGAACAAGTAGACAACATGCCTTGTTAATGACCCATCCAAGAGAGCAAGAAGCATCAGCACCGGGGAAGACGTATTTGTTCATAAAGAGGCCCCTAAGGGACAATCAACAATTTTCATACATCGCTTGCCATAAACAAAGCTAACCAGATGAGGTCCTCGTATTGCCAACTAGGACGAAGGCCAGCAACTTGGAATACGAAAATGCCATCGTCGTCCAAGAGGTCGTAAACCTCTGACAAGAATTGGGAGTAGCGACGAATACCAACATGCTTAGAGAATTTGATCAATTTCCGTGCAGCCAATCAACAACACAATGACTCACTTCAGCCATCTCCAGACTGACGATCTTGTTGTATTTTGTACCAGTTGGAATCTCGCGATAGTCGCAGCACAAGATACGGGCTTTGTCTGATGGAACCTGCGTAGAGAAAACATTATTAGAGATAAGGGAAGAGAAGAAATGACTAAAAAAAGACTTTTACCCCGTTTTTAGCAATCCTTTCAGTACCGAACTGAGTTTGATTTTTGGCCAGAGTGACACCAGTCGCGTCACATCCGAAGTTTCTGGCGGCATAGGCGACAAGGGTGCCCCAACCACTTCCGATGTCCAGCAGTCTGAGTGCAGTAATGAACAAAAGCGCGATGAAGAGACGTATTATAAATCGTACTTGTCTGTTGGCTTGAGGTCTAATTTGCTGCAAACGACAGCAAGCTTGTTGTCTTGAAGCTGTTCCAAAGTCTCCTCGACGTCGGGGTTGAGTACAATGCCAGAGGTGTAGATCATACGAGGACCAAGGAACCTAGACTGATATTAGAGCAGCCGGAAGCTATAAAAAACTAGCAATTTACCACTCGTAAAAATCATCGCCACCTGTGACTATTAGCTTGACTCTGCGAAAGACAAACAGAACCCACTTACGGTCATAATGTCCACGAACTTGCTCCTCGTCCTGGCTCTGAGAGTGGATGACGACGGAAGGAATTAACACAGTGACGACATATTTGAACAATTCCCAGGTGAAGCTCATCTTAGCCCAGTCGTGACGTTGTTCCATGATCTCAAGTACGTCACCTAAATTTAGAACGAGTTCGATGTTAAGGATACGCGACGAAGACACAGAGAAACAAAGACATACCCTTGAAGTCAATCTTGCCCTCGAAATACGCGTCATGGAAGAGTTGCATTGGAATTTTTTCTTTGCCTTTGTATAGCTTCTTCAATTCGGGGTCTTTGATGGTAATGTACTCCTCAATGTCTTTGCCAGGCAACGCAACCTTGTCGTTTATACGACCGCCGTAGATGCTATTGAAAGTCCAATATCCTACGGTAGTCGGTGCGCCAGTCAAAATGAACATGAATAAATAAGTCTTGAAGCCTCCATATTTGATGATGGGGAGGAACGACTTGAGGATGTAAGGAACAATAATAAGTAGACCAGCAAGATGGAGGTTGTTGAAAGCGCCATTGCCTTCAGCAAGACCAACCAAGGGTGCATTTTTGATAGCGGGGTAGTTCGTCACCCGCACTGAAGAGGAGGACATGTTGGCGAGAAACAAAGATTGACAGCACGTCGCTTAACTTTTTCCAACTTTCTAGCCCGTGAGCTTTGCGGCTGTTTGGTATAGCCGGCCAACGACCACGTGCCCCGCAAATTGCCGGTAATCAGTGTTGGACATGTTGGCGTGGACGATACGCTCACCAACGCCGCCCGACAAAACATTTCAAGGTGAGCCCATCTTCAATATTTCCAGTCCTTTTGCACGGTTGCGTCGCGTTCGTATGAAGAGTGGCATTCCGCAGAACCTAAATTGAAGGATTTTCGTTGGATTTTCGAGATGGATGGTGGTCAATCAATCTGGATGACAGAGCTAACCTGTGTTTCCTCTTTTTTGTGATATCCTTTAGATGGTGCGTTTCTCTCTTTTATTACACTTTTGCTATCTCTGATATAACATTGTCCGAGTTCAGAAGCTTGAAATCGATTCATTCTCCGGCTATCGAATTTACCCAAGCAAGGGCAAGACATTCGTTCGAGGCGACAGCAAAGTACGATGGACAGGCAACCTGTCCGTGATACCCTGCTCACCCCTCTTCTTTACCAGGTCTTCCGCTTTGCCACCTCAAAAAATGCATCCCTCTTCCTCCAACGCAAAAATCCCCGAAAGATCGCCTGGACGGTAGTATACCGCAGAATGCACAAGAAAGGTATCACTGAGGAGGTTGCCAAGAAGCGTTCTCGCAAGACCGTTAAGCATCAACGTGGAATTGTCGGTGCCGATCTCGCAACTATCGCAGCTCGCCGCAACCAGACCGCTGCCGTCCGCACGCAACAGCGATTGGCAGCCATTACAAAGGCTAAGTCAGAAAAGAAGGAAAAGGAGACAAAGAAGGCCAAGGTCCGTGTTGGTCATGGTCTTACTTACGATTTTGGACTCATATCTTCATCCTTGCCTTACAGCCCGCACGTCCATCCGTACCATCAGGTCCCAAGGTGTCGAAGCAGCAAATGAAGGGTGGCAAGGGTGGAAGATGATCGTGACGATGTGCACTTCTTCTCTACTGAGCATTGCAACAGGGCCTTTGATATCGTCGTACCGCTGCATTCTGTCGCTGTGTTGATAACTACTTTTATGCAATGACATTCCACCACACGTAGGGGTGCGGGGCTCGGTTGTCAGATACACTGGTAGACCGATCCTTCGCAACTCTGGTTGAATGATGGTTACAACCCAACAAAAATAAATCCTGGTAAAAAAACGGAATTGAAATGATGTTGCAACGAACGCAACGGTTGTTTTACAGCCTATATACTGTGAGCGACGACATCATCTCATATGAATCAAGAGACCAGGTTACAAACAAGCATAATGGTATGAGAACTGGAAAAAAAAAATAACTAAAAATGGTCCACATCTGTGGAGTACCTCCTCGGACAAACCTCGCTAAGAACTTCCTTTACAAGCAAGGTGAAGAAAGCGGAGCAGGAAACATGAGCCAAGAAGGAAAAGAATTAATGGAATAAGATAGATACAACAACACAGTGGAGGGTAGTAAGCAAGCAGTTATGAAACGACCTGATGGTGACTTTAACGGTGGGATTGTACCGCTTTAACAACCGATACAATGATGATGATGAGGATAATCGTGATGGCTGCACCGATGATAATGCGCATCTAAATAATGTGTTAATTTCATAGGTAAAACTAAAAAAAATACAAAGAGTCTTGCCTTCATATCCTTCCACCTAAAGAAGCGTTATTTTGTCATGAGCGAAATGGAGCCTTATAGTTCAAGCATAATCTCAAAACTTACCACATATTCTGGGAAGCGATTCATATAAGTAAACTAAAGATGTATCACACGGAAACAACGTACCTTACGGACTCGGTTCGCCCCTCGACGGAATCCTTGAGCAGAGACAGCGAGGTTTTCTGCGCAGTGAAAGTCAGCGAATTTTGAAACAATATACTGGCCATGTGCTCAAACCGCAGGCAGACCAACCACACCCGAAACGTACCTGTTTTGTCCTGTAACGAATCTAGCCTCTCTCCTCGTTCCGCCACCTTTGCAATATTGTTTTTCATGATACCAACAGTATCGTCAATCTGCGCTTGAATAGCAGCCGTCTTGGGATTTCCTTGGCTAGGTCCCGCTGGTGCTCCCGACGAAGATCCATTGCGAGGAAGATATGGGTCGTAAGGTTCAGACCTGTGTGAGTAGTAAATGTGAACATTGGGACTTTGGTTCTAGATGAATTCAACACCAACATTATGTAGTCGTATGAATCTGATTTATTGGGCGAATAAGCAACTGAAGCGGCTCTGTAGACTGGATACTGACCGTGTTAGGGGATCAAGGATGTGGTCGTTGGCAGCGTTGCTGGCCCGCCTAAGTACACTGCTTCAATGCTTTTCCCCACGGTGTGACGGCTATTGTGTGACTGCGCAGCCGCTGCGAGAGAAAACAACAATTAATACTACAGAGATTGCATAGGTAAAGAAACAAGGATTGCTGTGCATGGTATGAAGTAGAGACCGTTGGTATAGAAATAAATAAGGACGTGTACAGGCCATAATTGAAGGCCAAAAGGATCCGATCCGGAGTAGTAAAATACGTATCCATAGCTCAGTCCACGGAGAACGAAATCAATAAAAATGATATGCAAAAGCAAAAAAAAAAAAAAAAGGGAACTGCCTACACTTGGAATGAGAGGGTTTGAGGTTTCTCTACTCTTCTTCTCCTTCATCCTCCTCTTGAATAGCATGTTTGAAAGCTGGTCCAGAGCGAGCCGTCGGTAGCTGTCGCCGTCCCGCTCTTGTCTCTGATGACTCATACCCAGTATCAGGTGGAAGTGGCGAAGCACGTTCAGCAGGAGAGTGTCCTCCTTTCTGTCGTAGCGCCCCACTACCAGTAACCCCACTGGAAGAACCTGTGTTTCTGGCTGCTGCTCTCTTGGAGCCTCGATGACCCCGTGGTGCAGGCGAAAGCGTAATAGAGGTAGGTTTCGAGTCAATCTGCTGTGCTTTGCCCGCTATGCCCGACGCCGTAGCGCCCATCTGACCCAAACCACCCTCAAATGCAGGAATATCATCATCTTCGTCCACCCAATCACTATCATCTCCAAGGTTGACAGACTGTTTCCCAGCAAATACATCCCGAATAGACATAGACTCTCCAGGTGAGGAGATAGCAAGAACTTCAATTGGTAGATGTGCCGTACGCGACTGCCAGCCCGGGGGCTCTATACCCCAAGACCTTTTCCAGCTTGACCGGCTAATAGACGAGGTTCCAAAGGCAGGGCTCATGAAAGGACCTTGCCGTTTCTGAGCTATAAAAGTTGTACCTCCACTACTACTACGAGAACGCGAATTGTCATCTGTCAACCGCCTTGATCGGGGTTTGATCGGGGATGATGACCGAGGTCCCAGTTCACTCTCTGACGGGTCATAAAAAGACGTCGGACGTGACGATGGCGGTGAATGGATCGAGGATGCCGCAGAATTAGAGCGCACATGTGGAGTCCTGGCAACCGGCTGACGCAAAACGCGGGTAGACGAACCAGATCCTGCCCTACGATGATATTTCTGCAAGGGCGACGACGTACGTAGATGAATGGATCCCGCAGAGCTTTGAGATGGAGATTTACGATGGCGCGGCTGTTGGGAAATACTCCGAATAGACGAAGGCCGTGAAGAGAATTCACCCCGCTCCGAATTTGGTGTATGACTTCCTAACGACCGACGAGTGGGCACTTGGGGCGAATCAAGTGCAAGCATCTGTGTAGATGTACCTGAAGACCGTCGAGAATTTGCAGAGCTCGAACGGTGGGAAGACATCGACGGTCGTCCACGTTGGCTTCCTACTCTAGGACCAAACTTCCCATTCGAGCTACTTCCTCTCCTTGACATAGGTCGTGAATAGCTGCCAGAGGTGGCAGCTGTATCCCCTTTACGCTTCTTTCTGTCTTCATGGAACCACAACCGGAAAGCTGTAAGTAAGTTCGCCCGATTTCTCAGAGGAGGCTCTCCAGCCTTTTGCGCCGCCGTCTCCGAGAAATTGGGTGTGCTATGTGAATGTAACATTTCTCCCTGAATGTTCACAGCCGAAATTGGCCCCGGTTGGGGATGCTGTGGTTGGGAAAAGGAATCCTTTTTCTCTGCTAACACCCATGGAGAACCAATATGCCCTTGGTCGCTCGGCGGTGGCGTAGATGGAACCGGGTGGTCCTTCGCCGGCTTCAAAGGAGGGGACTTGGTAAGCTTTGAAGAGCCACTACCATGGGAATGTCTAGGCTCATCTCCACTGCCCATTCGCTTATCCGTTTCCCTCGACTTTTCTCGTTCTCGTTCTCGTTCTCGTTCTCGTTCTCGTTCTCGTTCTCGTTCTCGTTCTCGATCCCGATCTTTTTCCTCTCTTACTGCCTCAGACGACCTTTTCCTCACTAATCCCGCTGCCTCAAGGGCAGTTGTAGCACGTTGCATGATGCTAACACTTCCAGATCTTGCCTTCCGCCCCTTGGACCCAGAATCTTTCTCCTTGTCCTTGAAACTTCCTCCAGGGGTGGAAGGATGCGAACGTGACGAAGTGACCTCCCCATTGAAGGTCGAGGAAGATGGAGATAGCATTGGAGACCTTGTTGGCGATACAGGACGTGGAGGCGTCATCGGTCTCACAAACGTCGGTGTAGGAGGTACGAAAGCAAATCGCGGTGCGTTGATAGGGACATTTACTACCTGGGTAAAATTTGGATCCGTTTGAATGCCAACAGAAAAATTATTTCGTTTCTTCTTCGATGGCTCCATCGCGGACGCCTTACCATCTAAATTCGGCTCTTTGTCGTGATTGGATGAATCTACTCTCGTTGGAAGTATGAGCGCACTAACTTCATTATCCTCCAATATTTGACGTTCTTCTTTCTTCCTAAGCATCCACCAGACAGCTCCCGCAGCATCACAGGCATTTGTAAGGACGGAGTGGACGATCTGTGCCGTATCAAACCCAAGAGTACTCAAGGTGTTCAAGAGGTGGCGCTCAGTAGGTGTAGAAAAGATGATAGGAGTGGGCGTCGTTAGCAATGAAGCAAAATCAGAGTCACGTCCAGAAAGGCTTGGCAAAGGTGTGGATGCCCTTTCCGTGGTAGGAGAGCCAGATTCTGAGAGAATAGATGACACTGAGCGGCGTTTTGTACGGGCCGGTGTGCGAAGAGGGTGTGATGGAGGAGGCACTTTGGAATGGCCAGACCAGATAAGGGGCGAAGGAGCATTGTACTTGGGGCGATTCTCGCCATTCTCTTCGATTACAACAGTTGGTTGTCTATCACCCGTCTTCGCCAACCGCGAAGACAGAGACTCCAGATCCGATGGAGGCGTTTTACGAATAGTAGAATTACTGGGATGGCGATGTAATGAACCACCGGAGATAATGTTGTTAGCGGCGCTGTCGAAGGGGTCGCTCAGAGATTCATCTGGGGTTGTTGGAGTAGAAGATATTAAATCCGGCTGTCTGATAAAAGGCGAAAGTGATTCCTGAGTCGACGCCTCGGAGGAATCCGGGGCGGTACCTTCAGAATTGCGTCGAGACTCGCCCTCTGGCGTCGAAGGCCTGTAAGGTTCAAAAGACGAGATAAGGAGGGGCGATTCTACCTCATAGGTAGGCGTCCTGGAAGTGAACCAAGGGTGGACTAATATCTGAGGAATCATAAGTCGCTTCATCACATCTTTTTGCAATATATTTTTAATAAGGTCACGAGATTCTGGAGAAAGGTTGTTAGAAAATTTGTGCCAGGTGTTAGGAAAACGCCTTACCAAGAGAAAGCCAAACTGGGTCCTCGAAATCTCCTTGTATAATTTTAGAACGCATTACTGCTTCGTCATCGTCATCAAACGGCAATGTTCCTGTCAAAAGACAATACAGAATGACTCCCAGAGACCAAACATCAACCTCTGAGGGTGAAATGAGGTCAATGATAGAAAATCAAGTGAAAGATCTTACCTGGTCCTTGATATTTCTTTCCCTGTAACATTTCCGGAGGTGCGTATCCCGTTGTACCGCAGAAAGTTTCCATGAGACTTCCGCGGTCAAATTCTCGAGTGAAGCCAAAGTCACCGAGCTTGATACGACATCGTTCATCAAGAAGAACATTCTCAAGCTTGAGGTCGCGATGGACGATGCCGTTGTCATGCAAATATGCCACGGCCAGGCATAGCTGGCCGAAAATAACTCTGGCTTCATCCTCTGCTATACGACCCTTCTCGACAAGGTAATCAAATAACTCCCCGCCGCAACATAATTCGGTGACTATCCAGATTGATGATTCTGTAGCGATAACTTCGTACATTTGTGTTATATGAGGGTGGTGAAGCTGGCGGTGATGATGAATCTCCCGAGTCAAGGAAGAAGACATGGCCTTTGGTATCTGCTTGATGGCCACACGCGCCGAGGTTAGCCGATGCGTGCCCAACCTGACCTTGCCATAGGCACCTGTGATGATCCAGCTCAGGGTGTGAAAGTCAGGAACAAAAGAACCACTGGTACCTTCTCCTATGACCTTTCCTAACGTATAGTTCCCCACGACCCGGAACTTTGAAGAAGACAGTTCTTTCCCCAGTTCATTATAGGCATTAGCAAGTTGCGCTTTGTGGTTTTGACTAAAAGACCCAGTCTGTTTGTGTCCGAGAATGGTCGACATCGTAGCATGTATAGATAGAGTAAGATTAAAGAAAAGAAGGGCTGAGGTGCAGAGACCTGATTTACAATGAACAAAATTGAATGCAATAAAGTCGTCAGGGAAAGGCGAAAAGGTTTTATGTTGAAACGATCATAACATTAACAATTGTCATATCAAACATCACGTGGTGTGGGGTCAATTATTTAATAAATTACCAATTAGCCAGCAACACCTGAGAGCACTCCTAGAAAAACAACAGTCAAATTTAAGAGGAATATGACAGATAGTCTGGAAACTTACCCTCAAGCGTGGCAAACTATACTCTCGAGCAACGTTAACAATCGTTCTCAGCTTCCGTCGTACATCCGTCTTGTTCATCGTAAACTGATATGAACCAGAACATTTACAGTATCGAGAAACGTTGTCCGATTGTATCTGCTGGCATTTCGAACATCTCAAGTCTTGTTGTGCAAAAGATCGTTCTAGCTCTCGCGTCATGTCGATTAGGGCGAACTCAATCGCCACTTTATCATATTCGCCTCCGCAATTCATACACAACCATCTTGGATTGACGTCCGTGTTGTTTGGCAAGAGTTCTGGGTCACGGCAAAAGTCAAAGTCTCGCAGGACGTCGCAATGTCGACATGGAACGTTGGATAATCTAAGTGGTTCACAAGGATTACGGAAAGTAGCTTCAGCGGCGAACTCGCGCACTCCGATTAAGTCCAGCAAATTTCGCTTGAGAAGTCCCATCTCCACGTGATACTCTTTAGCCAACGAAAAAACCGAACATGCAAACTTGACAAACTCAAGCGGGGGATTTATGAAATGCAGATAAGAGCCGGGAAGGATTGGGAAAATGAAATCATCGGCGGGAGTGGGTTCCTCGTCTCTCAGAGATTCATTATATCGAGCTTGGATGCCTTCAACTGTCTTCAGTAATTTTCGAGTCAGTCTTCGTGAAATGAATTCCAGTGTCTCCGTCATCTCGTCCGTCTTCGCGGCATCGCGTTCTGGATCTCCGTTTTGTAGAATCCGAAGTGGCACTCTGGAGGCCGCGTTAAGCTTTTGCCTGATCTTGTAGAGTTCGATTATGAAATATTGAACGACAGACGAGAAATCTGGCTGGATTGCATTCGGGAGGAACTGTCCAATATTCCACCGCATCTCCATGGATAGTTCCTCTGGAGGCTCGATAGCCAACGGATCCTCACATACGATTCCTCCCATGTTCGCAGGATCCATGAAGACGAGAAAATCGTAAAATCGTTCCGTATTAAGGTAAATATGTTGAAAAAGTTCATGTGACGTAACCGCCGTCGTAATGTAGGTCGCGTAGGCGTGTGCAGTTCCAGGAGGCTTTGAGGTGGAGAGAAGGATAGAGCCAAAGTCCGCATGAACAACATGAGATCCTAGCCGCTTGAACTCTGCGAGTAACTGAATAAAAGTCTTCTTCATGAGACCGTGGACGAAACGATGTATACTTGGGTCATACATCTGTGAGGCAGAAGAACTAATCCATCGCCAGAAATGATCGATCCCTAAGGTGGCCGGACTATCTGAAGTGTCCTGTATTTTATCCAACAACCATCCTTTTACCATGTTTTTCAAAATGCCAAATGTCTGAGTTGACACCTGGGATTCGCCTAGGGTTAAGTCTCGCTGAGTTTCTCCGTTGGTGTACTCGTTGATCGTATGTGATACCGAATCAAAAGCAGTGGCGCCTCCGCTGCCTTCCAACTCATTCACTAACACTGATTGCAAAACAGAGTTGACAGCCAGGTTCCGAACAGTGACCTCCAAGCAAACGTTCGAAAAAACGCCAGACGATTGGAAATCAGTTTTGGGTAATGGTTCCGTCTGTCTTCTATCGTTCTCTGTACCACCTAGGTCTGGCCAATCACCAGGCGACCACCACAGGACCATATCCTGTTGAACAAGCCGACGGGCAAAGGTGATATCTGATAAAATTAGTGGTTGGTCTCCTTCAATATGGCCAATAGGAACGTCGTAATAATCCGCAAGCGATACCATTCTGTCGAACCAAGTACCCAGCGATAAGTATCGGCTGAGCATTTTCTGACCAACATGGGACTGCCAGGGGAAAACATCCAATGAGTGAGGACCTTTGGCTGGTGACATTGTCAGTATAGGAAATTTCGCCAATTTGGTTGTCCACCTCTCAAAGTAGGATTGGTCTTTGCCGGAAGAAATAACCATGATAAATGATTTATCTTCCCATAACCCAAGTTCACGGGAAATTGTCTTCAGTGCCGTAATATCGGTTGAATGATAGGAATGCGAGAATTCCAATGAGGATGGATAAGTGACCGAGACGCTGGGACCATAGGTCTGCAATTTCTTTTGCAACAACGTCTTGTATAGGTCTTGGAGACGGGAGATAGGTTGACGCCTACTTGCAGGATCTACGAGGAAAAGCTTTACGACACCTTCGGGGAGGAAAAGGGCAAAGACGTGTAACTGCGCATTCGCAGAACAAGCGTGATATAGGAAGATATATTTCCCAGATTTACCGCCTTTCAAATAATGTTGACGAGACGACGAAGTAGTGCAGCGGTCCAGTTGATGGAGGTCGAAACCGACTTGTCGGGCCCTGTTCAATGTTACATTTGGATCCTCGATGTTACATGTTTTCCCCAGTTTCATAAGGCCTCGCATGACCAGAGGAAGCTAAGTGGGAAATCAACAAAGTACCACGGTGCGAAAACAATCCTTACTGACTTGTAGTTCAAACACGCCATCCACATTAGGGTCATTGGTGATGTCAATGAAATGTTCTTGGATCTCCTGATAAACATCCTCTCGAACAACGACCTTGTAAAGGTTGGTGCTGGGAGCGTCGCGGGGCAAGTTTCTTGTTACTTTCGTACAAGAATAATATTCTGTGCGAAATAGCGTATCTGTCGGCTTCTTGAGGTGGATGTAGAATTCCCGAGATATACGAAGAGGGACAGATACAAACTCCGAGTCAATGGAAAGCCACAAAATGAATCGTCCAGGTGTTTTACTCCGTCGGATCTGAACAATATCCAAACGATGGTTGCTGCGCATTCTGGCGCCTTTAAACATAGAAGGTACAGCGATAGCTGTAGATCCATTTCCCCGCCGAGCTTCGTGTCTTCTCTTCCATCGTGGGCGCATCGCTCGAATCCAAGCGGAATACTTTTCGGACGGATTAGGCAAGGGTTCATCGTTTACGACTGGCTCAGGAGTTTCCTGACGAACTATTGAACGGGTTTCGACCACTAAACGACGTCTGGGAGGCGCGGACTGCGATGCTATATCTTCGATATCGACTGGCTGAGTCTCTTCCTCTTCATCGTCATCCCCCTTAGCCCTGAAAAAATCTGTCATTTTGTTCTGCTTGAATTTGTCGATAGCTCCTGCAACACGTCGGTGTAGCCAATCTGGGTGGCGAATACGAGGGACAGGGTTTGAGACTTTTTGCATGGCCGCAGGAATTGTAATCAATTTTTGGATCACGGAACCTAAACGTTCAATGTAGTATTCCCAATCTAAGATGGACCTCAGATCGAAGTTGGTAAGGCTGCTGTCCTTCAACCATCGGCGAAGGTAAGTTCGCTTGACACTTTCCTCTGCAGAGAAGATCGCAACTGGGACGGCTCGTTCAGTAACGGGAGCTCCTATGGGCTTAGCTGAAATGATAAATTTGCACGCAAGACCTTTATCTTTGACCATCTGGTCACCCAGAAACTCTGCGAGTCTTTTTGCTGTACTAATCGATGTAGACTTCTGTCCACCATATTCGGCCAATGTCCTGGACATGCTTCTGTTTTCAGCGATGAGCTCAACCAATTCTTCGTCGCTCAGGCTGTCAGCATGACTGAAAAGAATGTCAAGCCATTGGTCAGCAACCTGCGCCACAGCAGCGTAGCACTCTTGAGTCGTTGTGCCAAGCAAGAACTTCTCGAATATTTGTGATTGGAAGATCTTAATGAGCTGGAGCTCTCCTCTCCGTTTCACTTCGAACCCTTTCAGCTCGGCGAGTGTCCCGTCATCGTTGAAAACTGCATATCGCTTCTTGAGCAGCTTGTCTTCTTCTTTTGACGACGGAAGAATCATGGCCCTATATGGCCCATCGAGTTCGAAAAAAATGGAGTTCTCGCTGTGAATCACATATTCTCCCGTCTCCGGATCGAGGTCATGATATTGATGATTGGTGAATTTGTCGTAAACAAGGTGATTCAACATCGTGCAAGGATATGAAAATGCTATCGACTTGCCAGTGTCAAGTTTGAATTTGAAGTTCTCCGGGAAAACAGCGGGAAGCATGCACCAAATACCATCAGTGTCTAGTTCCAAAGGTCGACCAATTTGTTCTACAAGGGCTCGCGCCATCTGAATGATAGTTGCTCCAGTTAGACACGTAATACCGGCCATCTCCATCGAATGCCATCGTGCACCTTTTCGCATGACATAGCCATAGAAGGAATTTAGAATACACTTGTGAGCGAGCTGGAGAGAGTCGTAGATGACTATCATCTTCTTGGCTTCATCGATTTCAGTGATCGAGCGACCTTCGCTATTAACGGTGTCAAGCGTCTTCTTCCACGTCTTGAGAAGCCCTTTATACTCATATCGGCGATCTCTGAATCTTCGTACAGTGTCAACGTAGAAGGGATTCTCTCGCTGACACACAATTGATTCTCTGGTCTCGACTTTCGTATCCTTCGTTTTCTTGTAGACTTTTCTGGAGTAATCTCCTAGGCGTTTGTGCAAAAGGGCAGTCTGTTCTGCTGCAGACAAATCCAAAAAGCGACGTTGAGGGCCACCAGGACGCTTGGACGGGAAGCTCTCCTGGTTCAGGGCATGCTTGATCATGTTATATTCGTCTCGATGCGCGGGGAAGAATTCTCCTCTCCATGCCCAATCCAACCGTCGGTCGCATGTCTTTCCAGGACGATTGTAATCGCAAACAGCACAGACAGACTCGTCAACCATTGAGTCGGGTTGAAGTCGATTGGATAACATGATATTGGGGTACATAGCCGCTACATCTAAGTGATAGATGAGTGGCTTATCAACACGTTTGGGATTGTCGCGCATGAGTTCAAGGGTGCTTGTAATTTCGGCTTTGACTTCTTCATAGTTTGTGACACTTTCCAGAGAGCATTTGGACTCCTCAGTGATACAAAAACGCAATGCGGCGTCGAGGTCATCAATAAGCTTATCGCAATCAACGTGGAGTCAAAAAGACAAAACAAGCTTGACAAAATACCTGCTGAACGGCGGAAGGCACAATCTTGAAATCCGTAGAAATGTCACTCCTGAAGACGCCGGCCTCCAAAGCTTCGACGTGGCCACCAACATATGTTTCTGACGCAAGTAAATGTCCTTCATACATATTCCCATGAGGATCTTCGTGCCTGTTGGGCATTATGATATGTCCACGGTACGCTTCAACCTAGGTTTTAGTCAGTATCTCACGGAGGATTTGGTTGCCAATAGAGTTACCATCAAGAGCGTCTCACAAAGAGTACCACTACCCTTTCGCAACACCTCATCAGGATTTAGAGGAATGATGTTGCACAGAGAAAAAATGAAAGGGTGAACATATTTCATATATAGATAATACGTCGCTACCGCATCGGAAACGGAATATTGAGCGAGCACTTGAGGCTGTTCCATTGCATAACTAGAAACATCAAAGATGTTAGATGACTTTCAGTTCGATGAATTTTTGATGCATACGGCGTCATCAGTTCTGGATCAAGTTCAATGGGATTATAGCCCAACTTTGCAGTAGTGACGGCCTTTAAACCTTGACTGCCTTGTGGAAGATAGGAATCGCGTTTGACCCAGCGGAAACAATCCATATGTACGCATGTTCTGCTTTTGTACTCGTCTTCCGAATCTTTAGCAAAGCCAATCTCCAAAAACATATCGATGCCGTTGGCTTGGGCACGAGCATCCAAGAAAGGGAAATCGAAGAAATCACCGTTGAAGGTAGCCATGACGGTAGGCTTCACTTCCTGGATATGAGAGAAGAACCGTTTGATTGTGGCAGCCTATAAGGTCATTAGCATCTCTCACCAAATAGAACATGATAGATTCACTTCGTCTGCTTCATTGAAAATGATGAAAGGGCCTTCATAACCTTCCTTCGGCGTGTACTCAAAATCATCAATGTCCTCGCTGACGATTTCTCGATTTGTGATCAAATAGCCTTGACCATCCACCATATAAGAGATCATCATGACCTGATCAATAGCTTGGTCAGGGAACTTCAGTGGGGCTTTAGTCGTCTCAATGTCGTAGGCCATGACAACAGGGTCGGCACGCTTGACTCGCTCCGTGATTTGATTGAAGGACGGTTGTCCTTCCACGAAAGTGACCACGTACCACAGTCCAACGCGAAGTTCGTTGTCGATGGCGACACGCAAATAATAAGGAACATCATATTCCCGAATGTCAATGATGCATTCTCGGGGATCCAAGTCGCGCGATCCGACACTCTTTCGACTTCCACCCATAGTGAACGCTCCTGGATCCTCCTCGAACTCGATGTCCATGCTGGCATCAGTTGTCGCACGAATAACTTCGGCATAAGCATCAACGGCGTCCCGCTTGGCACTATTAGATAGAGCGAGAGGCGCTATGTCACGTCGAACAGTCAAAAGGTCCGAAACGTTGCGAAAGCACAACTGGAGATAAAGTCTACGATGGCCCATAAGATGGTTCGGTAATTTGAGATCCTCCTTTTTGTCTCGGACTATACGGCAGATGAGGCCCTCATACTTCTTGTTGAGCCATTCTTCGGTCGTGGTTTCCGTCCCAGCCTATCAAAATATAAGGAAAAGTAAGTTGAAAGAACAACATAACGATCACCTTGCACGCGATATAAAAGTATGGTTCATACTGGAAAGTGCACTTGAACATTGCACCGTCATCTTGAATGAAATAAAAGTCGACTGCTGCTTTACCAGACGGCCAGGTAGGATCTTTTAATAAGGTCTGGTCATGTCCTTAAGTATTAGAAACGCCTTAGAAAACACAAAGACTTACTGGATGCATATTAATCAACCATCCTTCCTTCCGTACTCCCTCTTCAACTTTGGCAAATCCAAGTTTATCATCAACATCGTCGCTCTGAGCAACCTTCTCAAATCGCTCTGCTAGCTGAGTTCCATCATCCTCACGGACGGGGGCAGCATCACCTGGTTTTCCACCTCGGCCTCGACCACGACCTCCACGCCATGAACTTCCTCCCCGATAACCTGCACGAAAAGATCCACGTCCCCTCCCACGCGACGATGATAGGCCAAATGTTCCCTGGCCTCTCGCCATTCTTGAACCGCTTGATTAACAAGAAGACCAGACTGAAGGGAATTCGGATTCTGTCACGAACGCGTCTAGTCACGCCTCATATTTACTCAATCACACTGATTCACAGGTCACGCGTCTACTAATCCCTTGGTGTACATATGTAGTTTACAATCTTCGATACAATTTGCACATAGATGAGGAAAAGGACAAAACGATATATATATATAAAATTGAATTTCTGCCAGGGATGCTTTAGTACCCTTCATCCTCCTCCCTCACCGTAAATCCACCACCCCATCTAGTCCCACCCACCCCAACGCTCATCCCTAGATCCATAGCATCCACGCTCGGTCGAGGTTTAAAGCTCTCCCTCCTCGCCCTCGTCGCCTTTTTCATCCCAGACTCCTCACCTTTCTTCGCGTACCCAGAACTCGGGAACCGCCCATAGCTCTGCGATGAAGTATTGCTTCTAACCCCTGCAGGATAACTGCCTCCCCCACTTGCACTTCCGTAAACAACACTACTAGGAACCCTCCCATGTCCTAACGCATGGTGCTGTGTTCCAGGCTTCGGCATAATCATCGAAATCGCTGCAGGTCGAGGCAGAGACGACCCTCCACTGGCATTCGGTGTCTTGCTAGGTATTTTAGTAGGTGATGCCGCTCTATGCATCCCACTACTACCCCCATTATTAATCCTGGAAGCGCCCAACGGAGCCCGAGCTCCACCTGGATAATTTGGAGTATGTTCAGACGATAGATTCTCTCCCAAACGTTGTCTTTTATTGGGTACCGATTGGGATGAGTTATGCGACGCTGGCCGAACAGCAGGGGTGACCACGCCTGTTTTAACGCCTGGGACATATGAATTTGATGGGTTGACAGGTGTAGTAGCTCGTGGTGGAACAGACCCTGCCCGTGGAGGTTTCCGCCTATTTTCTTGATCAGCGGCGCTCACTGTCTCCATGAGTAGCTGCATGAAACTCTCTCCATGCACGAGGAGTGGTCGACCAGCTTCTTGTTCCCAAGCCGGGATAGATGCAAGAAGGTCCTGTTCAAGCTAACGAAGGGTTATTGAGTCATCTTAGACTTAAGAGGACGATCTCAATGGACTTACCCGAGGTTTTTCTTTTGAGACCCTCTTACGCATCTTTTCTTCTCTTAAAAGACGCCCAGGATCGCGCGAGCCGCGGCCAGTAAGTCGAGATTGATCAGACGCAGCGGCTGCTAGTTCTTTCTCCTCATCGCAGATCTCGAAGTATTTCTTGATACTGGACAGAAGAGGAGCCTTTATCCTTCGGTCTTCCTTCAACCGCTTGATCTCATCTTCATGAATGGTCAAAAGCTCCTCCGTATATTCGTCTAATTAAAGAATGGTATCAACATGAGACCCAAGGTTTGACTGAAAAAACTTACCATCGGCGAATGGTGCAAAATCTGCTCGTTCTTCCTCTCCAATCATCAAATCGTTCCATAGCTTCATGATCTCCTCTCTGGCACTGTCAACAAAAGTACTCATCCGCTCTCTCTTGAGCTCTAACATCCTCTCCAATTCATCCTCATACTCTTGCACCGTTTCTTCAGTACTGCCACGATGAGCTTCGACAAAGCCATCCATATTCGCCTCCGCAACCCCTAATCGCTTCCAAAGTCCTTCTAGTTGGTCGTACATCGCCTGAATATGAGCTTCGCGTCGACGTTTGGTGTCTTCCAGTGATGACTGCAGATTTACTGCCCACAACAGAAGACCGGGTGTTGGGTCAACACCTTCGAGGCCAATGGGAATGTTTTGGTTCGCGGGAGTAGCTTGAGTATCGGCTTCTTCAACCTTAACAACAAATTTGGCAAACATTTGTTGATATTCAGCCTCTGGCACAGACATGATATCCGCTCGGAATAAAAGGGGTGTTATTGAATTTGAGCGAGAAGTAGGCGTTGGGGTTGAAGCTAAGAAAGGATCTTGTGAGGAAGATGAGACTTGATTCGAATGTGTAACGGAGGTAGAGCCCCCGAAGAGCGGCGAAGGGGGAAGATCTGTAATACAAGGAGGTATGATGCCTAATTCCGTATATAACCAATCAATCTGAACAAATGTTGCAGAAAGTTGGTTCAGCCGTTTGTTCTAGATGATAGGGATGTCAGCTAGCGTTCGGCAGAAGCAGTACACAATGTCTTTTCGAGGTGAGAAAAAACTTACAACTTCGGCTTTCCCTCGCACCAACTCCTTCTCAAGTTTTAAAAACCTTTCCGGGGTTACATCTCGATTGGCATTCGCATCATAGGAATCCTCGCCAACAGCGGGCAAAGGTTCAATAATATCCTGGGCAAAGTATTCTGAGCCCAAAGTACGAGCGAGTACATTAAGGCGATTTGTGAGCGTGTTCAATTGCTCAAGTTTCGTGTGATAAACCTGTGTATTTCATATATTACTATCTCTTTCAAGAGAGTATATTGTTACTCACCTGTCGTAGCTTTTCTTGATACTCTGAAATCATTTCATATCGTCTGGGTAGTGCTTGTTCCTTCCTCAAGTCAGCAACGCTGGTACCGGTGGCTTTGATGTTCCCGCCCAAAGCCTTTGAATAGCGTATACATTCATTCTCAATAGATTCACACTTCTCCATCCAATGTTCCACCTCCTTTCTTCTTTTGTCGATTTGAAGTTCAACACCATGAACGAGCTGCTGCTGCAGTGTCTTGAGCTCATCTTCGAGTGCTGTTGGTGGTAAACCAAGTTGTGCATGTAGGGTTGGTAGAAATTGAGTTTGAGATTGGAGATGGGTATGAAGTGAGTTCAACAACGAGGTCAATGTCATGGCCGTCGACGGCGGGGTCATTGTACTTGAGCAACCTATGTCTACCTACAGGTGTGGTTCAACTTGCATCGGCGCGTAACAAATATATCACGTGATCGTGTCAAACGACGCGTCTTACTATAAAAGTGTTAGAACGTGGGAACTATAACCACGTCTGAGGATTCTGAGCTAGTCTCAGCCAATGTATTTGCAAGCATCAAAGGCGCAACGGCGAAGATTAATTTTGGTCAAGACGCGCGGAAAGAAACAAATAATTTTGGTTTACATGGCAAGTCGAGCAAAGAATCGAGTATAAAATGGAAAATATTTGAAGTGAAGAAAAGGGTGTGGATGAAGGTGGGTATGTGGTGCTGCGGTGGATATAGATTGCTGTGAGTTTCGCAGCCTTGGGCTCCCAAAAATTGTTCTATTGACGTAATAGCGAACATACAGCAGAATAATGTGTGCCCAGCCCACCCCACAGGTTTGTGGCTCACTGATACGAAGGGAGCTCATAGTCAATCCACCATCTGGGCTGTCTCCCCATGATATACGACCTACGCCTGACTCGGCCTCCTCCGGTATAACTCGGGGTTATTGGAACAAATGGATAAGATGAGTACCATCGGCTCCCCTCGTCGATTCCCTGGTATGATAGTGTCGCCGGGGACGGTGGATTGACGAACGCCGTCTCCATGTCGAGCGTCCTGATACGCGTCTGTGCCTGCAAGATATCCACCACTGCGGACATAAACGTCCAGTCGTGCTGGGCATGATCCTTGATGTTGGTTTTGGCGTGATTGATGAGCCAATCCTGTAATGTCATAGCCGTAGAAACAGATGCGAACTTTGGGGTCGACGTGAACGTTGGGTATAGGAGTTGCATTTTAGTTGGTGCCGTAGGGCAACCTAATTCGCAAGGCAAGGACGGGGGTCTTACCGTAAGTTTCCTCAAAGATTGTGACAATGATTGGGACATACTTACCAAGGTTTAAATTCCGCCACACAAGCCGACGCTTTTATTTCGGACCCTTCTACTTGGGAATCTGGAGCAACTCCAAGCGACGGAGCAGCATGTCTGTCAAGTAGTTCTTTCTTGGACGCTGCTGGAAGTCCTCTGAGTCCTCTCCTCGTTACTAAGCAGCATCCTTTCAAGTACTTAAGTTCTGAAGCAGGACATGTAACGTCACGGTGCTGCTACTGGCACAATAATGTGAGTCTGTTTTTCAAGCAATGAGTTCTTTTAAGGCTGTTATTCCTCTTAAACCATATCGCTCATTCGAGAAGAAGTGACCCCGAGAGGTTCTACATGACTGCCCAGTACAAAGACTATCGCGGCCGAGATATATACACAGCCATAATCCATGTAGTGGATAGCAAAGTATCGTCGAGCTTCCACGTGTATCCAGACGACCAGATGAGGCGCCCAATACCCGCTGAAATCAACGCTGATGAAAAGGGAAAAACTACATGATGAGCAAACGATGTGCACTTCAATCACGCAGCAAGTGAGCTCAGAGTTATAAAAGTTCGTGAAATTGGTAGAACACAGTATTTAGTGTAAGGTTTTCGGGTCAATTCTTTTCTGGCGTCAGGGTGATGAAAATCTGCCCGTTGATTAGGTCTGTTGTTGAGTTTGCTATAAATTTCCAACCCTGCAGGATATTTTTTACTTATGGTGCAGGCCACCTATAGGACGCTATTAGCTTTGAATAACTCACCAAAAAAAAAGGGTATTTTTCTTATCCCTCCAGCCAAACGCTTTCTTTTTACACAAGGAAAAAAATATTGTTAGAGGGTAAGCAGTAATTAATGTTGATGATCGGCCACCTCCGAGTCCTAAAAAGGATATCAAGGGTCCCAATCCTAAACATCAAACTAGAGTCTCGGGGACACGTCTGAGTTAAGTCTTCGACCTCAAGCCAGATGAGTAAGCTTTCATCCAACGTACCATCCGATGCTCCTATGACCTAATAATCTTGAATCTTACGGAGCCCATCGCTAACGGTAGATTTGCCTTAACGTTTCAAAAGTGTAATAGGCCAATTTGTTCCATGGCACCTCGTTCTCGTCATCCGATATCTCGTCAACTGAGCTGTCAATCACGATCAGCGTGGGATCAAAGCTGCCGTGATTTCGGATCTGCCCGAACGAGCCCGCAGTGTTTGCTTGCAGTTTTCTTCGCGTTTTGGAACCAAGAGCCATGGATATTGTGAGATTCGAATCGAGTAATGAAGGCCTGAGGGCCCAGAATTTATATTGCTGGAGGCTACTACTTTTTTTTTCCAGACCTCCGACGAGGCGGAGGCTTGTCCTGTTTAATCTTTACGGAATTCCCTCTGGAGTTCTGGCTCAGCTTGCTTCTAAAACGCTCACATGTCCTAGTAGACTTCCAGGTCTCCTGCTCAAGTTTTCAACGCCCCAGCGACCCCAGCCTCTAATCAACTTCCTATTCTCGGTACATTAATAATGACGTACATAGTCTATAATACCTCGAATGAAGTTTGACTGTGGCTCCAGACTGTGGAACCAGCTGACGTTGTCTGGGAATTCAGCTTGGATGAGTTAGAGCAATAGGCTGCCAGTGCAGCCACACAAAAGAAACGAGAAATTTATTTCTCAAGTCCTGTGAGAATTGTTTATGAGGCGACAAAGGCGCCACTTTTGTGGCTGCTGTGGAGCATCGCTTCCTCGAATCGGAGCCTTTAGATACACAACTTCGGCCTCGAAAACTCTGTCACCTGTAAGTAGTTAGCTGGGACTTGTAAATTTCCATGCACCGATGATCAATAATATGACGTCTGTCATATTAGGTCGGATGCACTCATGCCCATCCATAGATATCCTTACATATTATCAAATTTATTACTAGGACTGGGAATGTCGGAGCCAGTCAGCTAGATACTGTATTACCCATCGATATGGACACCTTGATGCTCGATACTACAGTCTCAGGCCGGCGTTTCGCAATCATATAACCCCACTGCCACCACCAGTCTTCTACCTTCTCCGTTGCATCGTGGGCGTACAATATTAACTCAGTGCCCCAAGCATCCCTGAACATGTCTTCATCCATATGTTGACCCTCCCTAACAACAAGAGTCCTCTCCAGAGCAGCATCGCGGAACTCCCGCAATGACCCAATCAGAGGCGCTTTGAGCATAAGTTGATGATGATACTCGTATTCCTGTGTTGCAGCACAACGCGGTTGTCGGATTTCATCATACGCTGTGAGCAATCGAGAAACTTGGCCACGGTGTTGCAACCGCGAGAACAAGCAACCCAAAGTTTGAGCATCTTCAATTGCCAGGGCCGTGGAATGGTGTCCTAGAGGCTATTTCGAGACTGAGTTCGAGAAATAAATGAGGAACAAGGAAATTGCGTACTAATATCGGATGCGCCGCTTCACCAACAAGCACTACCCTTGAATGATCACATACATAACTGTCCAACGTTGATCGAGCCCGGAAGACGCGTGATGATACCGATGTGGCCATCTTCAGTAACTTTTGCGTTCTGATAAAAGAACCTTAGCTTCATGTCTCCTCGGCATCTATATTGAAAAATACCTTGGTTCGAATTTATTCAGATTAAGTCCATAGCGTTGTAGGGGACACTGCTCCCTCCAATCGTCATCACCTTTCTGAAGCGGTAGTTCATGATTTTGAGTGATATATACGCTATAGTCCCGTCCGGCGTTCTAGACCAAAGGTGAGGCTAGCCTTAACGCAGGACAGACCATAAGATTACCACAATAGTTGCATGAAGGGTGTACCCGTCACCAAACCAACAAGTCCACTAGATGGGGAGAGCCTGAGGTTAACACATAATTATCGATATCGAGCAGGGCTCACTCACCACTCTAAGATCCACAAGCGCTTTTAAATCGTTATCCACTCTGAGTAGGTCGACGGGAACGATGAAATGCAAGACGAGATGCATATCCGAGTCCATATTTTGTAAGTCATCGGGTTCGGTGACGAGGGGCCGTAGAACACTATCATACCCGTCAGCGCCGACGATGACGTCGGCATAGAGCCGCTCTCCAGTTTGCAGTTCAATATAGCCAGATGCAGAATCTGCATCTACAACCCGTGAATTAAACTGGAAAGTCACGCCTTCCCGGTTCGCCAGGTCAAAAAGCAGTGATTGTAATTGGCCATGCTATAAAAACATAAGCCAACCTCGAATCTATGAATCAAGAAACAACATAACCGAACCTGTATGAATCGTAACTCGGTTACAAGGTCTTCCAGAAACTGGTCTTCCACCGGTATGGCACCCATGTATCCCTCATTTGAGGAAAAAAAGTCAATCCTGCAGAGATATTTTAGAACCCATCCGGGTTGCCTGTTTCTTAGATCGCGTAGCAGACCTTTTACACTCTGCAGTGGAACTCCTCAATATTGGCCCGAGACCCCATTGATATAGCAAATTCGTCATGTTGGGGGGTGAACTGTCGGGTCTCATTAGAAGCAAAACATAGTGAGTGATGTCGCGACTGACCGCAGACCACCTTTGCTCTAAATATCCTAATAGTAAGTATCAAACTACACCGAAGGGGTGAGCACCCACTCTTGAACGTCCGTCACTACTCTCAAGGAGAAGAACATGGTGACCCGCTTTTTGAAGAGTATAAGCGGTTGCAATGCCTAAAATTCCATACCAAATATACTCAGCATTAACCCAATTGAGTATAACTAGTTTGATGGTTGACGGACCTGAAATTCCGCCACCGACGACGATGAACTTCAAAGCGAGAGTGGCGCGGGCTCGGTGGCTCGGTGGCATGTCACTGTATTGCGAGTTTCTGAGAGTAGAGAGAAAAAGATTCAGCAAGACTTCAAATCGGAAGCTTTCCTTTATAATTACGTGGGAAGCGGGGTTGTCAAATTGTTGATATCGACAAAGATCGACTATCATTGGTTCTCACTGTCGGAATGTCCTGTCAAGTTGGGAGAAAGAACCGCGCGAGTCGACTTGTCGAGCATTCTTCCAGATTTGATTCAGATCGTTGATCCACTTGCTCCGCCGGCTCCGAGTCCGGGGGCCAGAATGACAGTATTGTGCCAGTCATTGACTAAGTGGTAGCTAGTCATCACGGGTATCATCACCGCAATGGGGACCTGCTTTGAGGGGCCTCAAGGCTGCCCCAAGCCACTTCCAGGCTTAGACCATACTGATCTATATCACCGACTTTGAGGCTACGCGAATTCAATGCAATACTCGATGATTGTTAAGATCGCTCGAGATTCCATATGATAGCTAGTATTATTACATATCTCTGTCTAGTGTTATCAACGTCAATATCATCCTTGCCAGAACTGATAAAGGTCCAGTCGCATCAGTCATCGCTGAGTATTACAGAACTCGCTGGTCATCACTGCACGACATATACTGGTACTCAAATTTGCAAGCAAATTTCAGGATCTCTGTCTAGACAGTTATTCTGATAGTCTGTCCCTTAAACCCACCGAATTTTGTCTGCACCCCCAAGGGATTAATCGACGCTCTAGGCACCGGTCGACGGAATCAAAACGGACCATTGGGGCCAATAACGACTGATCCGAACCCGGGCAAACTCCGGGATGCATAGACTGGACCTCAAACTTGAAGCTTGAAGGTACTTGCAATCCGGATAGAAAAAGCAAAAACTGGGACGGACAGAAAGTCAGAATAATAATAATAATCCAGCCTCTGGAGGAGCCTCAATGCGTTTCGTGGTCTAGCTGCAATGCCGCCATTTTACCGTTTGATTCGGCAGCAAGTATCCTACACTACTACATCTCAGCATATGATCCAATCAATAACTCTGCTATTTATATTGAAAAAAAATTGCCAAACTTAACCCAATTTCAACAAGGAGGAGCGCTAGTGAACTCTGGCGGGGCCCGTACCATAGCAATTCAAATTTATAAGGTAAAATTTTAAATCTCCAGGGCTTGCATTATCACTGATTGCTTATTGTGAATAGGAATAACAACCCACTGAGCGCTATAGTCAATTCTCACGATTATTATCAAACGCAAAGCTGCATATAATTATAGCATGATTATAATTATAATAATATAATTTTACTCCCTGTGCGCGATCGCAACGGATTTCTTGGGTGTAGTAGTCGATGCACCCTTATGTAACTTGAATGTTGAAGTATCCTAAACCATGACTCCCATGTGGGTAATTCACTGGGATAAGAAGGGAAATAGGAAATTTGACTGCAACTTTACTTCTCAATGCCCATCAGGCCTCTTTCGAGACGCGACCCTCTTTTTCGAAAGAGGATGGACATGAGACTAGATTTGACCTTACACAGCGGACCGCTTCGGGCTCCAAGCCCTTCAAGGTTTTGTCACTACAAAGCCTCCTTTCAATTCCACTACATAGCATAGACGTTATGAAACTCAATTAATGTAATGTTAATCAACTCCAACACGACACCGATACTCGGAGCGATGACAAAAACGACTTGGTATTGGGAATGGACAAACAGATGGCGGCCGAAGTCTAACATCTACTTTTATTACATCCGTAGTTCACCCTAATCGCAGACTGCCGTGATCAGATACATTTTACCTCAATAACATAATGAATTTGTGAGAGTATGAGAGCAGCAGTAAAGCCAGGCCAGTCAAGGGTTGGTGTCCCACAAACTTTGTTGTTGAGATCTTCTCCCGTGAAGAATCAGAAAGTCGAACCTGATTGCGAGATTGACAACAGTGGGCAGCGTACAGAACAAATTCCTCCGGTTGTCCAGGAGCAAAACACATGACGTTATTTACGCCCACTTTTACCGGCTTCCGTCAGAGTCGCAAAAAAATCCGTTACATCAGATTCGTTAACCACTTTCCCTTCTTGCGCAAAAGGACGTAGAAATTTAATCAGATCATCGCTGTTTTGTCATTAGTTATTTGAAGAAAAAAAAAAAAAATTCGGGGAATATAAGGGAAGATACGTACCGCAATTCATTAAAAGCGTGAATGCCATCTATAGCTTTATCTCTCGGTAGGTGTTGCAAGGCGCGTATACCCAGCTCTTCCAAAGAAAGTCCTACAAGATATTCGAGATAACATGAAAATTCATTCAAGAGCACACGTACCTGAATCAGGATCGTCAGGAGGTTCATAGGTTTCTTCTTCTTCAAGAAGAAACCGATCTGCTTTCAGGGGTAGTAAACACTAAACACGGCATCATATGTAGTTTTGTAGAATGACACAAGGTGTAATACCCACTGAATCGCAGTGACACCATCGTTCCCGGAAGTTGAGGGTACAGAATATATCACCAGCCCCTAAAGAATCTGATAGACCAAATTCATCGATGATTTTACGAGCAAGAGAGCATTGCGAAGGGGCTAGACATGGCTTTGATTGCGACAACAGTGTATTAGAAGGGCCTTTGGCACGTTTAGCGTCAGGCTCTTCTTGGGATGAAGGTGACAAGGGGCGCTTGACTCCGGACGACGCTGGTGTGTTTTCGACTCGAATAAAGCCTTCTGAATCCATTGAAGGGCCGTTCAGAATGCGCCAGGAGTCTGAAACGCTATCTCGGCCAACCATCATAAGACCATGCGATCCCGCCCAACGACGTAATGTTGGATTCCTGGAAACACAGGCTGCACAGACAAAACTCTCATATTCATCTCCAGATATCAGCGGTGGAGGAAGGCCAGAAGACGAAGCCTCCGAAGCAGCGTCATCGACATCTTGAATGTCAGTTAATTGCCCATTAGTGGTTAATGCCGACGGCTCTATTGAAGCGACTGGGGTATTTGCTCTCGAATTTGGTCTTTCTCTTAAATTGCAGCATGATTCATGAAACCAGTCCTATAATTTTTTCGACTTGGGTGCATGTATCGCGGTCATTGAAGATTGTGAACTGACTTCGCATGAAAGACATTGGATCATAGTTTCCATCTCTGTTTTAGCATCGTAAGACCTCCCGCACCGGCAGAAAGTAGCTTTGAAGTTTTGATTATATTGATTCGAAATATTTTCTGGTTCAATTTTTGGATTTAGGGTACACTGATGTGCAACGGCCTCCGTAGGACAATCGCAACGGAAGTTTCTTTTCGGAAATCTGAAGGAAAAAGGGTAAAGCAAAGGAAACTTTTTTGACATTGATGATTCGATGAATCAAAGCTTACAATTCCACCTGCTCATGGTCTGTATGGCACGCGATCGAACATGCAGAACAGAGACCGCGGGCCTCCGGGCACGTAATGCAAAGATAAACTGCCTGTCTGTCTCAAAGAAAGTATGTCGTTCATCATGATATCTGTCCATAGGTAGAGAAAAATATACATACCTCAGAGGTCCCAGTGAATATGTACATTTCGAAAATTGATGTGGTAGAGCAAGCGCTGCCTCCCTGACCAGTTCCTCTTGAGATTCAATATATTCCGACAAAGTAGACGCCATTCAAGAGGATGACGGTTGTGATGGATGGTGTCAAGTTCCGTTCAAGTCCGGCCTGTGACGATCCGTCGGCCCGATACCTTTCGAGCTACTGCAGCAAAGCATACTATATGTCACCGTCTACTTGAACTTTCTACTATCTCTGGGGACCTTGTATACAACGAATTTCAAATCTTTCCAAGTACTTGAGCACATATTCTCACCACCAGATTCGGAGCCCCGTCACCTCAGAAATTTCCGGAACATAGACGGAATCTGACAGGCCTACTTATATCAGCAGCTAAATTTCAATAAAAGCTCTTGTCTCTGCTCTTCTCAATGGAAAATCTAAGGACGAAGACACCTGGAAATGGCCCAGATCCTATTCTACTCACACTTTTCGCCAATCGCTTCATGAGCGTAGCAGAAGCAATGGGCCGTTCGTTGCAGCAAACTTCTATCAGCACCAACATCAAAGAACGTCTTGACTTTTCTTGTGCGCTATTTGCCCCAGACGGCGATCTTGTAGCCAATGCACCCTTTATCCCGATACATCTGGGTTCCATGAGCTTGTATGTTTTATCCGTCAATTTCTCAGTCTCCGATCCCATTGCTTAAACATTGATCAGTGCTGTAAAGTATCAGATGAATCTTTATGGCGACACTCTGAAGGAAGGTGACGTTTTAATGACGAACTCACCTCATGCCGGAGGCTCGTATGTTATATCATACATATCCATATTGAAGATTGTGTTGAATTTTATTTATGCTCAGCCATCTTCCAGATATAACTCTCATCACTCCCGTCTTTGACTCTAATTCAAAACAAATAATCTTCTTCACTGCGTCGCGTGGTCATCATGCAGATATTGGTGGCATCCTACCAGGATCCATGCCACCCACATCTGTAAACATTTTTGAAGAGGGTGCAGAAGTTGTCAGCTTCAAGATCGTTGATGGAGGCGTATTTGATAGAAAGGGTTTGGTGGAGTGCATGGTTGATAAACCAAGCCAATATCCTGGCAGCTCAGGGTGTCGCAATATCCGAGATGTTGAGAGTGACCTCAAAGCTGTCAGTAATCACCTTTGTGTATTCGGCCCAATTTTGCTTATCCCCGACTAGCAAATTGCAGCAAATCACAAAGGAATCCAATTGATACACGCAAGTAAGTTCAAGCTCTATTCTCTACTTCTCAGCTTTTCTCACTGATTACTTAGTTGTCGATGACTATGGGCTCGAAACTGTTCAGGAGTATATGTACCACATCCGATCGAATGCAGAACTCTCTGTAAGAAACTTGCTCAAGGATGTCGCAAAACGCGCTGGCACAAATATTCTTTCTGCCGTTGATTACTTAGATGATGGATCACCGGTGATTATCATTTTTTTGCCTGCCCACGTTTTCCTCTAATGCTTGTTTATCAGATCCAATTGCGAGTTGAGATTGACGAAACTACAGGTTCTGCCATTTTTGATTTTCAAGGAACAGGGTGTGAAGTCAGAGGAAATCTCAATGCACCGATCTCAGTAGTCCATTCAGCAGTCATCTATTGCATGCGTGCAATGCTTGATCTCGACATACCACTGAATGCCGGCTGTCTCGTTCCACTCGAAAGTGAGAAATCGCGCTCAGTTTCATGTATGAAACCTAATTGAACTTGTATTCCTTTCTCAAAGTCAAAATCCCTCCAAAGTCTTTTCTGTCCCCATCCCGTACAGCTGCTGTATGTGGAGGAAATGTCTTGACCTCACAACGTATCGTCGACGTCGTCCTCAAGGCATTCCATGCCGCAGCTGCCAGTCAAGGATGTACCAAGCAAGTCTTTTAAACATTCTTCTAAAACGTCAACATAACTAATTGGCAAACAGTAACCTTACTTTTGGAGCTGGCGGGAAAGATAAGGATGGCAACAGTGTCGCAGGCTGGGGATATTATGAGGTGTTTTAGCATCCCTCTACTTGGTTTTACATGTCTTATCAGGCACTTTTCAGACAATAGCGGGAGGCTCAGGTGCAGGACCCTCGTGGCATGGAACAGATGGAGTCCATACTCATATTACGAACACTCGAATTGGAGATGTAGAAATACTTGAGCGAAGGTACCCCGTACTTCTTCATCAATTCGGACTGCGTACGGGATCGGCAGGCGTTGGAAAATGGCATGGTGGCGAAGGAGTTGTTCGCTCAATTGAGTTCCTGGAACCAATGCAAGTATCCATCCTTTCCGAGGTAAGACAGTTCGCCGTTTATATTCTTTGACTTTCTAACGAAAGATTGCGCAGCGACGGACCCGGCAACCATACGGCATGGAAGGAGGTGGTCCTGGTGCTCTAGGACGCAACACGTGGCTGAAGAAATGCCGTGTTGAAGACGGTGATTACGATGAGAAGAGTGAATCGCGCACTCGCGATATCAATATTGGCGGGAAAGCGACGGTATGGATGGGTAAAGGTGATCAACTAGTGATAGAGACACCTGGTGGAGGTGCATGGGGAGCGCCAGAAGGAACGAACAAAGGATTGAATGACCATATCGTGGCATGGGAGCCTAGAGGGTCGATTGCTGAAAGAGCTGCTGCTCAAGCATCATTCTAGAAATTTTAAAGGCAGTGTGCCCGCAGTTTGGTTTTATTGTCACTTATATGTCACACCTATTCCATCGTTGGTTGGTCTTAAACCACGATAAATGCCTTCTCAATCTACTCTCACCGCTGACGAGAAGGCCAAAATCAAGAATGCTATCCCAAATAAGATCTTTTATGCCGCCTTGGCTCGAGTCTATTATGCTCATCCACAGCGAAACAAATGGTCCTACGCAGGACTACAAGGCGCTCTTGTCTTCACCCTTGACCAATCCAATAACGTATATCATTTCAAGATGATCGACTTGGATGGTACTAGAGGCATCCTTTGGGAACATGAGTTGTATGACAACTTCGAATATAATCAGGAGCGCAATTTCTTTCATTCCTTTGAAGGCGATGTAAGTTGTGTTTAACTTCATATACCAAACGCACACTAACCTCACTGAGTTCTAGAAATGCATGATCGGCTTTGTCTTCGCAGATGAGAGCGAAGCAAAGGCTTTCTACAAAAAGGTCTCATCTAACAAAGGTTCCCAGAGTTCGCCCCTTTCTCTCCTTACACCCTTCACAATTACTCACACAACATGCAGCAAAACCCCGCTCCGAGAAAAAGAAAAAGAAAGGTGCAAAAGGAGGAAAGGTCGACAAATCTATGATATCTAATCCACAACAAGGCTCCTTTAAGCATGTTGCCCACATGGGCTACGATGCGGAATCCGGCTTTACTTCCAAGGGTGTTGATCCATCCTGGACGCAGCTTTTAGAAAATTTGGAGGACTATGGCTTGTCCAAGGAGGCCATAGCTAAGGACCAGGAATTTATCAAGGGTTTCGCCCGGGACTATCAACAACAACCACAGCAGGTCCCCAAAGAATCCAAAAAGCCCAAACCACCAGTTCCTCCCTCAAGACGTACACATGCCATCAACGGCAGCTCCTCGTCAGCGATATCTCCAACAGTTCACGCGTCGCCTCCTCCACCGCCTCCCGCACGTGCACAAGGTATCGCACCACCGCCTCCGACACGGCCACACGAGCGTAACATAACTCCAATCAAACCAGAGGTGTCAGCGAGTCCCCAGATTCCTACACCTCCTCCAGCTCCGCCTCGCAGGCCAGTTCCACAATCAAATCCTCCGCCTCCGCCTCCCGCACGGCCTTTATCTACTAACCGGGGTGCGCCACCTCCACCTCCACGTCCATCAACTCTATCAGTGCGTCCACCTCCGCCTCCTGCGCGACCTATCCCGGCCTCGGAATCAGTTCCTCCGCCACCTCCGCCACCTCCAGCACGGCCCCCATCGACAGCTCCTCCTCCCCCACCACCTCCGATCAATGGTGTGTATGCCCCTCCTCCTCCTCCTCCTCCTCCTCCAATCTTCGGAGCGCCTCCGCCGCCGCCACCACCACCACCACCATTGACTGCTAACGGCGCACCTCCCTCGGTCAAGGCCGTTCTCCCTCCTCCTCAACCTGGTCGCAGTGATCTCCTAGCCTCAATCCAAGGAAAAGGTATACATTCGCTAAAGAAAACAGACCCCAGCTCCCCGGCTCGAACCAACTCCATCTCTGCAGATTCCAACTCCACGGGCGCCGCTATTGCCGCCGGAGCTGTAGGAGGCGCAGCCGTTGTGGCCGGCGGTGATTTGACTTCTGCCCTCGCTGCAGCATTGTTGGAACGGAACAAGCGCCTAGGAGACAGTGATGACGACGAAGATGATGAAGATGACTGGGATTAAACTTCGATACATGGAGCGATTGAGCTCGTTTCGTGACTGATGGATTCCCACTGCACTTCCCTCGGGCAAGCCAGTTCTGAGCCTTAAACTCGTCTTACCTTCGAGATCGAATGTTACTACAATCTTCCCCACATCTGATACTTTTTTTATCTGTTGCCTCAGTTTATAAATGTATATTAATATTTCAAGTCTGTAAGATAGATGAACAAACTTTTTCGAAGCGCATCTCTCTTTGCAGCGACATCTGTGAGTGAAATCTGTCACGATCATCCAACACAAACCTAGCGATTATATATGCTTTGATATTAAAGGTCATTAAAAGTACACAATAGTCTTTGAAAAAGATACCTCTAGAGAAGTTATCAACGGGGCCAAGTCTGTCATTATTGATCGCTCTCGGAACTGAGATGATCATTTATAGATTTCTGTGGTAAAATTTGGTGGGAATCTGGAGGTTCGGCGACATTGCGAAGAGGCATGCTGTTCCTTGAAGAAATTTGCCACTCCAGTTCTCCATCTATAGCTGCCGCGATGATATCCTTTGACCAAGCGCAATCTCGAGCCATCCTCATGATTGTAAGCATTCTGGTAATTGCCTAAGAAGACTGAATCAATCGAAAGGTCATTGCGTGTGTACAGAGGCATAACTTACGAAAACATGGGGGTAAGGTGACAGGAAAACATCCTGAACCCAGCTATCACTCAGCAGAGCAATGAGGTATAACACCGACCACATAGTGAAAAGAGCCCCGCTTTCCACAAACAGTGTTATCGATGAAGAATAAAAACATGCTTGCAGCTTTCCAAGAACCTTTTCTGCTTTATCTCGTATCATAAGGATACGAACGCAGATTAGAATAGTGAGCACAAGGTTGAATAAGACACATAGAGAATAAAAGGCAATCTGGTATGAATCCCATGTCATGTCCTTTGGCTGTGTTTGAGAGATGAGTATAGGAACGGATACAGCTAATGGTTGATGGGGATTTCAGATAAAGCGGCCTTGGGAAGGTCTATCATACTCACATACGTGGGCCAAGTAGAGTAATACGGGGAAGATGATTATCCACCTCTGATAGTTCCAAAAAACCAACAAGCGATACAGCTACGCCATTAGGTTATTCATCCTTTTCAGCCCCGAATGTTGGATGTAGCGCCGTACCATCAAAATATCTCCGATCCATAGTAAGAGGGTTGAACTTGAAATATAAGAAATGCTATCAACACGGATGAACTCTGGCCTTTTGAAGCTTAAACCTTACCTAGCTTGACTCACTACGTTGGGCCACAGCCCTATGTGCGCAATATAGTACGCCTTTGCACCAGAGGTGTAAAGCCGATTAGTGACATACATCAGCTCCGCAAATCTAATTTTGCCGATGATAGCCAGAGACGCCAACAGAAATACCGCACTCGAGTAAATGACGATACCCCAAAAGACACGACCGCGCTTTGGACGTCCCCGGAGCACTTGAATGAGTTGAACGTACAACATCATAAGAGCGCCTGACAATAAGTGAGTCGCTGCAATCGCTGCACGACTGAATTAAATTAGTTTGTTCTCACCGAACGATAAACAATCCAATAACATTCCGTCGAAAAACGCCCGTTCAGCACGACCGTCGTTGGGTGAAGTTATGGAGGACATGGCTAATCCTGCGATTACCAGTCAGAGGAAGGACGAAGGGCCGGAAAGTCCGAGGATGGAGAGGTCAGAAAATGTGGGATCAACTTTATAAACAAGCCAGGTATTATCGCTTTTTTGACCTGTTTGCAACGGGTAACAGGCGCTGGGCCAGTGATTCAAACTGTAATTCCTTGATATAGAAAAGGTTTCAACGTGATTTTGAAAAATGTCGACATGCCTTTCAAAATCATTGAAACAGTTCAGCTGCCGCTCAGATGCTCGTGTAATAATATGAAACAAAGTACTTTCGAAAGTTGATGGAGATTGTACCCTGCAACGTCAGAAACTTGAAACACCGACTTGTACCATCCCATCTTGCCGTCACTATCGGGTACAACCCAATTTTAGTTATCATTCCTTCTGCTCGGCCAGTCCAGACTACCGTCGTAGTCCGACAGCCAGCTTTCAAGAGCGACTAGACAAACATCGCCGACCTGCTTCCAAAATAGTTCCCTACTCGTCTCGGTTGAGACATGAATGCATGACCAGCCACCAGACGGATCAACATTTTTGGGGCAAGCGTCTAGAGGATGTCCCCGCACAATGGGTAGGATTGGTAGTTTGCCATCACGAACATCAACAAGCGACATTGCGCACCAGCCGAGCCTCGGAGACACAGTCCCACGGCCATCTCGGCACAAAGTCTTTCCATACCGTGAACAATTGGTCATAAATTATGGCCCGGACACAGTATTGTAAGAACGTAGGGTCCTAGGCCATATACGAACGCGTCAAACAAATGTACGCACGTGATGTTGTGCAAGACGTCAGTCACGTAAGCGCACGGGCTCGTTGAGTCGCGCGTTCACCGAATTCCCCGAATTTCAAAAACCTCTTCAAAAATTTGCGTTTTCGACATTTCTATTCAGTAAAATTTACTACCCTCCTTTTCTTTATTCAATAGAATTTAATTTCTCCATTGCTACAAACTGTTTATTTTCATTTCTAAAACTGGCACATACAATTTTCTTATAAATACCCAACTATGTACTGTAAGAAGGCAGTGAAAGCTTAGCCTCAGTTTCTATCCCACTCTCACAGAATTCTTTCAACAGAGAATTCTACTGCATTTCGTACCACACACTTTATCTCGAAGCGCCCTTACACTGAGTCGCGTGATTTCAATTATTCCACAACCGGAAACCAACCCTCGTTGTTGCTCGGACTATCAGTGAACAGACGTTCGCTAACTTGCCCCCTAATCTATATTTATGTTTTCTGTACATATATACCAATCACTACCTACAGTATTCTTGAAGGAAAGACGGGGCCGTCCTCCGGTAACTGCTGTAGCTGCCGTAGCCGCCTAGCCAGAAACAAGGAGGGCTGCGCACCGTACCGTAGGATACGTGTATATGGTTGCTACGCTATGGTAACGGATACCGTACTGTGGAAGGTCTTGGCTGCCGAAAGTATGGCCGTAAAGTTACGGTTGTGCTACGGCTCGGTGAGATATTTATGATTTTGATGTATTGTCGGGGCTTGGATTAGCCAAATGATGGTGAATCCGAGCTCAGATTGAATTTTGGCTGGTTCCTTGCTGACCTGCCAAACCGTTTTCTACGGCTTACGGTTCGGTATGGCGCCGAACCGTACCATGGAGACTTCAAAAGCATTGAAATACGGCCGAATACCGTTACGGTACGGTGCGCAGCCCTAGTTAAAACAAGTAGCTTGCCCAACCACTGGCAAGGCCTAGGTCCAAGTAGCCTGTAGCAAGTACATTGGAAAATGATACCGTAACAACAGTCTGCCTGAAGTCATATCCCTCTAGGTGAGTTTCTAGCAGGAGTCACTCATTTTTTGCGCTAGAAACTCAAAATATAATAGCTTCAATTTTGTTAAGAGAAGAATAAATACAGGAATTTTGAGCATATCTTTTGTGGTCAAAATCGCTGCTAGAAAATGTGGCCCTCGAGACAGTTGAACTTCAGTCAATTTCTTTGAGAGTGTGACTTATCATGCTGGGGAAAAGCTACTCAGCAAATGACCATTTGAAGGCAGGTATGTTTGAGTAATTCTTTATTGAGAATAATGGTGAAGATATGGGGGAAGAAGATATGTGACCTTTGCTAATTTGACCAATCCATCTTTGGAAATGGGGTAATATCAATGCTTAGAGGACAACAACTTGGAGGGTATTAATTTCTGGGGGATATGAACTGAATTCAAATTTGTAGAAAGTTATTTGAAGAACTCTCAAGGATGGATAGCGATTGACAATCACTCTTTGACAGAAAATGAGAGTGGGGTGTGCTATAAGCGAAAAGCAATGATCAATTGCATAGGGATGACATCAAATTAGTACACTTGGCATCTCGAAAGCTCTCAAGATCTCAAGTCCAATCTCCCGTTCAATTGATAAACAATTAATAAGCCGACCTATGTGCATGTCGCTTGCCAAAGGGGCGAATTGGGACACTGGAGATGAACTCACGTCGTGAAAGTTGCAAATATTGAGGTGGCTTTAATACCCCCCTGGGCTGTCGTGAGGAACTGTGTAGTTTATCTAGTCATAAATCTTACAGAATATTTCCTGGGATTAAAGAAACTATCTGAATACCTGAAAGGGCATTCCATGAGATCATCAACGGTATCAAGGTTCTTTGAACCAGCTCTTGTCAGAATGTCCTTTGCATACTTCGTCGCAGGCATCAGAATGACTACAGCACTGTTGAATTACGCAACCATCAAACATATGTCTCTCCCCAGTTTATTAATGCACTTATATTTATTGGATACTATTAGTAGAGCACACGATCAAAGCAAGCAATTGTGGTAGTTGTGTCTATAAAATTATGAGAGGATAGGCGTCAACCTGACAGAAGTTCGGATACCGCTGGGCGCTTGAATATTCGAACTCACAAATTCATTGACAATTCATTTACTAGTAACTAGCCATAGGCAGCTGAAGGATGAAATTGATTTTATTTTACTCTTCAAGTTGTTGTACACCTGCATTTCAATCTTGATCAACTCGAAGCATGGCACGTGCCTCGAGTCTGGTAAGGCGGCTATCTGCATTCTGCAGTCTCGGCGATCGCCGAGACACAAAGGAAAACCCACATAACAACCACGCGCATATCCAACGATCTCTTCTACCTCTCACAATCATCTCATTTTAATGGCTGATCAATTAGTGAGCAGATCGTAGATATCGTTATTCCCATACTGACTCCATTCTTATCTTCAGTCCGAAGGTATGCATCCTGCTTGTGCAATTTTCAAGAAGGCGCGATTATTAATTCGTGAATGATTGTCCACAATAATCCCATGGGCGCTTAGAGCAAATATCTGGTACGCAGGGGACGTATTGGCGTTTTGCGCCATTAATATTATCAATAACTCACGCAATCCTTTTCTCATCAGAGTTCAAAGAGGCCTTCTCTCTTTTTGATAAGGGTAAGTCAGTCCAGATCATCACGTATGAATCGCAAGTTCAACTCCTTCAAGACGGCGATGGTACAATAACAACGAAGGAACTTGGAACGGTCATGCGCTCGCTCGGACAGAATCCAACTGAGGCAGAATTGCAAGACATGATCAACGAAGTTGACGCTGATGGAAATGGAACGATCGATTTCCCTGAATTTCTTACGATGATGGCACGGAAAATGCGCGACACAGACAGTGAAGAGGAGATCAAGGAAGCTTTCAAAGTCTTCGACAAGGATGGTAATGGGTACATCAGTGCCGCGGAGCTGAGGCATGTCATGACCAACCTCGGTGCGTTTGTCTGTACTTGTTCTCTCGTATCGGAATTGACTTTTGTTGTATATTTTTTTCTGCAGGCGAGAAACTATCGGACACAGAAGTTGACGAGATGATTCGTGAAGCTGATATCGATGGTGATGGGCAGATCAATTACGATGGTGAGTCGCAACAAGCATTTCCATTTACTGTTATTGATCACGCTGTTCTTGCTAGAATTCGTCAAGGTATTGTATTTTGAATCAGACTTCGCAAATTGTATTCTTTCGAACTCAATTTGCATTTCACAGATGATGTTGTCCAAGTAACCCTGATTAGTAAAATTGTCAATCCAATGTACATTTCTTTTTCTCAACTTTTAACTTGAGCCCTAGTAATCAGCCACGGATTCTGCAGTACTTAGCATCATCTGTATAACAATTATATCTAGCTGTACTATGAATGATAGTGTATCTATTATCATGGTTAGCGTAGGATTCTGCAGGCGTTTAAGAAAAAGGTAGTCAAATCTTTTGGGTTCTTACTTTTGGCATCTCAATGTAGCCCGCTTAGCTCAGTCGTAGAGCGCGCCACTCGTATAGGAAATGGTGAGGTCGGTTGTTCAATCCAGCCAGCGGGCAATTTCTTTGGCTAATTTTTATTTTTATTTTTATTACATAGACTTATTCGCGATCGTCAATCTCGCAACGAAAGTTATATTAATATTCTGGATACTTGCCAAATGCTCTCTCGATGAACAGTCTCCATCTAAATCATCATGGACCCGTGGCCAAATACATTTTAGTATCGTATCCTCATCAGTACCATTTCTTCGCACGTTTTTGTGTTTGAAAACCGCAAAAATTCAATTTGAACCCTGACCGTTATGTGAAACTGAGCGCTCAAATTCAAAGCCTGCGACCCTGCATGATTTTTTTGGTCGTTTTGGCCACTTTTTTCGGCCTTTGTCATGATCAACTTACGCCTCTCAGCTGGAGATTTTCCAGTACTTTACACTCCCCCCCCTTTCCTAGCGGAGTCCGCTAGGAGTCCGAGCGGACATCGGAGTCCGCTAGGAGTCCAAGGAGAGTCCTAATAATCTGTATGTAGTCCGAGGACGGTCCGAGGACGGTCCGAGGATTGTCCTAGGACTGTCCTCAGACTACTACTCAACAGCATAAGTGGACTTGGCTCGGACTCTTCTCGGACTTTGCTCGGACTTTGCTCGGACTTTGCTAGGACTTTGC
>Ga0193743_1000250_pt1 | contig 43497 bp, 32 predicted proteins | sample L2c2metaG_FD_143038 | JGI IMG/M metagenome (GOLD analysis project Ga0193743, IMG submission 143038) | Soil microbial communities from a riparian zone of the East river system, Colorado, United States - L2c2 | ecosystem: Environmental > Terrestrial > Soil > Riparian zone | place: USA: East River... | reverse complement strand
CTTTCGCTGGACCAAATCCGCAGACCAGATCCTCGCCTCCATCGCTCGCTTCGCCACTTCCACTCTCGCTGCTCACTCACCTGCAACTTATACGAGAAATCAATGACTCAGGAGACTAGTGTAGGGTTGTGACTTCGCCTGATCCCAAGTCATTGTCGTCGTCAACCGTTTCCTCTGAGACCTCGACCATAACGCTGGAACTTGGTGCGGCTCTGCTCGCCGGCGCATTGCATCCACAGACGCTCCTTGGATTAGTCGCAGCCACCTGGGCGCAAACGATGAAGCGCGAGTAACCATACCGGGTTACAGCGCGTGGATTGCACGTCTTCCTTAGCGATGCCTGCCGCATCCGCGTGTCACCCGACGCAGTTATGTTGAAATGGTGAAGATCCGGGCTGAAGGACGAACTATGTCTCACGAATCGCCGATCGCTACGATGCCACAGCTTGAGCTCATCGCAGACTATGCCTGCGAGATCGGTGAGAACCCCTTGTGGCACCCCATTGAGAAGCGGCTCTACTGGTGCGACATTCCCAACGGCCGTCTCTTTCGCTACGATCCCGCCACCGCAACGCACGAGCAGTGCTATGAAGGCAGGACGATTGGCGGTTTCACCATCCAGGCGGATGGATCGCTCCTCCTCTTCATGGATCAAGGCACCATCGCCCTCTGGCGCGAAGACGCGCCCATCCAGCCCATCGCGCAGATCGAGAGTGAGCGCTCCTCGCGGTTTAATGATGTCATCGCCGACCCTTACGGGCGCGTATTTTGCGGCACCATATCCAGTGAGCAAAGCCGGGGCAGCCTGTACCGTCTCGATGTGGATGGTTCAATCCACAGGATTCTGCAAGATATCGGTTGCTCGAATGGCATGGCCTTCACCTTAGACAGCAGAGGCTTCTACTACACCGACTCATTCGCGCGCGAAATCTATCTCTTCGACTACAACCGCGACGATGGGTCAATCGGCAACCGGCGTATCTTCGCTCGCTTCGATGAAGCAGACGGACTTCCCGACGGAGTCACCCTGGACGCAGAGGACCGGCTGTGGTGTGCCCTGTGGGACGGATCTTGTATTGTGCGCTTTCTCCCGAACGGCGCCATCGACAAAAAGATCAAAGTGCCCGCGTGTAAGACCTCAAGCCTGACCTTTGGTGGCGATGACTACACAGACATCTACATCGCCACAGCAGGCGGCAATACGAAAGAATCAGACGGGCCACTCTCCGGCGCACTTTTTCGCCTCAGAGCTGAACGCCCAGGACTTCCTGAATTCTTCTCGCGCATCCTTCTCCCGCAGGACAGCTCACATTGAACTTCAGAAGAAGCGCCGCTGCTTATTCTGCAAATCGAGTACATCTCTGCGTCAATTATCATCAAGACAACTTCGCAAGGCGTCCCATAATCTGCAATGGCGGGATCTTAGGCCACATCGAGGCGTAGTGAAATTAAAAGACAAAACCGCGATCGTTACAGGTGCGAGCGGCGGCCTCGGCCGCGGGATAGCGTTGGCTCTCGCGGAGGCTGGCTGTAATGTCGCGGTGAACTATCTGGATGACCTGACGGGAGCGGAAAGCACAGCCGAGACGTTGCGGGCATTGGGTGTCTCCTCCTTCCCAGTTCAAGCGGATGTCGCCTCCTCGGCACAAGTGCAGAAGATGTACGATGAAGTGCTCCGGCGAACCACCCGCGTCGACATTCTCGTCAACAATGCAGGTGTGCAAGTGTGGTCGCCGCTATTAGATTTGTCTGAGCAGGACTGGGACTGGGTGATCCGCACGAATCTCAAGGGCTGCTTCCTTTGCACGCAGCGGGCAGCACGGCACATGCGCGAGCACTCCCAGGGAGTCATCATCAACATCGGCTCGGGCAGCAACAAAGTGCCGTTTCCGAATCTCGCAGCCTATACAGCCAGCAAAGGCGGCATCGAGATGTTTACGAGGGCCGCCGCAGTTGAGCTTGGCCCGTACGGCATCCGCGTCAATTGCATCGCACCGGGCGCGATCGAGGTGGAACGCACCCAGCGCGAAGCAGCCAACTTCAGTGAAGCCTGGGCGCAGATCACGCCAATAGGGCGCATCGGCCTCCCGAAGGATGTAGGAAACGCCGTTGTATTCCTCGCCACGGACGAAGCTGCATTTATCTCCGGGCAAACACTCTGGGTGGACGGTGCCGCTTTTACCCAGCCGCGCTGGCCGCATGATGGCTACGGCGGCTAGCCGCATGTCAAATCAGAACACGCTTCGGATTGCGCAGGTACTTCATTGAAAGAACCCTCACTCGCCTCGGTTCTTGAAACCCCGGACGCTGATGTGCTGCAGTCCGTTGCTACGCACGCCCACGGTCCCGTCGGCAGCCTCCCCATAACTCCGGACATGCTGCTGCAATGGCCCTCTGGTAGTCTCTTCGGTCTCAGTCAGAACGCGGGTATGGGGTGGGATCCCAGTGCATTGCAAGGACCGGAGGTTTTGTTGCTGAGCACGCACGGAGGTGTTCGCGCCGAAGATGGCACTCCGATCGCCCTTGGTTTTCACACCGGCCATTGGGAGGTCGGTCTGTTGGTCAACGAAGCGGCGCGCACGCTGAAGTCGGAAGGCGCCGTACCGTTCGCCGCATACTGTACGGACCCATGCGACGGACGTACGCAGGGCACCGCCGGAATGCTCGACTCTCTTCCATTTCGCAATGATGCGGCTGCCGTCTTCCGGCGTCTCATGCGCTCCTTGCCCACGCGCAGCGGAGTCATCGGTGTCGCCACCTGCGACAAGGGCCTTCCCGCGATGATGATGGCACTGGCTTCCGCGCGGGAAATCCCCACAATCTTGGTGCCTGGTGGCGTCACCCTACTGCCGGAAAGCGGGGAGGATGCGGGACTGGTGCAGACTATCGGCGCGCGTTTTGCGCACGGAAGAATTACGTCCGAATATGCAGCCGAAGTCGGCTGCCGTGCCTGCGCGACGCCTGGAGGCGGATGCCAGTTCCTCGGCACCGCCGCGACAGCCCAGGTCGTCGCCGAGGCGCTCGGGCTCTCCTTGCCGCACGCCGCGCTTGCACCCTCCGGCCATCCGATCTGGCTCGACGCAGCGCGGAGATCCGCCATCGCAATGCTGCGGTTGCGCACGCTCCAGCTCGGCACGGCGGACTACCTGACGCAAGCCTCTCTACACAATGCTATGGCGCTTCATGCGGCATTTGGCGGATCCACCAATCTGCTGCTGCACCTGCCTGCCGTGGCCTACCATGCGGGGTTGAAGCGCCCTTCGGTTGAGGACTGGGAGCACATCAATCGGAGGGTGCCGCGGTTGGTGGACGCATTACCCAATGGTCCGCAGAACTTTGCCACCGTGCAAGTCTTTCTGGCGGGGGGAGTTCCCGAGGTAATGCTCCACCTGCGGCGCGCCGGGCTCATCGACGGCAGTGTCATGACCGTCGCCGGGGCAACGCTCGATTCCTGCCTCGACTGGTGGCAAGAGAGCGAACGCCGCCGCCTGCTCAAGAAACGTCTGGCCGAACTCGATGGTGTGGTGGCGGACGACATCATCATGAGCCCGGATCAGGCCAAGGCGCGCGGCTTGCGGTCGACTCTTTGCTTTCCAGTGGGGAACATCGTACCCGAGGGAGCAGTTATCAAGAGCACAGCCATTGACCCGTCTGTGCTCGACGAATCAGGCTGCTACCGAAAACTCGGGCGAGCCAAAATCTATGTCTCGGAACAAGCTGCGATTGCTGCGATCAAAAATGCGGACGTTATCGCAGGCGACATTGTCGTCGTGCTGTGCGGTGGCCCCAAGGGTTCCGGCATGCAGGAGATCTATCAGGTGACCTCTGCATTGAAGCACCTGCCCTTTGGCAAGCATGTAGCAGTGATCACCGACGCTCGATTCAGCGGCGTTTCCACCGGCGCATGCATCGGTCACGCATCGCCGGAGGCGTTAGCCGGCGGCGCCATAGGCAAGCTAAGAGACGAGGACGTCATTGAAATCGTCGTAGATCAAGAGACGCTGCAAGCAACCGTGAACTTCGTCGGCGAGGGCGCCCAGCGATTCGATCCGGTCGAAGGAGCCCGACGTCTCTCTGAACGACCGATGAGAGATGATCTCGCCTCTGACCCGCGGCTTCCCGATGACACGAAGCTGTGGGCCGCGCTGGTGCATGCGAGTGGTGGTATCTGGGCTGGCTGCGTCTACGACACAGATGCAATCGTCGACGCCCTGTCTCGCAAACAAGAAGCATAAGAGCGAAAGCATGCTCTAGCGCGAGCGGCCGGAGCATGCCTTCGCGAACTATCCCTTAAAATGTCAGCCGCGCGGCGAGCTGAATCTGCCGGTTCGTATAGAGCTTCACGCTCGTGAGTTTGCCGAACGTAGTCGGATCGTCAAAGTTGGCGCCAGGATTGGTGAATTGCGGCGTATTGAATACATTGAAAGCGTCGCCGTGCAGCTGCAGCGTGAATCGTTCTGTTAGGCGCACGTTCTTCTGAGCGCTGAAGTCCACTGTTCGATCACCCGGACCATGGAGCTGATTGCGTCCCATCGTCCCCAACCGGCCCCACACCAGCGGGCTGCTTGCCGAGGCCCGCACCACAGGAATACTCGTATTCGAAAACACGCTTGTGTTAAACCATGTCCCCGAGACGCTCTTCGGATAAGAGATAGGTCCAAGCGTGTTGGGCCGGTTGCCGGGTTGCGCAATGGAAGTCGAAAGATCGAACGGCCGAATCGCTGGCCGCATCCGAACGGCAATATATACACGATGGAACTGCTAAAAATATTCCGCTGATCCTGGTTCGAGTTGCCGTAATCGGAGCGCGGGTCATAATAAAGCTGAATGGTCGATCCCGTAAATGTTCCCGTCGAATCATCCAGGGTATGCGACCAGGCGTAGGACGCAGTTGTCAGTAGATTCCCTGACCTGTGTTCCGCGTGGATCTGCAAGCCGTTGTAGTTGGAAATGCCGTTATAGATATTGAAGTTGATCGCACCAAATTGCGGATAGTTCTGGAGACCCGTTCCGAGCCGATAAGCGTTGTAGGGATAATAGGTAGATAGGTGTTGACCGCATGTGCCCACGTACGCGATGTCCACCACATCCTGCGATCCAAATCTGCCGCTCCAATTGAAGGTTGTATTCGTAGACCTGACTGTTCTGATTGTGCTGGTAGGCCGAGTTCATGGTAAGCCCGCTGGCGGATGCAGCGGGTCGAAGCTCGCCAGTTGCGCACCCGGAGCCGGCAATGGATGCGTAACGTCCGATCCGTGTGTGTTCACCGGACAGCTGTACGGCGCTCCAGGCGCGGCCGTCTGACCTGTCAGGGTGACGCAATAGCCGGCACTCGCGTTTAGTGCTGGGAAGTTGCATAGGACCCATGAGTGCGAAAAAAGGCATGTCACTACGCCGCCGATATTCATTACAGGAGGAACATACACGAACGACAAGGAACAACAGCAAGAGGAATCTGCATCCTAAAGCCCGTCGTAACGGGAGTATCCATACTCTGACCAGTAATCTCTTGGCTCTTCCGCGGAATAGGTAATCCGCGTAACGGCCTTCACATTCTTCAAGCCAAGTTTCACGGGTACCAGGAGACGGAGAGGTGCTCCGTGCTCGACTGTAAGGGGCTGACCATTGAAGTGTGTGGCGAGTAGCGTCTGTGGATGGCGTGCCGTCGCCAAGTCGATTGAGGCAAAGTAGGGATCAGGATTTCCCGAGACGTCGAGATTGACAGACGACTCCACACGAGCCCATTTGGCCTGCGACATCGGAGGATAGGCACGAAGCAGATCATCGAACTTCAAACCAGCCCACCATGCGATCGCACTCCAGCCCTCGACGCATACCAGTCTTGTAATCTGCTCATGCATCGAGAAGCGAGCCATGAGATTCCGAATATCGAGAGAGACGCTCAAGCCAGAAGCGAGCCCCTCCAGAGTTAGATTCCATCCCGATATATACCCAGCGTCAGGAGTGGCTCCGTTGTAGTTGTTCTTGTTCGGGGTAATCTGAGATTTTGTGTAGGTGGGCACCATGCGATTTCCCGAGTAGAGTGCTTCGGCCACGTCATCGTCGATACGCAATGCCTTGTTCAGTAGCCACTCCTTCCCGCGAGAGTTCATATCTCGACGCACACCCATGCGACTGAGCGTAGTTTGCGGCAGGAGAAATCCAGCGCCTGCCACCGCGCCAGCACCAAATAACAGAAGGTCGCGCCGGGTCCGATAACGCAGAATCCGGGGAGCCATCTTGTAGCTGCCAATTAGAAATGTCAGACCTCTGCCAAGTCGAAATGTCCGAATGGGATGGGCTTGGTAGCGATGAGTTTGAGGGATCTGCAACGCATAGAGGTTTTGACGGAAGTTCTTGCTGGGCGGCGGACGGTCGGGTCCGCGGCAGCGGTGTTGGGGTTGAGCGTTCGGCAGACGCACCGGTTATTGGTGCGCTACGGCGATGGCGGTGGCGGTGCCCTGATTCATCGCGCACGCGGCCGGTCGTCGAACAACCATCTTGAGCCGGGTGTTCGCGAGTACGTTCTGGAGCTGATCCGGCGGCAGTATCGAGACTTCGGTCCGACCCTGGCGACCGAAGCTCTGCTGGAGCGGCATGGGATCACAATCGGCCGAGAGACGGTTCGCAAGTGGATGGTCGAGGACGGTCTGTGGCTGTCACGCAAGCAGCGGCGAACGTTCCACCAGCCCAGGCTTCGACGCGAGAGCTACGGCGAACTGGTGCAGATCGACGGCAGCCAACATCGTTGGTTCGAAGACCGTGACGAGCCGTGCACGCTGCTGGTCTTCATCGACGACGCGACCAGCAGGCTGATGCAGCTGCGCTTCGTGCCGAGCGAGAGCACAACCTCGTACTTCCAAGCTTTGCAGGGTTATTTGGACGCCCACGGCTGCCCCGTTGCGTTCTACTCCGACAAACACTCCGTGTTCCGCATGAACCGTGAAGCTTCCGGTGGGCAAGGCATGACACAGTTCGGCCGTGCACTCGCAGAGCTTAACATCGAGATCCTGTGCGCGAACTCCAGCCAAGCAAAAGGCCGCGTGGAGAGGGCGAATCGTACGCTGCAGGACCGGCTGGTGAAGGAGCTAAGGCTTGCGGACGTGACAGGCATCGAAGCCGGCAACGCCTTCCTCCCTTCGTTCGTAAAGCGGTTCAACGAACGCTTCTCTATACGTGCATCGAGGCCCGATAACCTGCACCGCACGTTGAATGTGCCCGCATCACGCCTGACCGACATCCTGTGCCATCGCGAACAGCGGTACGTCGGTGCTCAACTGACGCTCTCGTATGATCGGACGCAGATCATCCTTGAGAGAAACGAAGTCACAGAGGAGCTGGCCGGCAAATACGTCGAGCTATACGACTACCCGGACAGGCCTATGGAGGTGCGTTGGAAGGGTGTTCCTCTTCCCTATCGAGTCTTCAGCAAGGATCAGCGTGTCAGCCACACAGCCATCATCGAGAACAAACGCCTCGGTCACGCACTCGCGATCGTGAAGGCGCAGCAGGATCTCACGCGAGAAACGAAGGTTGCAACCAACAGCGAAAAGATCGGCTACCAGAAGCGCGGCAGGAAAATCTATGGTCCCGACTTCGCCAACGAACCGCCGCTGCGAAAAGCAGTGGAGATGCCGGTCTGATGGAAAGCATGGAAGACAGGACGATAAGGCTGTCCCGTCTCCCACCCTTCCCACAGCCCTTGGAAACCGCCAAAGAACGGCGGTTCCCACATCCCCACCGCACGACGACGATGAAGAAGATAGACTGACACTTCAACTTGGTAGAAATAGAGACAAATCAACTTGGCACCAACACATCTCAATTGTCGGGAGAGGTTGCTCTCCAAAGAAACTTTGCGGCTTTTTCACGGAGACAGATTTCACAGCAACAGATGAAGCCGTTTCGTCTGTTCGCGGTTCGTGGCCCACTGATAACGAGGGCGATCCGTCTGCATCCACGGATTGTTCGATGGCTTCCACGGCTTGGGGAGTTTCAGTGGCTGGTGGGGCGGCAGGGTTTGTATCTTCGAGGCCAGCCTCTGGTAACTTCGTCGTCTCCAGTTTCGATCCAGTACCCGCCGAGGAAATATCTTCCGGTTCTAATGAATTGCCTTTCTCCTCATTGGTCATTTGCGATGACCTCCGACCGGTCTACTTTGGTTGACCAACCTACGATCATGCTGCGCAGCGTATCCCATCCGTCGGCGAAAACCAGAATCACATGCGGCACAACAAAGACAATGAAGAACCACATGAGCCAGAAATGCCATACACGCGCTGCGTCAAAGCCTCCAAATAGCGCAGCCAGCCAATGGAGCTGCATGGGCTTATGAATCGCCCAGCCTGTAGCGACCGAAAGAAACCCCGCGACCGGAACTGAAAAGTACGCTGCACGCTGGAGCGCGTTGTACTTTGTGTTGAAACGAGGATGGAGCCATTCGCGGTGTGTGAGTTTAGCGAAGGGAACACCGAGGTAGTATCGAAGCATCCTGAGCGCGTCAAGCAGGTCGGCGCGGTGAGGCAGCAAGGAGCGCCACCCTCCTCCCATGACCAGCCCCGCAACGTACACCATGCCGTTCAGCATGAATAGGTAAGCACACAACCAATGCAGTTGCAGAGCCAACGCTAACATGCCTGGCCCCAGGCTCATGTGGTTGTAAATCCAGTCGGGCGGACTGGCATATTGGTGTTGACTAGGGACATGGGCGCATATCCAGATTCCAATGTCCGCTACCACATCGACGTTTCCCGTAACCTGGTCTGGCTTGTGTTGATAGATCGGCGAGGCCCAGTAAATGGAGATGCCGCTCAGAACGAGGCCAAGAAGGAGCGGCACGTTCAACCAGTGACTCCAGCGCACCAAGATATGGTGTCGCTTAACCACGACGAGCACGTCTGGCTGTACCAGTGACGTGCTCGTTGAGTTCGATTCATGACGGAAAGGTATTGAAAGGTTCACGGGCCGGGACCTCAACTGCTTGGTCTAGTGGGATGCGGCCGGAATGAAGAGAAAGATCTTGTCCGTCACAAGTGTCCCGTCCGGGAGCTTCTGAGTTGTCGCGTAGACGACATCGCCCTCGCTAAAAGTGACTTTCTCAGGTGCAACTTCTGTGACTGGGACATTAGGCGGTACGGAGATCGTTTGGGAGCCGTCCTGGTAGCGAACCACAAGCGTGGTGCTGCTGCCTTTCTGGACCGTTCCGTTCGTCATGCGTGAGTGCGATACGGCAGGACGAGAGACTGACCCGTTGGTCATTCTGCTGTGAGTGGTTGCACCTGGGGGATCCGTCAGAACGCTACCTTCCGCAGCCCCACTCAACTCCGCTGGAAATATGAAGATCTGCTTCGCCGCTTGTTTTCCGTCCGCCTGCTGCGCCGACGCAACGCCCACATAAGACGACGCTGTGACATGACTCAAATCGGAGGGTATCTGTTTATAAGTTGTGAGGGGCTGCTTGACAGCGATGTGGACAGCGCCTGAACTTGTCATAACATCGAGCGAACTACCTGAAAATGACTTGAGTTTTCCTATCACACCGGCAATCGGAGGGGCGGCTGTCGCCTGGCCCCAGATTGTGCATGGCGTTGCCAGCGCAACCAGCAAGGCGGCATAGACGAGATTCTGTAGCGGATGCTTCATTGTGATGTCCTTTCAAAAAGAAAAAAAAATGATCTAGAGCTACATGGCTTTACGTAACCGGTGTGAGGCTTACTGAAATCGTTACACCGGAACTCTGAAAATGATTTGACCTTTCATGACCACGCCTATTTGTGGGAGGAGATCAAGACAAGGCCCGAAGGCTTTCGTACGTGCTTCGAGAGCGGCGCACAGTTAAAATGCATGTGGCAGGCAGCTGAAGTCATCGGTGTTTATTTGGACTGCGCGTCACATCATCGGTCGAGTTTTGGGGCGTAGCTGCTCGGTAAGGCGGCCCAATGCAGGCGCCCCACTTGACGTAATGCTCACTTCAAATGAGAGTAAGTCGCAGACTCTGCTCCTAAACCACCTCAAGCTTTACATCGATATTGTTCCGGGTAGCGTTGGAGTATGGGCAAACCTGATGTGCTTTCTCGACTAGGGCATGTGCGTCGGCGGAGGGCAAGCCCGGTAGAGATATAGAAAGCCCGACTACAAGGCCGAAACCACCCTCTGATCTCGGGCCAATGCCAACTGAAGCCATCACAGAAGTATCCTGAGGAACCTTTGGGCCGCCTTGCGAGGAAACAAACTTCATTGCACCAATGAAACACGCGGCATATCCAGCTGCGAACAATTGTTCAGGATTGTTCCCGGGGCCACCGGGACCACCTAACTCTTTTGGAGTCGTTAGTTTCACATCAAGACTTCCGTCTTTGGTCATAGCGCGACCATCACGGCCTCCGATCGCAGTAGCCTGCGTCGTATAAAGAACATTCACGGACATCTACGTCTCCTACTTCATGAAGCTGGAAGTGACCTGACGAGCGCTGTAATCTGCTTGTACACATCCTGAAATATCTGAGTCGGCGAAAGACTAGGCGAGTTTGGCGCCCATTATTTCTAACTGCTGAATCGCCGGAGGCTCTGCAAGTAGATGAGGAGCCTGCGCCATGAGGGCTTTGGCGATAGGTCCGTTGAGATGAGCTTGGCGTCCTGCTTCATCCGCGAAAGCATCGAAGATGGCAAAGCTTCCGCCTCCGAGCCGAAGGGCAAACCACAGGGCGGTTGTCGTCTCGCGGTTCGCAAGCTCGAGGCCCTGCATCAAGAACGCGGCGAGTTCCTTTTCTTTGCCCGGCTTCGCCTCCAAGCGGACAAAAAGGCCAACTGTAATCATTTCATCGCTCCTATAGCCATAAATGGCCATGTCTCAATCTATGCGCTAGTGGGCGATTTAAACATTGGCAGAACTGCCATATTTAGTATCATATCTGCCATGCGCATCCATGTGCTTGTGCTCGATGGCGTCTTCGATCTTGGCTTGTCGGCCATTCTGGATGGATTCCAAACCGCGAACGAATTGATTGAGATGATGGAGCTCGCTGTTCCACCGTTCGAAGTCAAGGTCGTAGGTATGCGAAAGACGGTCAGAACTGCACACGGACTGAAGATCCCGATTCAGCCTGCGGGAAGACAAACGCCTGAATGCGTTATTGTCCCGGCAATCGCATCAAGACACTCGATACTCTGAAAGCAGCTCTAGCCAGGCGTGACGTCCGCGATTCTGCAAAAGCGTTTCGAAAGTGGGCAAACCACGGAGCAATGTTGACCGCTGCCTGTGCTGGAACCTTTGTGCTGGCTGAGTCTGGTCTGCTCAACCAGCAGCGCGCAACCACCACTTGGTGGCTGGCACCAGTCTTTCGCGAACGATACCCTCAGGTATTGCTGAACGAATCGGACATGGTGGTCAAGTCAGGAAACTTTGTGACCGCTGGAGCTGCTCTAGGCCACATGGATCTAGCTTTATGGCTGATACGTGGTGTCAGCCCCGAGCTTGCCTCGTTCACAGCAAAATATCTCATTGTCGATTCCAGGCCTTCTCAGACTGCTTATGCTCTCACTGATCACCTAATCCACTCCGACCCGGTTGTACACCACTTCGAACGCTGGGCGCGTACCAGGCTTGCACGTGGATTTTCCCTCGACAGTGCTGCGAAAGCTGTAGGCGCAAGCAAAAGGACGCTTACCCGGCGGCTACAAAGCGTCCTTGGAAAATCTCCGATGTCCTATTTCCAAAGTCTGCGCGTTGAACGCGCAGTGCATCTCTTAAAGACCAGCAAGGTAAGTGTCGAAGAGATCGCCGCCCAAGTTGGGTACAAGGACGGTGGAACGTTGCGACTCCTTCTGCGACGGCGGCTCAATCTTGGAGTGAAGGAGATACGAAGAACTTCCCGAGTGTAGCGAACGTATTTGCAGTCCCTGTTTATCCCCTATTCTCAACAACAAGCCGCAACCTGCCATATGGACCGCGCCCTACCCGACGCGCTTCGGTGCCAGACTCTACCCTGGGACAAATGAACTTCAGATCGCGGTCACCAATCTCTGGCGAAACCGTCTCATCGACTATACCAACTCCGGCGCACACCCTACCGCGAAAGAGCCCGATGTGAGCTCGGAGTGGGACATGTCAGGAAAAATGACTGCACGGGGCAACCCCGCGGCGGATCAATCCCCGGTGACGGTGCTATCCGGAAAATCGGTCCGTGGCGGTGGCCGATACAAGTTGGAACAGGTTGTACCGGAGCACTTCCTCACTCTTCGATTTTGCTGAAAGAATGGGACAAGGCTTCGCTTCATCGTAATGGTCTGCGAATGATGCAAAGCAGCTGCCATGTGGACAGATGGCCGGCAGATCTAGAAGCCGCATCGGCCAGGTATGGCTTGGTAGATTCCGCTCGCGGATTGATTGTTGCTTTTTCCAAAGAGGCGCCCGCTGCGCTGGAAGTCAAGCGCAATTGACATTTCTTCATCGTACAGAGAGAACAGTATTGATGGTTCTATGCGGATTCTAAGTTTGCGATTGATCGTGGCGTTGATTGTTGGGGTCACTCTGGTGTCCCTGGCCTCATCCTGGTATCAGGTCCAGGCGGAGAAGGACGCTATGCGCCACGACCTGGAGCGGAAGGCCGAGACATTCGGCGAGAGCCTGGCCGGGAACGCGGAGTATTATCTGCAGGCCGGAGACAGGCCGGGACTCGAGCGGATGGTCCAACGCTTCAGCGACCGTGATCATCTGCTGGGAGTCGGTGTATACGACAGGGATCTCTTTCCTTTGGCTGTGACTCGAGACCTTAGTGACGTCCTGCCGGGAACCCCACCAGCGCTTACCGACGCGATGGCGAGCAATCGGCATGAGACCAGGTACACGCGGTCGCACTTCAAGCGGCTTTACCTGCTGGCCGCGCCACTTCACGCCGTGAATAAGAGCGTCGCGGGTGGGATGATTATCGTTTATGACACCGCCTATATTCGCGCTGAAATCTTCCGCGTCTGGAGCCGGGTCTTCATCCACATCGCCGGCCTGGCGCTTGTGATCGTAGGCATCACCTTGCTGATCGTGCGCTGGAGCCTCGCCGGGCCGATCGCACGTGCCGCACAGTGGATGAAGACACTGCGTACAGGACGGCACGCCATCCAGCCTGAACCCAAAGGGCTCGATTTTCTGCAGCCGTTGGCGCGGGAGGTGGCGCCTCTGGCAGCGAGTATGCGCCAGGCACGTGCAGCCGCGGAGATCGAAGCCAGACTACGGAATACGTATGAGTCTCTCTGGACTGCAGGTCGGCTCGCCGACCATGTCCGCACGAAACTGGATGGCAGCGGTTTGTTTGTGATCTCCAACCGCGAGCCATATGTTCATAGCCGGCAAGGCGGCGCTATCACGGTCACGGTTCCAGCCAGCGGTCTGGTTACGGCCCTTGAACCGATACTTCGCGCCTGCAATGGAACCTGGGTGGCGCAGGGAAGCGGAAATGCCGACAGAGAAACCGTAGACAGTCACGACCGATTGCAGGTTCCGCCAGACGATCCTCGCTATACGCTGCGCCGCGTCTGGCTCAGCGCGGAAGAAGAGGAAGGGTATTACTACGGCTTCGCAAATGAAGGTTTGTGGCCACTCTGCCATATGGCGCATACTCGCCCGACGTTTCGCGACACGGACTGGGAATACTACAACCAGGTGAATGCTCGATTCGCCGATGCAGTTACGGAAGAAATGGCGAGCGAGAAACATCCTGTAGTCCTGATCCAGGACTATCACTTCGCACTATTGCCGCGGATGGTGAAAGAGCGGATGCCTCACGCCAGAGTTGCGATCTTCTGGCATATTCCCTGGCCCAATCCTGAAGCCTTCAGCATCTGTCCATGGCAACAGGAACTGCTGGATGGTCTGCTTGGCGCGGATCTCATCGGATTTCATGTCCAGGCGCACTGTAATAATTTCCTCAGTACCGTGGATCGCGTGCTTGAGGCACGGGTGGATTGGGAGCACTTTTCTGTCAAGCGCAAGGACCATTGGTCTTCCGTGTTGCCGTTTCCGATCAGCGTGGAGATTCTTGAAAGGGTAGACGCTCCGGCAGGAAATGATGCAGCAGAGGAGCGCAGTGCGTTGATCGCGGAGCTAGGGATCGAAGCGTCGTTGCTCGGTGTGGGCGTGGACCGGGTGGACTATACCAAAGGGATCCTCGAACGCTTCCAGGCGGTTGAGTCATTTCTCGAAGGCCATCCGCGGTATCAGGGCAAGTTCACCTTTATCCAGATTGGCGCCCCCTCGCGCAGCCACATTCAACGATATGCCGATTTTCAACGAGAGGTCGAGAGCGAGGCTAACCGCATCAATGAACGGTTCAGGCGTGGTAAATGGAGGCCGATTGTTTTCCTGAATCGCCAGCACAGCCACCAGGAGGTACAGCGCTATTATCGCGCGGCCCACCTGTGCATGGTCACGTCCCTGCACGATGGGATGAACCTTGTGGCCAAGGAATATGTCGCTGCGCGCCAGGACGAGCGGGGAGTGCTGATCTTGAGCCGGTTCACTGGCGCCGCGAGGGATCTGCGAGACGCGGTCATCGTCAACCCATACGACATTCGCTCCACTGGAGAAGCGATAGCGCGAGCGCTGGAGATGGACGTTGCTGAGATGGTCGACCGGATGAGACGCATGCGCAGATCGGTGACGGAGCACAACATCTACTGGTGGGCAGCCAGCCTAATCGGAGAACTCTGCGAGCTTCGTCTGAGCAGAGTAGGAGCAGAAGCCGGGGTCCGCGGGACGAAGATGTAGACACTCCTCTGAACAGGCGCCCGCGCGCTCACAACTGATTTCGATTCGCACAGGAAGCTTACGCACTCGTACTCCCGTAGCATGATAGACCGTTGCGGCGATGACTGGTGCAATGCCTGCCACGCCAATCTCTTCGATGTTAGAAATAAAGGGTTGGAAATGTTCATCAGTAGGGGAGCCTTCAAGTTTGTCTACTGCGTGAGCGTCAAGGAGATCCGAGCCAATGAGCTACATGCCCGATGCAAAACGATATGAAACAGCCACTTTCCGGCCATGTGGCAGATCCGGCCTCGTACTACCATCTGTGTCCCTGGGATTGTGGCAGAACTTTGGTGGTGCAGATGTCTTTGAAACCGGTCGGTCGGTGATCCGGCGTGCCTTCGATCGCGGTGTGACGCACTTCGACCTTGCGAACAACTATGGACCGCCCTATGGCTCGGCGGAGGAAAACTTCGGCGAGATCCTGCGCAAGGATTTTCGCGATCACCGTAACGAACTCGTGATCTCCACCAAGGCCGGATGGGATATGTGGCCCGGTCCTTATGGTGTAGGCGGCTCTCGAAAATATCTGTTGGCTTCGCTCGATGAAAGCCTGCGACGCATGGGTCTGGCGTACGTCGACATCTTCTATTCGCACCGCCCGACCACGGACGCGCCGTTGGAAGAGACGATGGGCGCGCTTGCCCACGCGGTTCGTCAAGGCAAGGCGCTGTATGTGGGCATATCTTCCTATAGTGCGGAGCGCACGCGCGACGCTTTCCGCCTGCTGCAGAGCGAGGGCGTACCTTTGCTCATCCATCAGCCTTCCTACTCTATGCTGAACCGCTGGGTGGAGCAGGAGCTGCTGGCAACCCTCGATGCGCTGGGAGTGGGATGCATTGCATTCTCACCGCTGGGTCAGGGACTGCTCACCAATAAGTATCTGAATGGAGTGCCGGACGATTCGCGCGCGAAAGCACAAGGCTCATTTCAAAAAGAGTTTCTGAGTGAAAAGAACCTGAACCGCGTGCGCGCACTCGACAGGCTCGCTCAGAGGCGCGGCCAGACACTCGCCCAGATGGCGATTGCCTGGGTGCTGCGTGACCGACGGGTCACCTCCGCGCTGATCGGAGCACGCAACGTGCAACAACTCGACAACTCTCTCGACGCGATGCACCGGCCGCAGTTCAGTGACGAGGAGCTGAAGGAGATCGACCAGTTTGCCCAGGAAGGCTCGATTGACCTTTGGAAGGATGCGCGTGAGAGCATGAGCTGAATGCTGTCCTTCAGCAGCCTGATGCGCGCTGTGGATTTAGCTGTGCGCTCATAATGAAACAGAAGCAGGCGTTCACGCGAAGGGCGCCTTCGGCCACGCGGCCAATCCGATCGATCGTCCACATAAACCCATCATCGGAGAGACCATCGACTCGCCGAACTGTCTTCTAATCTATTTGCGGAATACACTCGCCGCGCGGGCGACCTTGAGATGCAATGCCATATTTGTCGGCCAACCATGCCCGCATAGGTTTTGGGAGTGTGTCGGCGATCTCTTGCCACGTCACCAATTGCAATCGGGAGCGGAGGGACGCGAGCTTGACGGCTCTAGCGACCGTGAACCAGGCGTCGATGAGGTCGGGACGGCGGCCATCGCAGATGACGCAATAGCGAATCTCCTGCTCTGCAAATGCTGATAGAACGCCGCGGATAAGTTGATAATGAAGATACAACTGGGCGGTCTGCGGCAACATGGAAGCGTCGAAGACAGATTCGAAGTCGCGATAGCGTTCGACGCGAACGCGGGGAGCGCGCTGGAATTCCGCTTCCGTAAGCTTCGCTTCGATCAAAAGATCTCCGATGCGGAGGTCTATCTCCGTTCGCTCCACGTGATTGGCGAGCAGTGGTATTCGGGGCTTGCAGCCGAACTGAAGGCGCTCGGGCGGTTCTGTACCGAGCAGTGTGCGGAGGAGACTACCGGTCGCAAAAGCTTGTGGGTGACAGAAGACATTCATGAGGAGCGCGTCAGAACTCGCAGCCGTGTCCAGTTCCCTTCTCTCAGAGTCATGACATACCAGGCTACGCCGTGCGGAGGTGTGAGACTTCGCGAGTCGGCGACTCCATTCGGGCCTTTGGCGAATGCATCGGTACGATGCCGAGTAAAAGTTTCCATGAGTCCCATCTTCCGTCTCGCGGAATAGAACAGCGGGCAGGCCCCCGATAGTGCATTCGTGCGGCAGGCTATTGGACTTGGCCCAAGAAAGAGCGCGGAGACTGAGTTCCTCACGGAGGCGAATGGCGTAACTGATGGTCATTTGGAAGCCACGACCGGCATTCTCGATTTGCCGAGCACACGCGTAGCTTAGGGGAACCGTATTAAAAAAGCAAACAAAAGGCGAATGTGGGCCGATAGTCGCGGTTGGCTACGAGTTACGATGAGGCGTGCGCCTGCCTATAAATCCGCCGGTCCCGCCAATGCTTTCCAAGCGGGCCGATGAGCTTCCTCAGGAAGGTAGCTGGATCTTCGAGCCCAAATGGGATGGATTTCGCGCTCTGATTTTTCGCGATGCCGACGAGATCCTGATCCAGAGCCGTGATGAGAAATCACTCAATCGCTACTTTCCGGAACTCATCGATCCGTTCCTCCGACACCTACCGGACCGTTACGTGCTGGATGGCGAGATCGTGATCGTCAGGGATGGCGCGCTTGATTTCGATGCCCTGCAGCTTCGTATTCATCCTGCTGCGTCTAGAGTGAAGTTGCTGTCGCTGCAGACGCCAGCATCGTTCGTATGCTTTGACCTGCTATGCCAGGAGAACGATGATTTGTGTGGCGAGGCATTCGATCGTCGCCGCGCACGATTGGAGGAGCTGTTCGTGTCTGCTGCTCCGCCACTGCATCTGACACCCGCGACACGCGATCGAAGAGTTGCCTCCGACTGGTTTCGCCGCTTCGAAGGCGCCGGGCTCGACGGAGTGATGGTCAAGCCGCTGGATGGGACGTACGAACCCGGCAAGCGAGCGATGCTCAAAGTCAAGCACGAGCGCGACTGCGATTGCGTTGTCGCTGGCTTCCGCTGGTACAAGGATGCCGCGGGCGAAGCCATTGGCTCCCTTCTGCTAGGGCTTTTTGATGAATCCGGGACACTGCAGCACGTGGGTGTCTGCGCCAGCTTTACCAAGGACAAGCGGCGTGAGCTTCTGGATTTCGTAACGCCCTATCGGAAGAATGCGCTCGTAGATCATCCCTGGGCATCCTGGGCAGACGACGAGGGCACAACGGAAAGTCGCATGCCCGGTGGACAGAGCCGCTGGAGCCAAGGGAAGGACCTCTCGTGGGAGCCATTGCGCCCCGAGCTCGTGGTCGAAGTGGCGTACGAGCACATGCAGGGGAGACGATTCCGCCACATGGCCCACCTTCGCAGATGGCGCACGGATAAGAAGCCGGCCGATTGCACATATGCCCAACTCGAGGTTGTGCCGCCGCACGAGCTGGAACAGATTTTCGCGAGCGGCCGCTAGCCTTGAAAGTTATCGTGAGTCTTCGTCGATTGCCCCGCCCGCCATTCGCGTGTCGGATCGTCATCCGGATCGGGAGTTTCCTGCGGTGGCCGTAGCTCCTCCGGAACGTGCCGCAGGTTCACTCGAATGCGGGTCCAGGTGGAGGATCTACCACGCATCCTATCGACCAGCACATCGTCCACGGCCAGATATGCCGCCGCCGCCGCATATTTCTTCTTCCATTTCTCGAGACCCGCCAGAGCGGCTTCTTCGCTCGGTGAATTGGCGATCACGAGAAGCGGCATTCTGATCCGCGGCTTACTGACCTTCTTCTCAGCAGTCGTCTTTGATGCCGCCTTGGCGCGTGAGGGAGAAACGCGCGGCGCTTCGCCCTCTGCCTTACGAAAATGTGGCGGCCACGGAGCATCGCCAAGGCCGGCGGCTTCGTCCCGAGCCGCGAGGTCCAGCAATCGTTCGAGCGATCCGGGGGATGCGTCGATGGATGCATGTGGATCGCCGAGCTCAGCGAAGCGCTTCGGCATAGTCAGGACTGTGAAATCCGCTGGGTCGCAGTCGGCAACCTCCTGCCAATGAAGTGGTGCGGAAACGCGCGCATCAGGAAGCGGGCGGACGGAATAAGCGGAGGCTGTCGTGCGGTCTTTCGCGTTCTGGTTGTAGTCCAGAAAGACGCCATGACGCTCCTCCTTCCACCACTTTGAGCTGGCGATGGCGGGCACGCGGCGCTCCACTTCTCGCGAAAGTGCCAGCGCGGCGCGCCGTACTTCGCTAAAGCTCCATCGTGGCTCGATTCGTACGATCACGTGTATGCCTCGCGAACCACTTGTCTTTGGCCAGCCGCGAAGGCCGCACTCCTCCAGCAGCGATTTGACCTCGAGAGAAACTCGCCGCACATCCATCCATGAAACGCCCGGTCCCGGATCCAGATCGATCCGTAGCTCGTCTGGATGATCCAGATTGCCGGAGCGCACGGGATGCGGATGCAGTTCGATGCATCCCAGGTTGACGATCCAGGCCAGACCCGCTGGATCGTCCACAACGATTTCTTCAGCAGTCCTGCCCGACGGGAAAGATAGTGTGACAGTTCGCAACCATGAAGGACGTTCGGCGGGGGCTCGCTTTTGATAGAAGGCCTCGCCCTCAGCACCGTTCACAAAGCGCTTGAGCACGATCGGACGGTCCTGAATGCCGCGAAGAGCGCCGTCGGCAACGGATAAGTAGTACTGCACTATATCGAGTTTTGAGAGCTTGACCTGCTTCGAGAAATACAGCTTGGCAGGATGGGTGACGCGGACCTCGCGTCCATCGATTGATAGTACCTCGGATGCTTCTTCTTGCTTCACGCCACTAGGCTACACCCGATCGCAGGCGAAGCTGTCGGATGGGTGCTAGGTCAGAACCTTGTGTTCAGGCGCATGGTGACGCTGCGTGCCGGCGCAATCGCGTTACCGGAAAACAGGCCGCCGAAGTCGATGACATTGAGGCGATTGTTGAGATTGCCCCCGTCTACCTGGAAGCGCATGTTCATTTTTTCGCCCTTATAGACATCGGCACCCAGCGATGAGTTGACGGCCAGCAAAGGCCGTATGCGCCCGCGTTCGAAGTTAATCCGGCTCACAACCTGCGGACCGTAGCGGGCAAGCGCACCTGCTTCGGTTCCCTCGTACTCAAAGGGCAGCCCCGACCCATATTCCGCACCAGCGGCAAACCAAATACGTGGAAGAAGCTGATATTGAAAACGCGTTCTGAGCGTATTGCGCTGATCTTGCGAATCCGGAAAGTGGCCGTTCAACTGAGTGACTGCATCGCCAACGTCATCACCGAGAAAGAGTCCCCCGGTGACCGGAAACCAAACATTGCCCACCATGTAGGAGTAGCTGAGATAGCCATTCATTTTGCCAAGCCGTACCACGGCCAGTTTGGCTTCCGCTCCGTAGATGACAGACTTATCAAACGCGATGGGGTAGCTCACGCCGGTATTCAGAAGTTGGTCGTCATCGGCGTAATTTCTGACATCCCGCCGGTATACGTTGACGTCGAGGCGCATTCGCTTGAAAAGCGCCTGGCTGAGACCGCCTTCGTAGTAGTTGCCCAGGGACGGCTGAACGGGCAACCGGAGAAACTGATCGCTGAGAGCATCGATTTGCGGAGAGCTGGAGATCAGGATGTTTTCAAAGGAAGGCGTCTGAAAGACACGGTCGAAGGAGGCGTGAAGCACCATGTTGAGCGAAGGTACATAGCGACCGACCGAGATACGCGGACTAAAAGCATTCTGGTTGAGCAGGAGCTGATAGTGGTCCCAGCGCAGTCCCGCGCTGACTGTCCAATTGCCCAGACGGATCAGGTCTTCGACAAAGCCTGACTGTTCCAAGTCCGGGCGCTGATCAGCAAAACTTGAAGTCTGCGGAGTGTCGTCATCGAAATCATCCGGGTTGGTGATTTTGTAGTTGAAGTGCTCGTGCAGAAAGATGGCATCGGACTCAACACCGACCTTAAACTCATGACGGCCATGATGCAGTGACAGCGTTCCCTTGAAGTAGCCTTCACGAAAATCGTTGTGCTGAAATGCAATGACAGGTGTGGAGTTCGGATTGGAATAGAGATTGTTCGCGTTGTCGCGCACCATACCGGCAAGGGCAATGAGGCTATCCGGCGAGACGATGTGCTGGTAGTGCACTGTGCCTAACGTTTCGAAATTGTCTCCGTTCTGAATCTGACCCGCCTGCTGTTGCAAAAGCTCATTGGGAATGAGGAATCGGGAGAGTTCGTGCCGTACATCGAAGCTCACTCGATCCCTTACAGTGAGGTCACGCTCGTACCTCGCGGAGAAATCTGCAATGGTCCCTGTGTTTGTGTAGTTTTCCGGAACCACTGGATTCAGGTAATGCGCCGTCGTGCTACCGGACGCCGTCACGCCAACGGTATTTCTTCCCCACACATCCTGTAACTGACCATACGAAGACGCACTGTCGTAACTGCCACCCGAGAGGACAACCTGGCCGTGGACACCGGAATCTGTTTGCCGGCGAGTATTGAGCTCGACCACGCCGCCCATTTTTCTGCCGTACTCTGCCGGATATCCGGCCGTGTAAATACTCATCGCATCCAGATTGTCCGCTTCAACTTCGGGTCCGAAGCTTGGAGAGCGGTTGTCGGTAAGCGGGATGCCGTCTATGACGAACTGAGTCTGATACTCGGAGCCGCGCGGATGGAGCACTGCGTTGCCTTCATAGATCCATCCAGGCTGGGAATTCACCAGGTCCTGGACGGACCGTCCAGGCAAGGAAGAGAGCCGCTCCTCAATCTGCTTTGCGCCGATCTGCATGACGGAAGATGGACTGCTAGGGTCTATCAATGTGCCCGCCGCGGTGACATTCACTTTTGTGACGACCGAAGCGAGGTTGAGCTGAACGTTCTCAGCGACAGGCAACGCAGATCGGACTTGAACAGATGATGATGAAGGGGCAAAACCCGATTTTGTTATCTGAATCTGGTACACGCCATAAGGCATGCTGTGGATCGCGATGGTTCCGGACGTATCGACGGCGAAGGTCTTGGCATAGCCATTGCCCGCGCAAGTCAGTTCGACCGAAGCCGAAACAGCGGCACCCGAAGGATCCGCTATCTTGAGACGCAACTCACCGTAGTCCACCTGTGCGAGGGCGGGAAGGGCGGTCAAAAAGAGCAGTACGAGCGGCTTTTTCACCTGGACTCATCTCGAGTGGGCTTCTACGATGCGCAAACGCTTGCGAATCGATAGCGGCCTGGAGCGCTCCTCGAAGTATGCCACCTGGCCCACCCAATTGGAACTCCCCAAAACGATGCAACGGCCCGTGTGTTGCATCGTCATTTTGCAGTCAGTTCGACGGCCAATCGAACGGCTGGCGATCCCCTGCAATCGCCGTCCAAGCCTGCACCCCCACTCCGGGCGGACGATGCTGATTCCGTATCTGTGACGATGAAACAGCCGCGGCGCTCACGGCGTCCTAGAGCCTTTTGGCTGCATCTGCGGAAGCTGTCGGTTGTCTGCGATCTGAGCACTCATCAACCCCTTTTGGCCGAGCGTGAGTGAAAATCCGGGGCTTTGCCGCCACTGGCTATATGATGGGCGCGCGATGCTCGCGCGGTTCCCGGCGCCAATGTGCTGCGGAGGCGAGACTTGAAATGCCAATACCAGGATCGTGGAAGGTTCCATGTCAGATTTTTCTGCTCCGGATGCGAAACGCAGCTACAATCGATTTCTTTTGCTGGTCGCCGGCCTGGGCGGCCTGCTGTACGGAGTAGACGTTGGCATCATCGGCGGCGCGTTGCCCTACCTGAAAGCCACCTCGCAGCTGACTGCGGGACAACTTTCCATTATCGTGGCCGCAGTTCTGCTTGGCAGCGTTATCTCGACGCTATTTGCCGGACTGCTGGCCGACTGGATGGGGCGTAGGGCTCTGATGACGCTCAGCGGGCTTGCATTCGTTGCCAGCATCCCGATCATCGCACTGTCGCCCGGCTATGGGCCACTTTTCTTCGGACGTTTGTTGCAGGGCGTCAGCGGCGGCCTGATCGGTGTCGTGGTACCGCTTTATCTGGCCGAGTGTCTTACGGCGGCACATCGAGGCAAGGGCACGGCGGTTTTCCAGTGGCTATTGACGCTGGGCATCGTTTTGGCCGCTCTGATCGGGATCTATTACAGCTATCGGGTGGAGGCAGTCACCCGCATTGCCAATGCAGCTACCGTATTCGCGTTCAAGGACCAGGCATGGCGGCGTATCTTTTGGGTCTCACTTCCTCCCGGCGTGTTGTTCGTCCTAGGGAGCCTGTTCGTCGCGGAGTCTCCACGCTGGCTTTTTGTGCGAGGCAAGAAAGAGCAGGCATATGCAGCCCTGCTTCGCTCGCGCACTCCAGAACAGGCGAGTCTCGAGCTGAAGGAGATGGAGGAGACGGCGCTGGCCAAGACCTCTTCCACAGCCGGAAAGCGGATCAAAGATTCTTTGCTGCGGCGAAAGTACGTGATTCCTTTCATACTGGCCTGCGTCATTCTCGCCTGTAACACAGCGACGGGCATCAACTCGATCGTTGCCTATAACACCAACATCCTGCTGCAAAGCGGTTTATCCGACTTGCATGCTCATTGGGGCTATGTTGTGTTCACCTTCGTCAATTTTCTAATGACGATAGTTGGCATGACACTGGTGGACCGCAAGGGCCGCAAATTTCTTTTCATTCTGGGCACCGCTGGCATTACTGCATCGCTGATTGGTGTGGGATTGCTATTTCTCTCGACCGAGAAGGCCAACCTGGACTGTAAAAACATTTTGCAATCGATGGTTGGAGCAGACCAGACGTTGGCTCTTCCCTTCGATGCAGCAGAGGCAAAGAGACTTCTTGTCGCCAAGGGCTACAGTGGCAGCGAGATCAACAGCGATCGAGCATCGCTCGCGGTCATTTACTCTTATGGCGATTTCACAGCCGCAACCAGCTTCGTCCGTTCCGACGATCAGGGCGCCGCGCCGATTCAGATCACCCGCGATAACTGCGTGCCGCACAACAAGGTAGAAGCCTTCTTCAACAATCCGTTTGGCAACCTTGACGCGGCCCGTACTGCCCCCTTGAAGATCGATCGCGCATTGATCGGCCGTGTTCCGGACGCAGGACATGGCTGGCTGGTGGCCGCCGGCCTCTACCTGTTTGCGGCGTTTTACGCTTCCGGCCCGGGCGTTTGCGTATGGCTCGCTCTTTCCGAGCTGATGCCGACGCGCATCCGATCCAATGGCATGAGCATTGCTCTAGTGCTCAACCAGTTGGTGTCAACCACGCTGGCTGGCATCTTTCTACCGGTTGTCAGCAAATACGGCTACTCGGCGATGTTCTTCCTCTTTGCCGGATTTACTGTAATTTATCTGATAACTGTGACGTTCTTCCTGCCAGAGACAAAGGGAAAAACACTGGAGGAAATTGAACGCTACTTTGAAGGGGGCGCGGCAGTGTGAGTTGGTCTTACGGCACGATTTCCACAGCTCATCAGGTACATTTTCAAAGCGAACAGGTTGTTGTGAACCACATCATGCGATCCGAAGAGTGGGGTGACAAGACTTCTTGCAAGCGGATTTCGCGGATGGGTGCGAGGGCCTCTACGTTCGCGCGCAATTCAGCAAAATATCTTCGCGACATAGATTCGCTGCAGCCCATCGGCGGCTTGAAATGAACGTCACGCTCCTGTCGGCCATCGAGCAACTTGCACTGCTTGAGCAGCGTATGATCTCTCCCCTTGAACTAGCTGACGAATACATAGACCAGATCGAGCGCGTCAATCCACTTCTGAACGCCATCATCGACTTCGATGCGGAGCGAGTGCGCTCACAAGCGCGCGAGGCGCGATTCGGAGCTCTTGCTGGCCTTCCGCTCACCATCAAATCGGCCATTGCGGTTCAAGGGCATCGCTGTGAAATCGGCAGCATTTTGAATCGCGGCAGGATGTCCGCCTGTGATGCTGAGGCGGTGGCCCGGCTGCGCAGCCATGGTGCCATGTTCCTCGGCACGACAAACTGCCCCGAATTTCTAATGGCGTATGAGACAGACAACCTGCTGTATGGAAGGACCAACAATCCGTGGGATCTTGACCGCTCGGCCGGAGGATCGAGTGGCGGCGAAGCGGCAGCGATTGCCGCTGGCCTTTCTGCCGGAGGACTAGGCAGCGACAGCGGTGGCTCCGTGCGCGAGCCGGCGCACTTTTGCGGGATATGCTCTTTGAAACCAACGCCGGGACGCGTGCCCGGGCGCGGACACAATCCTCCTTGCATCGGACCCTTTTCAACACTAGGTGCGGTTGGGCCAATGGGTCGCACCGTGGCCGATGTAAATCTGCTATTCCGGTTATTGGCAACACAGGATTCTTTCGATCCGGTAAGCCCACCGGTTGAACTTCGTTCCGTCTCCATTGATGACGCCAAAGCGATCCCGATCGGATGGTTCGAGGATGATGGACTGATTCCGGTGACCGCGGAGACGCGGCATGCGGTACGAGACGCTGCAAAGGCTCTGGAGCGCCAGGGTTTCAAAGTTCGCCCATTTCGTCCCGCGTGGCTGGAAGAAGCGCGCGAGCTATGGTGGAAGTTCTTCGTGCAATGCGGTGCGATGTTCTATGCACCCACGATTCGCGGACGCGAACAGGACTTGAGTCCGGTTTTTAGAAACTTCCTGGAGATCGCGCACTCCAGACCACCGCTGACAGCAGAGTCTCTGCTGCAGGCATGGGCCGATTGCGACTTGGTTCGAGCTAAGTTGTTGGCGGAAATACGCGAGGTTCCGATTCTTCTGACACCTGTTTGCGCAGTACCTGCCTTCCGGCACGGTGAGCGCGAATGGAGGATTGAAGGCGCAACCGTTGGGTATCTCGACGCAATGCGCTTCACCCAATGGTTCAATGTGCTTGCATCGCCTGCTGCAGTTATTCCAGTTAGCATTTCGGACGAGGGGCTTCCGATCGGGGTGCAGGTGGCCGGTCGGCCCTTTGATGATGAAAGCGTACTGGCTGTGGCGGCTGCGGTTGAACGTGCTTTTGGATATCGGCCACCACTGCTCGCCGTGAGGTCGCCGGATCTGGACGAACGCATAAGTACGACAGCACCCCGGTCATCAACGCGACTATTCTGATCAGCAGTCCTAACCCGAAGTAGCCGCGGAATTGTGGCAAAGTTGTGCAAATACCCCCTTCTTATATGTCCTTAGCCCCCTGAAAACTTCAAAGTCAATCTGCAAACTTCTTTACTCGTTATCTGCCCGGTTTAGATAATCTCGTTTGGCCTGAAGTCATTTTTCCGATCGCAAGACGAGACGGTTATCGTTAACATGGCGGTGTCGAGTAAAAGTCTTGACAGCCCTGAAGTTGGTCGGTTCTGGATCGCGGGTACTCATTTGCATACGTGAGTCCAAGTTATCGATTGACCGCAGGAGTTATCTCCACGGAGAACGAGCACCGCTATCGTCAACAAGGAGCTGGGCTCCCGCGGATGATCCGCGAGAGCCGCAAACCTGATGCCAAAGCGAACATCGCACACAAAAGAACGCAGAGTCACTCTAAAGGTTCTCGCCGAGCATTTGCACCTGACCGCAGGCACGATTTCGGCGGCGCTGAACGATTCAGCAGCAGCGCGCGCGATTCCGGAGCATACGAAGCGTCGCATCCTGGAGGCCGCGCGAGAGCTTAACTACAAACCAAATTACTTCGCGCGCTCCTTGCGCCTGCAGCGCACCTATACCATCGGCGTGATCACACAGCAGATTGGAGACCCCTACGGAGCCGCCATCATCAGCGGAATCGAGGAGCATTTGCGGAACTCGGAATATTTCTTCTTGACCGTAATCCATCGTCACGACCAACGGGTTTTGCAAACATACTCTCAAATGCTGCTGGCGCGCGGGGTGGAGGGATTCATTACAGTCGACACATCGATCAAGGAGAAGCCGGCGCTTCCTACCGTGGCAGTGGCCGGCCATCGCCATGTGCCCGGCGTAACGAACATCACCATCGATCACAAGGTCGCGGCACGTCTGGCACTCACTCATCTGCTGGAGCACGGGCATCGAGAGATTGCCTTTCTGAAAGGGCAGAAGGACAGCTCGGACTCGAAGACACGGTGGGTAGCGATTTGCGATGTTGCAAAAGATCTGGGAATCCGTATACGGCCAGAACTGACGGTACAGATCCAAACAGATCTCGCGACCCCGGAGCTTGGCTATCCTGCCACGAAACAACTGCTGGCACGGAAGCAACACTTCACCGCGCTTTTTGCCTACAACGACATCTCTGCGATTGGAGCCATCCAGGCGTTCCAGGAAGCCGGATTGCGCGTGCCGGACGATATTTCTGTGGTCGGCTTCGATGACATACCGCTGGCGGTAATTTTCAAACCGGAGCTGACCACGATCTGTCAGCCCTTGCGACGTATGGGCCAGATTGCCGCCAAGACAATCATCGATCAAATCGAAAAAACAGCCGAGTACCAACCCGAGATCATGATCGAACCGGAACTCATTCAGCGCGCCTCCTCTGGACGCGTAAAAAGCAATACCTTGCTCAAGAACCCGGAGTTAGATATTCGCAAAGGTTCGAAGGCCCGAATTCGGCTGTGAGCAGGCAAGCATGACTACCGGCGCACTAGGACATGCCGAGCAGCGCCATCGCATTCCCTCGGTATACGCGCTCAAGAACCGCATCCGGCAGCGCCAGACCGTAAATCTGCCATCGTCCCTGACGAGAAGCATGAGAGGGATAGTCAAAATATTCATCGTCGGTTTCGAAAAACCGATAGTGAGCCCGATACATCGATTCCTCGGGCAGCAGGTCCGCGCCAAAAAGAATGCGATCGGCGAAGCGCAGAAAAAAACGTCGCGCCGTAAACGGCTGACGGCCCAGTTCAGCCACGCGTGCTGACATATCGAGCAGAACATTTGGGTGCGCATCCAGCATTGCGGAGAGCGACTCCAGGTCCTCCGGTTGTTCCCCCATGTGAGCTGCAAGGAAGCGTGTCTTCGGGTGACGCGCAAAGACGCGGTTTCTCTGTGCGAGAAGCTCTTCCCTGCTGAACGCAGACCCATAGAAGCTCCAGTCTGGATGCGCCGAGAGTTCCTCGAAGCGCTCGTTGTGCGCATCGGTTGGCAGAAAAAATGCAGCGGGATCGGCCGTGTGGAACATGATGAAGACGCCCAATTCCGCCGCCCGCACAAAGAGCGGGTCCAACCGCGCATCATCGATGCGCAGGAGCGAGCCATCGCGATCACGCACGCGCAAGCCCAGATCTTTCCAGATCTTCATGCCAATTGCGCCCTCAGAGACACATTGTTCCAGCCGCTGAATGGATCGGTCGAAGAATCCCTCTTCGTGGAGATCGCGCCAATCCATCCATGCGATGGTAGAAAAGCGACCGGACGCCGTAGCGCGAAGCCGGGTGAGGCTCTCAATGCCATCGGTACCTGGCCTCATCGTAATGTTCACGAGGTGCTCGATGCCGCAGGCATCCATGATCCGCAGCACCTCCACAGGCTCCATTCCATCAATGTGATTATGGAAGTCGATCGCAGCGAATTTCGGGCGCTGGATCGAGTGCTCTGGAACCCGAAGCATCGATTCCGGTGAGAAGTCACTCAAATTGAGCGTTACCTTGCTCTCGGCCGCCATCATCGAGACGAACGGATCTTGCTCATCGCCTGGCATGTTGCTCCAATCCCTGCGTGTCATCGATCTTTGCGTGTCATAGACGAATCAAAGGCGGCCAAGGTCACGCGGTGCGCTCCACAGATGCTTCTGCTTTGCTCGAGGTGAGGAAGGCCGACAACGTTGGAGCATCGGGCTGGGCGGCAGTTCCGCCTACGCCGGTGGCGGACAGCGCCCCTACGGCATTTGCCAGCAGCAGACATTCACGCAAAGAGCGCTTCGTCAGCAAGCCGTGCACAAAGCCCGCCGCGAAGGAATCACCGGCGCCGGTTGTGTCCACGACATCCACCTGGAATGCGTCGACATGGACGCTTTCGGTTCCTCGCACTGCGGTCGCTCCTTCGCTGCCCTCCTTCACAACCGCGCAGGCTGTACGCTCTGCAAGCAGGGAGAGAGCTTCACTCGTGTTCGTCACGCCCATGAGTGCCCTCGCTTCTGATTCGTTCACGAACACAACATCGACGATGCGCAAGACTTCCCATATCTCTGGCGACCATCGTTGGGACGGATCGGAATTGGGATCGAAAGAGACCGTAAGTCCCGCTGCCTTTGCCTCGCGGACCAGCCGCGGAAAATCCGGCCGCAAACGATCCTGCAGAAAGTATGACGTGAGGTGCAAGTGGCGGAAGCCCTCAAAACTATTCCTGGGAAGATCGTCGTATGCTAAGTCCGCGATAGCCCCGAGATGGGTGACGAGTGCGCGGTCGTTACGCGTACTCAGCACGATCGTAGCGCCCGTCGGTCGCGGAGAAAGCAAGAGGCCATCCGTCGAGATGCCAGCATTCAGCAATGCATCTCGGCAAAATCGGCCGAAATCATCGTCACCCACCTTGCCGACGAAACCAACGGCATGCCCTAGCCGCGCGACACCGCTCGCAAAGATAGCGGAGGCGCTGCCGAGCACCATCTGCATTCCCTGAGCCAGCACCTCGCTTCCGAGTACAGGCGGCGAGGCCAGTCCGGAAAGCACGATGTCGACGTTGAGTTCGCCTACAACCAGCACAGGCGGAAGCACGCGCGCAAACTCCTTCCTATCGATCGTGGGCCCTTGCGGCTGACTTCCAAAGACTTGTCGTTTGCTTTCATTTTGTTTCGTTTTACAGCTTGAGTGTAATACAATCATCGACTGTTGGCGTAACGGGTTGGTCTTGGGTAGGAGAGATTTGTGGATGCGTTGAGTGCTTTGATTGGATTGCCGGATCGGCTTGGGGCTGAGCATACCGCTGCGGAGATTGCGCAGCAACCGGCGACCTGGCCTGGGACGCTGGCGCTGTGCCGGCGGCAGCAGGCGGAACTTCGGGCTCTCGTGGCCGGGCGGGCGGGGATGCCGGTACTTCTGGCGGGGGCCGGGACCTCCGACTTTATCGGCAGGTCGGTGGAGCGGCTTTTGCAGCAGAGGTGGTGCACTCCGGTGCGAGCCGTGGCGAGCACTGAGTTGCTGACCGGGATGGACGACTGGCTTCGCACAGTTGAAGGTGCACTTTGCATCTCGTTCTCACGCTCGGGCGAAAGCTCGGAGGGGGTCGCGGTCATCGAGGAGATGAAGCGCCGCTTTCCGCGGGTGGCCCACCTGGTGATCACCTGCAACGCCCAAGGTGTCATGGCGAAGCTGATGCAGGGGCAAGCGCAATCCTACGCGCTGGTGCTCGACCCGGCGACCAACGATCGCGGCCTGGCGATGACCAGCTCATTTTCGAACATGGTGGTGGCAGGGCAGTCGCTGGCGTATCTGGATGACCTGAACGGATATGCCGGGATGCTCGAGCAGCTTGCCGCGAGCGCCGGGTCGCTGCTGCCGCGAGCCGCCGATGCCGCGGCCGAGCTGGCGAAGCGCGGCTTGACGCGGGTGTGCTTTCTCGGCTCTGGCGCGTTGAGAGCTACGGCGGCTGAGTCCGCTTTGAAGGTGCAGGAATTGACCGCCGGACGGATTTTCACGATGTCGGAGTCGTTCCTCGGGTTGCGGCACGGGCCGCTGTCGTTCATCGACCAGCAGACGCTGGTTGTCGCCTATGTTGCCTCGGACGCACAAACGCGGTTGTATGAGAGCGACCTGCTCCGCGAGCTGCACGACAAGAGGCTGGGCGCGACGATTGCGGCGACCGGGTTTGCGTTGACGCCAAAGTTGTTAGAAGTGGCAGAAGTGGCGCTCGATCTTGGCGAAGGTGCTGACGCGCCCCCGGATGCCCTGCGTCCGCCGCTCGACGTGATCTTCGGACAACTGCTGGGGTTATTCTGCTCGCTCGAAGCGGGGCTGAAGCCGGATACGCCGAGTCCTTCGGGCGCCATCTCGCGTGTCGTCTCGCATGTAAAGATCCACACCTCAGAGCCCGTTCCGGAGCTCAAGTGATCTTCTCGAAGCGCCGCTCTCCCCGCCCGCTGCATGCTCTCTCGTTATCTATTGTTCTGGCCGCCTTTGCCCTGGCCGCGAACGGCTGGAGCGAACAGCATCCAGCGAACGCCGGTGATGTGATCGCCTCAACGGCAAGCTCGACGGAAGGCCGCATCGCGGATGGTGCGATCGAGGCGCGATGGCCCCTCCGTGACGGCAAGCCAGGCAGTCTGGAGATTCGCGATGTAGGTGACGGAAAGCTGCTGCGGTTGCTTGGCCCGTTCAAGCTGGCGCTGGCAGATGGACAGGTAGTTGATTCGAAGACGATGACGCTGCTGGAGCCGGCGCGGGTGGAGCCGCTGGCTGCCAATCCGGATGCGACGGTAGCGGCCGAGAAACTACCCGGCACTTCTGTGCACTACCGAATGGGAGATCCGGCAGGGCGGTTCCAGGTGGACTGGGCAATGGTAATGCGCCAGAACGCGCATTACGTGCGGCAGGTGCTGACCATCACGGCGGGCAAGGATGATGTCGCGATCACGCGTGTCTCGCTGGTGGATGCGACGGCACCGGGTATGCGCCTGACCGGGACGGTGAAAGGCACGCCGCTGACGGCGGGAAACTTTTTCCTCGGCTTTGACCATCCGCTTTCCACCAGCAGCGTGGTGGATGAACGCGGCGTGGCCGAGATGGAGCGTGTGCTGCCGCTGCGCGCGGGGCAGACGGTGCGCTATTCCGCCGTTGTGGGCGTGGCAGCGCCGGGGCAGATGCGGCGCGACTTCCTGGCGTATATCGAGCGCGAGCGAGCGCACCCGTACCGCACCTTTCTGCACTACAACAGCTGGTACGACATTGGCTACGAAAACCGCTACACGCAGGCCGAGGCGGTGGAGCGCATCCACACCTTTGGCCGCGAGCTGCATGACAAGCGCGGGGTGACGCTGGATTCCTTCATGTTCGACGATGGGTGGGATGACACGGCGGGCATGTGGGCGTTCCGCAAAGACTTCAAGAACGGTTTTCTTCCCTTGAAAGAGGCAGCGGCGCAGTATGGAACGGAGCCGGGCGTGTGGCTCTCTCCGTGGGGAGGCTATGCGCATGAAAAGCAGGAGCGCATTGCCGAAGGACGCAGGGAGGGATACGAGATCCAGAATGGCGGCTTCGCGCTCTCCGGGCCGAAATACTACGCACGCTTCCACGAAGTCTGTATGGAGATGGTGAAGAAGTACGGCGTGAATCAGTTCAAGTTCGACGGCACGGGCAATGTGGACACGGTGGTGAAAGGCAGTGCCTTCGACAGCGACTTTGACGCGGCCATTCACCTGATCAGCGATCTGCGGGAGGTCAAGCCGGACCTGTACATCAACCTGACGACAGGCACATATCCTTCGCCGTTCTGGTTGATGTATGCGGACTCGATCTGGCGCGGCGGCGATGACCACACCTTTGCCGGCGTGGGCCCGGAGCGCGAGCGCTGGATCACCTATCGCGATATGGATGTGTACGACCACATCGTGAAGCTAGGCTCGCTGTACCCACTCAACTCATTGATGCTGCATGGGTTGATCTACGGACAATATGCCTACCACCTGAACACAGACCCAGGCGGCGACTTCAAAAACGAGGTCCGCGACTACTTTGGGACGGGCACGCAACTGCAGGAGATGTACATCACGCCGGGGCTGCTGAAGCCGGCGGACTGGGATGTGCTGGCGGAGGCGGCGAAGTGGTCGCGCGCGAACGCCCAGGTACTGAAGGATACGCACTGGGTGGGCGGCGACCCGCGATGGCTCCAGGTGTACGGATGGGCGTCGTGGACGCCGGAGAAGGCGATCCTGACGCTGCGCAATCCGAGCGATAAGGAGCAATTTTTTCAGCTAGATGCGGGAAAGGCGTTTGAGCTGCCGAAGACCGCGGAGCGACGCTTCCGCGCGCATAGTCCGTGGCAGGATGAGGCCGGAATGCCTGCGGTGGAATTGGTAGCGGGAACGCCGCATATCTTCCGTCTAGAGCCATTTCAGGTGCTGACTTTGGAGGCCGTTCCCGAGTAACGGCGGGCGCTTGCGGTGCCGGAAACGGGTGAATCTGTGTCTGAAAAGGGCCTTTGCGGGCGGGTTTTGGGTGCGCTACGGGTACGTTTTGTGCTCGATTTGGTGCGCGAACAAACGTTTTCTGGTGGCCGGGTTTTCGGGTGTTTTGCACCGGGAATAGTGCGACGTTACAGACTTTCGAGTGGTTTCGTTTTTCCAGCCAGGAAATCTACCGAGGGATGACGAAAGCTACCGGGCGCTAGCGGGTGGGGCGGAGGCGGGCGGTGGGTTTTGCGTGAAGCTTGTGCGGGGCGTCGGTGGATTCGCGGATGATCAGAGTGGGGGCAACGCGCACGGTGGTGGGCTCTTTGCTGATGCGGCCCTCGATGCGGTCGATGAGGATGCCGGCCGCTCTGGCTCCCATTTCATAACTGGGCTGCACGACGGTGGTGAGGTGCGGATGGAATGGACTGTCGACGGCGAGATCGTCGAAGGTGGCGAGCGCGACGTCCTGAGGGCAGCGGATGTTCAGTTCCTCAAATGCTTTCAGCACGCCGAGTGTCATGACGCCGTTGCAGACGAAGATGGCTGTAGGTCTGGCAGTCTGCTCCATAATCTGCTTTCCCAGACGGTAGCCGGAGTCGTGGCGGAAATCTCCTTCGAGCACTCTTCCCTTCTCTGCCGGAATGTCCGCTTCGCGCAGCGCCTCTTCATAACCGCGGAGGCGCTCGCGGCCGGTCTGCAGATCGAGCGAGCCGGTGATGATGGCGATGCGGCGATGCCCTTTCTGAATCATGTGGCGCACGCACTCGCGCGCACCGCGCACGTTATCGAGCAGGACGGCATCCGTCTTGACGCCGGGTACGGTGCGGTCGAGACAGACGAGAGCGACACCGGCGGCGATGGTGCTCTTGAGGTGGGTGGTGTCGGTGCCGCTAGCCGAGGCAAGCAGCACACCATCGACGCGATAGGAGCGGAGAGCGGCAACGATGCGGCGCTCGCGGCCGATCTGCTCATCGGTGTTGGCGGTCATCAGGAAGTAGCCGCGCTCGAAGGCGGTATCTTCGGCGCCGCGGATGATCTCGGGGAAAAAAGGATTGGTGATGTCGGGAAGGACCATGGCCAGCATGCGGGTCTGCCGGACCTTGAGGCTGCGGGCTATTTCATTGGGCGAATAGTTCAGTTCGCGGATGGCGATCTGGACGCGCTCGGTGAGCTTGGGGCTGACCTTGCGAGTGCCGCGGATGACATTGGAGACGGTCGCGATAGAAACGTCGGCGCGCCTGGCTACTTCCACAATCGTCGCCATACGATCCGCGCCAAGTCCGTTCGTTTCCGCAGGCACCATAGGTTTATGACAAGAACTGTATCGTGGAATCAGTCCGGCTACAAACGGACTTGCCGTCCGGGGCGCAAGCGCCTGCGGCGCGAGCACCGTGGTTCGCTCCCTTTGGTCGCTTACATTTGGATTGTGGGCTACTTAGCACAATGATTGACGAAAGGTTCAAAAATGCTGAAAGGAATTTCTCCTTATCTCAGTCCGGAGCTGTTGAAGACGCTTTACGAGATGGGCCATGGCGACGAGCTCTTGCTGGCCGATGCGCATTTTCCCGGACATACGCTGGGGCGGCGGGTGGTGCGCGCCGATGGGCTGAATATCTCGCAGTTGCTGGATGCCATCTTGCCGCTATTTGAGCTGGAGAAGGCGGAAGACGCGCTGGCGATGATGCAGCCGGATGGCGGCGATCCACTGAATGTAGATGTGGAGGCTGATTTTCTCCAGGCGGTGCGCAGGCATGCCGTGCGCACGAGTCCTGCGGCGCGGGTTGCTCGACAGGCTTTCTATGAGCGCGCGAGGAGTGCTTATGTGGTGGTGATGACGGGTGAGTTGCGGGCCTATGGGAATTTGATTTTGAAGAAGGGGGTTACGCCGATTTCGTGACGACGGGACCGGTGTTCTTCCAGCGAACGCAGTTCCTTCGCTTCGCCTAGGATGACATGCGGAAGTGGTTCGATTCTAGCGTGTGTGTCTGACGATGGAGCTTTCGGGCGGTGGGATGGTTGGGAACTTCCCCATCCTAACTTCGTTAGGATGGGGGACCCTGTTCGTGACTCAGTGCATGACTCTGGCGTTGCCGGGGCCGCTTGTCGGCTGCAGCGCGGGGAGTCTTTCTTCAACCGGTGGCAATGATGGGAAGGGCTCGTGCGGTTCGGCCTGATACCAGTAGCCGACGGAGTAGAAGTTGTCCGAGCGGGCGTTGGCGTGGCCGTGCTCGATGGTCGCCTTGAAGGATTTGGTGAATGGAATGGGCGAGTCGAGATGGAAGCGATAGACGCTGGAGCGGCCACCCGCCAGTTCCGTGCCGACGACGGGCGCTCCGTATAACGCGTAGGAGAAGGGCTGGCCGCCGAAGTCCCATGCGCCGAGGAAGTAGTCTTCCGTGCCGGTGCCGGTGATGGATGGAGTGTTGACGCCGTCGATGAAGAACATGTCGTCACCCTCGCCCCACCACATGTCCTGGTTCTGCAACACGGACATGGTGACGCCTACATATTGTCCGTGGCCCTTGGCTTCGAACCAGACGTAGTTGTCTTTGCCGTCGAGATTGGACTTGTTGTTGACCGCGGAATTGCCGTTGGATTGCCAGTCGGTGGTCCAGCCGTGATTGGGCTGCGACTGGCGGTACTGGGCATGGAAGTAGAGGGTGCCCGCCGGGAGCGGATGATCGTAGGTGCGGTAGTCGATGTTGTAGTAGAGGGAACTGATGGCCTCCTGGCCTTCATTCGTCACAGTGATGCGGGCGTGATGGGCGAAGGGCATGGGAAAGAAGCTGTTCAGGCTCTTAACGCTGCCGACCGATAGAAGCTCCGACTGCCAACTGTGATATTCGCCGAGGCCGAGGCCGAAGAAGTCGCCGATGGGAGCTTCCACACTGGGATTCTTCTCGTCATCCCAATAGATGCGCAGCACGATACGCTTGAGGTGATAGGGCTCGTTGTCCGCGATGGTGAACCAGATGTGCGAGACTTCGCCGGGACCGGCCGCGTCGAGCACAGTCTCTGTGGCGCCGGGCTTAACGTGGCGAAAGTCCGCGTTGGCGCCTTTCGGATCGGCGCTCGAGGCGCGATGGAGCACATAGGTCTGCTGGACCGTCAGGTCGGGTTGCCAGCCGGGGGTTTGCGCGTGAGCCATGAGGGCAAAAGCGCCCACGGAAAAGAGAACCGCATATCGTTTCATCACTATCACCTCAAAAAAAATCACTCATTCACTAATCAATGCCGAACTTGTGCTGCATTTTTTCCAGAGAGATGCCGCTGGTCTCCGGGTAATAGAAGAAGACCAGGATGAAATCGACCACCATCATGGCGGCGAAGAACATGAATGGGTAGGCGCCAGAGGACTTGGCCATGATGGGAAAGAGAAGCGAGATGAGGACGTTCCAGATCCAGTGCGAGGAACTGCCGAGGCTTTGGCCTTTGGAGCGGACGCGGTTGGGAAAGACTTCGCTGATGTAGACCCAGAGCACCGCGCCCTGCGACATGGCGAAGGAGGCGATGAATGCCATCAGGAGCCAGACGAGCCAGTTCAGGTGGGTGTGGGTGTAAAAGACGTAAGAGATGAGACTGAGGCAGATGCCGAGGCCCACGGTTCCGATGAGAAGGAGTTTTTTGCGCCCGAATTTGTCGATCACCGACATCGCCAGCAGGGTGAAGACGAGGTTGGTGGCTCCGACGGCGATGGCCTGCAGGTTTCCGGAGACTTTTGTTGCGCCGGCGAGATCGAAGATGTCGTTCAGATAGTAGAGGACAGCGTTGATGCCGGAGAGCTGACTGAACATGCCGACGGTAAAGGCGATGACAATAGGTTTGAAGTATTGCCGGGAGAACAAGGGATCCGCGGTTCCGGCACGTTCCAGGTGGACCGAGGCGATGATTTCATCCAGCTCCTGTTGAGGTTGCGGCACTCCGGTGAGTTTGAGCACGGAGAGCGCTTCGTGCAGGCTGGATTGCGTGACCAGCCAGCGCGGGCTGCGCGGGATAATGAAGAGTGTGACGAGAAAGAGGATTGCCGGGATAGCGGCGACGCCGAACATCCAGCGCCACTCATGCGCGCCGAGGTGCATGCTGTCGATGATGGCATTCGATACATAGGCGAGCAGAATGCCGACAACGATGTTGACCTGAAAGAATCCAACGAGGCGGCCGCGCCATTCGGCTGGCGCAATTTCAGCGATGTACATGGGGCCGAGAACCGACGATCCGCCGATACCGAGGCCGCCGATAAAGCGAAAGAAGATGAGCGCGGGCCAGTTCCAGGCAAAGGCACAGCCGATGGCAGAGATTACATAAAAGATGGCCATGACGCGAAGACTGTCGCGGCGTCCGTATTTTTGTCCGGGAATGCCGGCGCCCATGGCGCCGATGACCGTACCCGCAAGAGCGCTGGAGACAGTGACGCCGAGCAGAGCGGGAGTGAGGTGATAGACCTGGGTCAAGGCAGAGGTGGTGCCGGAGATGACGGCGGTGTCGAAGCCGAAGAGCAGGCCGCCCAGTGCGCCTACAATCGTGCTCTTTACTACATGCGAGTTGATACTCATTCATTCTCCAAAGCGCGCGCATCGGCTGCAATTTCGCGGAGACGGGGCAGGACCTGCCCAAGCTGCGCGGCCGGCGAGGCGGGATTTCCAAGCGAGAAATAGATCTCTCGATACAGTGGGTATAAGTTACCGTACGTCGCCGCTGCCCGCTCATCGGGAAGAAATGTTTCGCATGGAGGACAGAGGGCCGCTTGCGCTTCCTCCACCGATCGGTAGTCGCCGCTTGCGAGGAACGCGAAGATGGCCGAGCCGAGACTGGTGACATCCCCCAGCGGCACCAGCACTGGCTTGTTCAGCGCATTCGCGTAGACCTGATTGAGGACACGGTTTTTCTGCGGGATGCCGCCACCGTTGATGATGCGGTTCACGGGCGAGCCGTGCTGCTGCATCTGTTCCAGGATGATGCGGGTGTGCAGGGCCGTGCCTTCGATGGCAGCGAAGAGCTCATCCTGCGCAGTGTGCACGAGGTTCCAGCCGAGCGTGACGCCGCCGAGATTGGGATTGACGAGGATGGTTCTGTCGCCATTGTCCCAGACGGTGCGCAGCAGGCCAGTCTGCCCGGCGCGGTAAGTTTCGAGGCCGCGGCTTAGATCAGCGACGGAGGATGCGGCTCTGCGAGCGATGCCGTCGAAGACATCGCCAACCGCGGACAAACCCGCCTCGATACCGGTGTAGCCCGGCAGAACGGAGCCGGGGACGACGCCACACACACCGGGAACGAGGGCTTGTTGATCGCTGACGCCGATGATGCACGTGGAGGTGCCAATGACATTGACGACATCGCCGAGACGGATGTTTGCAGCAACCGCATCCCAATGCGCGTCGAGCGCTCCCACGGGAATCGGAATGCCGGCGCGGAGACCGAGGCGGGCGGCCCACTCATCACTGAGTGTTCCAGCGATACGATCAGAGGTTTCATAGCGGCCAGCGAGCTTCTGGCGGACGCCGGCGAGAAGTGGATCGACAGAGACGAGAAACTCCTCCGACGGCAGGCCTCCCCATTTCGCATTCCACATCCATTTATGACCCATGGCGCAGATGGAGCGCGGCAGATCGGCAGCGGAGGTGATGCCGCAGAGGGTGGCGACGGCCATGTCGCAATTTTCAAGAGCGGTGACGAAGCGCGCGCGCTTCTCCGGATTGTGCCGCAGCCAATGCAGGAGCTTGGAGAAGCCCCACTCCGAGGAGTAGACGCCACCGCACCACTCGATGGCTTCGAGATTCTGCCGATGCGCAGCGGCGGTGATCTCCTGCGCCTCGCGCCAGGCGCGGTGATCGCACCATAGATAGTAGTCGTCGAGCGGCTCCAGATTCTCGTCGACAGGGATGACGCTGGAACCGGTGGCATCGATCGCGAGCGACTGGACTTGATCGCCCCTGACACGACTGCTTTGAAGCGCGGCGCGCATGGCGCGCGCGAGAGCGTCCATCTGCGCGTGGTGGCTCTGCGTTGCGAGGTTAGGATCCTGGGGCGAGCGGCGCAGCGGATATTCTGCTACACCCGAGCCCAGTCTGCCTTCGCTTTTGCTGAAAAGAGAGACTCGTACGCTCAATGTCCCGAAGTCAACGCCCGCAACGATCAACAGTCCACTCCCAGCCCAAAGGCTGCACAAAATCTAATTGCTGAAATTTACCGTGCCACAGAGATGCACGCGCACACCGAGCGCGTGGAACATGGCGGACTTGACGGCGAGGGCCTGCGCTGCGCGTTTCTCGTCGGGAGCGTAAGCGATGCTGACGTGGTTGGCACGATGGCGCGCCATAAACGAGTTGCGCGAGACACCATCGAAGGTGGCGCTGACCATGGGCCACTGGGTGGTGGTCTGCTTCCAGCGTCGATCTGTTTCTTCGGCAGGAAGCGCGACGACAGAGCCGAGGCCGATGTCCACATGGAGGCTGCCGGCTTCGACGAAGACGCGGCTCCAGACGATTTTTCCGGGACGGCCTATTCCCTTCAGTGTTCCTCCGCCGAGAGGAAAGTACATGGGCGGCTGGCGATCACTGGAGGCGCCGCGATATCCATCGACAAAGTGGCTGGCCGGCGCGGCGCCGGAGATTTGCAACACCCACACGAACTCATCGAGCTTGGTTCCACCGGCGCCGTTGCCGCTGAAGTGCTCGCCCCAGCGCAGGTCGTGGAGCGTAGTGGAGGGATCGAGCTTGAGCGCGGTCCAGCAACGGTTGGTCACGAGAGCGTCGAGGCCGGCACCTTCGTCAACTTCGTTGAAATGCGGCAGCGGAGCGCCGGCGTAGAGCTCCTTGCCGGAACCATCGTGCACCGGAGGGCGATCGCTGTTGTTGAGCAGGCCTTCCACCAAATCCGAGGCGGCCACCATATCCTTGAGGCCCTGCTGATATTGAATGCCAATCCCATCGCAGCCAAACTCGTCCGCGAGCTGCAGAGCGGCGATGTACATCTTGCACTGCTCGTGAATCTGCTTATCCGTGAGTTCCGTTTTGTCGTCTTTGCCGGTGTTGAAGCGCATGCCTTTGGCATCGAGCCAACGTCTCACCGCGCTGGCTTCTTCGTCCCCGATGAGACGCATCCTGGCTACCAGCGCGGACTGGCTGAGCCGTTCCTTGAAGACGCCCAGCGGATTCAACAGCTCGTCATCGATGATGGCGTTGTACATGCCCATGCAGCCTTCATCAAAGATGCCGAGAATCGCTTTGTGCTTGAGGAGTTTTGCAGCGAGTTCTTCACCAGTGCTCTTCGCGGATGGGGGAAGCGCGCTCACGTCGAGGTCGCGCACATGGGAGAGATCGTGGGTAACACTTCCCTTCTGGATCCACTCCTGCAGCCGCGTACGGAAATATTCGTCGGTGAAGTTTTCGCTCCACAGGCTGTTGAAGGGGACACCGGCTTTGACCAGCGAGCCATTCAGGTTGAGCAGGCCGACGAGGCCAGGCCACTGGCCGGACCAGTTGGCAACGGTGAGGATGGGCCCGCGATGACTGCGCATGCCGGGCAGCACGTGATGCGAGTATTGCCATGCCGCAGTGGCAAAGACGAGGCTGGCATGGGGATCGATGCCGGCGAAGATGTCCATGCCCATGCGCTGATTGGAAACGAACCCGTGGCCCTTCTCGGCATCGACCGGAAATGCGCGCTCTACCGCGACGCCTTGCTGCTGAAACGCTTCGGTAAGCTTTCGCTCCAGTTCTTCCTGAGCTGGCCAACAGACCTGATTAGCGGATGGCCGCAGGTCTCCGCTGGTGATAAGAACAACCTTTTTTAAAGGTAAGGCCGCGTGCGAAGGTGACATGGATAAAACCCTTTCCCCGTTCTACGTTCATGGACTGCTACAAAAGCCTATCGTCTTACAGCTCCGATATGCATTTCACTGTCAAGGATTGCCTGATCCCGGACTGTTCTTCACTATCTCCTCGTCGACGCGATCCTGATTGTCGAGACGTTCGAGCTCACCCTGCGCCTGACTGCGCGCCTTGACATCCTGAGAGACCTTTTCGAATTGACTCAATGCCTGGTTCATCCGTCCCCTGTCGCCGATGCCCCGGTAGGCGCGCGAGAGCAGATAGTAGGCGGTTGCATCGTCTTTTTTCATCGACAGATAACGTGTCAGATGGTTGACCGCTGCTGGATAGTTACTGCGATGCAGGTCAAGCTTGCCGAGCAGGCGGTATGCGTCCGGAGGAGGGCGGTCCAGAAGGAGAGCACTCCTCAACGCCTTCTCCGCTTCATCGTTCTTTCCCATCAGCAGCAGCGTCTGGCCAAGGAGGGTGTGGACGCTGGCGGAGTGCGGCTGCCGTTGCTGCTCTGCTTCAAATTCGGCGAGCGCTTCGGCCGACTTGCCCGTGCGAAGCAGGCTGCTGCCAATCGCTTCATGGATACCGGGCAGATCCGGCTTCAACTGCAGGACAATGCGGTATTCGGCGATGGCCTTATCCTCCTGCTGCTGCAGCACGAATGCGTCCGCCATGATCTGGTGGGCGCGATAAGAATCGGGAGCGATGGAGAGGACGTGCTCGAAGGCATTGCGCGATTTCTGCTCGGCGGCATGCGCCTGAGCGTAGAGAGCGTCCTCCTGCGTGGTTGCCCGGTTATTGGCAGCGGGCGTGTCCGTTGGCTTTCCTCTCATCTCGGTCACGGCTGCGCGAAGTTCTGCGATATCCGGACGGCGTGCATTGGCCTGCTCAAAGTCCTCCAGCGCCTTCTTTCGATTTCCCTGCAACTGAAACTGCTCGCCAGCCAATTGCCATGCCCTTCCGCTATTCGGTGCAGCCTTCAAGAGTGCGAGGGTATTCTCCTTGCCGATTTGAAGATAAGCCTGGCCCAGTGCGTACCAGGCGTCGATGTTGCCGGGGGCGAGGCGACAGACTTCTTCAAACTGTTTTGCCGCAGCGTCGTATCGTGACTGCGCCACATACGCGTAGCCGAGCCAGGTGTGCGCGATAACGTCCGAGGAACGGATGCGTACCGCGGTTTCGAGCTCGGGCACAGCCGCATCCGGCTTTGCGAGTTGATACCACGCCAAACCGCTGAACAGGTGCGGCGCAAGCAGATTCGGACTTAGCGTCATGGCCTTTAGGAAGACGACGACAGCCTGCTGCCATTGGCGATTGAAATACAAGGCAACGCCCAGGTTGCTCTGCATCTCCCCGTTTCGCGGAAGCTGTCGTGTCAGGTATTCGTATTCGTGCACGGCGCTCGAGAAATCGCCGCGCTGTTCTGCCTCCTGTGCTGCCTGTGCATGGGAGGCCATGTCCTGAGAGACCGTCTGCGCGGCTGAAGGCAAAGCCATGCTCGCTGCAAGTACGAATGTGGCAGCGAGCATGGCCATACTAAGATTAGAACTCCAGCCGCAGACCGAATTGAATGCTTCTAGCGCCATTCTGCTGGGCGGCCATGATGCCAAAGACGGTCTGCGAGTTCGCCAGCGACGCCTGACTGAGATCCGGCGGCGCGGCGTTGACGATGAAGGTTTGCGCATTGCCGCCCGAGGAGAAGATGGTGCGGTTGAATGCGTTAAAGAAGTTGGCCTGGAACTGCAGGTTGAGATTTTCGTGAATGGTGGTGCGCTTCAATATCGACAGATCTTCGTTGGCGTAGGCCGGCATGCGCAGGGCCGAGATCAGGTTCGGCGCATTGCCGAAGGTGCCGACTGCCGGAAGCGAGAAGGCGGCCGGGTTGATGTAGAACTGGCAGGCATCGCGGCCGATCTGCGTGGGCAGGATCGGACCCGAGCAGTTGCGATTGTACGAAGGATTCTTGAGCGGCTGACCGGGGACGATGTTGGGACGGAAGCTGAACCCGTCGCCAGCGGCAAAGAATGGGTTGGAGCCGCCGGTGGCATCGTATTCGATGTGGATAGGACGGCCGCTTTGGTACTGATGCAGACCGGAGACGGACCAGCCTCCCACCACTTTGTTGACCGCTCCGCCATGATTCAGGAAGCGCTTGCCCTGACCGAGGGGAAGGTCATAGGTGTAGCTGAGAGAGACGACGTGCGGGATGTCCGAACTGGTAACGGAACGATCTCCCTGCGGATTGTAGTAATCCTGCGAGAAGGAACCTGCATATTGCGCATTTTCGGCTCCGGCCGTAGCGCCGTTATTGGAGTCCACGTTTCCAATGGTCTTCGCGAAGGTATAAGAAAGCAAGAAGGTGAGGCCCTGAGTGAAACGCTTCTGCAGACTGCTCTGCAGGGCATTGTAGGAGACACTGCCAATCGGATTGAGCGGATTGTCTACATCACCATATTGAGGATAAGGGCGCAGCGCCTGCCCTGCCGTGGCACCGGAACCGAAAACATCCGTGAAGCCGGACCAGGGAGTATTGATCCCTGCCGCCTGCACGCGCGGATCGTCGATGGGCAGCGCGAGAAAGGCGCTGATCGGCAACCCGGCAGCAGCGGCGGCCGGCGTGTACTTGGCGACGTTGGCGGACGTGATCTGATTCGGCTTGGACCAGACGCCCAGATGATAGGTGTGCATGCCGACGTAACCGATGCTGCCGACGATGCTCGAGGAGTACTGGTGCTGCATCTGGAAGCTCCAGTAGAGCTGCGATGGCGGCTCGCCGGATTTGGGGTAGATCAGCGGAGGATTGTCGTTACCGACGAGGA
>Ga0193743_1000249_pt1 | contig 43608 bp, 41 predicted proteins | sample L2c2metaG_FD_143038 | JGI IMG/M metagenome (GOLD analysis project Ga0193743, IMG submission 143038) | Soil microbial communities from a riparian zone of the East river system, Colorado, United States - L2c2 | ecosystem: Environmental > Terrestrial > Soil > Riparian zone | place: USA: East River... | reverse complement strand
TGGGGGTGGCGGCGATTCCGGCGGCGGCGGCTCTTCGTTTTAGATCAAGTTTGAATTTCGATTGAGTGAGGGAGCGAGAGCGATGAAGGCTTTACTGGTTGGGGTGGTGGTGCTGGTGGTGGTGCTGCTGCTGGTGGGCGGCAGCTATGTGAGCTCGAAGAACCAGATGGTGGCCAAGGACGCGGATGTGAAGGCGTCATGGTCGGACATCGATACCACGCTGCAGCGGCGCGCGGACCTGATCCCCAACCTGGTGGAGACGGTAAAGGGCTACGCGAAGCACGAAGAGACGGTCTTTGCCGACATCGCGAATGCCCGTGCCGGCCTGCTGAACGCGAAGACGCCGGAAGGAAAGATGCAGGCCAACGGGCAACTGGATGGAGCGCTGGGCCGGCTGCTGGCGCTCTCCGAGGCCTATCCGGACCTGAAGGCGAACCAGAACTTCCTCTCGCTGCAGGACCAGCTTGAGGGCACGGAGAACCGCATCCAGGTGGCGCGGCGGCGGTATAACGAGAAGCTGCGCGACTACAACACCTTCATCGGGCAGTTCCCCAACAGCATCTGGGCGAACTTTGCCGGATTCCACACCAACAACGCGTATTTCCAGGCGAGCGAGGCCTCGCGGACGGCACCAGCAGTGAAATTCTGAATTTGCCCTTCAGACAGACGCGCCGGTGGGGCGAGTTGTGATGTTCGCTCCGTTGTCGCTCACGTTTGGTTTGGTGGGCGACCTGGTGGAGGAGTCCCACACCCATTGCTGTGATTCGTGAAGGCAAAACGCAGAGAGGCTGCCCTTGCGGGCAGCCTCTGCTGTTTGTTGGGAGAAGTGGATTTACTTCTTGAAGGAGGCGATGGCGCTGGCCTCGTCGTCCTTCACGTCGAAGACGGTGTAGAGCTTGGTGATCTGGAGCAGGTCGTGGACCTTGCGGGTAAGGTTCAGAAGCTTCAGTTCACCGCCCTGGTTCTTGGCGGTGGTGAATGCGCTGACCAGCTCCCCGATGCCGGAGCTGTCGATGTAGGTGACATCGCCTAGGTTGAGCAGGATGTGCTTCTGTCCTTTGGACAGCAGGTCGCGCACGGCATCACGGAGTTGGACACTGCCTTCGCCGAGGGTGATGCGGCCGCTCATGTCTAAAACGGTGACGCCGTCGACCTGACGAGTCGAGATTTTAACGCTCACTGAGAGATCCTCCTGAGGATGACTGCGTTATAGCATTTTCGATGCTTGTGTAGACCGCACAACGATGGCTCTTATGTTTTTTTTGAGGGGGAACCATGCCAAGTGAAGATTCCACGGACCACAGTTTTACCGAAGATGCTACGGGTTAGGCACTTACAAGGTGCTTGATAAGGGTGAGCTCAGTACCGGGATTGAGCATACGAAACTCTACTTCATCCATGAACGAACGGATAAGAAAGATGCCGCGCCCGGAGCCGCGCAGCAGATTGTCCGGCGCGAGAGGATCGGGCAAGGTCGCAGGGTCGAGACCGGGGCCCTGGTCGGCAATGCGGATGACGAGCGACTTCGATGTGGTCTCAAAGGATGCGGTGATGCGCTTGTCCGGGCTGTAGGCATTTCCGTGAAGTACGGCGTTGACGGCGGCCTCGCGAGCGGCCATGGAGACGCGGAAGACCTCATCGTCATCAAATCCGGCTTTCTGTGCCACCTGTTCTGCGGTCTGTTCTACGCGGTTCACGCTGTCGAGGGAGGAATCGAGCGTATAGGTAATTCGTGTTGCCTGGGATCCGGTCACTCTCGCTCCTCTTGGGTCCTCGGATGCTGTCGCAGAGCCGGCGGCGTGCAGCAGCGCATGTTTGGGCAGTTTGCTTTGCAAGCCATCGCTATGTCAAGGACGGTCGGCGGGGAAGCACTCGCATCCCATGACGGATGGACGGATCTGAGCGCATTAAAGTTACGACCGTCACTTTGGCAAAAGGTTGCGCGAAACAATCGCGAGGGGCAACGGGTTTCTTCCCGCAGAGCCAGGCAGAGCCGGGCCGGAAACAGCAAATACCGAGGAGAAACCATCATGAACGCAAGACAGATCCTAGCCACCGCAACGCTTTGCACACTGTTGACCGGAGCCGGCTTCGCCCAGGTGACCGGCCAGACGATCTAGGAGCGGAAGAACAACCAACAGGAGCGCATCGGCCAGGGCGTCCGCAGCGGCCAACTGACCGCGCACGAAACCCGCAATCTGGAGCGCAGGGAATCCAGCGTGAACCGCGAGGAGCATGCGATGCGCCGCGCCGACGGCGGCCACCTGACCGCGCAGGACAAGGCGGCGTTGACGCGCCGGCAGAACAATATTTCGCGTTCAATTTCCAGAGACAAGCACAACGCTCAGGTGCGCTAGGAAGGGAGAGATGGCAGTCGCCCGCTGGTTCCCCGGCGGGCTCTGCCATTTGGGATGAAGGGTGATTCGGCACGGCAGGGGCCAGGAACGGTAGGATGGAGGAAGCGGAGAAATCCTGTTTATGTGGACTGTGCTGTTATCGCTGATGCTTCTGAACGTGCTGCCTTCCCTTGGCCAACTCACCCCGGTCGCGCCGGCCAAGGAAACGGTCTCGCCCGTGCGTATCGAGAGGCTCACCGCCGATGAGCAGAAGCAGCTGACGGAGGCGAAGGCCGACGTCGCCGATGCCAAGGCGAAGGCGGATGCTGCAACGAAGGCGCAGGAGGCCGCGAAGAATGATGCCACGACCAAGGCGGCGAGCGATGCGCAGATGAAGCTGGCACAGGCGGAGCGGGAGTTGAAGGGGACGGAAGATGGCATCACCCTCGCCCATCATGCCAACACGGAGTGCGGCTGCTACGTAGCATCGCAGGGCCGCGACTACGACCGGGTGGAGTTCAGCGGCGATTCGATCGTGATCCGCCATGTGCATGAGGCGCCACCCGCGTTGCACTGATCCCGCCTGCTTATAACTGCACCTTGCTTCAAGCAGAGACCACGCGTAGGAAAATGCACTAGACTCTCCCTCGGAGATGCGCGCCGATGCATGTGAACAACGGCCAGGAGAGCAGTCTGACGCTGCTGGAAGGCACGCCGGTGGTGGATGCCGGCGGTCAGATGCGCGGGCGCGTCGCGGATGTGGCGGTGGGCACAGGACAGGATGCCGGGCGCGTGCTGTCGCTGGTGGTGAAGAGTGCCCGCGGTCGTGAGCATTTCGACATTCAGGTGCTGCGGCTGACAGAGGCGGGCGGCCTGGTGATGGCGGCGGGCGCCGTGCCAATGGCCGCAAACCAGAATGAGAACGTGTTGCTGCTGCGGCAGGACCTGCTGGACCGGCAGATCATCGACGTGCACGGGCGCAAGGTGGTCCGCGTGAACGATGTGGACCTGAAGTGGCAGGCGGTGGAGCGCGGCACGCCGCTGCAGGTGACGCAGGTGGAGGTGGGGCTGCGCGGCGCGACACGGCGCATGCTGAAGGGGCTCCTGCCGGCGTCGCGCGTCGCTTCGATTGCCAGCCATGTTCCTGCCAAGGTGATTCCCTGGGAGTTCGTGGATGTGATCGAGGTGGATCCGGCGCGCCGGGTGCGGCTGAAGATCGAGCACGAGCGCCTGGCGCAGATGCATCCGGCGGATATTGCGGACATCCTCGAAGAGCTGGCGCCGGCAGAGCGCGAAGCAGTCTTCCAGACACTGGATGAAGAGGTCGCGGCTGAGGCACTGGAAGAAGTTGAGCCGAAGCTGCAGCGAGCGCTCTTGGCCTCGCTTGACTCCGAAGGCGCGGCGGACATCGTCGAAGAGATGGACCCGGATGCGGCGGCCGACCTGCTGGCCGACCTGCCGGAGGCGCACTCCGACGCGATTCTCGAAAGCATGGAGCCCGAGGAGCGGCACGAAGTCGAGGAACTGCTGGAGTTCCGCGAGGACTCCGCCGCGGGCTATATGACGACCGATTTCGTCGCGGTGTCGCATGAGGGTTCGGTGGCCGATGCGATCGAGGCGTTGCGGCACTTTGAAGGCGATCCGGAGACGGTCAGCGAGATCTACCTGGTCGACGAGCGTCGGGCCTTCAAGGGCAGCGTACCGCTGCTGCGCTTGATGCTGGCGCTGCCGGAGAGCCGGCTGGCAGTGCTGACAGAGAGCCAGGTGATCAGTTGTCGCGTGGATACCGACGAGGACAAGGTGGCCGAGCTCTTCGACAAATACAACCTGCGCACGCTGCCCGTGGTGAACAGCGGCGACAAGCTGGTCGGCATCGTGGAAGCGGATGACGTGATCTCGTTCCTGCGCGGCCGGACGTAAGGGATTTGCCATCCAGACAGACGTAACTGCCAGACCGAATGGCTATTTCTGCGCGGGTTGCGGCAGTTCTTTCAGGTACGCAGCGGCAAGTGTGCCCTTGCTCTTCGCAATGGGCAGCAGCGTGGGATAGAACTGGACAAAGGTCGTGTCCACAGCTCCGTGGGCGGCGTGACAGGTGTAACAGTCAGCCGAAGTCGGCGTCATCTTTGCAGGTTTGTCGTCATCGAAGCCGAAGAAGGCCCATTGGCCGGGAAAGCGCGCCTCGTCCTTGACGTGCACTTCGAGCCCCATGATATCGCTCTGGTAGTTGCCCTTCTGATTGATGGAGCCCCGTCCCTCGGCGCCGCGTAGTTCGAGCACCAGCATCGTCTTGTCGGGCCACCTTCCCGTCTTCACAAACGCCTTGTAAGACTCGGGATTCACGAAGACGTTGTCGAACATGTGATGGTCTGCCATCGACGCGGCCGGGTTATAGCTCATATCGAATCCCGTGGTGAGGTACACCCATTCCCGATAGTGTTCCGGCAGTTTGAGCTGGGCGTCGCTGGTGTACTCCGGGCTCGTCCCCGAAGCCGCACTGTCCTGAATGAAGGCAGTCAAGGGAAGCAGAGCAGTGGCAAGCAGGGCGGCCTTCGCAAGAGTGAGCATGGAGGAAGTATCCTCCTGAGCCTGTTTGCGCGCCATGCCGCCTGCTGCACAGATCCGGCGATTGGCTGCATCGTCGCCCTGCCTGGGGAGCCGTAGCATACGATCTCCTCATGCAGGAGAACCACACTGATCCTCATCCGGCACGTTGGATATGGATTGCGTCGCTCTGGCTGGCCTTCGGGCTCGTCGATGCGATGCAGACGGTATTCGTCATGCGTTCGGAAGGCATGCACCACGCCTGGGGAGTTTTGTTTTTCACATCGGTGGTGGCATGGGTGGTGTGGGCTCTGGCTACGCCGCTGATCATGCGCCTGGGGCGGCGATTTCCTCCGATAAAACCCCGGTCGATTATGATGTGGCTCTCGCATCTCGCAGCCTGCGCTGTTATCGGGCTGACATTTTCCGCATGGACATCTGCGCTGGATTTTCTTCTGAATCCGTATGCCTATACCTCGCGGTCGCACGCCTTCGTTCATCTCTGGTTCAACACCTTCTACAACGGCATTCTTTCCTCCTTGCTTCTTTACTCCGTTGTTCTAGCGGTGAATTATGTTCTGGAATCCAGAACGCGCCTGGCCCACCAGCAGACCGAAACCGCGCGGCTGAACGAGCAGCTCTCCAAGGCGCAGCTCGATGCTCTGCGGCGGCAGATCGAGCCGCACTTTCTCTTCAACACACTCAACGCCGTTACCGGGCTGGTGCGTGAAGGGAGAAATGAGACCGCAGTGAGCATGATCGCTGAGTTGAGCGACTTCATGCGCCGGGTCTTGAGTGACTCCAACCGGCAGGAAGTTCCGCTCGGCGAGGAGATGGAGTTTACGCAACGATACCTGGAGATCCAGAAGGTCCGATTTGCGGAGCGCCTTCAGTTAAGCGTGGATGTGCCGGACGAACTCCTGCTTGCCCAGGTCCCCTCTCTGATTCTGCAACCTATCGTTGAAAATGCGGTCAAGCACGGAATCGCGAAACGAGCGCATGGAGGCCAAATCCGCATCGCTGCATTCCGCTCCAACGGCGCGCTGACGGTACGTGTCTACAACGATGGCCCCAGCCTCCCGGCGAACTGGGAGGCGCTGCAACCGGGGATCGGGATTGCGAATATGAGAACGCGGCTCCGTAGCTTGTACGGAGATGCGTTCGCACTGCGGCTCGAGAACCGTGAAACGGGCGGCGAATCAGGGGGCGTGGAAGTGTCGGTTTCCGTGCCTTTCAAGGAGTGATCGTGAACTCGGAAGCTGGTCCCACGGGGGATGCGGGTCTGGCGAAGATACGCACCATGGTGGTGGATGATGAGCCGCTCGCGCGCAGCAATCTTACCGTGCTGTTGCGGCGTGATCCGCAGATTGCCATTGTCGGCGAGTGCGGCTCTGGAGTGGCTGCACCGGATGAGATCCGCCGCGCAAACCCGGACCTGCTCTTCCTTGATATCCAGATGCCCGAATGCGATAGCTTCGATGTGCTTGCGTTGCTGGGCAGATACGTTCCACCCGCCGTCGTGTTCGTCACAGCCTACGACCAATACGCGCTGCGGGCTTTCGAAGCCGGCGCACTCGACTATCTTCTGAAGCCGTTCGATACGCCCCGGTTCGAGCGAGCGCTCGACCGCGCCAAACAAAAAGTTCTCGGAGGAGGCAAAGGTCAATCGCCAACGCTCCAGCGGCTGGTGATCAAGAGCGCCGGTGAGGTGGCGTTTGTGAACCTCTCAGAGATCGATTGGATTGAAGCTGCCGATTATTACGCGGCCCTTCACGTGGGAGCGAAGACGCATCTGCTGCGCCGCAGCATGGCCGAGCTGGAACAAGATCTGGATCCCGAGATATTTTGCCGCATCCACCGTTCGACCATCGTGAATCTCAAACGCATTCAAGGCTTGAAACTGCATGAAGATGGCGAGTACCGGGTACTGATTCAAAATGGAACCGAACTTCGATTGAGCCGGCGCTACCGAAAGCAGGTTCAATCGCGCATGGGTATTCGGATTTCAGACTGACGGCGGTCTCGACGCCCACACATCGTCGGCATTCGCCCGGTCTTCTTCAGGATCACCTTGTTCTGATATGTTCGCCTGTGGACCGGTGCGCAGCGGCAGTCTCTGGCGCTCTCCCTGCTGAACCCCTCTAACTCCACTCGGATGAGCGCATGCTGAAGCGATGGCAAACCCGGATCGTGTTGTTCCTCGCGGTGCTGGGGCCTGGCTTCATCACCGCGAATGTGGACAACGATGCCGGCGGCATCCTGACCTATTCGGGAGCCGGGGCGCAGTTCGGCTACTCGCTGCTGTGGACCATCCTGCCGATCACGGTCGCGCTGATTGTGGTGCAGGAGATGTGCGCGCGCATGGGCGTGGTGACGGGCAAGGGCCTGAGCGACCTGATCCGTGAGGAGTTCGGCCTGCGTGCAACCTTCGTCACGATGGTGCTTCTGCTGATCGTGAACTTCGGACTGGTGATGACGGAGTTTATCGGCATTGCGGGCTCACTGGAGCTATTTCACATCAGCAAGTACATCTCGGTGCCGGTGTGTGCGCTGCTCGTGTGGCTGCTGGCGGTCAAGGGCGACTACAAGAGCGTGGAGAAAGTCTTCCTCGCGGCCAGTGTCTTTTACATTGCCTACATCATCACCGGAGTGCTCTCCGGACCCAGTTGGCGCGAGGCGATGCTGGCCACGGTGAAGGTGCCCCCGATCAGCGTGTGGCATACGCCGGGCTACATCTCGATGACCATTGCGATCATTGGCACCACAATTGCCCCGTGGATGCAGTTCTATCTGCAATCATCCGTGGTGGAGAAGGGCGTCGCGGTAAAGGATTACGCGGCGTCGCGCCTGGATGTAATCGTCGGGTCGATCTTTACCGACGTTGTGGCATGGTTCATCGTGGTAGCGTGTGCGGCCACCCTGTACGCACACGGCGTTGGTCCCCTCAATGTGCCGGCGGATGCCGCGGAGGCGATGAAGCCGCTGGCCAAGGAGTACGCCTACCTGCTGTTTGCGATCGGACTGTTCAACGCGTCGTTCTTCGCAGCGTCGGTGCTGCCGCTCTCGACTGCGTACACAGTGTGCGAGGGGCTGGGCTTCGAGTCCGGCGTGGATAAAAGCTTTCAGGAGGCACCGGCGTTCTACTGGCTGTACACGCTGCTGATCGCGGGCGGCGCGGGCGTGGTGCTGCTGCCATACATCCAGCCCATGAGAGTGGTGGTGGAAACACAGGTCTTGAGCGGTGTGCTGCTGCCGGTGATACTGGTGATGATGCTGTTGCTGATCAATCGCAAGGACCTGATGGGTCGCTTCGTCAATCCGCGATGGATGAATGTGGTTGCATGGACGACGGCTGCCATTGTGGTGGCCTTGTCCATCGGCTACATGTATCAGCTGATTTTCTAACTACGAACGCTTGCCGGCGGCGAGGGCTGATTTTTCTGACTACAGCAACTTGCCTGCGGCAAGGTCGCGGACGAGATTGCGGTCGGCCGTGACGAAGTCGTATTCCGGAAGGTTGCGCAGCGGGCACCAGCGCACATCCTGAAAGATGAGGTTCGTGACTTCCCCGGTGTATTCGCGGACCAGGAAGAACTGCAGATCCACGGCGCCGCCGCTGCGGTAGTTGTGCCGGATGTGGGCAACGTGCGTGCTGATGGTGGCGTCGATATCAAGCTCTTCCTTGAGCTCGCGGCGCAGGGCCTCCTCGGCGGTTTCGCCCGGCTCCATTTTGCCGCCGGGAAACTCCCATTTGGAGCCGAGCGGCTGGTCGGGACGGCGCTGACAGATCAGCACCTCGTCGCCACGCAGGATGAGGGCAGCCGAAACCTGCCGTACGGTACGCGTGTCGTTACGGGGTTCTGCCGGCCCGTCCCCGTTCGACGCCGTCGATGCCTCTGTCTTGTGCTGGTCCGTCACTTGATCCTTAGGGCACCTGATCCACTAGATGGTACTTTGACCGCTCGCGACTGTATGCAAAGTGCGCGGTATGTCTTTTACACCGAAGACCGCGGGATGGAGCGCCGCAGCCAGGGCGCGCAGGCCAAGCAGGATGCTAGGGGCGGGGCTGTTGAGCCACTCGTCTGCAATGCAGAAGATCCGGCGTTGCCGCACGGCGCTCAGGTGCTGCCAGCCGCGTCGCGCAATCACGCGCTCAAGCGGCACGCGATCGCCCGCGCCACACCAACAAAAGATCATCGCATCGGGATCGGCAGCCGAGACGGCTTCTGCGGTGGTCTGCTTCGCAGCGTCGCCAAGGAATTGTCCGCCGGCAGCTTCGACCAGTTCCGCAACCCAGGGCTGCGAGTGGATGAGCGGCTTGCCCCATTCTTCGCAATAGACCACGGGGCGCGGACCGTCTCCAGGCACGCGTGCGTGCGTGGCTGCGATCTCCTGCTGCATTTCGGCGACGAGCGATTCTGCCATTTCAACGCGGTGCACGATGGAGCCGACGAGGCGTATGTCTGCATAGATGTCAGCTAGGGTATGGGGTGCGAGCGAGACCACGGGGCAGCCGGACTTGAGCAGTGCTGCGAGCGACTCCATGCGATAAGGCACGCAGGCGAGCACGAGATTCGGTTGGGCGGCGAGGATCTCGTCCGTGGTCGAGGACCAGGAGTCTTTGACGATGGTGACAGAGCGCTGTGCCAGTGCGGGCACTGCCTCCACACAGTACCGTGTGCAGGCGACGAGCGTGTCGAGGGCGCCAAGGCGGTCGAGAATGATGCTGACGCTGGGCTGCAGAGCGGCGATGCGCAGGCGATCATGGGAAGCAGGCGAGTTCATCGAAGACCTAATGCCTGCATACCTAGCGCCGATCGTGGGCGATGGCGGCAGGAATGAAGACGGGCCAGTTGCGCTCGATGGCGATTCCGAGGAGGCCGGGCGTCGGGTTGACGGCGAATGGCGCGCGGGCCAGTGCGAGCATGGCGGCATCGTGAATCGAATTGCCGAAGACGGCATCCGGCTGTCCGCGGTCCACACGCTGGAGGGACAGAGCTTTGCCCTCATCGGTGGGAACGTCGATGAGCGTGCTGGTGATGAAGCCGTCGATCACAGCAACGCGGGCGGCAAGAATGCGTTCCGGTGGAATGCCGAAGTCGCGTACACCTTCTTCGATGACCCAGTTGTTGGTGGAGCTGACGGCCCAGATTTCGCAGCCGGTGGCCTGCAAATCGGCAACGAGGCGCTGCATCTCGGGGAAGATGTGGGGTTGAATCTGATTGTGGAAGAAGGTGGCGGCGGCGCGGCGGAGCTCGGTCTCCTCAAGCTCGGTGTAGAGTTGCACCATCTCGCCGCAGATGGCCAGTTCGGAGATGTCGCCGGTGCGATAGAGCCGGTAGCGGGAATCGATCCAGTCGGCGGCATTGCGGGAGACGAGTCCGGTTTCAATGGACCAGAGCATGAAACCGTAGCCCGCGTCGCCGCTCCATAGGGTGCCGTCGCAGTCGAAGACGGCGATGCGTGGCGCCAATGCGAGGACTGTGCGGTGGAAGTCGGCGGTGGACAGATGTGCAGGCAGAGTCAGGGTCAAGCGTGCTCCTGCCTCCATGATAAAGGTTTAGCCAGCGAAAGTTGTGAATAGCAGTGAAACGAGGAGGCCGAATGCGGGCAGGGCTTTGGCTGATGGCTGCAGTGATGATGGTGAGTACCGCGGCGTGCGGGCAGGCCTTCAACGGCATGGACCGCAATGACTATCCCGGTGACACCATGCTGGGCGCGCTGCACAAATCGTTCAGTTACACGAGCTACTGGCTGAATGCGCCGCCTGGCGAGAAGGCGACGACCTGGACGGGCAAGCGCGCCGTGCTGCGGGAGCGCGGCTTCGGCTTCATGCTGCTGTGGAATGGGCGATTGGACAAGGAGTTGAAGGGCAAAGATGCCGCGTCCGTAGGACGTAGCGATGCGGCGGCGGCGGTAGCGGCGGCGGCGAGTGAGGGATTCCCCAAGGGGGCACTCATCTTCCTGGATCAGGAGGAGGGTGGACGGCTGCTGCCGGAGCAGCTTTCGTATGTGCTGGGCTGGGTGGACGCGGTGCGCCGGGCGGGTTGGCATGGCGGGGTGTATTGCTCCGGCCTGCCGGTGGATGACGGCAATGGCGGGACCATCACGACAGCGCAGGACATTGAGCGGCAGGCGGGTTCGTGGAAGATTCCGTTGTGGGTGGCGCGTGACGAATGTCCGCCATCGCCGGGCTGCATGATCGAGAGCAAGCCGCGTCTGCCGTCGGCGGCGCTGGGCTTGCCGGACGCAGTGGTGTGGCAATATGCGCTGTCGCCGCGGCGGCCGGAGTTTACGGGTGGCTGCCCCAAGAACTACGCGGAGGATGGCCACTGCTACGCGCCTGGGGTCTACCACGGCCCGTATGGATTTGTGGATCTGGATACGGCGTCGTCTGCCGATCCTTCGAGCGGCCGCTAGATTTTCTCCCTGCAGGTGTAGACCGATCCGCGCGTTCTCGTGTTGTCTTGTGAAAGACAACGACAGAGTGTTTGAGTTCATCCATCGCAAGAACGTCCGAGGCAGGAAAGCGAGCCCAATTTGCAACCGGAGACGGCACAGAAAGAACTCGCGCAGCCCACGATGTGGCAGGCGATCCGCGAGGCGATCCGCGGATCGCATCGCGACTTCACCACCGGCAGCCTGAATCGCGCCATTGTGCTGCTTGCGATCCCCATGGTGCTCGAGATGGTGCTGGAGTCGTTGTTTGCCGTGGTGGATATCTTCTGGGTCGGGCGGCTGGGGCCGGACGCGATCGCGACGGTGGGGCTGACCGAGTCGATGCTGACCTTAATCATCGCGGTTGGGCTGGGGCTGGGGATGGCAACCACCGCGATGGTGGCGCGGCGCATCGGCGAAAAGGATCCGGAGGGCGCAGCGGTGGGCGCGATGCAGGCCATCCTGCTGTCGCTGGTGATTTCGGTGCTGATCGCGATTCCGTGCATTTACTACGCGCCGCAATTGCTGCGCATCGCGGGTGGTACGCCGGCCATCGTAGCGACAGGCTCCGGCTACACGCGCATCGCGCTGGGTGGCGGTGGTGTCCTGCTGCTGCTGTTCCTGAACAACGCCATCTTCCGCGGCGCGGGCGATGCCGCGGTGGCGATGCGGCTGCTGTGGGTGTCGAACATCATCAACCTGGTGCTGGACCCGTGCCTGATCTTTGGCTGGGGGCCGTTTCCGCGCATGGGGGTGACGGGAGCAGCGGCGGCGACGTTTACCGGCCGCAGCATCGGCGTGCTCTACCAGTTCTACCGGCTGGCGCACGGCACGGAGCGGATGCGCATCGGCGTGCACCAGATGCGGCTCAATCTGGGAGTGATGTTCCGCCTGCTCCGCGTGGCCTCGACTGGGATTCTGCAATTCTTGATCGCGCAGGCGAGCTGGATTGGCCTGGTGCGCATTGTCAGCGTATTCGGCGCGGCGGCGCTGGCGGGTTACACAATCGGGATACGGATCATCATCTTCATCCTGTTGCCGTCGTGGGGACTCAGCAACGCGGCGGCCACCCTGGTAGGTCAGAACCTGGGCGCAGGGCAACCAGATCGCGCGGAGAGCTCGGTGTGGCGCACCGGCTTGTGGAACATGATCTTCCTGGGCTCGGTGGGGGTGGTGTTCTTCCTCTTCGCGTCGCCCATCGTGAGCGTATTCACTCACGATCCCGCCGTGGCGCACATCGCGGCGAATTCGCTGCGCATCTTCAGTTGCGGCAACGTCGCGTATGCCTTCGGCATGGTGATGATGCAGGCATTCAACGGCGCCGGCGACACGATCACGCCGACGATCGTGAACCTGGTGGGTTTCTGGATACTGGAGCTGCCGCTAGCCTGGTGGCTGGCGCATAAGACGCGGCTGGCGGAGAACGGCGTCTTCCTCTCGGTGGTCTTGGCGGAGATTTTCATGGTGGTAGCGAGCATGATCCTGTTCAAGCAGGGGCGCTGGAAGCGGCAGAAGATCTGAGTTGGCTACGTCCCTGAAAATGCAGGTCCGTCGTTGCGCTCAGGATGACAGGGTGTCTGTGGCTGCCTAAGTTGGTTCGCGCTCCTTCGATCCCGGCCGGGTTCACACGCGCAGAACCGATAATGAAGGCGTGGCTGCTGCTTCGAACATGGCGCTCCTGCGCGAGTACCTGCTCTATCTGCGGGTGGAGAAGGGGCTGCGCCCGCTAAGCTGCGAGGCGTACGCGCGCGACCTTGAAATGTTTGCGGAGTATCTGGAAGGCACGCAGGCCGTTCTCGAAACAGCGCAGCAGCGCGAAGTCGCGGGATTTCTCGAGCATCTGCACCGGCACCAGATCGAGGCGCGCTCCGTCGCGCGCAAACTTTCCTGTCTGCGCGGCTTTTATAAATGGCTGCTGCTGGACAAGCGGATCCGGCACAATCCGACCGTAAATATCGAGTCGCCCAAGGCATGGAAGGTGCTGCCCAAGGCGCTGGCGGAGAGCGAGACCGCCGAGATGCTGGACACCGCCACGGTAGCAGCGACCGGTGCTGCAGGCGATGCCGTGGCGCTGCGCGATCGCGCGATTCTGGAGTTGTTGTATGCGGGTGGCGTGCGCGTCTCCGAGTTGACGGGTTTGCGCACGGAAGATCTGCAGCTCGACGCGGGCCGGGTGATGGTGCGCGGCAAGGGCGACAAGGAGCGCGTGGTGCCGCTGGGGCGCGCTGCAGTGGAGGCTCTGACGGAGTATCTCGACCGCGGACGGCCGATGCTGGCGAAACGAAACCGTGGCGGTGGCCTGTTTCTCTCGCAGCAGGGACGGACGCTGACCCGCGGCTGGATCTGGGAGCTGGTGAAGAATAAATCCGGCGGGCGCGCCAGCCCGCACATGCTGCGGCATAGCTGTGCCACCCATATGGTCGGCAACGGCGCCGATCTGCGCACAGTGCAAACGCTGCTGGGCCATGCGGATATTGCAACCACGCAGGTGTATACACACTTGGCCATGGACCGGCTGAAGGCAGTGCACCGCGCGCATCATCCGAGGGCCCGCACAAAGGCAGCGCGAGGTGCGGAATGAAAGACTCGCTGGCGAACCTGCGCGAGGGTTATCTGGCGATGCTGCGCAGCGAGCGTGGCTCGTCTGCCCATACACTGCGCGCCTATGAGCGCGAGCTGGCGCAATTCACTGCGTATCTGACGAAGCAGTTTGGCGAGCGATGCGACATCCGGCGCATCGAGCATCTCCACATTCGCGCTTACCTTGCGGAGCTCTACGGACACGGGCTGTCGAAGGCCTCCGCGGCGAGGGCGCTGGCGGCGGTGCGATCGTGGTTCAAATGGCTGGCGCGCATGGGACATGTGCCGCAGAATCCGGCCGCGCTGGTGGCGACACCGAAGCTGCCCAAGCATCTGCCGCGCGTGCCAACGATTGAGCAGATGAACCGCGCGCTCGACAGCAACGCCACCGCGGACGAAGATGCATCCGGCTGGCCGGCGCGCGATGCGGTGATCTTTGAGCTGCTGTATGGCTGCGGCATTCGCAATGCGGAGCTAGTAGGGCTGGATCTGAAACACATCCGGTGGGCTGCCGAGACTCTGCTGGTGCGCGGCAAGGGATCGAAGGAGCGGTTGGTGCCGTTTGGCGACGCGGCGGCCGCGGCGATCCGCGCTTATCTCCCTGAACGAGGTGAGCGGCTGAAGGCGGCGGGCAAGCAATCGGACGCGCTGCTCGTGAGCGCGCGCGTGAAGGGCGGCGGGCGGTTGACGACGCGCTCTGTGGGCCGGATCGTGAAGCGCATGGCGCTGGCGCACGGCATGGCGCCGGAGACCCATCCGCACACACTGCGTCATGCCTTCGGCACCCACATGCTGGAGGAGGGCGCAGACCTGCGCGCGATCCAGGAGTTGCTGGGGCACGAGCGGCTCTCCACCACGCAACGCTATACGCAACTTACGGTGCGGCAGGTTGCGGAAGTCTACGACCGGACACATCCGCGCGCCAGGTAGCGGAGTGAGCGAAATAGCGTTTTCTAGATGCGGCTTCCTGCTGAAATGTTGTCTATAAAAATGATGGCGATATAGCCAACATTTATATTGCCCGATTACTTGACAGTACATGGGGTATGCCCTTAAAAGGGTGAGCTGTGGTAGCGTTCCCAGATTTTGCCATCCGAAACGGAAACGCACCCGCTACAACTTGCAGCCCGGAGGCTCCCCCATGTTTCTTCTCCGATCTGCGAGCAGGGCTCTCCTGTTCGCAACACTCATCCCCACCGTTCCTCTCGTCGTCGCCGGCACTCGCGCGGTGGCTCAATCCGATACTTCATCGATCTCCGGCACCGTCACCGATCCCAGCGGCGCCGTGGTTCCCAATGCCAAAGTGATGGCACGGAACGATGCCACAGGGCAGATGCGCAGCGCAACCAGCAACAGTGTCGGCGCTTATACGCTGACCAACCTGCCCAGCGGCGGCTACACCGTCACGGTAGAGGCGACGGGCTTCCAGACCGCCGTGCAGCAGGGAATGCATCTGGATCCCAGCATCGGCGCGCGGGTGGATGTCGCGCTGAAGTCGGGAAATGCCAGCACCACGGTGACGGTGCAGGCGGATGCGAATCACCTGCAGACAGAATCCGCCTCAGTGGGCCAGTTGGTGACGGCCGAGCAGGTGAAGTCCATCCAGCTCAACGGCCGCAATCCGCTGTATCTTTCGCAGATGGAGCCGGGCGTCACGCGCAATGCGCCGATGTCGTCGTTCAATTTCTCGCTGGACAACACGCTGTACGTGAATGGCTCGCGATCCCAGGAAAACCTTCTCGCCTGGGACGGGGCACCCATGGTGCGCACGCGCTCGAACAATAACAGCGTGGGCGTGGCCGACGTGGATTCCACCTCGCAGGTACAGGTCCTGACGACCGGCTATCAGTCGGAGTATGGGCGTACCTCCGGTGGCCAGGTGCGCATCATTCCCAAGAGCGGCACCAGCAACTACCATGGCGGCGTCTACGAGTATCTGCGCAACTCGTTCTTCAACGCCAACACCTGGATTCGTAAGAACAATCCCTCGGATCCGACCCAGGCGGATCATCCAGCGCCCTTCCGCTACAACCAGTTTGGCTGGAACCTGAACGGGCCGGTGTACATACCCGGGCATTTCAATACATCGAGAACCAAGCTGTTCTTCCTGGTCGGGCAGGAGTACGTTCGTTACCGGAATTCGCAGACGTCCACACAATTTGTGCCCACGGAGCTGATGCGCCAGGGTAATTTCAGTGAGCTGCTGGGGCCGAATAATTTTTATTCGCAGCCGGTGCAGATCGTGAACCCGACTACCAAGCAGCCGTATCCGGGGAACATTATTCCGAAGAATCAATTAAGCCCGAACGGCCTGGCGCTCTTGAACTCCTATCCCGCGCCGAACGCGAGCGCGCCTTCCTATAACTGGGAGGCGGCGTTGCCGAATCCTCAGAACCAGCGGAAGGACACGCTGGTGCTGGATTATGTCCCGGCCGAGGCGCATCGCCTGCGCCTGTCGATCCTAAGCTATCACCTGGATTACGTCACGCCTTCCGGCAATTTCAATCGCACGCCAGAGGACTGGCACTGGCCCAACCAGACAGCGGCGTTGCACTATACGTGGATGATCAGCCCGACGATGGTGAACGAGGCCAGCGTGACGGGAACGGCGGACCACATCACGATTAATTACGACAACACCATGGGTGAACTCTACAACCGGTCGCTTTACGGGATCGATTTCCCGTACCTTTATCCGGTTTCCGGGAAGCTGGTTCCAAACAAGATTCCCACCATCAACCTGGCGAACTTCGGAACCCTGGATGGCGGTCCGTATCCGTCGCATTCGGGCGGTCCGATTGTCGATGTGAGCGACAATCTGACCAAGGTGTGGGGCAATCACACGCTCAAGTTTGGCGGGCTGTGGGAGTTCTCGGGCGAGAACAACTTCGACCAGATCAGCGTGAGCAGCACGACGCCGGGCTCCACCAACAACCAGAACGGACAGTTCCGCTTTACGGATACGCGCCTAGGCTATCCCAGTTCCGGAGCGGCGGTAGCCAACGCGGCGTTGGGCCTGTTCGACACCTACGGGGAGATCGGCACCAAGAGCTACACCCTTTTTCGTGGGCATATGTATGAAGGCTTCGCACAAGATACGTGGCGCGTGAAGCCGAACATGGTGGTGGAGTATGGAGCGCGCTACAGCGTGATGCGGCCGTACTACGCGCCGTGGGGCAATCAGTCCTTCTTCGATCCCGCGGCATGGAATCCGGCGGACGCTCCTGTGATCGATCCTGTGACCGGTGTTGCGACCGGCGGAAATCTTTACAACGGCGTAGTGATCCCGGGTACGCATTTCCCGAGTTCGGCGCAGGGACACGTGCCGGCGGATATCCTGGCTAACCCGCTGGCGTCCTTCACAGGAAAAAATTCGGGCTACTCGAACACTATCTGGACGGACATCCAGCCGCGCGTCGGTGTCACCTACCAGGTGAGACCGAATACGGTCATCCGTGCGGGCGGCGGACGCTACACGCAGCGGCTTGGCATCAGCGACCAGGTGCAACTGGGCGGCAATGCGCCCTTCCAGCCAACGAGCTTCGTGTCCGACGGCAGCGTCGACAACCCCGGCGGTAGCACCGGCGGAGTGCTGCCGCGGCTTCCGCTGTCGATGACCACGCAACCCCGGAACTTTCCTAACCCGAACGCGTGGTCGTGGAATGCTGCTGTCGAGCAGGACATTCCCAACTTTGCCACCTTCACGCTGGCGTATGTGGGCCGCCGCGGGCTGCACCTGCAGCAACTGGAACAGTTAAATCAATTGCAGCCCGGAACGGTGCAGGCGAATCCGGGTATCACGACTGACGCTCTGCGTCCCTACCGCGGCTTCTCGAGCATTCTGCAGATCGACAATCGAGGCAGCTCGATTTATAACGCGATGCAGCTCAACCTGAAGCGGCGGTTGAGCCATGGGCTGCTATTTGGCGTGGCGTACACCTGGTCGAAGAGTCTGGACTTCGGCTCAGACCAGAGCTATCAGTTGCCGGACTACTACAACCCCCGTATCAACTATGGGCCCAGCGATTTCGATATCCGGAACACCCTGGTGGTGAATTACGTGTGGGACATTCCGTACGGCAACAACTTCGGCAACCGTTTTGTGAAAGGCACGCTCGGCAACTGGCAGCTTTCGGGCACCACCCAGGCGCAGACCGGCGAGCCCTTCAGCGTGACGAACGGGACCGATTACGCCGGAGTGGGCGCGGGCGCGGGCAGCCAGCTTTGGGCTGCCACCAGCAAGCCTCACGTGTCGAAGCAGTTCGGTACGCAGGGCCACTGGTTCGATCCCACGGTCTTTCCGGCGCCCCCAGCAGCTGGAACACTGGCGCCGCGCGGCAGCCGCAACCTGATCTATGCTCCCGGGTTCCAGAGCTGGAATGCGGCGCTACAGAAGAACTTCCATGTCATCCCCGGGCATGAGAATCACGTGCTCACCTTCCGCGCAGAGGCCTTCAACTTCACCAACCACCCCAACTGGGACACGCCTAACAATGATGGCAGTCTGAGCAATCCCACCAGCGGCACCTTTGGGCAGGTGACGACCAAGGGGCAGACGTACGCCTCAGACCGGCAATTGCAGTTCAGCATGCGGTACGCGTTTTAAAGCTCGACCGTTTTGCTCTCCCGGCCGCCTGGCCCCTCCTGACCAGGCGGCCATTTTTGCGTGCCTGCCCATCACCCTGCATGGTGCGCGTCATCGCGTAAAATAAGGAGTCAGCCCCAGATCGTCGAAGGGCCCAGAGGAACTCCTTGATCAGCAGTGCATTGACCAAAATCTTCGGTACGAGTAACGAGCGTGCCGTCAAGCGCATGATGCCCACGGTGGCGGCCATCAGCGAATGGGAGCCGAAGATCCAGGCGCTCTCAGACGCCGAGCTGCGCGGGAAGACCGCCGAGCTCAAAGCCCGCTTCGCGGAGCGGGTGAAAGACGTTTCCGATACTCAGGACAACAAAGAGGAGCGCAAGGCCGCCGAGGCCGAAGCGCTGGACGAACTGCTTCCGGAGGCGTTCGCGGTGGTGCGCGAAGCGGGCAAGCGCGCCGTGGGCATGCGCCACTTCGATGTGCAGATGATCGGCGGCATGGTGCTGCATTCCGGCAAGATCTCCGAGATGAAGACCGGCGAGGGCAAGACGCTGGTGGCCACGCTGCCGGTGTACCTGAACGCGCTCGCAGGCAAAGGCGTGCACGTGGTGACGGTGAACGACTACCTGGCCAAGCGCGATGCCGAGTGGATGGGCAAGATCTATGAATTCCTGGGGCTGAAGGTGGGCGTGATCGTCCATGACCTGGACGATGCCCAGCGCCGCGAAGCCTATGCCGCGGACATCACCTACGGGACAAACAACGAGTTTGGCTTCGACTATCTGCGCGACAACATGAAGTTCGAACTGGCGGACTGCGTGCAGCGCGGCCACTACTTCGCCATTGTGGACGAGGTGGATTCGATCCTGATCGACGAGGCGCGGACGCCGCTCATCATCAGCGGCCCTACCGACCAGACGACGGACAAGTACGCGCGGGTGAATCGCATCATTCCGCAACTGGAGCAGGGCGAGGAGATCGAGAAGGGCGAAACCAAGATCCTGACCGGCGACTACGTCGTCGATGAGAAGCACAAGACCATCAGTGTGACCGATGAGGGATGGGAGAAGGTGGAGGGCCTGCTCGGCATCGGCAACATCGCCGACCCGGAGAACTGGGAGTTCAAGCACCACGTCGAGACGGCGATCAAGGCACACAACCTCTATCGCAACGATGTGGAGTACGTCGTGAAGGACGGCGAGGTGATCATCATCGACACCTTTACCGGCCGTCCCATGCCGGGGCGCCGCTGGTCCGACGGTCTGCACCAGGCGGTGGAGGCGAAGGAGGGCGTGAACATCCGGCGCGAGGACCAGACGCTCGCGACCATCACCTTCCAGAACTACTTCCGCATGTACAAGAAGCTGGCAGGCATGACCGGCACCGCGGAGACCGAGGCGGCGGAGTTCGACAAGACTTACAAGCTTGAGATTGTCGTTATCCCGACCAACATGCCGATGCTGCGCAAGGAATATCAGGACGTCGTCTACCGCACCTCGAAGGAGAAGTATTTCGCGGTCGCCGACGAGATCCTGCGCCTGAACGAGGAGAAGCAGCCGGTGCTGGTAGGCACCACGTCGATCGAGAAGAGCGAGCTGCTCTCGCAGATACTGCAGCGCAAGGGCATCAAGCATGTGGTACTGAACGCCAAGTATCACGAGCGCGAGGCCGAGATCGTGGCCCAGGCCGGACGCCTCGGCATGGTCACGATTGCCACCAACATGGCGGGCCGCGGCACGGATATTCTGCTGGGCGGCAACGCCGAGTTTGTGACCAAGCAGGACCTGGTGAAGCGCGGACAGGCGCGCTCGGTGAGTGCGGCGGAGGGCGCGATTTCCCCGATGGCCGGGCCGGGCATGATGCGCTTCTACTACCAGGGGCAGGAGTTTGAGACCTCGCAGGAGAATTGGGATCGCGCGTGGCAGGTGCACCAGGCCAACACCCAGCGCGAACACCAAGAAGTGCTGACCACAGGCGGCCTGTGCATTCTGGGAACCGAGCGTCACGAGTCCCGCCGGATCGACAACCAGCTTCGCGGCCGCGCGGGCCGCCAGGGCGACCCCGGAGCATCGCGTTTTTATCTGTCACTCGAAGACGACCTGATGCGGATCTTTGCGCGCGAGTGGGTAGGACCGTTGCTACAGAAGATGGGCATGGACGAGGGTGTGCCGATCGAGAGCGGCATGATCACACGGCGGATCGAAGGCGCGCAGAAGGCGGTGGAGTCGCAGAACTTCGAGGCCCGCAAGCACCTGCTGGAATACGACGACGTGATGAACAAGCAGCGCGAGGCGGTCTACGGGACGCGTAAACAACTGCTTGAGGGAGTCGAGCAGAAAGAGCTCATTCTAGAGGACTACGTTGCTGGTCTTGTCAGCAACATCCTGGACGAATTCGCGCCCGAGTCGAAGCATCCTGACCAGTGGGATCTGGCCGGCCTGAAACAGAAGCTGATGGAGCATTTTGGCTTCAACGCGGAGACGGAGGGCATCGCCTTCGACACGCTGAATCGTCACGAACTGGGCGACACGCTCTTCGACAAGCTGAAGGAAAAGTATGAGCTGAAGGAAGAGATCATCGGCTCCCAGGGCATGCGCTATCACGAGCGCATGATCATGCTCAGCGTGCTGGACGGACTGTGGAAGGACCATCTGCTGAACATGGACCACCTGAAGGAGGGCATCGGGCTGCGCGGCTACGGCCAGCAGGACCCGCTGGTGGCCTACAAGAAAGAGTCCTTCGACATGTTCGAGGGGATGATGACGCGCTTCCAGGAAGACACGGTGCGCTATCTGTTCATGATGCAGATCGTAGGCCAGGATGGGCAGCCGATCACGCGTCCGATACAGCAGCAGCCAGTTCAGCAGGCTCTCCCGTCGCAGCCGGCGCAGCAGCCACTGCCGGAGCTGAACGGCCATGGCGCGCCGCCTGTACCGCAACCGCAACATGTGCAGAGCCCTGCGCCGAAGCAGACGTGGCGGCCCATGCCGGTGGGCGATACTCGCACCTCGGATGTGCGCAGCGGGGATGGGCGCAATCCGGAAACGCGTACCACGATCGACGAGATCGAGCGCGAGTTCGCACGCAAGAAGAAGAAGGAGCTGGAGCAGGCGCGTGCCGCCAGCACCAATGGCAACGGGGCCACGCCCGTGGAACAGCGCCGCACCGGTGAGAAGGTCGGCAGGAACGATCCCTGTCCGTGCGGCTCCGGGCTGAAGTTCAAGAAGTGCCACGGCAAAGACGGCGGCGACGGCGACTAGACTGGACACTCGAAACGATCAAGGGACGAGCTTCGGCTCGTCCCTTTCTATTTTTTTGCGGCGCATGCATGCCCGGTTGCGTATGGTGACTGTGAAGGATCGCATTCATGAAGATGAGCCTTGTGTTTCTTGTGCTTTCGCTGGCTCTAGCAGGCTGCCGCGGCCAGCCGCCCGCCGCACCGGCTACACCGTCTGTTGCGGACAAGTGGTTAGGGCGATGGGATGGCCCGGAGGGTACGTATCTTCAGCTCTCGAAAGCCGGAGACCATTACGCTGTCGAGATTCGGGATCTAGACGGTTCGAGGACGTTCGAGGGGCTTCCCGCGGGCGATCATATCCGCTTCATTCGCGATGGCAAGACGGAGTTTCTCGTTGCGGGGAATGGGAAAGCGGCAGGAATGAAGTGGCTGCTGGACAAGAAAAATTGCCTCTTGACCCGACAGGGCGAGGGCTGGTGTCGAGACTAGTGCGTTTGCTATAGGCCTAGTTGTTCCTCAGAAGGAACTTTCCTCGATGATGCTTACGTATCTGCTGGCTATGACGAAGCGGCATTGGACTCAGCGGTTGGCATCGTGTGCGTTGTGGATGGTCCTTCTCGGAGCCGTATGCGCGTCGTATGCGCAGAACAACACCAGAAACCATGCCGAGACGGATTGGCCAGCCTATGGCAACGATCCGGGCGGGATGCGGCATTCATCCTTGCGACAGATCGATGCCTCCAACGTAGCGAAGCTACGCGTGGCATGGACGTTTCATACACGGGATCTCTCGGACGGCAGCAAGGGATGGAAGCGCAGCGGCCTGGAGACGACACCCATCATGGTCGATCGAACGCTCTATCTGACGACTGCATTCAATCGCGTGATCGCGCTCAATCCAGGCACAGGCGAGCAGCGCTGGGCGTTCGATCCGCACATCGATCCGAGTCTCGACTACGGTGACGGGCTGATCAATCGCGGTGTTGCGACCTGGCTCGATCCGTCACAGCAGGACGCATCGCGATCCGCAAAGCAGCCGTGCCGGCGACGGATCTACGAAGCCACTCTGGATGCGCGGCTGCTCGCGCTGGACGCGGCCACCGGCAAGCCCTGCGCCGATTTTGGCCGGGATGGACAGGTGCTGCTGCGCGATGTTCCGGGATACGAGAGCCGCAATCAAGGAGAGCATCCGCAGGGGTGGTATCACATGACCTCGCCACCGGCAGTGATCGACAACCTTGTGATTGTCGGCTCCGCGATTGACGATAACAACAGAGCAGACATGCCCTCCGGCGTGGTGCGCGCTTTCGATGCACGGACGGGCGCGCTGCGCTGGAGCTGGGATCCGATTCCGCCCAATCCGAAGCCATCAGCATCTGGAGAGTGGAATACCGGAGCGGCAAATGCGTGGTCGGTAATGGTAGTCGACCCAACTCGCGATCTCGTCTTCATTCCGACTGGTAGCGCGAGCCCCGACTATTACGGTGGCCTGCGGCCCGGCGATGACAAGTGGGCCAACTCCGTGGTCGCTCTGCATGCGAAGACCGGAAAGCTGGCATGGGGCTTCCAACTCGTCCATCACGACCTATGGGACTATGACAGCGCTGCGCCTCCGCTGCTGGCGACGATCCGGCGCGATGGCAAAGATATTCCGGTCGTGGTGCAGGGAAATAAGACGGGCTTTCTCTATGTGCTGAATCGCGACACCGGCGTGCCGGTCTTTCCCGTGGAAGAACGTCCGGTGCCCAAGAGCGATGTGCCGGGAGAGATGAGCTCGGCCACGCAGCCGATCCCAACGGCGCCGCCTGCATTGGCTGTGCAGCATCTGTCGGTGGATGAGGCATGGGGACCGACGGAGAAGGATCGCGATTTCTGCAGAGCGGCGCTGGCCAAACTACGCGGCCAGGGGACCAGCCCAGGCATCTTCACGCCACCTAGCATTCAGGGAACGCTCGCGATGCCGGGCAATCTTGGCGGCATGACTTGGAGTGGCTATGCCTTCGATCCCGCGCAGAACCTTCTGGTCGTGAATGTGAACAATCTGCCGGCGCGGGTGCGCCTGATTCCGCGAGACAAGGTGAAGGACGACACGGAGGACGGAAGCTACGCACGACAGGCAGGAACGCCCTATGGGATGCTGCGACGGTTTTTGCAATCCCCATCCGATCTGCCGTGCAATCCGCCACCGTGGGGCACGCTGGTGGCGGTGGATCTGGGGCAGGGAACGATTCGCTGGCGGGTTCCGCTGGGTTCCATGCAGAATTTTGGTGGCGCGCACGGCGCGATTCCGGACGGCTCAATCAGCCTGGGTGGCCCCATCGTGACCGCAGCAGGCCTGGTGTTCATTGCTGGCACGACCGATCCGCATATCCGCGCCTTCGACATCAAGAGCGGCAAGGAGCTATGGAAGGCGGAGCTTCCTGCGAGCGGGCACGCGATGCCCATGACCTATGAAGTGAATGGGAAGCAGTTTGTGGTGATTGCTGCGGGAGGGCATCAAGCGATCCCAGAAGAGGCGCAGAGCGATGCGATCGTCGCCTTCGCGCTGCCTTGACGGAGAGCCGCTTCAGCGCGCCAGTGCCGGCTCGATCTCGGCGAACGCCATATTCTGCGCGTGGCTGCCGGTTTGTTGCTGCCACTGCTCAAAGAGGCGTCCGTAGCTAAGGATGGTCACATCGGCTGGTTCTACATGGAGCGCCGCGAGCATACGATCAATCCATTCTCGCGGCCCTTCAAGCTCGGCGTACTGGCCGATGGGCGTCTCATCGATGACGCAGTGACCGGTTCCATCGGACCATTCGCTGCGCCATTTTTCATAAACAAATGCGGAGGTGTAGCCGAGCACCTTGAAGATGGCGGCGACCGCTTCGCCGTCCTCCACTGCAGTTTCGGTCTCGATGCGCTCTTTGTGGCGCGCCTCGGGTGAGTCGTTGGGTGTGGTCTGCTTGTGGGTCAGAACCCAGCGGTCCCCGTAGCGGCGCACGCGCAGAATCTGGGTGGACGCTCGCAGCCGATGGTCGGGCGTGTCAAAGAGGATGTTGCGCTCAAAGGTGCGCGGCGTTTCGCAGTGGAAGCCAAGCTGTGGGAGCGTTCCTTCAAGGGACTTCGGGTCGCGGACGCGGAACTTGACCTCGATCTCAATCGACTGCATGGGAGGAGTTTATACCGTTTTCACAATTTGTCCTGCTCGATGCTGACGACCTACGTGCCGATGAAACGTCAGGGGCGGCGACGAGGAGATTGCCGATGCTATTGTTCTGGCTTACCCTGTGCACGGCACCTTACCCTGTGCACGGCACACTGATCGATAGGGGAGGCGCCGTCCCTTGAAATGAATATTGGCGAGTTATATGCGGCTCCTGTCCACGCCGCATTCAAAGGCCTCGATACAGAACCGCATGGGCCCGAAAAATGAATGGTTCACCTAAGGAGTTGCATGCATTGGTCTGTCAGTGGTCTCAATAGGCTCGCTCTCGCCATGAATGAATCCGGAACGGCGTGGAAAATTACATTCGCCCTAGCCCCTCTGCTGCTTGGCGCCCTTCTGTGGCCGGCCAGTGCCGAAGCGCAAACGGTCCGCATCGACGCGACACCAAGCCACGTTGCAAACACATTCAGTCCGCTGCAGGCCTTAGGCAGCACCGTGGATCGGATTCCCAGCAACACGACCGACACCTTCTTCAGGCCCGACCAGATACAGCAGATTCTCGAAGCAGGCTGGGGTCCGGTCAGCTATCGCCAGAATACGGAGCTATTCGTTCAGGCCTGGCATTGGAATCCGAAGGGAAGCTGGAGCGACGCCTCCGGTAAAGGCTATTTCACCGGAGATGCGACGCCTGCAAAAGAGATGATTCGCCACTCCTACGGGTATTCTCTGCCGCATCGCGGGGTCACGCGCAACTCCGGATCCGAGTTCGATGGGTATTCGAGGCTTGATGATGGAGATCTCAATACTTACTGGAAGAGCAATCCATACCTGACAAAAGCATTTACCGGCGAGGAGGACAATCTTCACCCGCAGTGGATTGTGATCCGGCTGCAAGCCAAAGAAATCGTGACGGCCATCCGTCTTGCCTGGGCTGAGCCATATGCGCGCAGTTACAAAGTGCAATATTGGCTGGGCAAAGACGATCCGATGGATGGTCCCGGTACCGGCTCGTGGAGGGACTTCGCATCCGGAGTTATCTCTGCCGGAAGGGGAGGGACTGAGACACTTCAGCTCTCTCCGTCACCTGTCGCTACCCAGTATGTGCGCGTGCTGATGACCGAGTCGTCCAACACGTGCGATACGCATGGGAAGGCTGACCTTCGAAACTGCGTCGGATACGCGATCAAGGAGGTCTACCTCGGAACGCAGAGCCATGGCGAATTCCATGACGTGCTTCATCACACTCCGGGTCAGGCTCAGACCTTCACCTTCAGCTCATCGATTGATCCCTGGCATCAACCGTCCGACCTCTACGTTATTCCGGATCGCATGGAATCGGGCGATCAGGTTGGCTTCGATCTGTTCTTCACCAGCGGCATCACACGGGGAATACCGGCGATGGTTCCGGTGGCCATGCTCTATGGCACCCCGGAAGACGCAGCAGCAGAGATCACCTATTTGAAGAAGCGCGGATACGCGATCTCGCGCATCGAGATGGGCGAAGAGCCGGATGGTCAGTACATGGGGCCGGAAGACTACGCTGCCCTGTACTTGCAGTGGGCCACCGCGCTGCATCAGGTGGATCCCACCCTCCAACTCGGTGGCCCGGTCTTTGAAGGAGTAAGCGAAGACATCAAGGTCTGGCCGGACGAGCACGGCGAGACTTCATGGTTCAAACGTTTCCTTAGCTATCTCAACGCACACGGCCGGCTCTCGGACCTGTCGTTCATGTCCTATGAGCACTACCCCTACTACGACGGAACATGCCAGGGGCCCTGGAGCAATCTCTTCAAGGAACCCGAGATCCTGACGCACATCATGCAGGTTTGGCGTGACGATGGGTTGCCGCCCAATGTCCCCATGATCAATTCCGAGACGAATGCCCCGGGCGCAGATGCCGCGGTAGATGTTTTTGGAGCTCTGTGGGTAGGCGAAACATTCCCTGCCTTCCTCACAGCCGGAGGAAAAGGTTCCTTCTACCACACTGCGTTGCCTTACTCCACGCCTCATCCTGCTTGCGACAACAGTTGGGGAACCTATCACATGTTCACCACTGACCATAACAATGTCATCAAGCAACGCACCTCCCAGTTTTTTGCTGCTCAGATGCTGACACAGGAGTGGGCAGAGCCAAAGGATGAAGAGCACCGCCTCTTCAAGGCAGCCAGCGACATCAAGGATGCGAAAGGACACGTTCTTGTAACGGCATATGCGGTGCTCAGGCCGGATGGCCAGTGGGCGCTCATGCTGATCAACAAGGACTACGACAATTCCCACGCGGTGAAGATCACGTTTCGCGATGAAGACGCCAACGCAGACAGCTCTTTTGTCGGACCCGTCGAGCGGATCACCTTCGGCAAGGACCAGTACACATGGCATTCGGCACTTCGAGATGGCTATCCCGATCCAGATGGTCCTGCCGCGCGCTCCACGCTGCCCGCCGGAACGGACAGCTATACACTGCCGGCAGCGTCCATGACCGTACTACGCGGTCGGATCGCAGCTACGTCGCAATCTAAATGAGGCCCTACCTATCTCCGAACAGTGAAGATCGGAACGATGGCGTACGATACCTGGTTGTCGGGAGCAATCGGTAATCTATGTATCGATAATGCTGGGCTTTTGAAGATCAGCTAGTGACGAGGGATCGTTCTAGACGAAACGATTGGCGAAGGGCATAAAGCAATGAACATCAAAGTTTTTGGGGATAGGGGTTCTCTGGGCAAAGCAGCGGCGGAGCACGCGGCTGGTGTCATCCGGGAGGCGATACTCGACCGCGGCAGGGCGCGCATCATCGCTGCCACCGCTGCTTCACAGATGGAGTTTCTGGAAGCTCTCACCAGTGCGCCGGGCATCGATTGGCATCGAGTGGAAGCCTTCCACCTCGATGAATATATCGGTTTGCCGATCACGCATCCGGGCAGCTTCCGCAAAATGCTTTTGGAGCAACTCATCCGTAAGACCGGGATAGTGAACTATCACTTGCTGGATGGCGACGGTGATGCCCCTTCGGTTGTCGCCAGTGCCAGTGCAGCCGTGGCCTCAGAGCCGATCGATATCGCGTTTCTCGGGATCGGTGAGAATGGGCACCTTGCATTCAATGATCCGCCTGCGGACTTTGATACAGAAGAACCCTATCTCATCGTCACTCTGGATGAGGCGTGCCGGCGCCAGCAGGTGGGTGAAGCGTGGTTTGCCGATATCTCGCGGGTGCCGCAACGGGCCATTTCCATGTCCGTTCGTCAGATCATGAAAGTGAAGGAGGTTCTTGCGATCGCTCCCGACTCTCGCAAGGCCGTGGCGATTCAGCTCTGTTTTGCGGGAGAGATCGGTCCAATGGCGCCTGCCTCCATCCTGCGCAATCATCCTAAGGCTACGGTGTATCTCGACAAAGACTCTGCCGCCTTGCTCGATCCGGCACTGTATAACTCTGCGGTAACACAGGGTCTCTGATCGCACCGGCGCAGGCTACCTCCGTTAAGCCCCGGCCTATCCCATCGTTACGCTGGTGGATCGGCGCAATACTCTTTGCCTCCACTGTTATCAATTACATTGACCGGCAAACCCTCTCGCTGCTGGCTCCCTACCTGAAGCTCGAGTACCACTGGACCAACAGCGATTACGCCAATATCGTGATCGCGTTCCGCGTAGTCTATTCGCTCGGGCAAACTCTCTTCGGCAAACTGCTCGATCGGATTGGAACCAGGCGGGGCCTTACCCTCACGGTAGCCTTCTATTCGATTGTTTCCATACTTACCTCGTTCGCGCAGGGCTTCCGCAGCTTTACGGCCTTCCGTTTTCTGCTGGGCGCGGGAGAATCAGCCAACTGGCCGGCTGCAACCAAGGCGGTCTCGGAGTGGTTTCCAAAGAAGGAGCGCGGACTTGCCACCGCGTTCTTCGATAGTGGATCGTCCGTCGGCGGTGCCATTGCCCCTTTCATCATCTTCTCGATCTACTTCCGCTGGGGCTGGCGTCCGGCATTCATGATACCGGGACTTCTGGGCTTCCTCTGGTTGATAGCTTGGCGCTGGCTCTACCAACCACCAGAAAGACATAGCCGCATCAGCCAGGCTGAGCTGCAATATATCGTCGCCGACAAAAATGAAGACGACCTCCAACAAGGGAACACTGCACGGCCGAGATGGCGGGATCTTCTGAAATTTCCGCAAACATGGGGAGTGATCGTCGCGAAGTTATTTACGGATCCGGTGTGGTTTTTCATCACAGACTGGTTTCCCATCTATCTGGTCGCAAAAGGCATTGAGCTCAAGAGCAGCCTGGTCGCGATATGGATACCTTTCATCGCGGCAGATATCGGAAATTTTTTCGGAGGAGCCATTTCCGGTTATCTGATCAAGCGGGGATGGTCGCTCGGTGCTGCCCGCAAGGCGCTCGTTATCTTCGGCGGCATCGGCGTCACGATGCTGATACCGACCATCTTCACGAGTAGCCTGTACCTGATCGCGTCCCTGTTTGGCTTCGCCACATTCTCATTCGCCGCTTTCTCCACGATTGCAAATGTGCTGCCGTCCGATCTTTTCAGAAGCGACTCCGTAGCCTCCGTAAGCGGGCTGAGCGGCACTGGCGCAGGCCTGGGGACGATCATTGCATTCAAACTCATCGGATATCTCTCAGACGCGCGTCAACAGACGGCCGGGCACTCCTTCGATCCCATCGTCATCGCCGCAGGGCTGGTTCCATTTGTCGGAATGATCCTGGTGTTGCTGCTTGTAAGGAATACCAAAGCAACGGATTTGGGATTAGTGAAGCGAATCTAGCACCACGCAGGCCCGTTCACCCTGAGTGGGCGCGGCACGGTAGGAACATTCATTCTGAGCCGCCATCTGATCGTGAAAACGGTTTAGCGGTCAGTCGCGTCGCACAATGGAGAGTCGCATAATGGAGAGATGGCAGAGACCGAGCGCCTTTCACTAAGCGAATTCGATCTACCGAACAAGACGGCGGCAGCCACCATCGAGCGCGTTGCGGCGATCTGGCGCGCTGGTGGCACCGTAGCGTTCCCAACGGAGACGGTCTATGGCCTGGGTGCGCATGCCTTCGATCCAAAGGCGGTGGAGCGGATCTTCTCCGCCAAGCAACGGCCAGCCTGGGACCCGGTCATCGTCCACGTCGGCCAGGGTCTGCCGCTGGGCCGTCTGGTGGCGGAGGTCAGCGACACTGCCCGCGCGCTGATGGAGGCCTTCTGGCCTGGACCGTTGACGCTGCTGTTACCGCGCGGCCCGGAAGTGCCCGACATCGTGACGGCGGGGCGTCCGCTGGTAGGCGTGCGGGTTCCGGCGCACCCGGTGGCTCTCGCACTGATTGCAGCCGCGGGCATGCCCATCGCCGCGCCCAGCGCCAACTCTTTCGGCCGGCCCAGTCCGACGACGGCGGCGCACGTGCTCGACGATCTGGATGGGCGCATCGATGCGGTGGTGGATGGCGGCCCGACCCGGCACGGTGTCGAGTCGACTGTGGTAGACGCCAGCCAGTCCCCGGTAATCGTCTACCGGCCTGGGGCGGTCACGCTGGAGGCCCTGCGCGGTGTGGCAGGCGAGGTGAAGCTCTACGAAGCGAGCGGAGTGGCCAGCAGCGAAGAGCCCTCCGGGCTACCTTCCCCCGGTGTCGGCATGCGCCATTACGCGCCGCGCGCAACGATGATTCTAGTGGAGACGCAAGCGGCAGGGGACGAGGAGGCAGTGGCCGGCTTCCGGCTCTTTCAGACTGTCGTCCGGCTCAAGCGCGAGGGCAAAGACGTGCGCGTGGGCGTGATGGCGCCCGAGGAGTTCAAAAGCGATGTGCGGGCAGCCGATTTCATCTTCGGGTGGGGGCGGTGGAGCGACCTGGAGTCGTTGGCGCAGCGGCTCTTTGCTGGCCTGCGCTGGCTGGACGCGCAGGAGGCGACCCACATCGTGTGCCCGCTGCCGCCCGCCCGGGGCATTGGACGAGCCCTGCGGGATCGCCTGGAAAAGGCAGCGTGGCTCCCGGTGGTTTGACCGCGCTCTAGCGGCGATGAATCGGTGTCAGGCCCGGCAAGGTCACGGATGCTGATCGCCGGCCTTATAGAGATACTTGATAGATGTTTTGTAAATGAGTGTGCGGACATTGCCATGACGCACCTTGATGGTGTCGACGTCGTACCACTCGATGGCCCCCTCAACCCGGTCTCCACCTTCCAGCATGAAGATCAGCTGAGTCTGCGACTGCATTTGTTTCTGCAGGTAGAAAGCTTCGGCGTGGGAGCTTTCTGCGCGCCCAGACGCCGCCTGCGGCTGCTGATGGATCAGCAAGGGAGTATCGCGCCGGGAATAGGACCGGCGGTTTCTTGCACCCTCGGGAAGGCTCGGCCGTACAAGCTTCCGGGGACCTGAAGGGGGAAGAGAGGGTATGCCCGCGCCCTCAAGAAGCTCTTCCCCCCCATCGACTGACGGGACTGCTGATTGGTTCGCCATAAGCGTGCCTGTTGGTGTTACCTCATGTAGATGCGCGATCGGGCCTGAATGAGAAAGAAAGATTTTTAGCCGCTAATCCGGCTGATACGCAAGGAATGGGCCAACGAGTTGGCTGATCATAATGCCTGAGCGCGGGAATGTGCAGGCAACGCCACAAAAATTCATGCATCGTAACGTGACGCTGCTTCTGGTGAATTCACCGACCCGGCAGGCCCGTAGCAAACGCATCGAGCGAGAGCGAGCGCAGCAGGTTGCGTCTCATTCCCCCTTCTACCTGGTCGACGCCGCGCGAGGCCGCTTCGAGCCACGCAGGCGTGACGTTCTGCGTCATGTGCCGGAGTTCTGCCGCCAGATCCGTATTGCGGATGAGCGCCGGCACCCCGGAGTGGATCAGCAGCAGATCTTCAAGAAGTAAATTCAGTGCATGCAGCATGCCAGAGGTCTTGGTGGCGCCCTCCGCCCCGGCCCGGTAGCTCTCCGTCATACGGAAGAGCGCACTGTAATCGGGTTCGGCCAGCGAGGTGTGCAGCACGGTGAGTGCATCCTGACGCGAAGCGAGATACGCAGGCAAGTCGAAGCCCACCGCCCGGCCCACCGCGCCTTCTGCCAGGCGGCCGACCAGCGTTCGTTGCGCAGGCTTCAGCTCCGGGCGGCGCGCAGCGAGCAGAGCATCGATCTCCGCCTGTGGCAAGGCGCCCAGCCGCAGCACGCCGGCGCGGGAGCGGATGGTGGGCAGCAGCTCGCTGGGATTCTCCGACAACAGAATGAGCGTTGCGTGCTCCGGCGGCTCTTCGAGAACTTTCAGCAGCGAGTTCGCTGCCTCCTTCATGAATGAACTTGCGGTGAAAATGTAGAAGGCGCGCTGTGCCTGCGCGGGACGCCGATAGATGCGCGCAATGACGGCGCGCACCTGCCCCAGCTTGATGAGGAGCTGCGGCGGATCGGGCGGAACAATCAGGACATCCGGGTGCGTCTGAATCAGGATGCGGGTGTCCTTCTTGTCGACATCACGCATCTCCTCACGCGCGGCAACCGCTTCGGCAAAGCGTTCATCGAGAGCGAACGAAGCGGTGATGCGCTCGCAGTTGGCGCAGACGCCGCAGGCGTCGGGCAGGCCGTCGGTCGTGATGGGGGTAAGGCAATTGGCCGCCTGAGCCAGCAGAACTGCGAGCGTGTATTTGCCCGCGCCACGCGAGCCGCTCAGGATCATGGCGGAGGGCAGACGACCGGCAGCGAGAGTCTCGCGCAGGCGGCGCACAGTGGCTTGATTGCCCAGGAAGTCGGCGAAGTTCACTTGAATAGGCTAACGCAGCCTAACGCTCTTCGACCCGCATGTGAATCGGATATTTCGGCCGCAGTGTGATCTTGGGCTGTACATCAATCTGCTGATCGGGCAGCAGGCTCAGCCGCCACTTCTGCGCGATAGTGCCAAGGATCAGCACGCCCTCCATCCACGCGAAGGCTTCGCCGATGCATTGGCGTCCCCCGCCCCCGAAGGGGAAGTAGGCGAAACGCGGCCGCGCCGCTTTTGCTTCCGGCGTGAATCGTTCGGGATCGAAGCGCAGCGGGTCAGGGAAGTACTCGGGGTCGCGCTGCATCACATATTGGCTGAAGAAAAAGTAGGTCTTGGCAGGGAAGCGGTACGGTCCAAGCTCGATAGGCGCGGTGCTCTGGCGGCCCATGGCCCATGCCGGCGGATAGATCCGCATGGATTCGGCAAAAACCATCTCGGTGTAGCGGAGCTGCGGCAGATCTTCCAGCGTGGGCACTCGGCCGCCGAGCACCAAATCGATTTCGTCGTAGAACCGCTGCGCCGCCTCAGGATTTTGCGAGAGCAGCAGCCATGTCCAGGTGAGCGCGTTCGCCACCGTCTCGTAGCCGGCGAGGAAGATGGTGATGATCTCGTCGCGCAACTGATCGTCCGTCATCAAACCGCCGCCCTCTTCGTCGCGCGAGGCCATCAGCATGGAGAGCAGGTCGCCGCTGTCGGAGGCATCGCCCGCACGTTCACGGCTGCGATGATCGGCGATGATGCGGTGCACCACTGCGTTCAACCGCGCCCGCGCGCGACGGAAGCGCGTCAGGCCAGGGAGTGGCGCATAGAGATACGCTTCCGCCAAGGGCAGGGAGATGAGGTAGTTGTAGAGGTCCATGATGACGTTGACCTCGTGATTGATCTCAAGCACGTCGCTGGTCACGTCAGTATTGAAGAGGGTGCGTGCAACGACTTCGAGCGCGAGCTGCATCATCTCCGCGCCAATGTCGATGGTCTGGCCGGGCTGCCAGCTTGCGCGGCGTAGTGCAGCGCGTTCGACCATGACATCGGCATAGGCCGCGATGCGCTGGCGATGAAAGGCCGGTGCCGCGATCCGTCGTTGGCGCATGTGAAAGGCGCCCTCGCTGGTGATCAGTCCTTCGCCGAGCAGGATCTTCATCCTGCGCTGCGTGCGCTCCTTGATCATCTCCTGCTGGTGATGGACCAGCAACTCGCGAATGAACTCGGGATGATTGATGAAGACAATGTGCTGCCAGCCCAGCTTGTAATGCGCGATGCGGCCGTAGGTGGCGGCCAGGTGCTCAAAGAGCAGGATCGGGTTGGATGGTTTGAAAAAGCGGCGGCGAAGATAGAACAGAAGATTCAGCGACAGCCCCGGCGGATATCGGTAGCTACCGCGCTCGATCACGGTCCACTTCTGCGGGGGTTGCTCGCCCGTCGGCGGGGCTGTGTGGGCTGTTGCCATGAACCATTAGGATGCGCGGTGCTGACTCAGGCGCGCCCCTACTATGGATAGGATACGGCGATGCACCGCTTCTACGCCGTCGTCGCCTTCGATGGCGACGACACGCACGGGTTCGCGCTGAGCGATGACGCGGTATTGATCGTAGACGCGCCGGAAGAATGCCGTATCGAGCGATTCAAAGCGATTCTCGTCCTTACCGGTGACCGCGGCAGTGGTTTCGTTGCGCTGGCGTGCTCGCGCGAGTGACGCATCAAAGTCCGGGAGCAGAAGCAGTGTGAGGTCGGGATCGAGTCCGCAGAGTTCGCGATGCAGCGCGAGCACACGTGCGGAGCCAAGCTGGCGTCCGCCTCCCTGGTACGCCTCGGTGGAGTCGGTGTAGCGGTCGCACAGCACAATCGCGCCACGGTCCAGCGCGGGGCGGATCACTTCCGCGATGGCCTGCGCGCGATCGGAGAACATCAGGCCCAGTTCCGCACGCGGATTGAGCGTGGTGCGGCGCGAGTCCAGCAGCAGGCTGCGGATGCGGTCACCCAGTCGTGTACCGCCGGGCTGGCGCGTCATGACGACATCCTCGCCGCGCCGGGTAAGCCACTCGTTCAGCTTCCGCAACTGCGTGGACTTGCCTGAGCCATCGAGCCCTTCGAATGTGAGGAAGAAGCCTCGCGGCATGGCAGGAGTGTATAGCATTTTCGGTACTACGCTGGATTTCGGAGCAATCGTTAAGTGCCCACATCTGTCCCGAAAATGCGATAACATCGCGCGCGAAATACGGCGGAGCCGTTACACTGGCGGGCATCGCCCCTTCAGGAGATCTATGGCTCGCCGTCCATTTCGCCTGTTCCTTCCCGCCCTTCTACTGATATGCCTCGCTACCGCCCACGCACAATCGCCATCGCAGCCCAGCCCTATCCAACTCAATGTCGACGCGACGGATGCGCCGCGCAAGATCATCCATGCCGTGGAGACGATGCCGGTCACGCCGGGCGAGCACACCCTGGTCTATCCGAAATGGATTCCCGGTGAGCACGGCCCGACTGGGCCGATCGATGACCTGACCGGACTGGTGTTTACGTCGAACGGGCAGCAGATTCCGTGGCGGCGCGACGACGTGGACATGTTCGCCTTCCACATCAACGTGCCCGCCGGAGCGACGGAGCTGAAAATCAAGCTGGATTTTCTGGCAACGGCGTCGCCCAACGGCTTCTCCTCCGGAGCCTCCACCAGCGCGAGCCTGGCGATGCTGAGCTGGAACACGGTGGTGCTCTATCCCGATGGCGCGAATGCGAGCGACGTGATGGTGACGCCATCGGCGAAGATTCCGCAGGGCTGGCAGTACGGGACTGCGCTGACGAAGACAAATGGCGACTCCTATGACCTGAAGTTCGAGACGGTATCGCTGGAGCAGCTCGTCGATTCACCGCTGCTGACCGGGCGCTACTTCCACGAGTGGCCACTGGCGCCGGAGGTGTCGCCGAAGCACTATCTGGATGTTGCGGCGGACGGGCCGGAGGACCTGGAGATCAAGCCCGACCTGCTGGCCGGCTTCAACAACCTGGTCCGCGAAGCAGGCGCGCTCTACAAGTCACGCCACTATGGCAGCTACCATTTCCTGCTGACGGCAAGCGACCAGGTCGCGCACTTCGGACTGGAGCACCATCAGTCGAGCGATGATCGCATTCCGGAGAAGAGCTTCATCGATCCCAACCTGTCGCTGCTGATCGGCGGCCTGCTGCCGCATGAGTTCACGCACTCCTGGAACGGCAAATATCGCCGTCCCGCGGGACTCGCAACGCCGAATTACCAGGCGCCGATGAAGGGCGACCTGCTGTGGGTCTACGAGGGGCTGACCGAGTATCTGGGCGACGTGCTGACCGCGCGCAGCGGCATCTGGACGCCGGAGCAGTATCGCGATGCGCTGGCGTTGAGCGCTGCGACGCTGGACGTCCGGCCGGGACGCACCTGGCGCGACTTGGAGGACACTGCTGTGTCGGCACAGATTCTGATCGACGCGAGCGATGGCTGGGACAACTGGCGGCGCAACGTGGACTACTATCCCGAAGGCGAGCTGATCTGGCTGGAGGCAGACACCATCATCCGCAAGCAGAGCGGCGGCAAGAAAAGCATCAACGACTTCTGCGCGCGTTTTCATGGACTCGGCGGAGACACGTCACCCAGGGTTGTGCCGTACACCTTCGACGACGTCGTCGAGAACCTCAACGCAGTCGTGCCGTATGACTGGGCGACTTTCCTGCACGACCGGATCACGACCAAGCAGGATCATGCGCCGCTGGGCGGCATCACCAACGGCGGCTGGAAGGTGGCGTACAGCGACAAGGAGACCCAATACGTATCGGCAGACGAGCGCGGAGGCGTGAACGCGTGGTGGTCGCTGGGATTGAGGATTGGTGATGGCGGGAAGGTGAGCGACGTGCTGGTTGGCTCACTTGCGGATAAGGCAGGCTTCGGTCCGGGGATGGAGATTGTCGCGGTGAATGGCCGTGCCTATCAGGATGAATTGTTGAAGCGCGCGATCGACGACGCAAGGGAAGGCTCGACGCAGCAGAATAAGGGAGCGATCGAGTTCATCGTATCGAACACCTCGTATTACAAGGTGCTGAAGATCGACTACCACGGCGGGCAGCGCTATCCGTATCTGGAGCAGGTGAAGGGTGAGAAGGATGTGCTGGACGAGATTTTGAAGCCGATGGCGCCGGTGAAGAAGTGAGCCGTGTGTGGCGCTGGTCTTTCATCGTGCTGCTGCTGATCATTACGGCGACCACAGTTTGGCTGGACGCGCATCGTCGTGAGGAACGACTGCGACGAGAGAGAGCTGCGGGCTATCAGCAAGCGCTTCGTTCCTATACTGACGAACTCCCTCTTGGCGCCACTCGCAAACGTGTGGAAGATGCACTTCGTGCACGCGGAGCGTCGTACGAGCAGGTGTTTGGATTCGATGCCACGAACGCCTATGCGGGCCTAGTGCAGATTGGGACCGAGGCCGCGCCATGGTACTGCAACAAGAACAATGTCTACATCAAGTTCACATTCGATGCCGCGGAGCCGAGACTGGACGCGTTTCTCAGTCTGGCTTAGACATCCTGCGTTCGATCGAGGTCACGCCTTGGTTACAGGAGTGTCTCTAGGCTCGCAAAAGGCCGCAGATCCACAATCTCCAACTCCAGCCCACCAAAATCCGGATGCTCGTTCATGCGCAGCCGATAGGCGAGGTCGATACGGCTGCCGACATCGAGTGCGAGGGAGCGCACGCGCTCGGCCCAGCGCCAGCCGAGCGCTTTCATGGCAGTCTCGCCATCGCGGACGCGCATGCGAATGTGCTCCTCCTTCATAATCTGTGGCGCGGCATCGAGCACGAGGTCGCGCGCGATGAAGACCGGCTCCTCGTTGCCCATCCCGTACGGTTCGAGCAGCCGTAGCGACTGATAGAAGGGCAGGTCGATCTGGCGCAGCGGCAGTTCGGCACTGCAATCCAGCTTGCGTTCGAGGATCTGCGCCGTGAGCCGGGTGGCCGCGTGCTGCTGCAGGCGTTCGCGCAGTTCCGGCACGCGCGCAGAAGTCAGCGAAAAGCCGACCGCATGGGCATGGCCGCCGAAGCGCACAAAGACATCGTGGCAGCTTTCGAGTGCCTCCAGCAGATGGAAGCCGGGAATGGAGCGGCCGGAGCCGTGGGCCTCGCCGTCTTCATGGCTGAGCACGAGCGCCGGTCGGCCCGTGCGCTCCACGACGCGCGACGCGAGGATGCCCAGGACGCCGCGGTGCCATCCGTCGCCGTCGATGACCAGGCAACCGAGCTGGTCGATTGTTCCGGCAGCCAGCATCGCCTCAATTTGCGCGAGCACCGCAGCTTCGGCGGCGCGGCGGTCGGTGTTGAGCTGATCGAGCTTCACCGCGAGCTCGCGTGCGCGTCCAGGATCGCGCGTGGTGAAGAGCTCGACAACCTCGGAGGCCACGTCCATCCGGCCAGCGGCGTTGATGCGCGGACCGAGGCGAAAGCCGATGTCTCCCGCGGTGAGTGGACGGCGCGTGGGGTCGAGCTGCGCCACATCGAACAACGCGCGCAGGCCCACGTTCACCGGACGCTGCAGCCCATCGATGCCGAGGCTCGCGATCACGCGGTTCTCGCCCAGCAGCGGGACGGCATCGGCAACCGTCGCGATCACCAGCATCTTCAGGAACGACGGCAGCAGCTTCTCACGAGCACGCTGCGCGTCGACAGCCTCTAAGAGCGCCTGAGCCAGCTTGAACGCGACGCCCGCGCCGCAGAGATGCTTGCACGGATACGAGCAATCAGGCTGGTTGGGGTTAAGGACGGCCAGCGCCTTCGGCAGGCCCATCGCGGCTTCGGGCAGATGGTGGTCGGTGACGATCAGGTCCAGCGCGAGCCGCGCCGCCTCATCCGCGGCGGCGAAGGCGCGGATGCCTGTATCCACGCTGATGACGAGCCGCACGCCTTCCGTCGCCGCACGCGTCAGAACCTCCGCCTGCATGCCGTAGCCATCGCGCAGCCGATGCGGAATATGAAAGCGAACCGTGCCGCCCAGGATCTCGATGGCAGTTTTGAGCAGAACGATGGCGGTGGTGCCGTCCACGTCGTAGTCGCCGTAGATCAGGATCGGCTCGCGCGCGGCGATGGCTTGCTGGACACGCGCGACCGCAGCGGCCATTCCGTGCAGCGCATACGGATCGAGCAGGTGGTCGAGCGTCGGTTGCAGAAACTGCGCGGCTGCCGCGGCATCCATCACGCCGCGCTGCAGCAACAAGGAAGCGACCGGCAGGGGAAGGCCAGCCGCTTTTGCGAGTGCTTCAACAGCGGCGGCATCGACGGGCCGAAGCAGCCAATGTGCGTAGGCAGGGGACTGGAGAGGAACCCGGGCCGCCGTCGCGTCCGCTGTCGTGCTCACTCGTCGTCCACGTCCTCGTCGATGACGATGTCGCCCACGCTCTCCAGCGATTCCAGCAGTTGCTGGTAGCGGTCGTACCACTCGGTCGAGCTCTCGTGCAGGAACATGATTCCCTGGTGGGGAAAGCCGAGCTGCACAAAGCCGGTTTTGCCCACGTAGTTCACCAGGTACTCGGCCTCTTCCGAGTCGGGCACCTCGTCGGGGAAGTTGAAATCGCGCAGGTCTTCCAGCAGCGACTTCAGGTCGTCCTTCTCCAGCGTGATGTCGCTCATGGTGATGAAGGGAGCCTGTGCGGCCTTCGCCATCTCGACGAAGTCCTTCCAGCTATCGGGGTTCTGTTCGTCCTCCCACAGGACGGAGGCGACATCCTCCATGACGAAGCCGGGAAGGCGGCGCATGCCGTGGCCTTCGATGAACGCAATCATGTCATCTTTGAGGGAGTGCAGGTTATCTGGTGGCATCATTCCGTCGCCTATTCTCGCAGATGGCGGAGGCGGCCTGCAGGCGGCGGCGGAGGAAAACCGGACGGCATTTTCCCGTAGTCTGGAAAAAGCATTCTGGGAAGAGGAGTCGGGGATTGGCAAGCTTTGAGAGGCATCTGTTCATCTGCACGAATCAGCGGGAACGGGCAGCGCTCGTGGCTGCTGCTCCCCGGACGGCAAGGGCGAGCTGCAGAGGCTGTTCAAGGAGGCGATCGCCGCCGCCGGCCTGAAGACGACGGTACGCGCCAACAAGTCCGGCTGCCTGGACCAGTGCGAGCACGGGCCCACAGTCGTGGTCTATCCGGAGGCGGTCTGGTACGGGTTTGTGCAGCCGGAAGATGTCGCCGAAATCGTCCAGGAGCATATTGTGAACGGCCGGCCGGTGGAGCGGCTCCGCCTGGCGGAGACCTGCGTCAATACCGCGTCCTGTCCGCATAAGCGTTTTTCCTAAGGTCTCTTCCGAAGCAAGGATTGCGACTGGCGCTTTTCCGTCAAGAAAAGCGCGACCTCGCGGTACTGGAAAAGGCGGCGCAGCAGGAGAAAATGCTTATAACCCGCGCCGCTTGTAGAGTTTCCATGAGCCGCCATGCAGCACGGGTTATGCTATATTCCGAGTAACAATCGATGATTTTTTCCAATGAATATGTGGGCTACCTGGCTCGCAAAACGGTACGCGGACTGCTCGACGCGAAGGTGATCAAGACGGCAAAGCCACAGCTCCTCGCCGAGCGCGTGGCCGCTGGCCTCTTGGACGAGCTGAAGCTCGAAGACCGCATCAATGAAGAGGTCCGGCTGATCCTGGAGACCTACCAGGAGGACATGCGGCGCACCGGTGCGAGCTATCCCGAGATGTTCAAGAAGGTCAAAACAGAGCTCGCGCGCAAGTACAAGGCGGTGCTGTGAGGATCTCCCGCGACAAACTGAACAAGCTGGCGCACGTGGTTGCCGACACGCTGGCCGATACCGACGAATGCGAGTTCCAGGAGGACCGCAACACCGTCCGCCAGGAGGCGCGCAAGGTGCTCGAGGCGCTGTTGCTCGAAGAGACCAGGATCGATGGAGCAGCGCGGCTGAAGATTTCCTCGCAGCGCAGGATCATTCCTGAAGGCTCCATGGAGTGGGACATCCTCTACCGGAAGTACTACAACGAGGAAGTGAAAAAGCTCGGCATCTGAAACACGTGCAGGTAGCGTCCAATGTCAATTGAGGCGCTGCTCTCATCATGCCCAGCCGCCCTTTCTGATATGCCAAGTGCAAAACGGAGAAATTGCAAATGCAGGTTTACACCTTTAGAGGCCCTGGCCGGATCTTCGGCTTTACCGCCGATGCGACGGGAGCCAATCTCCCTTCGCGGTACGCCCCCTGGAATCCGTTCAAGACGATCGAGATGAAGAGGGGAGAGGAGATCCCCGGGGTAAACGCCGGCGAATGCTTGGACGATATCGAGAGGTTCGGACATCACCTGACCGATGCTCACGTCCGTATCACGGAGCGCGATCAGGCCTAAGAGCGCAGTCGGGCCGCTTTGTCGCGGTGGAGAAGTTTGTTAAAGTAAACGAGGTGGATACCCCTGTCCACTGAGTGTGTGGCGCTATCGTTCAGGGGTTAGGACGCGGCCCTCTCAAGGCTGAGACACGGGTTCAATTCCCGTTAGCGCTACCAACTGAGTTTTGTCCTCGAAATTACCCTCTAACATGCTGAAAAATAAACAGGTTGTAGCGGTTCGATAACCTGTTTTTCTGTCATACAGAACTCCCTGCGGGAATAGAACTTGTTGCAATCTCTGTTGTTGATCGAGGCTGCATTCCTTCCAGAGCATTGGGACGTTGCACAGCACTCGCTCACAGAACTCCAGCACCTCGTCAACCTTGATCTCGTCCATCCGGGCCGAATCAATCTTGAATTCGGCCTCCATCGTCTCGGCGTCCAGCTCGGCCTTCAGCTCCAGAAACACGTCCGTGGGGACCTTGTCGTCGATGTGTGCCTGATACAGCTTCGTGCGCCGCTTGCGGAGCACAGAAACCATCTCCTGCAACTTGGTCAGCCGGGCATCGACTTCGCGGTAGCGCTCGACCCAATAACTCTCGACGGTCTCACGGAACATTTTGACCAGCTCCGGTTTCGGAGTGAACGTGGAGACGAAGTCGAGGAACTGTTCGTGCATGTCCTCGCGGCGCTCATTGAGCTTAGATGGGCAGGCATCATTCTGGCAGCGATAGTAGCCATACTTGACGCTATGCCTTCCGGTGGAATAGCCAGCGGTTACAGGCTTGTCACATCCTCCGCAGTGCACAAACGCACGGAGGGGGAAGCCGGGGTGGTTGCGCTGGTTGGGGATGAGCTGCGGCCTCAAGCCCTTGAGAATATGCTGCACCCGATTGAAGGTCTCACGGTCCACAAGGGGGTCGAAGCTGGCAACGTGCTCGCCTTCCCACGCCTCCACGGTGAGCACGCCAGTGTAGATGGGATTCTCCAACAGCCTGCGGAAGGTCTCCGCTGATACCTTGGCTCCAGACCGTCGTGTACGCAGCCCCGCGACGGTGACGTGCTCGCGCACTTCACCCTTGGTGTAGAGGCCGGTCGCAAAACGGGTGAACGCTTGGCGAACATGAGGGGCGCGGTCCGGGTCTGGCACCAGCGTCTTGCCGGAGGCCGTCGTCGCGTTCAGGTATCCGATCGGTGCCTTAAATGGCCAACTGCCACTCTTGAGCCGGGCCTTCATGCCATTCGACGAGCGCTCGGCCCTGACCGCGTTGTCAAACTGCGCGAAATGAGAGAGCAGCCCTTCCATCAAGGCTTCAGCCGGGGACTCTCCTAGCGGCTGGGTGGCGCTACGTAGAAGGACGCCAACGCTCGCGAGATGGAGCTTCACTACCTGGTGATCGTGGGCAGAGCGGGCGAAGCGATCAACGGCGTAGAACACCACGAAGGATGGCCTTGGCGTGGCTGCCTTGCAGTAGCGGAGCATCTCCAGCAACCGGGGCCGCTCGGCGGTCTTGGCCGACTCGCCTTCCTCGCGGAAGAGCTTGCTGACCTTCCATCCGTGGTTGTGGCAGAATTCTTTGCACGTCCGCTCTTGGCCGTCGAGCGACGTGTTATCTACCTGCCGGTCGTCGGAGACGCGAATATAGACGACTGCTGCGTTGGGATCATTGAAGCCCTTGGCCTCTTGCTTCTTCTTTCGCTTCATGAGTCACCTTCCGATGCTCAAGGAATACGTCAATCATGATATTCGCGAGCGCACGCATCTGCTCGCGGAGTTCGTCGCTGACGTATTCCTGTGATCCCGATTGCCTACCGGACAGCGGTGTCGGTGACTCGACTTGAGCAAGAAGATCGGCGCGGAATGGTGCGTCCTGGATCGGCATGCCGGGGAATACCCACCGCGACAACGCCAGGCGCTTAATCGATCAATAAAAAGTCCGGCTGGCCGAGCACGGGAATATGATCGTGATCCGCCTCAGTTTTTCGAATAGAGAAAATACGAACAGTTCCGCGTTCCACCTGGATCTACTCTAGTTTCTCGCACAGAGAAAACCGATCCACTTCGACGCCGCCGCAGGTCGCAAGTTTCTCGCATCGAGAAAACATCACCGCAAGTCAGAGCCCGACCTCAGTTTCTCGCATAGAGAAAACAGCTTCGGTTGCATCGTTTATATGGTTCTCCTCTTAATACTGGTGCGCGTGCATCTCCGCCAAGACATCGTCCCGCATGGCCTCGTCCTCTTCTTGTTCCTGCCGACGGCGCGCGGTCTCGGGGTCCTCGTCGGCGGGGAGCGCCTGCTGGGGTCCCATCGGCGTGGGAGTTCCGAATCGTACAGGTAAGCCTCTTCGTCCTGTTGCTGCCAGCGGATGGTCTGCTCGGGGTCGATGGGGGTATGCGGATTTTCTTGGTCTTCGGTCTGCTTGGTTGCCATGCGCGAATCTCCTCTACCCCACCTCCCATAGATCATTTTTTACTTGTTCACCTTGGTTTTGGCGCCGATGAAGATCAACATCGAATCGCCGTCGACCTGGGTCTGGACCTTTGAACCCCCACGACCAGCGCAGACATGGATACCGGTCTGGATCCGGGGGGGTCTCTGCGTCCGGCAGCTCGGTCATGGGAACGCTCAGCCAGGTACCCACCTCGGAGGACGCGATCG
>Ga0193743_1000248_pt1 | contig 43826 bp, 41 predicted proteins | sample L2c2metaG_FD_143038 | JGI IMG/M metagenome (GOLD analysis project Ga0193743, IMG submission 143038) | Soil microbial communities from a riparian zone of the East river system, Colorado, United States - L2c2 | ecosystem: Environmental > Terrestrial > Soil > Riparian zone | place: USA: East River... | reverse complement strand
TGTCATACACCAGCCGAGGCCGCGCGGTGGCGGTGCTTGGGTCGGCGGTTTCTTCGATTGAGGTGGACGGTACTCCCTTCTGGAAGGGCAAGGCGGGAGAGAGCACCAGTTCTTTCGTGCTTCCGGCGGGCCAACACCTGGTGACGTTCTATCGTTAGGCAGTGACAGCGGAAACAGTAGTAAGATGGCCACCCTGCGATCGAAACTGTTGCAGCAGCTCGCGTTCGCGGGCGGCATCCAGGCTCTTGATTGCATCGGCGACTAGCTCCACGCGCGCACCTGTTTCCAGTAAGCCGAAGGCGGCGCTACGAACGCAGAGTTCGGAAACCACGCCGTAGACTACGTAGCGATCCGCGGCCAGATGATAAAGCAAAGGGCGCAAGTTCGGGTTGGTGAAGCAATCAAGCATCTGTTTCTCGATAATGATTTGCTTCGCCTGATTGAAGGTAAATTCCATACGCGCTGGAGTGCTGGTCAAGATGAACGGCCGACTGAGCAACGTACCGGCAGTTTTTTGTTGACCGTTTGTGCCGGCCACGCAATGCGGTTTCCAGGTTTGGAACTCCGGGTCGTCTTCCGAATGCGCGTCAGCAGTGGAGATGATTTGGATTTCGTGTTGCGCCGCGAAGCTGGTGAGCTGGTTGAGAGATCCGACGATGTGCTCGGCACCCGGAACAGCCAACGCCCCGGCGGGATAGAGAAAATCCAGCTGGGTGTCTACGTCAAAGAAGATAGTCTTCATGGCGGTTAGCCAAGCGAGCGTTCTATTTGAAGCTCCTGCCTGAGGTCCTCAGCCATGGCAAGCAAACGCGGGCTGATTTCCACGGGATAGGGAGCCGCGGGCTCAAGCGAATGAAAACGCGCGGGGAGCGCTTGAATGGCCGAGCGGGCGTTCGCCTGCACCTCCTTAATATCGAGCCTGGATTCGATGCGCTCGCCTTGTACGATCACTGGGCGTAGCAGAGGTTCTCCCTGGAAGGCGTCGTTGCATTCGCTGTAGAGTGCGACCATGTCGCGATCGGGATAGCGGTAAATCTGTTTTGCTCCGGGCACGGTGCTTTTGTCGTCGCTGAATTTCGCAGTGTAGAGGAGGTTCTTGCCGCGCTGCAATTCCACCAATTTATAAACGGCGGAAAGCGAGGGCGCGTCGGCGGACGTGGCGAGTTGCGTGCCGATGCCGAAAGCGTCGAGAGGCGCGCCAGCGCGCACAAATTCCGCCACACGGTATTCATCCAGATCGTTGGTGGCGAAGATTTTTGCGTCGTGGAGTCCAGCGTCATCCAGAATGCGGCGGACCTGGCGCGATAGAGAAATGAGATCGCCGCTATCGAGCCGGACACCCCACACAGGCTTGCCCAAGCTTGCGGCGAGGCGGGCGCCTTCGAGCGTGTCGTAGGTGTCTATGAGGAACACCGTGGATTCACCCAAAAGCCGCTGAAGCGCGCGGAAGGCATTCTCTTCATCGCCGAAGGCCATGATCCACGAGTGCGCCGCCGTGCCGAACACCGGAATATCGAAGCGCATGCCGGACTCGGTGTTGCTGGTTCCAGCGGCTCCCCCGATGAAGGCGGCGCGACCGGCAAAAACGCCAGCGGATGGAGAATGGGCGCGGCGGCTGCCGAATTCAACGATGGGCCGTCCCGCAGCCGCGAGTACGCAACGCGCGGCTTTTGAGGCCACCATGGTCTGGAACATAAACGTGGAAAGCAGAAATGTTTCCACAAGTTGCGCCTCAATGAGCGGCGCACGGATGATGGCAACCGGCTCGTTGGCAAACACTGGAGTGCCCTCGGGAAGCGCGAAGAGATCGCCAGTGAAGCGCAGGTCCGCGAGGAAGCTGAAGAACTCCGGCGGGGTATTCGCGAATTGTGGAAGCCCGCGCAGATAGGCGATTTCTTCCGGCTTAAAACGCAGATTCAGAAGGTATTCTATGGCCTGTTCGAGGCCGGCGGCGACCAGGAAATTGCGCGCTTGCGGAAGGCGGCGAATGGACAACTCAAAGGTGGCCACCTCATCGCTCTTTTTGGCGACGAAGTAGCCCGCAGCCATGGTCAGTTCATACAGATCCGTGTTGAGGGCAGACATGGTGGCCGCTCCGGGCCGCATTGGAGTTCGCTTTACTTTTTAGTGGCCGCCGCGGGTTTGATCCCGTTGCTAGCTTCCAGGATATCGTTGACGGCCTTGGTGTCAAGTTGGTAGAGGGCGGATTCGTTGCCGCGGCTCGCGAGGTAACCATCGGAGTTCTTGGAAAAGGAGACTTTTTCGGTGCGTTTGCCGTCATTCGATACGACGCTGACGGTGAACTCCGGGGTGGACGCCGCGCCACTGGTGAACTTGGCCGCAGACAGATCGCGCAGCTTGTCTATAAGAGACTGGACGGCGCCAGCCTCCATCACCTGGCCATTGCGCTTCCAGTCGGTTCCGGAGCGGATAAACGTGTTGCCGCTGGAGCCCTTTTGCACGTCCAGCTTGGTCGGATCGCTGAAGCCGAAATCGAATACCTTCTTGTTACGGAAATCGTCAAGAGGCTTCTCAAGCTCTTTACCAAGATCGGCGGGGGCTTTAAATACACCCGCAACGGCGCTGCTCTTCGCGTAGTAATCCTCTTTGTTTTTGCGCAGCGTCAGCGACTGCGTACCGGCCGAGTCGGTAACCTTGGCAGCGGCGACGGGAGACCCGCCGGCAAAGGCAGCCTCGGCCTTTTTCGCGTCTTCCGGCGTGGTGGAAAGATCCATTTTGGCATCGGTCAGCTTGCGCAGCAGTTCTTCCACCTGGAAGTTGTCGGCGCGATACGGCTGCGGCTTGACGATGGCCCACTCGTTCTGATTGTTCTTGCCGAACGCGACAGTCAATTTCGCAGAACCGAGTTCGATACTCGTGAGCTGGTTTGAATCGAACGTGAGCAAACGCTTGTCGCGCAGGTCACTCAGCTTCTTAGTGAGTGAGTCGCGCACGGAGGCGGACACGGCATACACTTTGGGATCAGCATTGACGCGGGCGTACACAAGAGATCCGGCCGGAATGTCGTCGCCAAAAGTGATCCGGTCGGACTTTCCGTTCTTCCCGTGAATGGTGACAATGACGCTCGGTTGAGACAAGCCGTACTGGACGAGGTCCGCTGGTTTTTCGTCGACCACGCTATCGGCTGTGGCAGGGCTGACTGACGATGTAAGACTCGCGACAGCGTCCTGGTCGGCGGGAAACGGAGTGGGAGCCGTGATGACCCACTTGCCGTTTTTCCGCTCCAGAGTGAGCGTTGTTCCATCTTTCCTCACAATATTCACGCCCGTGATGGAAGCGTCGGCAATGTTAACCAGCGTCGGGCTCGAGACCGCTGGAGCGCTGGGCGTGGACGATGGCGGGTGCTTTTTGGTATACCAGACCGCTCCGCTAAGAGCCGCCAGAATTACCGCTGCGATAAGAAGCTTTCTGGTTTGCATCCGCTATCTCCGCTTCAAGAAGACAGCCACGCCGCCTACAATAATCATCAAAGGAATGGCCAGCAGATCGGTGTAGGCAAAGACGTTCATCTGGCGCTGATTGGCTTCGAGCTTGCGGTCTTCGGGTTCTTTGGGTCGAATCGAAATCAAATCTTCATCGGACGAAAGCCAATTGATGGAATTCAGCGCAAGGTCACGGTTGGCCTGGAAGCCGAACATGGAGTTGGTCAAGAAGCCGGAACTGCCCACAACGACGAAGCGGCCGGGATTACTGGGTTTACCGGTATTGAATTCACCAGCGGCGCCGAGCACAAAGGGCCCCTTCTTGTTACTAGGATCGGACGGATCCACGGCATTGCTGGTGAGGCGAGTGGTCGCGATGGCCCTGTCCGATGTGGAGAATAATTTGGAGTTAGTGGCCTTGCCTGCATTCTTGACGCTCATGGAGCGGGCGACCGGGAAGCCGGTGTAGCTGTTCTTCAGTTCATTGACGATGGGATGCGACTCATAGGCGCTGACCAGCGGAATCTCCGGACCGAAGCCAAACATCTGACCCATGGGGTTTTGCTCCAGAACCAGATCTTTCTCCTCGGTGATTCCCCAGGTTGCCAGAAGGCCTGTCAAGCCGGCATTTTCGGCGATGTGCTCACGGCCAAAATCGAGCGGGGGATCTAGAAGGAAGAAAACTCGACCGCCGTTTTCGACATAGGTCTTAAGGGCGGTCACCTGGTTGGCGGCGTAGTCGCCTTTGGGCCCGGCGATGACAACGACGTTGCAATCGGCGGGGACAGCCGTCTTATCCAGCAGCGTAACGCCTTCGGTTAGATAATTATCGCGCTCCAGGAGCGTTTTGAATTTAGAAAGGCCGTTGGTGTCCGTGTCCTCAAGAACATGTTCCTGGCTGCCTTTGACGAAACAGACCTTGCGGACGCCTTTCAGATCCTTTAGAAACGCGCCAGTGATGCCTTCTTCGGTGAGAGATTTCGCTTCTTCCCTGCGCTGGCCGATCTCGACATAGGCAGTTCCCGGAAAGCGCAGGCCGTACGATTTGGCCAGGGTGGGCTGCTTCTGATAATCAACGTACTCAAGATGAATTTTTGGGGAAAGGTTTTTGTAGCGGTCGAGTATGCCTTTGGCTTGGTCAAAACCACTGGCCTTGTCAAAGTAAGTGATGGTGGCGTCTTGTTTCAGGCCTTGGACGACCTTGGTGGTCTCCTGCGAGAGGGTGAACCGCTTGTTACTGGTAGTGTCGTATGTCTTGTTGTAAGTCAGGCCCAGCCAGTTAATCAAGATTAAAGCGGCGATTACAACAATCGTGTAGAGACCGGCCGTGGCGCCGTAGCGTGCCTGCCGGGCGGAAACATTATCTTTCGACGCAGGTTGTGCCATTATGCCCTCCACCGCAACGATTCCAGCGAGCGGGATGTTAAGAACAAGCCGAAGAAAATCATCGAGAAGTAATAAATCAAATCTTTTGAGTCGATCACACCGCGAGAAAAGCTATCCATGTGGCTGACGATCGACAGGTAGTTCAGAACCTGCACCGTCGCTGAGTTGCCGAACGAAGTAGTCCAGTTGAGTATCCAAAGAAGGAGGGAGAAGGCAAAGCCGAGCGCTCCGGCGACGATTTGATTCTTTGTGAGCGTCGACACAAACGTGCCGAAGGCCAGCAGGCAAGCGCCCTGGAGAAGGATGCCGACAAAGCCCGTGACCACTGGTTTCCAATCGGGATGGCCGTAGAAAAAGAGGAAGGAGAAATCGAGCAGAAGCACGCCCAGTAGGGAGCTATACATCAGGACGGCGGAGAGCCATTTCCCGATCACCACTTCAATATCGTGGATGGGAGAGGTGATCAGCAGTTCTATGGTGCCCTGCCGTTTCTCTTCGGCAAAAAGACGCATGCTGATCAAGGGGATCAGGAACAGTCCGATGACGGCGATGTTGGACAACAATGGCGCTATGACCTGCTCGTTGAGATTCATAGGCTGCGTTTGGCCGCTCATCTGGCTTTCCAGCGAGATGCGCACGAAACTGGCGCTGATGATATAAGTGAACACGCCACTCAGGCAGGCAAAGATGGTGAGCAGTACCCAGGCAATGGGAGAGACGAAGTAAGAATAGAGTTCACGGCGGCAGATGGTCCAAATATTTCTCATTGGACACCTCCTATAACGGAAGGCTCGGTAGCTGGAGGCAAGGCCGCGGCGTGGGTCGAGCCAGTCAACTCCAGGAACACTTCTTCGAGTGTCAGACTGCTGGATTTCAGTTCAAGCAGATTCCATCCAGCGTGGACGATTGCACGGGCAACATCGGCGCGGGCATTCTGTCCTTGTAAACTCTCCACTTCAAAGACGAAGCGACTGCCGGTCGAATCGCGATCAAGCACTTTACTCACACCAGAGACTTGCTCCAGGCGTTGATGAACGGCGAGCGCGTCGGCGTTCCCGGCGGTATCGACTTGCACTTGAATTGCCCCGCCGATGCCGGCGCGGTTCTTGAGGTTGTCGACCGAATCGGTGACGACGACCCGGCCCTTATTGATGATGATGACATTCTTGCAGACGGCTTCGACTTCCGGCAGAATGTGCGTGCTCAGAATGATGGTGTGCTCGCCGGCCAGGCTTTTGATCAACTCCCGCGTCTCATTGATCTGCTTCGGGTCGAGGCCCGAGGTGGGCTCGTCGAGGATCAGCACGTCGGGATTATGGATGATCGCCTGCGCGAGTCCTACCCGCTGGCGGTAGCCTTTGGAGAGCTTTGAGATGAGCTTGGAGCTAACGTCCGCGACGGAACAGCGCTCCATCACTTGCTCCGCGCGGCTCTTGATTTCGGAGTTGGGGATGTTCTTGAGCCTCGCCACGAAATGAAGGTAGTCGCGCACGCTCATTTCCGGGTAAAGCGGCGGTGTCTCGGGCAGATAGCCGATGTGCTTTTTGACTTCGAATGCCTGCTCAAAGACGTCGAAGCCGGCCACGGTTGCCTGGCCCTCCGTGGGAGGCATGAAACACGTCAAAATACGCATCGTGGTCGTCTTGCCCGCGCCGTTGGGACCGAGAAAGCCGACGATATCGCCCTTTTCCACCGAGAACGAAATATTATTTACGGCGACGTGACGCGCGTATCTCTTGGAAAGACCAGTAACCTGAATCATATTGTTTAGATGGAAGATACCAGACTCGCCTATTTGGAGACGAATGGTCTCACAATGCCGAGCTCAAACCTCCCTAGCATAATGAAGGGCAGAAACTCCTGTCAATGAAGACGAATAACAGGCGGGAATGATAGCGACGTGGTTTCAATTCACTCAAAGCAGTCACGCCTAGTCGCTCTATATTAGTTTCCTAAGCATTATTCGCTTAGACCCAGGCCCATAATCTGGAACCCTGAGTCCACGTATAATATATTTCCAGTAACCCCCCGGCCTAAATCGCTGGCCAGAAAGACCGCAGTGTCGGCTACCTCCGCTGGATCGGTGTTGCGGCGAAGGGGCGCACCAGCCGCTACGCCTTCCAACACCTTGGAGAAATCTTTGATGCCGCGAGCCGAAGTTGTTTTGATTGGCCCGGCCGAGATAGCGTTGACGCGGATATTCCGAGGACCGATGTCGGCCGCCAGATAGCGCACGGAAGCTTCGAGCGCCGCTTTGGCGACGCCCATGACATTGTAATTTTGCACTACGCGGGTAGAACCCAAATAAGTCAGCGTAGTCACGGAGCCACCGTTAGTCATAAGTGGCGCGACGGCGCGTGAGACCGCAACTAACGAATACGCACTTACTTCGTGAGCTAACAGAAAGCCATCACGGCTAGTTTCAAGAAAGGGGCGGGATAAATCATCGCGGTTTGCGAAAGCGATGCTGTGCACCACGGAGTCAACAGTAGGAGCAAATGTCTTCAGTCCAGAGACGAGATTCTCCAGTTCTTCGGGCTTAGTTACATCGCAGGGGAGAACTTTGGAAGCGCGCAATTCGGCTCCAAATTCCTCGACCGCCGCGCGCTGCCGCTCGGCCTGGTACGTAAGAACAAGCGATGCGCCTTCGCGCACGAACGCGGCGGCGATAGCGTAAGCGATGCTCCACTTATTCGCGATGCCCAAGACAAGCGCGGTCTTACCGGCTAGCAACTGTCCCATGAAGAGACATTGTAACGTGTGGCGTGAAGACCGGCACACAGGCCAAGGGCGATTCTGGTACTTTGGGCTTTTAAGGATGATTCATTCCGCAGGCATATCCAGACGCGGATTTCTTCTTTCCACGGCATCCCTGCTGGCAACAACAGGCGCTGCAAGGGGACAGGAAGCGCCTACTTTCTCCACCGATGTAAAAGTAATCAGCGTGCTGGCGAACGTGATGGACAAGCACGGAGCCATCATTCGCAATTTGACCAAAAACGATTTTATTTTGCTGGAAGATGGCCGGCCGCAAGCGATCAGCTACTTTACGCAACAGTCGGATCTTCCGCTGACGCTTGGACTTCTGGTAGATACCAGCATGAGCCAGGCAAAAGTGCTGGATGCGGAGCGGTCAGCCAGCTTTCGTTTTCTGGATCAGATTCTACGCGAGAACAAGGATCACATTTTTATCGTGCAATTCGATGTGGCGGTGATGACGCGGCAGGAACTCACATCCTCTTATAAGGATTTGAACGACGCGCTGGCTTCGGTCGACACGCCTACCCGGCACGAATTGGAGAGCGGAGGGGAGCGGGGAACGCTGCTGTTCGACGCGATTGTCAAAGCATCGAAGGACGTGATGCAGGCGCAGCACGGACGTAAGGCGCTGATCCTGCTGACGGACGGAGACGACAACGGCAGCGAGGCGACGCTGGCCGATGCGGTCGATGCCGCGCAAAAGGCTGACACGCTCGTCTATTCGATCCTCTTTTCCGACTCCGGGTTTGGCGGACGGGACGGCAAAAATGTGCTGCAGCGACTGTCTCACGAGACGGGCGGCGGGTTCTTCGAAGTATCGAAGAAGCAGAGCATCGACCAGACTTACGCCATGATTCAGGACGAGTTGCGGAGCCAGTACAACCTGGGCTACATGGCGGACCGGGCAGTGCGAATTCCCGAGTTTCGCAAGATTGAGCTGAAGACTAGTGAAAAGGGATTAGTGGTGCAGGCGCGCGAGCGGTATTGGGCGCAGCCTTGAGAAAAAAGGCCACGGGCTGCAGAATCCCGCAAGCAGTAGCTCGCGTCCGGGTAACAGCTTAATGGAAGTCGCGAGTTCGTTATGAACGGGACGGATTTTCCGCGGTAGAACGCCCTTGTACGACGCTCCGGAATCGGAGTACAACGCGTATTCAGAGCGGCAAGATTTCTTCGCGCACGGTGTCGAAGCCGACTCTCCGGCGCTGCTCATACGCGATATTTCCTAAATGGGATGCCTGCGCCGAGCGGTGACCGACCAGGACATCGCCATGCGGACGCTGCCTCGACTTCAGGCAGCCGAGGAAATTATCCACGTGGTCTTGCGTCAGTGAATCCGAGATACCTTCGAGCTTTTCGGCCTTTACAACTTCAGCGGGCTCCTTTGCGCCGGCGGGATAAAACTCATAGTGAGAACGATCGATCCACAAGCGGCCTTCCGAGCCGCACATCTCGAGCGCCTCCCCCTTGATGCCGGGCACGAGCGTGGCTTCGAAGGTCGCGGTAAACGGATTCGGATCGGGGTATTCCAGAAGGACGTTTATGGTATCGGGCGCGGTGCGGCCGTCGCGGTAGTGGTAGACGCCGCCGGCCGCGGATGCGGCTGAAGGAACGTCGCGGTCCATGAACATATGCACTACGTCAATCCAATGGGTGAACAGGTCGGTCACCTGGCCGCCACCGTAATCCAGATAAGCGCGCCAGTTGTAGAACTGCTGCGGGTCGTAGTCGCGCCAGTTAATAGGACCTAAGAAGCGGTCCCAATCCAAATCCTGAGGCTTGGTACGCAGGGTTGCCGGCGCTTTGCGCAAGTGGTATCCGTTTCCGTACCACCACGTGCGAGCCAGCGTGACGGCGCCCAACTTGCCAGTGTCGAAATACTTCTCTTTCGCTTCGCGGTAATGCCTGGCCGAGCGCTGCTGCATGCCGACCTGGCACACGCGGTTGTTCTCGCGCGCAGCTTTGACGATGAGTGGTCCTTCGTCAATCGTGCGCGTCAACGGCTTTTCGCAGTAGACATCTTTCCCGGCATTGAGGGCGTCGATCGCGATGCGAGAGTGCCAGTGATCGGGGGTCGCAATCAACACGGCATCGAGAGGATTGGTTTCCAGCAGCTTGCGGTGGTCACTGAAACCCGTAGAGCCGGGAGCCTTCTGCCGTGTGGCTTCCAATCGCTGCCCGTACACGTCGCAGATTGCCACCACATGTACTTCCGGCCTGTTTTGAAACAGACTCATGACGTGGTTCCCCCGATCGCCGGCTCCGATTAATCCGAGGCTCACGCGGTCGTTCGCGCCCAGCACGCGGGCATAGGAGGCTGCGGTCATAGCCAACGCGCTGGTACGCAAGAAGTCTCTACGGTTGCTGGATTCCATTTGCGAATTATATGCCCGGGACTCCACTAGAGAGAAGAAAACTGCATGCAACGAATACTATTTCTCCTGCTCCTGCCGCTTTTGAGCGCAATGCTGCTGTTCCCCGCTGACGGAAAGACGACCCCGGCCAAAGCCACGATGGCCCCCAGCGTTAGCGACGCGCAACTTGAAGCCACTATCCGTGCCAAGCTGGCAAAGTCGAAAATCGGAAAAGATGGGTTCCGCTTTCGTGTGTCGCACGGCCTGGTGACGTGGGAAGGAAATACGGGTGTTGGCCAGCACAAAGGCGCCGCCACGCGCATGGCAAGATCTTCCGGCGCCACCCAGGTGGTGAATAATATCCATGTAGACGGCGCGGGTCAGAGCAAAACCGGAACCCCGCTCCGGAAAGCCTCCGTACAGTAACGGCGCCGCCACGGAACCGGCCACAGAACCCTGCCTGCCGGTCCTCCGCATGCTACGGTGGAGGTATTAAACGGCAAATCGATGAAATGTAGGTTGTTTTTACTTTCTTTAACGTCTTGCGCCGCCCTGGCATGGCCGCAGACCGCCCCGGCTCCGGCAGCCGCTCAGAATGCCGCACCTCCTACGGTAAAGCCGAGAGGTCCAGAGGCAGTGGCTTCGGTAGATCCGAAGCGAGTAGTGGCAGTGATCGATGGGAAGCAGATCACCGCCGCCGAAGCTGCGGATCTGCTCAAGGCCTTTCCGCCCGAGCAACGCAAGCAGTACGAATCGAATCTTCCGAACCTCGTGCAGCAGATTTACATGCGCGAGCAACTGGCGGATGCCGCGAAGAAGCTCAATTTGGAACAACAGGCACCCTGGAAGGACCAGATTGAGTTGAGCCGTGCAAACATCCTGGCGCAGGCTTACCTGAACCATCTTACGGACACCGCGACCAAGGCGCCGCTTCCCGATCCCCAACAGTTTTACAACTCACACCCGGGCGATTTCGATTCCGTGAAATTGAGCGGGATTTTCGTGAGCTACAACGCACCCGGTACACCTGCTTCGGCGGCTCCGGGCGGAGGGCGGACCGAAGCGGAGGGCCGTGACAAGGTGAACGATCTCGAAAAGAAGCTTAAAGCCGGCGAAGACTTCGTGAAGCTTGCTCGCGCGGAATCAGACAATCAGGGTTCGGCAGCTAAAGGCGGTGAGTTGGGAACGTACACCACCGGCGACCCGAACATTCCAGCGGATATCAAGAATGCGATTTTGAAGCTGCAGGCGGGACAGTTCTCCGAGCCGGTGAAGATTCCCAATGGCTTCCTGATTGTGAAGCTGGACAGCCGCACGCAGTTGCCGTTTGAACAGGCCCGGGCAGGTATTTTGCAGCGCCTGCAAACCGAGACTAGTCAGGCTGCGGTGAAGCAGACGCTGGATAAGTATAAAATTGAAGTTCAGGACCCGGATTTCTTCAATGCCGCGAGCGGTCCAAAAATTCCCACGCTCAAGCGGCCGGCAGATTCCGCGGCGCCTTCCGCTGCTGCACCTCCCGCTCCCGGTCAGCCTGCGGCTCCACACCAGCCTTAGCGCCGAAGCACAGAATCGAATTTTTGCCGTTCTTCCCGGGCTGCCAGCACTCACTGGCAGCCCGATTCACGTTCAGGTGCTGCCCAAGCTGATGGCCCACCGTGGGAAGTTGCTGTCGGGTTCCGGGTCGCCGGGAATTCCGGTTCACGCGGCAAGCTTTATCCGCAAGCGTGAGATTGTGTTGGAGACGGGATTGCTCCGTCGGCCGCGCAAACTCCATTTGATTGCCGTACACGAGATTTTTCATTTTGTCTGGGCGCGACTGGGAAATCGGGACCGGTGGGACTATGCGGCACTGCTGCAGGCGGAAGCGGCGGGAGGCGCGCGCGGCGAGTTGGGCGAGTCTGCGGACCGCCAGAAAGAGTTGCTGGGGGCGGCCGAATCCCAGGCAGCTTGGAGCTACTACGTCTGCGAAAGCTTTTGCGACACGGCGGCGTGGCTGTACGCCGGGGTAAGACGCCACAACGAGTTCAGGCTGGCTGCCCGGTGGCAGGAGCGGCGGCAATCCTGGTTCGCGCGCGCCTTCGCGCAGGTGCGGACCTATTAGCGCTAAACTAAAGTACGGATGCTGTCAAGCTACAAGAAGAGTTTTTTGCCCATGGCGTTGTTGGCTCTCATTGCGGCGGTGTCCTGTTCCGCTCCAAAGTCGACCAGCGCGTCGGCCGAGAAAGCCGGACCACAACCCTCGAAGAACCGCAAACCGGCGGCTGCGTTTACCCTGAAGGACGCTAACGGCGCTTCGGTGCGGCTGGCAGACTATCGCGGCAAAGTGGTTTTGCTGAATTTTTGGGCGACCTGGTGCGGGCCGTGCAAGGTGGAAATCCCGTGGTTCATGGAATTCGAGCAGAAGTATAAGTCGCAGGGCTTCGCGGTGCTGGGCGTTTCCATGGACGACGACGGCTGGACGTCGGTAAAGCCTTTCCTGGCCGACCACAAAATCAACTATCGCGTGCTTTTAGGCAACGATTCGATGAGCCAGCTTTACGGCGGCCTGGACGCTTTGCCCACAACCTTTATCATTGATAAAGATGGGAATGTAGCGTTCCCGCCTCACATTGGACTTATCAACAAGAATGAGTACGTTGCTGAAATTCAAAGCCTTCTGGAAACCCACCAACAAACTACCGAGCGGCCTAACAGCCGTCCTCTTCCTGCCGCTTTGTTGCTTGGCGCAGCAAAATAAGATCGTGCTAAGTCCGAGCGATCCCGTTTCGGTGAAGCGGGGCGCGGTCGTCACGCAAATTCTGAAACCGGTGGTGCTGGCCGGATTTCACGTTAATAGCGACAAGCCGAAAGACGAGTTCCTGATTCCGCTGAAGCTGACGTGGAACGCGGGTCCGCTGGAGGCGAAATCGGTCAGCTATCCCAAGCCGGAAGAGATCAAGGTGGGCAGCCAGATGCTCGTGGTTTTCACCGGAACGTTCCCCATTCAGACGGAATTCAAAGCACCGGCTAATGCTCCGCCCGGCTCCGCCACGATGACCGGCAAGCTGCGTTACCAGGCGTGCAACAGCGAAATGTGTTTCCGCCCTTCCACGCTCGACATTCGCGTTCCAGTCGCCATTGAATAGGCTACTGATCCGGCCGGGCGCGATCGGAGATTGCATTCTCTCGTTCCCGGCACTCGAATACCAAAAAGCCGATTACACCGAAGTTTGGATTCCTTCAGCCCTGGCGCCACTGGTCCAGTTTGCGGATACAGTGCGGCCACTGGCGGCGTGCGGGATTGATCTGCTGGGCGTGGGCGACTTAGAAGTACCCGCGCCTTTGCGCGAGCGGCTGGCGCGGTTCGATGAGATAGTGAGTTGGTATGGGTTCAAACGCCCGGAATTCCGCGCGGCCCTTGAGGACATTAACCCGCGTTGTGTCTTTCATGCGGCACTACCGGATGGCAGGGTGCACGCCGTCGATTTCTTCGCCCGGCAGGTAGGTGCGCCAGACGGTCTCTGCCCGCGCCTCCGGTTTTCGCCGGTCTCTATCAGGCGAGAGGCTGTTGTTATTCATCCCTTCTCGGGCGGCAGAGCCAAAAACTGGCCGCTGGACCGGTTTCGTGGGCTGGCTGATGGGCTGGCTGAACAGATGCCTTGCGCGGTCGAATGGATTGCCGGACCGGAAGAACAGCTCGAAGGCGCGCTGCGCTTCGAGAGCTTGCGCGATTTGGCGGAGCACGTCTCCGGCGCGCGGCTGTACATCGGCAATGATTCGGGAATCACCCATCTGGCAGCCGCCAGCGGCGTTTCCACACTGGCTTTATTTGGACCGACTGAGCCGGAGATTTGGGCTCCCCGAGGCGAAAACGTGACCGTGCTCCGCGAGGAGCCTCTTGAGAATCTACCAGTGAGGGTGGTGCTATCGGCAGCTAGTCGCCTGCTTGGCTCGTCACCATAGCGAGGCGCTTCCAACGCACCACGGGCCGGCGAGCGGCAGCGGTTTCGTCCACACGCGGGGTGCGGGTGGAGTGCGGCGCATTCAACACCAACTCGGGAGTCTCTTCCACTTCCTTGGCGATGGAAATCATTGCGTCGGCAAACAAATCCAGTTCGTGTTTGCTTTCCGTCTCGGTCGGCTCAATCATCAGCGCACCGCGCACAATCAGCGGAAAACTGACGGTATAGGGGTGGAAACCGTAATCGATCAGACGCTTGGCGATGTCGCCGGTGCGCACGCCCTTTTTAGCTTGACGGTCGTCACTAAACACGCATTCGTGCATGCTGGGCGCTTTGTAAGCGAGATCGTAATAAGGTTCAATCAACGCCCTGATGTAATTCGCATTCAGCAGCGCATCGAGGGTGGCTTGCCGGAGTCCATTGCCGCCGTGCGCCATGATGTAGGCCAGTGCGCGGACCAACACGCCGAAGTTCCCGTAATACGCCTTCACGCGTCCGACGGATTGAGGCAGATCGTAATTCCAGGACCACTTATCCTCTACCCGGGCCAAGCGCGGAAAGGGCAGAAATGGCGTAAGAACCTTGGCAACGGCAACAGCGCCAGCGCCCGGTCCGCCTCCACCATGCGGCGTCGAAAACGTTTTATGCAAATTGAGGTGCATGACATCGATGCCGAAATCGCCGGGCCGCGTAACGCCCACAAGGGCGTTCATGTTTGCGCCGTCCATGTAGACGAGCGCGCCTTTGTCATGCATCAGATCGCAGATTTTGCGAATATTTTCCTCGAACACGCCCACCGTATTCGGGTTGGTGATCATGAGACCCGCAACATCTTCGTCCACCAGGCGGGCCAGTGCCTCTACGTCCACCATGCCGCGCGCGTTCGATTTGATGTTCTGCACCTGATAGCCGGACTGCATGGCCGTGGCTGGATTGGTGCCGTGCGCCGAATCGGGCACTAGAATTTTTTTGCGCGCCGAGCCGCGTGCTTCGAGAAGAGCGCGGATCATCAAAATACCCGTGAACTCGCCATGCGCGCCCGCGGCCGGCTGCAGCGTCACGGCATCCATACCGGTAATTTCCGCCAGTGCCTGCTCCAGGACGGCGATAGTTTCCATACAGCCCTGCGACAAGGCATCGGGTTGATAGGGATGCGCCCAGGCGAGGCCTTCGGTCCGTGCGACAACTTCATTCACGCGCGGGTTGTACTTCATGGTGCAGGAGCCGAGCGGATATAAGCCGAGGTCGATCGCGTAGTTCCAGGTGGAGAGGCGAGTAAAGTGGCGCAGCGCTTCAAATTCGCTTACCTCCGGAAAGTCCTCGATTTCCGAACGAACGTTGCCCTTGCCCAACAATTCCTCCGCGTCGACGTCCGGAACGTCGAGCGGCGGAAGCTGGTAACCAATCTTGCCCGGTGAACTCTGTTCGAAGAGCAGTTGCTCGTTCTGAACGATATGCTTCGAAACTTTCTTGATCATCGCTTGATTAATGGGGTTAATGCTTCACAAAGACGCTAGCCAGCGCGTCCATATCCTGACGACGGCTCATTTCCGTTGCACACAAGAGCATGCAATTTTTGAGTTCGGGATAGAAGCGGCCTAACGCCAGCCCCCCGATGATTTTCTTTTCCAGCAAGGCGGTGTTGATCTGGTCCGGCGATTGGCCGTTGGTGCGGACCACAAATTCGTTAAAGAAGGGCGCATCGAATTGCAGCGGCAACTTGCCGGCCAGGTAATGGGCCTTTGCCAAATTCTGCTGGGCCAACTCGCGTAAACCTTCTTTGCCATAGACCGTCATGAACACGGTGGCCATCAAGGCCAGCAGCGCTTGATTGGTACAGATATTCGAGGTCGCCTTCTCGCGGCGGATGTGCTGTTCGCGCGTCGCCAAGGTGAGGCAGAACGCGCGGTGGCCGTTGGCATCGGTGGTTTCCCCCACCAAGCGGCCGGGTATCTGCCGGATATATTTCTCGCGCGTGGCGATAATCCCCACGTAGGGTCCGCCATAGCTGGGTGAAATCGCGAAGCTCTGCAACTCGCCCACGACGATATCCGCTTCACGCGGCGGCTCAATCAATCCAAGCGCAACAGCTTCGGTAAACACGACCACAAGCAGAGCGCCTTTGCTGGAGGTCAGCGCTCGAATCTCGCCCAGTTGCTCGAGCAGACCGAAGAAATTCGGGGTCTGCACGATCACCGCAGCCACGTTGTCGTCCAGCTTCTGCTTTAGATCGTCGAGATCGAGGCGGCCATCCTTGGCATACGCCAGATCTTCCACCGGTATGCCTTGGTGCTTGGTAGAAGTCGCCAGCACCTCGCGATACTCGGGATGCACGGTCCGGGCGACCAGCACCTTGTCGCGATGAGTGATCCGCACCGCCATCATGGCGGCTTCGGGAACCGCTGACGAGCCATCGTACATGGAGGCATTGGCCACTTCCATGCCTGTCAACTGGCACACCATGGTTTGAAATTCGAAAATGCTGGTGAGAATTCCCTGCGAAATTTCGGGCTGATACGGAGTGTACGAAGTGAGGAATTCGCCGCGCGAAACGATTACATCCACCAACACGGGCCGGTAGTGATTATAAACACCCGCGCCCAGGAAACTGGCGTATCCGTTAGCATTCCAGGAGGCGAGTTGCTTGAAATAATCGACTATCTCGTATTCGCTCTTGCCGTCCGGTATCGCCAGGCGCTTGTTGAAGCGCACGTCGGCTGACAAATACGAAACCAGATCTTCTTCCGACCGCAGTCCGATGGCGGCCAGCATCTCACGGCGTTCTGAATCGGATTTAGGTAAGTATCGCAAAGCTAGGACTCTTCGCCTATGTATTTCTGATAGTCAGGAGCTGACAGAAGTTCGCTCGTTTCGCTGGGGTTGGATAATTTCACCTTGACCAGCCATGCTTCGCCGTGCGGATCTTCGTTCAACTTCTCGGGCGTCTTCGAAAGCAGATCGTTTACCTGAGTGACTTCGCCGGAGACCGGAGCATAGATATCGGAGACGGCCTTCACGGATTCCACCGAACCGAAGGTTTCTCCGCGCGTTAGCTTTGCGCCCACTTTCGGCATGTCGACGAAAACGATGTCGCCCAGTTCATGCTGCGCGTGATCGGTGATGCCTATGGTGCCGCCATTACCGTTCACTTCCACCCACTCGTGCTCTTTCGTGTACTTGAAATTTTCTGGATAGCTCATGCTTTTGCCCTCTTATAAAACGGCGTTGGAACTGTGACTGCCTCCACTGGCGCATTGCGGATCAGAATTTGAATGGTGACACCGGGGACCGCTTTTTCAACTGGCAGGTAACACAACCCGATGTTCTTACCGAGGGTGGGTGAAGGACCGCCGCTGGTGACCCATCCCGCCGGCGTGCCGTCGATCCATACTTCATAGCCATCGCGCCCGATGCCGCGCTCTTTCATTTCGAAGCCAACCAATTTCCGGGTAAGCCCTTGTTCCAGCGCCTTTTCAAGCGCGGCGCGCCCTACAAAGTCACTTTTTTCCATTTTTACGATCCAAGCCAGATCGGCTTCAAAGGGGTGGATCGACGCGGTTAATTCGTGCCCGTAGAGCGCCATCTTGGCTTCCAGACGAAGCGTATTACGCGCGCCCAAACCACAGGGCTTAATGTCAAACTCTTCGCCCGCGCGGAGGACCTCGCCCCAGATACGCGGCGCCTCTTCCGGAGCGATGTAAATTTCAAACCCGTCTTCGCCGGTGTACCCGGTGTGTGCGATACGCGCGGGTGTGCCGGCCACCGCGCCATCGGCAAACCAATAGTATTTGATGGCGGATAGAGTCGTGTCAGTCAATTTTTGCAGCGTGGCGATTGCTTTCGGCCCTTGAATCGCTATCTGCGCGTAACGCTCGCTGGCGAAATCGACTTGGGCGTCAAACCGGGTCGCAAAAGACAGGATGTGCTCATAGTCCTTGTCTTGATTGGAGGCGTTGACACACAGAAAAAAGTTGTCGTCGGCTACTTTGTGGACCAGAATGTCATCCACAAAACCGCCGTGCTCATACAGTAATGCAGAATAATGCGCCTGCCCCAGTTTCAACTTCGCCGCGTTGTTGGTGGAAACAAAATCCACCAATTTGGAGGCCTCGGGCCCGCGGATCTCTATCTCGCCCATGTGGCTGACATCGAAGATGCCGACGGCATTGCGGACAGCGTTGTGCTCCTCCAGAATTCCCGAATAAAGCACAGGCATATTCCAGCCGCCGAAATCGACCATTTTGGCCTTCGACGCGCCGTGAGTATCACAGAGCGGAGTGTTTTTGAGAGGGCTGGCGGAAGTCATCACCGAGGAAGTTTATAGGTTAGCATTGGAACCCGTCCCACCCACACGCAACCACGGATTTGGAACCGTTAGTTAGCCGCGCTCGGAAACGGCTTCTTATCGTCGTCTTCGGGGAACACGGAATAGCCCGCCGGCGGAGGATACATGGTCTTCATCAGCGTCAAACGCTTGCGCAAGTGCCGGCTCGGCAATTGACGGGGTCCGGTCTCCACGTCGATGTCGCAGCAGATACCGTGCAAATAGAGCGTTAGCGTGTCAATGAACGACTGGCGCAGGTAATCGGTGAACGGCGGGCTATCGCGCTTCAAGTTGGTCTGCCGGCGCAGCAACGCCTGCTTGGCCTGCCAGCTATCATCGTCCACTTCGCCATGCACGCTGGACGTCAACTCGTCACGGATCATGGCCTTGAAAGCGTTGGCCGACGCTGGCTGCAGCTTATCCGCCACGAGCGCCGCCAGCCGCCGGTAAAGACGGTAGTGATACTCCGCGACGTCCTGCTCCTTTAACCCGAAGACCAGGACCGTTTCGTTTTCAAAGCTTACTTGCGAAGCCCAGGATTGCCGGCCTTCGGCGGGCCGCTCGCCTACCACGAAATCGCCAACCTTGTCCGTTGCACGGGTCTTGCGGGCGGTGGCGGGCGCCTTGGCCGCTTTCGCTTTGGCGGCCTTGCGGTCACCGGAGCGCTCCAAATACGGGACCAGCAAAATGGAGATGCGCGGGAGCATCGCCGCGATGGCGGGAGGCAGCGCGGCTACCGGCTCTTCCAGGTATTCCTTCAAAACTTCATCGCTCATCGGAACGGATGCGCAGAAGTAGCCGAACGTGGTGCTGAGGGGAATGACTTCAGCCCGGCATTTTTCCACGAACTGGCCCACGCTGACCCTGGCAAGGCTGGTTTGCGCGGCGATCGTGGGTGTCGGGTCTCTCTGACTGGGCATCTTCCGTTTTCGATCACGATTCTAGCAGAGCGGCTATCTTCGAATCGGGGATGGAGAGCATGACAAGCCATACTAAACTTGAGTGGCGACGTGGAGTTTCTTGTTTCGGCGGGGGAAGCATCCGGTGACATGTATGCCGCCGGCGTGGTGGAACGCCTGCGCAGCTACCTGCCTTCGGCACGTTTTTACGGCTGCGCCGGTCCCAAATTGCAGGCGCTGGGAGTAGAGCCGGTCATTGATGCCGCAAACCTTTCGGTGGTCGGTCTGGCGGAAGTCGTGTCCCACCTGCCAAGGATTTATGGCGAGTACCGCAAGTTAATCCGTTATGCGCGAGAACACCGGCCGGTGGCCGCGCTACTCACCGACAACCCCGACTTTCATCTGCGGCTGGCGCGCCATCTAAAACGGATGGGCATTCCGGTTTTCTATCTGGTTGCCCCGCAGGTCTGGGCGTGGCGGCAAGGGCGCGTAAAAATCATCCGAGAGCTAGTAGATAAGCTGTTCTGCCTCTTTCCTTTCGAGGAGCCTTGGTTCCGGGAACGCGGCGTGGATGCAACCTATATAGGACATCCCCTGGCCAATATCGCGCGCACCACTTTGCCGCGCGCCGATTTTCTGGAAAAGCATGGGCTGCGGAAGGACCTGCCGCTGCTGGTGCTGCTGCCGGGCAGCCGTGGCGGAGAAGCATCCCGGCATCTGCCCATCCTGCTTGAAACAGTGACCCTGCTGCAGCAAACCTTACCGCTCTCGGTTGTGCTGGGCACTCCGCATGGATTCGCGGAGCGCGGCGTTTTTGCAAATTTTCGGGAACGAATCGCGGATTCATCCATCAAAGTAATAGAAAACGAGGCCTGGGACTCTATCGGCCATGCCGATCTGGCTTTAGCGGCCAGCGGCACTGTCACAATGGAAGCGGCAATCCTGGGCACGCCTACGATAACCTTTTACAAAGTAACTCCGCTGAGCTGGTGGGCGGGAAGGCGCCTCGTCAAAGTCCCTTATTTGTCCATGGTCAATTTGATCGCGCAAAGAGAGATTGTTCCCGAACTGATTCAGCACGATATGACTCCCGAGAAGCTTGCCGCGGCGGCCACTGAGTTGTTGACCAAACCCGAGAGTGTGGACCGCATGCGCGCAAACCTGGCTCAGGTCAGGGCCGCTTTGACGCGCGAAGGGGATCCGTTCGAACGCGCCGCGAGCGTGATCGCAAGCGCGTTGCCCGGAACAGGACAAAGTCGAAACAAGAGAGAATAGATTATTAAATGATGCGCGGCGCCAAACGGATCTTTCATCTTTTCGCCCAAATTGGATTGCTGGCCGGGTGCCTACTCGGTCAGGATCGCGGCCAGGACCCACGAGCAGCGCGCATCGACGTCCAAAAGTACACCATCGATGCCAATATCAACCCCCGGACACAATCCATCGAGGCCACCGCCAAGATCGATTTCAATCCGCTGGAAAACGCCAATGAAGCGACCTTCGAACTGAACGGCGCGCTGGCTATCGAGAAGGCCTTGGACGGACATGGCGCAGCTGTGCAAACTTCGCGCAACCCCGATTCCAGTCTGCGAGTAGTGTTTCCCAGCGGTCTGCAAAAAGGCCAGCCTGCCACTCTGGTGGTGAGTTATGACGGAAAGCTGACCGGTGATGAGGACTCGCCCATCTCCGGGATCAAGTTTGCCGCTCTGCATCCCGATTTCGGTTATTTGCTGTACCCTGCCCGATGGTTCCCAATTTCCGGCTATACGGTGAACCGCTTTGCGGCCGACCTGCGCATTACTGCTCCCGCTGAGTATCGCGTGGTGGCCAGCGGAGACGCAAAGACAGCCCCTGGGACGAATGGCGCGACTGTATTTTCCTTTCACTACGAGAAGGCCGGCTTTCCGGGCAGCATCGCCGTCGTCAAGGGGGAACCCGCGCGCGTCTCTTCTCAAGGCATCTCGTCTCAAATTTATTTCCGCGACAACCACAAAGCAGACGCGCAGCCTTATGGCGAGGAAACCGGCAAGATTATGACGTACTTTACGTCCGAGTACGGTTTGGCGCCGCAATCGAATATGACACTGGTGGAAACGGAGGCGGGCGCGGTGAACGGGTACTCGGCGCCGGGCATTATATTCCTGGCTCCCGGTTCGATTGGACTGCAAAATAACTCGAAGCTGCTCGTGAACCAGTTGTCGCGCCAGTGGTGGGGCATGTTGACTTCGCCTATCAGTCGCAATCAAATGTGGCTTGCGAACGGACCCGCGCGCTTTTCCGAACTTCTCTATACCGAACACACCGCCGGACAAGCCGCCGCGGATGGCGATTTGAAGATGACGTATGTGGAAGCGCTGACCGTTAAAGATCCGCCCGTGCTGCAATCCTCGCGCCTGGAAGATTATTCGCCGGAGTTCTGGGCCCTCACCTCCGCAAAAGGCGCGGCAATTCTTACCATGCTCCGCAACGTGGTTGGCGACGCCAATTTCAAGAAGGGCCTGAAGGCCTTCCTCGACAAATACAGCTGGCAATCCGCTAACAGCGACGACTTCCGAAAGATCATGGAGCAAGCGGCCAACCAGGAGCTGCGCTATTTCTTCGTGCAGTGGCTTCAATCGAGCGGCTCGCCCGAGTTCAAGCTGGAGTACACCGTTTTTCGAACGACAACCGGTTTTCGGGTAGTGGGAAAGATCAACCAGGACCTGGACACGTTCCGCATGCCGGTGGATCTGCGAATCGAGACCGAGGGCAATCCCGAGGACAAGAAAGTCGAAGTGACCGGTACCTCGTCGGAGTTCAGCGTCGACACCTTCGGCAAGCCGCGCAAGTTGACGCTCGACCCCAACCACATTCTGTTGCGGCTGGATCCGACCATGGAGATTGCCGTGGCGATACGCCGCGGTGAGCAATTTGTGCAGGTGAATGATTACTCGAATGCGCTGCGGGAGTTGCAGAAAGCATTGGAGGTAAACCGGAATAGTTCCCTTGCCCACTATCGGATAGGGGAGCTATTCTTCAAGCAGAACAATTTCCAAGCCGCCGCGAACGAGTTTCGAGCAGCCATCAACGGCGATTTGGAACCGAAGTGGACCGAAGTGTGGTCGCACGTAAACCTGGGCAAGATTTTCGACGTAACCGGTCAACGCGATCGCGCCGTCAACGAATATAAGCAGGCCATACGCGTGCACGACAACACTGGCGGGGCACAGGAAGAAGCGGCTCGGTATTCGAGCAAACCGTATGAGCAAAAAAATTCGGAAATGGCTCAATGAGCCGGGCAGCAAAGATTTACGAGTAAATCTTAGGTACTACGGCATCAAAAATGCTGACCGCTAACCCGCCTTGGCGACACTAGTACTTCAACGAACAGAAACGAAGTTGAGCTGTGTTGGGATGCCCGCGCGAATGATAACCTTGAGGTACCCGGGAAAGGGGAGATTTTTGGACGACAGACTAAAGGACCTGATGCAGGAATTAGGAAACGCCATTAATGAGTCGCTTTCCGATTCAGATCGCATCGCGGGCGCAATCGGCGAAATCAAACGCGCCGGTTACGATGTCTTTCTTGTGCTGGAAGCCACGATTGGATTCAATAAGCGGGAAGATGGCGAGGAAGAATCCGAAACCGGCGGCGTCAAGCAAGAATCGGATCGGCAAGTACATTATGAATCGGCGGGCAAGATTCGCCTGACCTCTCAGGATCAGAAGTTCTTGCGCGCATTAAAGATCTCGGTCGAAGAAGAAGGTAAGTAGCCTCTTCTTAGCCAAGCAGCTCCCGGTACACGGAGTAGCTAGTATCTACCGCTTGTTGCCAGGGGTAGGTTTCAGCCCGCAAACGCCCCAGACCGGCGAGAGTTCCCCGCAGTTGCGGATCGGCCGTTAACCGCGTCAATGCATCTGTGATTTCTTCCGGGCTTTCCGGATTTACCAGAATAGCGGCGTTACCGGCTACTTCAGGCAGAGCGGAACGGTTGGAAGTCACTACTGGTATACCGCGCGCCATAGCCTCCAGCACCGGCATACCGAAGCCTTCATCGAGTGACGGGAAGGCAAAAATCGAAGCACGCTCATAGAGCCGCTCCAAGGCGGACTGCGATACGTAGCCGGTGACTTCCACGCGATTGCGGCAACGGCTCCGCTCGATGCGCTGTAAAATTTCATCCGCGCCGAAGCCCGTGGGCGAGCCCGCCAACACCAAGCGCCAAGTAGTGTTGAGAGACATGGCTTCAAACGCCTGCACCAAGCGCGCGATGTTCTTGCGGACCTGCAGGGCGCCTACGAAGAGGATCAGCTTCTCACGCCCGGTCTCATGCGGTGTTTGCTCACGGAACGCCGGCTCGCGCGGCATGGGCATCCGCACGCCATGCGGGATCACGCGAATGCGGGCCGGTTCAACATTGAGTAGGCTGGCCACCTGCCCCGCGGTGAATTGCGAAACCGTGATGACGAGATCTGAATTTTGCGCCGCCTGCCGGGCCTGCGCGGTGAAGCGTTCCTGAAAAGCGGCTGACGAGTAGTTCCCAGTCATGACAAACAAATCGTGAAATGTCGCGACCACCTTCTTCGCGGGCCGCACATCCACGCGTTGGTTCAGCGCATGGAATAGATCGGCTTTGAATGCGGGAAACCAAATGGGCAAACCAGGCAGCAATAACCGGCGGCTGACGTTTGGTCCAGAAGGGCGCCCGGACCGCCGCAACTGCTTGGCCCGGTAGCAATGCAGGAACTCATCGCCAGGATACGAAGAGGCTAGCCCAGCTAACAATTCGCGGGAATAGACTGCAATACCGGAAGGATGTGGATCCACGCAATAGGTGGCATCAAGCGCGACTCGCACGCTCCCAATCTTACAAGCCGTACTGCTTGAGCTTGCGATAGAGAGTAGTTCTGCCGATGCCGAGCAGGTCGGAGGCGAGTTGACGGTCCCCTTTGGTCACTTGTAGAGCGTGCAAGATGGCGCGCTTCTCCAGCTCAGCCAGTGGAATCACTTCTGCCGTTAATTTCCCGTCCTGGCTTACTTCGACTCCCGGCTTTGCATCCATCCTCCGCTCCCAATCGCGGTTCACCACAATGGAGGGAAGATCTCCCACGGAAACCCATGGGCCCGAGTTCATGGCCACCATGGCCTTCACCGTTTGTTCGAGTTCACGCACGTTACCGGGCCAGTCGTATTCGCAGAGCAGCTTCATCACGTCATCCGGGATCCTGTGGCCCTCACCGTGGCGTTGCAGGAAGTGCAGGATCAAAGTGGGGATGTCTTCCTTGTGTTCGCGTAATGGAGGCAAGCGCAACCGCATTACGTTCAAGCGGTAATAAAGATCCTGCCGGAAGCGTTTCGCCTCCACTTCCTTCATCAGATCGCGGTTGGTGGCCGCAATGATCCGAAAATTGGACGTATGCGGCGACAGGCCGCCCACTGGGCGAAATTCTTTTTCCTGCAGCACCCGCAATAGCTTCACCTGCAAATCGAGCGGCAGTTCGCCAATCTCATCGAAGAAGGCTGTTCCGCCATTGGCCTTGTCCAATAACCCAAGCTTCTGATTCAACGCGCCGGTGAACGCTCCTTTTTCATGGCCGAACAACTCAGCTTCCATGAGCAAACCCACCAGGGCAGAACAATCCACCACCACGAAAGCGCCGCGGCCTTCCAGGTTGTGTATCGCGTGGGCAACGACTTCCTTTCCGGTTCCAGTCTCGCCTTGCAGCAGGACGGGGAATCTGGATTTGCTCATGCGCGGAATAAGCTGATGCAGCTTTCGCATGGCGGGGGAGTTTCCCACCAGCGTGCTGAGCGGAGATAAATCGTACGCGATCCGCGGTTCCAGGAAAAAGCCTCTGAGGGAAATACGCACCCCTCCTAGAGTAGGTGCGGGATGGATAGAGGAATTCTCCAACGGCCCAAGCGGGGCTTACGGAGCAGTGCTGCCCAGCGGCGCGGGAATAGTTTCGTCCAGCCGCACGATGAAGACATTCTTATTCTCGACGTTCAGCAGAGTGGACAACTTCCGCGCAGCTTCCATCGAACGCTCTTTTCCGACCAGCACACACCACCTTGTCGGGCTCCCGTGTCTGACGCTGAGTTGAGCGAAGCCATACCGCTGCTCATACCGTAAGCGAGCGCGCTCGGCATTCTCACGGATCGTGAATGCGCCCACTTGCACCGCATAGAAGTCGTCAGAGGGTATTTCGGAAGGCGCGGCAATCACTTCGAGGCGCACACGGCCCGTGCCCGGTCCCAGCAAATCGATCCGGCGGGCGGCGGCTTTTGAAAGGTCGATGATGCGCCCCTCGACAAACGGCCCACGGTCTATGACTCGCACGTTGACCACTTTCTCGTTTGCGACATTAGTGACCTTTAACCACGTGTTGAAGGGCATCGTGCGGTGCGCAGCCACTAGCGTTTCCATGTCGTAGATCTCACCATCGGCGGCGCGGCGGCCATGATACGGAATGCCGTACCAGCTCGCCACGCCCTGTTCCTCATAGCCCGTCCGCACCGGCTGAGTTGCTTGCCGTGCCGGAGACTTTGAAGAAGAGGAGCGCGCGGCGGGCGCGGGTTGCGGAGCGGACGGCACCCGGGCAACGCGTTTGTTTTTTTTTCCGCAAGCCGAAGCGAGCAACAAACATGCAGCCATCGTTACCGCCGCTACTCTCTTCCACTCACGCGTTCGCGATGTGCACACATCCTCATCGTCCATCACAATGATGGACGCGCGCAAGTGCGTTTGAGAACGCGAAATGCCTTCGCGCGGGTAAAACAAATTTGGAATGCTACGTTTTATTTGCGGCCCATAGATTCCTTCCGCTTCTCAAAAGTAGCCATACGAATTTTTTTCTTGACTTCTATAGAGAACAACTTTATATATGAATCACACTGCGATCTTTACAAAGATTGCAAATTTTTACGTTAGGGAGAATGACTCGATGAAGAACGCAGCTAAAAAGGCAGTTAAGAAAGCCGTTAAAAAAGCTCCTGCCAAGAAGAAGAAGTAAATGAAAGGCCCGCGTTAGCGGGTTTATAAAAACGAATATCGCCTCCGGTTTTGCCGGGGGCGATTTTTTTTGAGGCGTAGCGCCCGGGCATGCAACGCTTCGAGCGAGGGAACACGGAAGCGTTCACTGCTGAAGCCATGCACGTGAGGTCAAGCCGGCAAGGCCACTCAGTCGATAACGCGAACTGGACACGGCGCCTGATTCACCGACATGAAAGAACCTGACCCTTGCATGCACCTTATCCTTTTTTCTCTGGCGGCTGATCCATGCTGTGGAGCACCTGCTCAATGCCGTTTACTTAAGGAAATTCGTGAGTGACCGAGCATCGTGGTCGCTGACGCTTCCGGCTCGGAGTCAACAGTTTGGACTATTGGAAGAGTGACGCCGACTATCAGTTTCATTCTTAAGTAAATGACATTGAGCACCTGCTTCCAATCGCGCGCTCTTCGAGGAGCAGTAGGCTCCAGGGCCAGTTCGGTGCTCTCCATTTTCACGCGTGGTGCGCCTGCATCGGATGCGGGGCAACCGTGAAGAGGAGCTTCTCGTTCGACAGTTGAAAGTGCCGGACACAAAAGAAAAAAGGCGCCAGCCGGAGCCAGCGCCTTTCGGGGGGAGAATCGAAGTCCGCTTTTTACGGCAACGTGTAGCGCAAGTTGATGTAGACCAGGTTGGTATGAGCGCTCTTCGGGGCGCCGGGAGCAACAGACCAGGGATCGCGAATCAGATACGAGTATTGGTTGATGAGCGAGAGCGCGCCGTAGTTCGCGTTCTTCCAGAGCACCCGCGTGTAGTCGGCGGTGATTTCCTGGACGGCACGGTTGAAGAGCGGCGAGTTGGGGGCCGTGGCGGCGAATCCGTAACCGGAGTACGCAGGCTTGTCCAAAGTGCTACCGCTCGCCGTGGGATCAAACGAAATGTTCCTGCCCACGTACGCGCCGCCATAGTAGAAGGCGAGTTGGGAGTTCTTACCGACCTGGAATTCGAGGCCATCGACCGTGGAGTAGCTGTGGACCGAGGAGATGCTGCCATCGGGACGAACCACCACGTCCGGGGCGAGGCCGAAGATGTACCGACCGCCGCCATCGCTGAAGAAGGTGTTCGCGATCACGTGAACGTTCTTGACGATTTCGAGATTCGCGTTGACTTCGCCGCCGAAGCCTAGTGTCGAGTGTGAACCTGAGACGCCGGCGACCGTACCGGGAAGGATATAGTTCTTGAAGCCGCTCACCAAGCCGGCGACTTCCACGTGCATCAGCTTGTCGCCAGCGTGCCCATCAAAGGCAGCCTTCGCAATGATGTCCGGGAACCAGTTGGCGACACCCGTGATGGTGCCGCCCGGCTGGAACTCGGTACCGAGCACCGAGCTCAGGCCCGCCGGCAGCACTGCCGGCGTGGCACCGGAGCCGCCGCCCAGATACTGCTGAGGATTTTCAAGAGCAACACCGAAAGCGACGTTTTCGTTGGGGTGCGCGATAAAGCGTACCTGCGGCGCCCGTGTCCAGACCAAGCCGGCCTGGTAATTCGTGTCCATGTTCTGGGTATAGAAGATATCGCTGGGGACAGGCGAGAGGCCCACGCGGTTTGGCGTCAGGAGACTCCAGTCCTGACCGCCCAGGACCTCGAATCCATCTTTCTGCACGTCAACAAAATAGTTGCGCAACCGTAAACCGGCCGAGTTGCTGGTGATCTGGAAACTGGTTGCGTCGTTGTTGAACAAAAAGTCAGCCTCGAGGTAGCCGAGGACCTTCGCGCCCATGAAGTTCGAATCTACACGGAAACCAACGCGTGAGTTCTGAGCCGAGAAGTTCGATTCCGAAAGGTGGCCCGCCGCCGCGGTGTTGAAAGGGATACCGCCAAAGTTCGTACCGATGCCGCTGCCCACGTTGGTAGAACGCGAGAAGAACGTGAGATCCATAAATCCAAGAGGTGTCAGGGTCGAATTGCCGAGCCGGATAGAAAGCGGCGAAGGCCTGGTCTCGTCCTGCTGCATGCGGCGGGGCATGCTGGCAACGTCGGGACGCACGGCGTTGGTATTCATTGCGGGCACAAGCGCGACTGGTGCATTTGCCGCAGTGGCGGGAGCCGCATTCGTGGTAGCCGCGCCAGTCGAACTTGGAGTGGCGCGCGACGTGTTCAACATGCGGCCAATCATCTGCTGCTGCTCTTCCATGGCTTGCTGCAGTTTCTTAATCTGCTCTTGCTGCGCGGCTATCCGTGCACGTAATTCCTCAAGGCCTTCCGGGGTCGCCGGTGCTGCCGTTCCGACCGTGCCGGTTGGCGCTGCCGTAGCTGAATTTGGGTTGGCGGCTGCCGCCTGCGCCCAGAGATGCACGCTCAAAGTGGACATGCAAAGCGCGCTCATCAGTAGTTTTCTCTTCATAGTTTCCCTGCAAACTTCCTTACGTTACCGAAGGACTATTACAGAGCGATTACGATTGTGTGACTTGTAGAAAACCGGAGGACAGAAGCTTTAGCAAGGGACTTGGCCGTCTCCCGCTAAACTAGGAGAACACACGCATGTCCGAACGCCCGTTCGTTCACCTCCATTGCCATACCGATTATTCCCTGCTTGACGGAGCCTGCGACATCAAGAAGTTGATGGCGCACGTCAAGCGGCAAGAAATGCCGGCGGTGGCCCTGACCGACCACGGAAACCTCTTTGGGGCGGTCGAATTCTACAATGAAGCCAATAGTCAAGGCGTTCATCCGGTTATCGGTTGCGAAGTCTACGTCTCGCAGCAGGGTCACAAAAGCCGGTCTGACACAGACCGCTACAACCACCTGGTGCTCCTGTGTGAAACCCAGGAGGGCTATAAGAACCTGATCAACCTGGTTTCGACCGGCTATCTAGATGGTTTTTACTACAAACCGCGCATCGACAAAGATTTGCTGGCGCGGCATTCCAAGGGACTGATCGGCCTCTCCGCCTGTCTGCGCGGCGACGTGAATGAGGCGCTGCTGGTCGATAAGTATGAAGAAGCACGGCGGCTCACCAACGAATACACCGACCTGTTCGGCCGGAACAATTATTTCCTGGAATTGCAGGACCATGGACTCGATCAGGATAAAATCCTGCTGCCGCAAGTCCATCGCCTGGCATCCGATACCGGCATTCCGCTGGTGGCCACAAACGATTCGCATTACCTGACCCACGACGACGTGCGCGCCCACGAGATTCTGCTGTGCATCCAGACCGGCAAGACCATGTCCGATCCAAATCGGATGCGCTTCAGCACGCCGGACTTCTACGTTAAGACGCGGGCGGAGATGATGAAGCTGTTCGGTGAGGTGGAACACGCACTTGACCGGACTTGGGATATCGCGCAGCGCTGCCACGTCAAGCTCGAAAAGGTCAAGGATCCGTTTCCACGTTTTGATGTCCCGCAAAACCATACCGCGGATAGCTTTTTCGCTTACGTGGCGCGGGAGGGTTTCGAAAAGCGCCGCCCGCGCCTCGAAGCGTTGCGTCAGCAAGGAAAGCTGAAACACGATATTCCGGAATATGTCGAGCGGCTGGAGCTGGAAATTCGCATGATCCAGCAGATGAAGTTTTCCGGCTACTTCCTGATTGTCTGGGATTTCATCCGCTTCTCCAAACAGCGAAAAATCCCCGTTGGTCCGGGCCGCGGCTCGGCAGCAGGCAGCTTGGTCGGCTATGCCATGGAGATCGTCGATATCGATCCGCTCGAATATGGACTGCTCTTTGAGCGCTTCCTGAATCCAGAGCGCATCAGCATGCCTGACATCGATATTGATTTCTGCACCAACCGGCGCGGCGAAGTCATTCAATACGTTACGGAAAAGTATGGCCGCGAGCAAGTGGCTCAGATCATCACCTTCGGCACGCTGGCGGCGAAAGCGGCGATCAAGGACGTTGGCCGCGTGCTCGACATGAGCTACGCCGATGTGGACCGCATCTCAAAGCTGGTTCCCAAGCAACTGAACATCAAGCTCGAAAAGGCCGTTGAAGATCACGAGTTGAAAGAGCTTTCGGCCCGCGAGCCGCGCGTGAAAGAAGTTTTGGACATCAGCATGCGCCTGGAGGGCGTGTGCCGCAATGCCGGCATGCACGCGGCGGGCGTGGTCATTTCCTCGGTCCCGCTCAGAGAACTGGTGCCACTCTGCGTCACGAACAAAACCGAAATCGTGACGCAGTACGATATGCTCGGGCTCGAAAAGCTCGGGCTGTTGAAGATGGACTTCCTGGGCCTGACGACGCTGACCATCATCGACCGGGCGATGAAGCTGATTGAAAAGTACCGGGGCGAAACCATCGTCATAGAAGACCTGCCGCTGGACGACGCACACACTTACCAGAAGATTTTTTCAAACGGCTTCACGAGCGGAGTGTTCCAGTTCGAATCTTCGGGCATGCAGGATATCCTGCGGCGCTATCAACCGAACCGCATTGAGGATCTGTGCGCCCTGAATGCGCTCTACCGCCCAGGACCCATTCAGGGCGGCATGATCCCCGACTTCATCGACCGCAAGCATGGCCGCAAGCCCATCGTTTACGACTTGCCCGAGCTGGAAGAGCTTCTATCCGAAACCTATGGCGTGATCCTTTATCAGGAGCAGGTCATGCAGATTTCGAACCGGCTGGCGGGCTACTCCTTGGGCGATGCCGATATTCTGCGGCGCGCCATGGGTAAGAAAAGCGCCGACGAGATGGCCAAGCAGCGGGAGCGCTTCATCACCGGCGCGGCGGCGCGCGGCCTGCCCGCCAAGAAGATCGCCAAAATTTTTGACCTGATGGAGCAGTTTGCCGGATATGGCTTTAATAAGTCGCACTCGGCAGCTTATGCCTATCTGGCCTATGTCACCGCTTATCTCAAAGCTCACTATGCGGTGGAATTCATGTCGGCCCTGCTCACCTCCGAATCGGGCAACACGGATAAGGTCGTTAAATACATCAATGAGTGCCGCGAGATGGGCATCAAGGTGCTGCCGCCGGATGTGAACCAGAGCGATTTGAACTTTACTCCCGCTGGCGATGCGATCCGCTTTGGCTTGGGCGGCGTGAAAAATGTGGGCCAGGGCGCCGTGGAGGCCATTGTGGCGGCACGCGCGGAAGGCGGTGTCTTCAGTTCCGTCTATAACTTCTGCGACCGCATCAACCTGGGCAGCGTGAACCGGCGCGTGATTGAAAGCCTGGTAAAAGCGGGCGCGCTCGATTCCACCGGGGCCAACCGCGCGCAGTTGTCGGAGGCGCTCGACCGTGCCATCGATTCCGGCATGCGTGCCTCGCGCGACCGCGCCATGGGCCAGCACGGCCTCTTCGGGATGGTGGAAGAAGAGATGAAGAGCGAGTACCCGCTGGCGAAGCTCCCCGACTGGACCATGGAGCAGAAACTGGGGGGCGAAAAAGAATTATTAGGCATCTACGTCTCCGGTCATCCGCTCGACCGCTTTAAAGAGAAAATTGCGGACCTGGCCACGCACTTCACCGACAAGCTGGAGGGATTGGAGAAAGGCGTCTCGGTGGTGATGTGCGGCATACTCACGAGTATTGTCCGGAAAACCAATCGCGAGGGAAAGTATTGGGCCGCTCTCAAGCTGGATGACGGTCGCGGAACCGCCGACGCAATGATCTTCGCCAACCGCTATGAAGAGCTGTTGGGCTCCTTGAGTGATGATGCCGCCGTCTTCATTCGAGCCTCAATCCTGCCCGAAGAAGGGGCACAGCCAAAACTCTCCATTCAGGAGATGATTAAGCTGGAAGATGCGCGCGTGGATTTGCCCTCCGTGATTTCCATCCGCATATGGCTGAAAGATGAAACCTCTATTGAAAAGGCAGATGCCTTGAGCGAACTGTTCACGCGCAAGCGCGGCTCCACCGAAGTGCGCTTGCGCCTTGAAAAAGCGCGCGACTTCCAAGTTGTCATGGATGTAGCCAACAAAGTACGGCCCGACCGGGAGTTTCGGGCCGAACTCGAGAAGATCTGTGGTCCGGAATCCATGGAGATTCTGGCAAGCTGATATGGCTGACGATCAAATCGACGAACCTTCACCCGCGCCAGTTACCAATCCCAGATGGCAACGTGTGCAGTTGGCCCGGCACCCCAAACGCCCGCATGCCCGCGATTACATTCAAGGTCTTATCACCGGCTTTGAAGAATTGCATGGCGACCGTTTCTTCGGCGACGATAAATCGATCATGGCCGGCATGGGGTTCTTCGAAGGCCAGCCCGTCATGCTGGTTGCCCAGGAAAAAGGCCGCGACACCAAAGAGAAGCTGCTGCGTAATTTCGGCATGCCCAAGCCGGAGGGCTACCGGAAAGCAATTCGCGTCATGCAACTGGCGGCTAAATACGGACGCTCCATCATTACTTTGATCGACACGCCCGGCGCCTACCCCGGCATTGATGCGGAAGAACGCGGCCAGGCCGAAGCGATCGCCTACAATCTGCGCGAAATGTCGCGGCTGAGCTGCCCGGTGGTGAGCGTTGTCATAGGCGAGGGCGGCAGCGGCGGAGCGCTGGGTATCGGCGTCGCCAACCGCGTTTACATGCTGGAGAACGCATATTACAGCGTTATCACACCTGAAAGCTGCGCCGCCATCATCTACCGTGACGCGGGCAAGGCACCGGAAGCAGCGGCCGCGCTGCGCATCACTGCCGATGACCTCTTGGAGATGAAGCTTATCGATGGTATCGTGCCGGAGCCTGCCGGCGGCGCACATCTGGACGTGGAATTGGCGATTGCCGCGCTACGGAATACACTGAAAGAAGCTTTGCAAGAGCTATCCGTCTTCACGCCTGAGCAGCTCATTCGTGAGCGCGTGATGAAGTTCCGCCAGATGGGCAATTTTTTTAGCGAGGCGCGGATTGAATAAAATCGGTTTTCTGATTGCTGCCTTCGTAGCCGTCTTCCTGGGGCTGGTGGCTTTCTCGACTCTGCATGGGCCGCGCTACCGCGTGGAAGTCTGCATGGCCTACCAGGGCCGTACAAATTGCCGGACGGTAAGCGCGAAGAGTGAAGCGGCAGCGTTGCGCTCCGGCGCTGAGAATGCGTGTGCCGATATCGCTTCGGGCGTAACCGACACCATGCGCTGCGATGGCTCCGAGCCGCAAAGCGTTCGCTGGCTCAGCCGGCCCGGAAAATAATCCGCGCAGGCGGGCTAGACAAAGGGTTCGTCAGCCGAAGGGCCGTAAAAGCCGGGACCGGGACATTTAGCAGGCGAAGATCGACTCCGAGTTGGGCGCGGTGCTGGACGAGATGGTTGAAAAACAGGGTGCGGTAAGCAGCCACACGAGGCGCGTCGACATAGACGCGCCTCGTGAACGAAAGTTTCCAGTCTCCATGGTGAGTTCCGGCGTCGTAAGGATGCGAGTGCAGAATTCCGGAAGCCGCTCGGTATGAAGCGCCAGGCGGCCGATAGCCATGGACTTTTCGTGCGGCTTCCACTGAGGGTCGTTCTCAGGAATACGCTCAAGCGTGCGGCGCGCTCCGGTGATCTCGCTGTCGAAGTCAACCTGGAATGCCAACGCTGCTAAGGGCGCAACCCGGGTATCTTCAACTTAATGCGATACAGATTGTTGCTGGCCATAATGTACAGCGTCTTTCCATCCGCATCGCCCCAATGCAAGTTGCCCGTGCGCTCGGGAACATCGATCGTCCCGATGTGTTTCAATTCAGGCGAGAAAATCCAAATGCCGCCCGGACCGGTGCTATAGATGTTGCCCTGCTGATCCACTTTCATGCCGTCCGGCGCGCCCGCTCTGGGATCGGAAGTGGCGTCGTAGATCAGTTTGCCGTTCGTCACCGAACCGTCTGCCTCCACCTCATAACGCATCCAGATTTTCTTTTTGTTGTCAGAGCAGTTCACATACAGGTACTTTTCGTCGGGGGAAAATGCGAGTCCATTCGGCCTGGGGAGGTCGGATATCAAGAGCCGCAGCTTATCGTTCGCCGGCGGAGCGCCGGGCGCGTGCCGCAGAGCTCCTTCCAGCCGGTAAACGCCATTCACCGTCTGCTCCTTCTGGGGATCATTGTCGAGTTGCGTCGGCAGGCCATACGGAGGGTCCGTGAAGTAGAGCGTGCCGTCCCGCTTGTAAACCAAATCGTTAGGGCTGTTCAGCTTCTTTCCCTCGTAGTGATCTGCCAGCACCGTGACTTGGCCTTGTGGGTCCATTGTTTCCAGGCGCCATACGTTGCGCCGGGCATGTCCCGCCACTGTCAACCGCCCGTGCGAATCCAGCGTCATTCCGTTTGATCCCGGTTCTTTGCCGCTGAACGGAGTGGCTTCTTTCCAGCCGCTTGGCCGTAGGAAGATCTCGGAACTGGTCGAGCCCGGAGTCCATTTATGAATCGTATTCGCGGGGATATCCGCGAAGAGCAGAAAGCCTGCGTGGACCCACACCGGCCCTTCTGTCCAGGTAAATCCAGAAGTGATTTTCTCCAGCGTGGCTCCGGCCGGAACTATCGTATCGATACTTGCGCTCATCTTCTCTATCTTCACTGCGCTCATCTTCTCTACTTTAGCTGGCTGTTGAGCCGCCGCGGCCGCCATGCCGATGACGCAAGCTGCGCTCGACGCCCCAAGATTCCATTTGAATTGCACGGCGCGATTGTATAACAGCCAAATTTTCGGAGCGTCAGTGGTTGGCGAACTGCTCGGCGAAATGCGGCTCCGCACCCAAATTATGAAACAGGAAGGAATAGATATCCGCAGTCTGTTCAAGCGTCTTGGTGGTGCTGCTCGGGCCGTGACCTGAGTTCGTGTCTATGCGGATCAGCACCGGATTTGCATGACTTGCGCCTGCCTGCAGGGCCGCTGCGTACTTAAAGGAGTGCCCTGGAATGACGCGATCATCGTGATCCGCGGTCGTGATCAGAACGGCCGGGTATTTGGCGCCCTCGCGAATGTTGTGTAGCGGTGAGTAGGCGCGCAGCGCCTTGAATTCATCCGGGTTTTCACTCGTTCCATAATCCGCAATCCAATTCCAGCCAATGGTGAACTTCTGGAAACGCAACATGTCCATGACGCCCGCTTGCGCGATCACCGCACGAAATAAATCCGGCCGCTGGTTCATTACCGCGCCCATCAGCAGCCCGCCGTTAGAGACTCCCAATGCGGCCAGCTTTTCCGGGCTTGTATATTTATTCGCGATCAACCATTCGGCCGCGGCAATAAAATCGTCGAAGACGTTTTGCTTGTGGAGCTTCATTCCGGCTTGGTGCCATTTCTCGCCATACTCGCCACCGCCGCGGATATTGGCGGACGCGTAGACAAATCCCTGTTCCAGCAGAGCTGTCCGGAGAGGCGAAAATACAGGTGAAGTATTGATGTTGAATCCGCCATAGGCGTACAGCAGCGTTGGATTCGTCCCATCTAACTTCAGGCCCTTCCGGTACACGAGAAACATTGGTACGCGCGTGCCGTCTTTGCTCGCGTAGAAAATTTCTTTCGATTCGAACCGGGCCGAATCGAAGCCGGGAATATCCGGCGAGCGGAACACGCTGCTCTGCTTCGTGGCTATGTCATAGCGGTAAATGGTGGACGGAACATTTAGAGAAGTGAAGTCATAGAACACGTGCTTAGAATCCTGCTCGCCTTGGAAGCCCGCGGCCGAGCCCTTTCCCGGCAGCTTGATTTCGTTCTCGAGCTTTCCTTCCAGACTGTACATGTACGAATGCGTTGCTACATCCTCCAGATAACTGGCAAAAAGCTTTCCGCCCGCTTGGCTCGCAGTCTCAAGCGTCACCGGCTTCTCCGGAATGACATCTTGCCAGGTTCTGTTTGCTGAATCGTAGGCGGCGACGCGCGAGTTGGGAGCCTTCGCGTTTGTCAGGATGAAAAATTTCTCTCCGGAATTTCCAATCACGCGGTATTGCTCATCCGTAATTTCGGCAACAATAGGGTGGAACTTCTTCTCGCCGCGCGTCAGATCGCGGTAAAACAGAGCGTTCCCATCTTTCCCCTGGCCGCGTTCTCTCACATCCAAAATCGCAAAGCGTTCATCCTCGGTCGTATCCACAGTGTGGAAGCGCTGCGGATGCTGGCGGTCTTCGTAGATAAGTTCGTCGGAGGTTTGAGGCGTCCCTACTTTATGGAAATAGACCGACTGAAATTCGTTTTTCGATGACAGCTCATGTCCGGTTTCCGGAGTCGGATAGCGGCTATAGAAAACACCGTCACCGGCCCATGTTAATCCGCTGACCTTCAACCACTGCAGCCGGTCCGGCAAAACCTTGCCCGTGGCGATCTCCAGAATATGGCCCTCTTGCCAGTCCGAACCACCGGTTGAAACGGTATAGGCGAGATACTTGGCGTTTTTTGAGATCGACACGCTGAGCAGCCGCGAAGTGCCGTCCGCGGAAAATGCATTGGGATCGAGCAGCAGGCGCGGCTCACCCGTCAAACCTTTCTGCACATACAGGACGCTTTGGTTTTGGAGGCCGCTGTTCTTGCGGTAGAAGAGCCATTCGCCGTGTTGCTCAGGAAGCGTGTATTTAGCGAAGTTGTACAGTTCGCGGAGCCGTTCCTTGACTTGGCCGCGATACGGAATTCGTTCAAGATACGCCGCCGTCACCTGGTTCTCGGCCTTCACCCACGCCGTAGTCTCCGCCGAACGGTCATCCTCGAGCCAGCGGTACGGATCGGCTACTTTCACGCCGTGATAGTCATCCAAATGATCGGCTTTGCGCGCTTGCGGATAGGTCATGGTTTGAGGGAGGGCCGGATGCGTCAGCAGGCTCATGGCGATCAGAACGGGAATTACATGCAGGGGAGGGAGCGTTTTTTTCGTCATAAGGTTCAAGCGCGGAATGCGGCCCAGGTATTCGATTGCAAGAGAATAGCATTTCTCCGGCCGGTGGAGGATTGCAGAGCGGTGCTGGACGTGTTCTACACTATTGCTACTGGCGGCATCCTCTAGCCGCACAGTCCCCGAAGCAATTACTCTGACGAAGGACACGCGCACCGGCAAACGGAAGGCATCGGTCGCGGGTTTACGGTGACACCGACATATGCTTCGAGCAGTCTTAGTGGTTCACTCGCATTCGTGCTAGCGCTCGGCGCCTTGGTCAGCCCCTTGGAAGGAGCGGCATTCGAGAAGAAGTTCAACCTGACAATTGAGAACATCATACGCGGCCCGAACCTTGTCGGGACCGGCGTTCACTTTGTCGACACAGTTCGCCTGGTGGATATCCGGTGGAAGATCATGGATTAAAGAAGCCGCAAGCTGGACCGACGAGTACAAACGCATTTACAAGCTCTTCGAGACAAACTTAAAGGCGAACGGGCGAACCCTACTGTCCACCGGTAGTTAGCGGGGATTCACCTCGTTCGCGCCCTGTTCCCTAGAAGGCTGCCGCGCCCGCTTCCGCGACGGCGTGGTCTTGCTCGCCGGAACCACCGCTGACTCCGATCGCGCCCACAACCTTGCCGTCTTTCTTGAGTGGAATGCCGCCGGCAAAAATCATGATCTTGCCATCGTTGGAGGCATGAATCCCAAAAAATTGGCCGCCGGATTGGGAATGCGCCGCCAGATCTTTCGTCGCTATGTCGAAAGCACGAGAGGTATAGGCTTTCTTAATCGAGATGTCGATACTCCCGAGCCATGCACCGTCCATCCGTACGTGCGAAACCAGATTTCCACCTGCGTCCGCCACCGCGATGTTCATCGGTTGGCCAATCTCTTCCGCTTTCTTTTCAGCGGCCGCAATAATTTTCCTAGCTTCGTGTAATGTCACGATGCGATTATACCGTTCGGTCCGGCCGCAGGAGGAGTGGCCGCCCACGGCCACATGCTATCCTGACTTTGTTATGGCAATCCCGAATATCAAACGCTTTCGGCCTTTTTGCCCCACCTGCAACGAGAGCTTCACGTTGATGGCGATTCTTCCGAAGGACACCGACGTGGACAGTTATCTAAAAGATGCTGTCACACGACATGATCACAAGTCCTTTATGGAATCCAAGCAGCAACAATTCAAAGTTCGCGTTGGTCAGCAAAAGCAGAAAAAAGCCAAGTAAGACCTTACATTCTTTGTTTGTTCAGGCCCGCAAGCCGCTGGAGAAAGTATTCTCAGGAGGTTTTGCGGGCTTGCAGTATACGGGCGGCCCTCGAAGCTGCAAACGCCACGTCGGGATCGATATCTTTAGACAAGGCGGTGAGTGCTGGCAGGACATCGGCACTCTCGGTGGTCGCAAAGATCGAACAAAGTTGTACCTTTTGGTCTTTCGTTCCCCCCGGTAGCAACTTCACCAGGCCGTCACGCACATCCTGGCGCTTCGCCAGTTCCACCAGATAGGCGTTAGCAACGTAAGCCCGGTTCTTTGTATTCAAACTTTCCACCAGATAGGGCAGGGGGCTAAACTCCTCCAAGTCCACTTTGCCTTCAGACGTCAGAGCGAATGCGGCCGCCAGATGCACCTGCCATGCGGCGTTGGCTTCGTCATACGCAGCTCGTAAAAGGGGGCCGTCCGCAGGCTCCCGCAGCCGTCCGAGCCCTTCTATCGCCGCCGCCCGCAGCTCGGCATCGCCATTCTCCGCATACTGTTGAAAGGTTGTGCGATCCGCCGGAACTGCCAGCATCGCCAGCGCATTGAGCGCGGCCCGGCGTATCTTGATAGTTCGTCCGTTCACCAGCGCGTAATGAACGTCCGGAGAAGCGCTTACGCTACGCAACACGCCAATGGTCTCGAGTGCCGTTTCCTGTACGCGCTCGTCCAGATCCCTGGCCAGGAAATTCACCCCGGGACCGGCCGACTGGTCTTGAATCTTCTGCAGCGCCACCAGACACTCGAAGATCATGTCGCTGTTTATCGTGTGCAACCCCTGCAACAAAGCCGGGATCGCTTCCCGGCTGCGCAAAATGCCGGCCGCCAAAGCCGCGTTCGTGCGCGCGTCCATGCTGGCGCCGTCGCCGATTTCATCCGCCAGCGCGCGCGACACATCCGGGCGAATCTTCACATCCGGATCCACTACCTGGTCGTTGCGCGACGCAAAGAAGCCTTTCACCTGACGCGCGCCCCGGCTGAAGGTTCCTCCGAGGCCGCTGTTCACCACATATCCCGGCACGTACTGATTCACGATTCCATCGGTGGCGCGTATCCGGATCTCCGGATCCCTGTCGCGGGTGGCTTGCACCAGCGGATCGAGACTTGGCTCGCCGCCAATCTTCACGATCGCCTTTACCGCTTCGAGCCGGACTTGCTGATCCGGATCACTCAGGCTCGGCGTCAAAGCCGGGATGGCCGTGGCATCATTCTGCCGGGCCAAGCTACGGATGCGCGAAATCCGTTGTTTCATGGTGTAACCGTCCGCGCTTTGACCAGCCCCAATAACGGGTATGGATCCGATCGACAAACCAAGCAGCAGGCCCCAGGCCCCAATCCTGACTGAACGCACACGCATGATATGAACTCTAACTGGCCTAGCGAACAACTTCAACTATTGTTTTATGCGGGATAAGACCGGCCTCGAACCCCAAATCCAAGAGCTTCTGGGCGGCGCGCGGAATCAGGTCTCCACCATCCACGGTGTAGTGATTCACATACATGCCGACGAACTGATCCGCCAGGCGTGTATCCAGATCCCGCGCGAACTGCATTGCGTAGTTGAGCGCTTCCTCACGGTGATCCAGTGCGTGCTGAATGCTTTCCCGCATCACGCGAGAGCATTCGGCCTGCACCTCCGCGCTCAAATCGCGCCTCAGCGCGTTCGCGCCAAGCGGCAGCGGCAGGTCGTATTTTGCTTTGAACCACTTCCCCAAATCGAGAACATTGTGCAGACCGCCATGCCCGTAGGTAAGTTGGCCTTCGTGAATAATCAAACCCGCATCGACTTCATGATCTTTCACCGCCGCCAGAATTTTATCGAATGGAACCACCACGGGTTCGAAATCCGGCTCGAACAGTTTCAAAGACAGGAAGGCGGTCGTCATGGCGCCGGGAATGGCGATTTTCTTGCCCTTCAAATCGGCGCTAGACAGCGGCTTATGACTGACCACTAGGGGTCCATACCCGTCCCCCACGCTCGACCCGCTGGAGAGCAGGACGTACTTATCCGCTACGTAAGGATAAGCATGGTAGGAGATGGCGGTGAGCTCATATAGCCCTTCTGTCGCCTTTCTGTTAAGCGATTCGATGTCTTCGAGGACATGACGGAAGTTCAGCGTTCGTGAACGCACCTTCTTGGTCGCCATCGCGTAGAACATGAACGCATCATCGGAATCCGGGCTGTGGGCGCAAACGATTTCAAGCACCTGGGGAGAACTCATAGGAACGGAGAAGGCAAGCGAGCGACCTTCAGTTTAACAGGCACCGCGCAAAGAGGCTGGGACGGACCCACTATCCCGGGCGCGAGTCTGAAATTTAAACTGATAGGGCGCGCAAAGCCAGCAGCTCCGGCTCGAGTTCTTCCAAATCCTGCTCCAAAGCGGCAAACGACTGGGCGCACGATTCAGGCTGGCGCTCGCGCGCCGCGACTTCTAATTCCTGTGCCCGTGACCTGGCGCGGAGAGCGTGAAGACTTCCCAGAGAACCTTTAATCGTGTGCGCAACCCTTGCCATCGACTCCCAGTCAGAAGCCTGCAAAGACTCTCGCATTTCGCGCACCTGGTGGTTGCACTCTTCCAGAAAAAGGTCGATGATTTCGACCATCAATTCACGGTCGCCGCCGACCTGCTCTTCGAGCTCCTCAGGCGCAAGAACCGGCAACATGCTGCTTTCGTGTCCAGCCTTCTGCTCCGCCGAGATCTCAAGCACCCGGGCCAACCGGCTAATCGCCTCCGTCAGGGCGGTCAAATCCAACGGGTCTTCGAAGTACCCGTCGCAGGGATCCTCATTAGACGCAGAGCTCTCTACTGTCGGCCCCCTTAAGGCAGACAAAATCGGAATGCGTGCAGACGAACGCTGGCTTTGCTCCACTTGCCGCAATTTGGCTTTGAACTGCGCCACGGTGCCGGAGGCGAAGGGCGATCCTAGTAGAATCGCGTCAAATCTCTCTAAACAGAGCGCTTCACTGGCTTCGTCCAGAGAAGGCGTAGGCAGAACAGTATGATGCGCCCCCTCTAAAATCGCCGAAATCCGCTCGGATTTCGAGGCATCGGTATGAACGAGTAGAAAGCGCAAAGAATCCATATGTAACAAGCGGGGGGCTACCGCCGCGACGGCACAACGTGCATTCCGCCTTAAATTATTCAATCGACCAAATCTGAAGCTAACTTTAACACCGAAATTCCCGGCTAGACTACCGTGTTGTATACTTACGATTTGGTGGGGGTGTGCTTTCCCAAGTCTTTCGACTCGCACCGTCATAGTAAACGCCGGTCCAGCGCCGACCAAGCAATTAGCCGCAATTCATCGCCTTTCTGCGTCTTTCTTTAATCTTCTTTTCCCGGATGAGTGCCGCCTGTGCAGTCAGCCCCTTCAGGGCGTGTCGCGGGTTCCTGTTTGTGCCCCCTGCCTTTCTCTCCCTCAGCCGCTCCAGGCCGACTATTTCTGCAGAACCTGCCGGACCCCTTTTGTCGATTCCTATCCGCTGGATGAACACGGCGAGTGTACGGTCTGCCGCGAGAGTCAGGCGAATTTCGATTCTGTCTACTCTTACGGCAGCTATCAGGAATCCCTCCGGCAACTCATTCACCTCTTCAAATACAGCAAAATAGAAAGTCTCGCGCAGCCGCTGAGCCGCCTGCTGATCCGGGCGCTTCCGCTCGACCGGAACTTTGATGCGGTGGTCGCCATGCCCATGCACTGGCGCAAGCACTGGGAGCGCGGCTTTAACCAGGCTGAATTGTTGGCAGGACCCGTCGCCAAGCGCTTTGGTCTGAAGCTATCCCGTAATCTGCGGCGCAGCCGCTATACCGAGCCACAAGCCAGTCTCACGGAAACGGCTCGCCGCGCTAATCTTCGTGATTCCTTTCGTGTCGTGAAGCCCGAGCAGATCTCCGGCCGCCGCGTCCTGTTGATTGACGACGTTTTCACGACAGGCGCAACGTTGAGAGCAGCCACCACCGCGCTAAAATCCGCCGGTGCATCACATGTCTCCGCGCTTACGCTTGCGCGCGTGGACCGGCGAGGTTTCGATCCGAATTTTGTTTTACCCGTCAGCCGGCGATCCGGCAAAGCGCTGGCCGCCCGGCCTGGCGCAAGTTAGTAGTCGTAGACAACAGTTCGCAGTAGACGAGAAATGGGAGCTATCCGATGCCTAGTTCCGACCGGCTTCATCGTCCGGTCCTTGTTCTGAACGCCAGCTATGAACCGATCAACATTTGCGCGGCGCGGCGTGCGCTGGTGTTGATCCTGAAGGGGGTTGCCTCGGCCGAGGAAATTGCGCCGTCACACGTCCATTCGGCCCGGCGGACGTTAAATGTTCCGTCTGTGATCCGCCTGCTCGAGTACCGCCGCATCCCGCACCAGACCCGCGCTCTTTCGCGCAAAAACATCCTGATGCGCGACCGCTACACGTGCCAGTACTGCCATCGCACTCTGCCTTCGGGAGAGATGACGCTCGACCATGTGATTCCGCGCTCGCGTGCAGGCGAAACCACCTGGGAAAATCTGGTGGCCTGCTGCCATCCCTGTAACAACAGAAAGGGCAGCCGCACTCCAGAGGAGGCCGGAATCAAGCTGTTGCGGCCGCCGCGGCCCTTCAGCCTTCATACCAGCCGCCACCTCATGCGCTTGCTCGGCCGCAGCGACGACCAGTGGCGCAAGTATCTTTTCTATTCGGATTAGCCCCGATTAGCTAGTGAGCGGGATTCGGCTGCACGGGCGCGCCGCCGGGCAGCGCTTCTTTCGGTTTTTCTTTAGGCTTCGGAGGAGTGCCCGACCCGGTAACCACTTTCACCGGACTGATGAGCACGTGGGCGTTGCGGCCTTCCAGACGCGGCTGCCCCTCGATGGTCCCCACGCCTGCCAGGTCCCCGGCAAATCTCAACAAGAGCTTCTTGCCAAGGTCGGTGTGCGCGATTTCACGGCCGCGGAACTGCACGACCGCCTTCACACGGTTCCCTTCCTGCAAAAAGCGAATGGCGTGGTTCTTCTTGAAATCGTAATCGTGGTCATCCGTATTCGGGCGGAACTTCAATTCCTTCACCTGAATGACGTGCTGTTTTTTCTTGGCCTCGTGCTGCTTCTTTTTTTGTTCATAGCGCCATTGGCCGTAGTCCATGGCCTTGGCGACCGGAGGTTCCGCCGTGGGGGCGATCAGGATGAGGTCGAGTCCCATGTCCTGCGCCTTGCGCACCGCCGCGGGCGTCGGCATCACTTCTACCGATCCGTCCGGAAATACTGCACGTACCTCGCGCGCACGGATCGCTTCGTTTACGTTCTCTCGGATCTTTGGCCGGCGAGGAGGAAGACTTCTTGGTGGATACATGCCGGACTAACGCACGGCGCTGGACAGCGCGGTTGGGTAGGAAGAGGTTAAGTTCAAATAAATTACCTATCCTTAGTTTACACGGAAATGTCAATTGTCAAGCCGGAAAGCAAGCCTGATCTGAAAAATTCCTACTAGGGCGTGGCCAAGTTTTCCAGTTCCTGCAGCTCCGTTACGGTCGTCTGCCATATTTTCGGCGTCTTTTGCTTTGCCTGAATCGGAGAATTGACGTCACGGTAGAACACCAGTAGCTCTCGTTTCATTTCGGGGGTCACGGTTGCAAATTTCTTCTGAGCCAACTTATCGAGCCAATACGCCTGGGTTTCGTCGTTGAGCCGGTAAACGCCTGCCGGAGTTGGCAATCCGACGTCGTAATTTTGATCCTCTAGCTGCAGG
>Ga0193743_1000247_pt1 | contig 43911 bp, 54 predicted proteins | sample L2c2metaG_FD_143038 | JGI IMG/M metagenome (GOLD analysis project Ga0193743, IMG submission 143038) | Soil microbial communities from a riparian zone of the East river system, Colorado, United States - L2c2 | ecosystem: Environmental > Terrestrial > Soil > Riparian zone | place: USA: East River... | reverse complement strand
ATACATAGAAGTTACTCTACGACATGTTTCCATAGATTTGTCAGTTCAAAATATGTATAACAGTAATATTAAGTGTTTCTGAGGCCCATCTTCATTTGGGTGTCTCATTGACCGGTGAATGACTGTATGTCGTTATCATTGTGGCAGATGCGGTGGTGGTGCTGTCACCACATGTCGTTCGTTGTTACTATATGTCGTTGCAACCCAGCTTCAACAGATTCAGAAACTTCTCATGTACTAGGAGGAAGGCCTGCTACCTCGGAATAACGAGGACAATTATGGTAACTTGGTTCATTTATAAAGGAAAACCAAACCGTTGTTTAGCAGTGATCAGATCTCTAGCAGTATAAATAGTACAGAATATTTTAAAGTTTCCTCAACACCGCTTCGAGAACGTCATTGGTCGTGCTCTTTCCTTTCAAATCAGGAGTGAGGACTAGACCCTCTCTAATAACTTGATCAACAGCGGTACCAAGTCGGTCTGCGCCTTTTGTATATCCAAGGTGTCGAAGCATCAATGCAGCTGAACGAATGGAAGCTAAAGGATTGGCGATCCCTTTGCCCTCAATATCAGGTGCGGAACCATGAACACTGCCATTTGTTATCAATGAGAGGAATGATTAAGCATCAAATATGTCAGAGTACGTACGGTTCCCCCATGACGAAGTCGTCACCTGCATTGACTGATGGGATTAAACCCAACGACCCCACCAGTGCGGCAGCTGCATCTCTATAAGGGTTATTTTTATCAGTTTTGCTTTTGATTTCAGTTTGCTGTGAAACGACATACGAGAGGATATCACCATATAGATTTGGAGCAACCATCACGTCAAATATTCTGTAAAAAAGTTGAGAAAAACCGAGGGAGCAGAGCATAGGATCGAGACCTACTCCGGCTCTCGGAACAATCTGCGGAAACGACAGCAATTATCGTTTATGCGTCATGGGAAACTAATAGGCCTTACCGATAAACAGCACTATCTACCAGTTGTTCTGCAACGGTTACCAAGTCATACTTTCCGTCTATACCGGAGAGCGACGGTACGCTTTTGATGGTTTCGCGAAATAAACCATCGGTAACCGACAAGACATTGGATTTGTGGATAATGGTGAGGTGCTGGAACAAAATAATTACTATCAAATTTGCAAAGGAAAAATATAATTTCAGTGTTTTTACCTTGCGCGATCGGGAATTTGCAAGTTCAAAGGCCATTTGGCCAATCCTTCGAGATGCACGTTCGGTGATCAGACGCGTTGCTCGGGCTTCTTTTCCATGCTCCCCATTTGTCTGCGTTTCTTGTTTGACGTACTGCATTTAAGAAAAGCCACAATGAGATATCAGAAAGAGACACAAGTCGGTTAGAAATTCACCAAACATTCTGTGTTTTCTCGAACTACGACAAGGTCTACAGTAGGTTTTCCGCCGATTTCGGGAGCGACCTTCAAAGGACTTGGTTAGGAAATCGTCAGGAAGCTGCGCCGATATACGTACCGAGACGACAGGACGTATATTGGCGTAAAGGTCGAGCTTTTTACGCAGAGCAACGATCGGAGATGAGTAACCGACCACCCTCTGGGATGGTGAACTAATTTGCATTTCTGAGGTACTTGATCATGCTCGGTCATAAAGAACATGCCTGACGGATCCAAAGAGCGCACAGTCACATTCCTGAAGCAAAACACTGAAAAAGGAAAAATATGGTCATGAGGTGCTACGAATGATCACATGCAAACACATACTCGACAGTTTCCTGAGGAAGAGCAACGCCAGTCCTCGTGAAGCACTCCCAACCGGCTACCAGATCAATGAATTCTGGCTTGGGAATATCAGAACCTAGAGCGATTATTGCTTGTTTTGCTGCCTGAAGTCGTCTTGAGTTTCTTTCCGTTGTATGACAGTCAAATGGGAAATTACAGGGATGACTTCTTTTCCAATACCATCTGCAGGAATAAGGCCAATCTTGAGAGATTGTCTGGCAGCCGTGGAGAAAGACCTGATTGGTAGTCTGAACATATTGGGGATGGTTTTTTTTCAAAGAGTCGACTCCGAGGGCCGTTGACCCACGTGTAAAACGCGTGTATATTATGACCTGTTTGTACAAGCGCGTCGCATCAATCTATTTTAAGCGATAACAGTCCTAAGACAACAAAATGCTCCCCAACTCAAGTTCGTCGCCTATTTTCGCGCCACGTACCAATACTCTCTGTAGTCTTCCACCTAAACGAATTACTTATCTACCTACCCCACCTTCCGACAATAAACTCCAGAAACGCCAATTGTTACATGATACTTCAAAGCCACAGAAGCGCTTGAAACTTGGATTTGACGCGGAAAACCAAGATGATGGAGAGAGTGATAGCGACGAAGATGAGGAAGCGTATATGGAATCACAAGAAATTGCACGCCTCCGAACGCGCCAAAACACGCGGTCCTATAATACATTTTCTCAATTCATGACCAACCCTTCAATGAGTTTAAGGAGACCTGCTCGTACGTTCTGTCTTCTGTCTCATTCCAACGCCATTAAATTTGGTATTGTCTAGCATCCACCCTACCTATCTTGAGATCATTTGTTTCTTCAAACAAATCCGATTTATTCAAGTGTCAGTCTGTCGGAGATGATACATATCTCACTCCGCCCTATGCCTGCGCCTTCTCTCATGGTACGTTTCTCCATCCCTTCATTTCTCTAACCACTTTTGACGTTATGACACAGGTGCTAGGAATGGTGGCATCCCCACCTTAGCTGTCGCGACTGAACAAGGAACGGTACATATTCTCAATACCTCCAAACGAAATGACTGGGACGTAGGTAAGGCGTAATGTTCCCTTGATCTATTGTCTGTCATCCCTCATCGCATCAAATAGAACCGTCGCGGACTACAATGCAAACGCATCACAACGGTATTTTTGATATTAAGTGGAGCCCAGATGATGCTTCGTTAGCGACCTGCTCTGGCGATCAATCAACCCGAATATCGTGCGCAACGATGGGTACTATAACTCACATCCTTCGTGGACATTCCAGCACTATTAAATGTATGGCCTGGGATCCTAGCCATACCAGTTTATTGGCGACAGGTGGAAGAGATGGGGCAATATGCCTCTGGGATTTGCGAGTGGCAGAGCAGCGGCAGGCTGAAGAGGACATAATAACTCCAAGTCCAGTCATGACAATATATGGCGCTCATGAAGACACTGTTATTAAAAGCAAACCCAAACCACGGAAAGGAAAACAAGTACCAATGCCGCGAACCGTCACGAATCTTCTTTACTCAGAGTCTCAGCCTTTCGGACTCATCAGCAGTGGTTCCTTTGACGGGTGAATTTCCTTTATCCTAAGATTTAACTACAAGTTATTGACCTCCACTTCTAGAATCTTGCAATATTGGGACCTTCGAATACCAACGACCCCACAAAAGAAAGGAACATCGAAACCTAAAGCCCCACTGTCCTTGTATTCATCTCCTATCGATCCTACAACTTTGCATGGATCACGGCGGTCCAGAGGTATCATCAGCCTAGTCAGTGGCTCGGGTCCGTCCGCGGGTCTCCTCTTTGCTCTTGGCGCTGATTCGCGTATTCATACCTATGATCTTCCGTCTTTGGCTGCTCAGAGCACCGTTTACACGCACGATAACCTGCAAGCAAACTCTTTCTATGTTGGCCTGTCCATCTCACCGTGTGGACGATGGCTCGCCTCCGGTGGGTCTGGCAAGAAAGGAAGTACCTTTTTGTTTGATGTGGAAAATGCAAGCCGAGCCGGCTCAGTATCTCAGCAGGGATTGGAACTGAAAGGGCAGCAGACCGGTGAAGTGGGTGCAATTGACTGGGCTCGAGATATGTTAGCGACATGCATAGATGATGGGATAATCCGCGCTTGGAGACCAGATCTTGAAACATATCTGGGCTGCATAGAAAATCCAGAAGAGCGGCGATGGGACTGGGCTTGGTCAATGTGATCCTACATTAAATATTATATACCCTCGATAAGCATGACAGACGAAAACATATATTATAAGTACAGATTAGGGTATCTGGCTTAAAAAGGGTTGTACAAGCCTTCAGGCTCCATTTAAAGCATGAGCATTGTCTAGAGTTTGGATTATTATTTCTGCTGTATTGCATTAACAAGCCTGACATAAACACATAAGCAGGATCCGGCAGTCGAAAGGAAAGTCCATACCAGTCTAAGCCGTCCTCCAGGCCCTCTCCCTTTGTAGCGCAGCTTCCCCGCACACTCCAAGGTCTCGTTTTCTCACCACCAGCCAGTCCAAGTTTTTCACTAATCTCCTCCGGCTTTAGAGCACCGTCCACATCTTGTTTGTTGCAAAAAACGAGGAGGGGAGCGCCTTTGAGCTCTTCCTCAGAAAGCATTGTTAAAAGCTCCGTCCTTGAAGTTGTCAATCGTGCGTGGTCAGAAGAATCAATCACGTAGATTATTGCGGAAGTATTGGGGAAGTAACATCTCCAATACGGTCTGCGGAAAGGAGAAGAAGAACAACATCAGGATCTGGATTCGACGAACTATCGTAGTTCCCGTTTTGATGTGTAACTCACCGTATACTTGATTGACCGCCCAAGTCCCAAACTTGAAATTTGATATTTTTATACTGATTGTGAACAAGGTTAACGCGCTAGACAAAGAAATTTGAATACCACATTACCTCCACCGTCTCAACATTAAATCCAATAGCTTCAAACTCATTGTCAGCGTTCAATGACGTGAACAAAATCGGGGGGTAATAACTCACTTGGTATCGTCGAAACAACTTCGCCAATCTGAGATACCTTAACAAGGGAACTAGTTCAAGATATCATAGACATAACATACCTGCAGTCGGTAAAGTATTGTCGTCTAGCGAGAGTTCGTTTGAGTAATTATTGTCATGGTTCAAAAGTTGGTTACAAAGAATTCACCTTTCCGGCTGAATCCAACCCTAACATCAAAATTCGAACGTCTTGATCCTTACTCCATCGAACCAGCGACGACAGGGACGTGAACAAGGAAGACAAAGAAAGACCCATTGCGCCAACGAAGAGGAAAAGATTGAACCCAAAGCTTAAAGGCTGTGAGGCACGTGAGCACACACTTCGGTCCGGATTAGTCGGCCATCCGAAATACCATCATCCTTTAAGTACAAAACGTGCTTTGTGTTTAACTATCGAAACCCAATGAAATCCAAAGAGACAGAACCCTCTTCTTCTATTACTATGCTCAAATTTTCAAAAAGGTCAAAAGATGACAACCTAGCTGCGCAGTCTGAAAATATCATCACTGACGGCCAAGCTCCAGAAAAACCAAAAAAGAGAAAAGCGAAGGGTTCGGATCATCCTGAGCAACAACACGATAATTCACACAAAAAAAGAAACAAGCGGAAAAAAGGAGAAGCAGAGAAACAAGAGGAATCTTTGGAACACAAGGCTCAATCGGAGGAAGCTGAAGGAGAATCAGAACCTCCGAAAAAGAAACACAAGAATAGAACAATTTTTTCTGATCCAAGAGAGGACACACAGTTGAATGCACAGTCACGAAAAGGTGCGTACCACAATGTGGCCATAGCGAGACTGGAAGGAATCTCACGATTATCATCTACAGCTCTAGAGTACGTGTTCACTCAGATGAACCGCCCGTCAAGATGGAAATTCAACAAAGCAAGGCAGAACTGGCTTATCAGGAACGTCTGGTCTTCAGAAACAGTTAGTCGGACATTCCTTTGTTTTTAAGGACCGGTTCCATGACAAAATATTGTACCAGGTACCAGATGCCTATTTTCCTTTGGTATTAAAATATCTAGCAAATGTGCAGGGTGGATCTCGCGAGGTAAGTAGTTCGATCTCATACATTATTCCTCTGCTCAGTTGGCCATATTCTCATCACCATCAGAAATTGAAAGAGACTTGTCAAACGTATCTTACAGTCAAGGCGATCCCGTTTGAGGCACCACCATCCACACCCTTAGCCGAACCAGACGTAAAACCTGCAAAACCAACACCGGGACCCCTCATATCGCCCTCTTCTCAACCTACTCTAGGAGTTATTGCTCCGGCAGCAGCTATTACTGGCGCACCCATGACTGTTTCTGATGCAGCGACCACCCCTGCATCAATAAAACGCACACGAGCTCAAAGTCTACTCGATGTGTTGACATAGGATTTACTTGAAACCATCTAGCTTTAAGCAAGCAATCACCCGGTTGACCATGCCAATATCTGGTGGAAACAGATGTTCCAACAATCTATAAAGTATTGCGTTTTTATGTAGGTTAACTCATGTGATGTTATTTTCCACAACTTGGAAGCACGACTCTGTTTTTGCTTTCTTCGTTATCTCTTCTGATTGCTTTCACCATCGGATGGTGTTTGTATATGTGATCTGATGAGTACATAGTCTTATATCGGTTCAGACGTCCTTCTCAGAATTGTACCTACCTCACTCTACCCAGCTGGCCATGGATTTAGGATGATTTTACGTGATTCTTACCCCCGGCCTTTGGCCCAGTAGCATTAAGTGGTACATATTCCAAGCGATATGAGATAATATTTGATTTCTGGTAGAACATAAGCTGGCTCAAGACCTCCATTGCAATTGCACTGTCAAAAGGTTCTGGACACATAGACGCCAAAGTAACTACTACTCTCGTCCTCCACAAAACCAAACACTGAGCAACAGCGCTCTCTTCCGATACACCATCTCTACGTGCATTCAACATGTCCGATGATGAACTCAAAATTGTGGTTACAACAACCTTTAAATCCCTCCTCTCCTCACGCAAGCTCAATACCCCAATCGCATCCATAGACCTGCTCACCTCGGTCATGACCACCAAAATGCCTTCAGGACTCCTACCCAACGGTATTCCTACACCCCGATTTCGGTTAACCGATCTGAGTAGGTTTGAGAAGATCGTGGAAGACCTGGCGCAGACGTGGACAGAAGGAAAAATCCTGATTTCGCGTGATGATAATGATAGTAAGAAGATGATGATTTGGGAAGTGGGGTTACAAAATGGATTGTTGGGGAAGTCATTGATGGGCACAGGGTCATTTTCTTCTGTTGGCAGCGGTGGTGGTGGTGATATGTCTGGGTCTAGAAAGAGGAAGAGAGTGGTTGATGAGGATGCAGATTCGGCGGCAGGTGATGAAGAAGAAACTTATTTAGATGAAGACGAGGATAATGCGGGGAATAATTACGGTTCCCTTGCGAACTTGAGTAAGGAGATGAGGGAAGTGTATACGATTCTGCAGAAAAGCACAGCGAAAGGACGGTTGCTTGCTGAACAGGTATTTGTTTTGTTATCATTTGTTGGGTACGTTCAACTTATATAACTATACCCTTGTCGTTAGTTCCGTTCTCCTGAAGAACATTTTGAACCTATCTGCAGTCACATAACTAAAGAGGAATGTGCTAAAGCACGACGAGCTGCTTTGCCGTCTTCATCTGATTCTCCCCCTATCCCATCCGACAGCCCATCGAGATCTTCACCACCCCTAAAAAGCATCTGCGACCGTGTCCACTTTCGGCCTCTCATCCGTGCACACACAGACGTTACTCTCGGGCACTGCTCCTACCTCAATACATGTTATTCCGAGCCGACCTACGCTCAATCACCCTCTATACCGACTTCCACTGGTTCTTCCTCACATAGCCATGTAATGGTACCTCCAAATACCCGTGGTCCTATGTCTTTGCCTTCGGGATTGGGAGCGGGTGGGAGGGGCAAAGATAAAGCCCCATGTCGGTATCTGCATTTTGAGGTCGATTGGGATGGAGGGGATGGGGAGTGGAAGGAGGGAGGGAGGGTGAAGAAGAAGATACATAAATTAGATCTTGGGTTAGGACCAGCTGGGAAAGAAGCGCGTGTGGTGGGTTTGCTAGTTTATCTTGGGCCGTGTCGTGCTGATTGGCTTTGAAGCTTCCTCCTCAATGGATCAACTGTGATTTACGTTCTTTTGATTATTCAGTATTGGGCAAGTTCCATGTTATTATGGCCGATCCGCCTTGGGATATTCATATGAGTGTAAGTTTGGTTTGTTGAAATTAACATAAACTGAATGACCGGACAGCTACCGTACGGAACCATGACTGACGATGAAATGCGAGCAATGCCTATACCAGCTCTTCAAGACGAAGGATTCCTTTTCCTTTGGGTCACCGGACGCGCTATGGAAGTTGGTCGTGAATGTCTACGTTTCTGGGGATACACCCGAGTCGATGAAGTGGTTTGGGTAAAGACCAATCAACTCCAACGGGTCATCCGCACAGGACGTACCGGACACTGGTTGAATCACACTAAGGAGCACATGCTTGTTGGGGTTAAGACTGTCACTGATGCAAATGGTGCTTTGAAGTTCCCTTCGTGGGCGAACCGGGGGTTAGATACGGATGTGATTGTTTCAGAGGTGAGAGAAACGAGTAGGAAACCGGATGAGGTATATGGGCTGATTGAAAGGATGTGTCCTGGTGGGAGGAAGGTGGAGATTTTTGGGAGGAAACATAATACTAGGCCAGGGTAGGCTTTTGGAAAGCAAGTCTTTTTTTCGGTCGTTGTTAGCTCACACCATTCCTTATAGGTGGTTGACACTGGGTAATCAGTTGGTACGAGATCAGATATATGAGGAAGATCTGGCAATGCGGATAAAAGCCAAGTAAGAGATATTATTTTTTCCTATTATTGACCAGAGTTGTTATTTTTTATGTTGTAGATATCCAGAACGGCACATCAACACTCCTAATACTCCAAGGCCATAGTCATCGCTATTGGGATTCATTGCTGTGGACTTTGTATTCGGTATCCGATGTGTTATTGTTATTATATCCGCAAAACGTACAACTTGGACTTATATATATCTACAATGTGACATTAATTAGGAGGGTATAATGGGAATAGTACTATCGATCAAGTTCCCGAATGATGATATCGTTGACTCTGATGACGTTGTCCATATACACTGTTTGACAAAAAAATATCAGGGGAAAGTGGACGGAGAGAAGGAAGAGAAACTTTACCATGATGACCAGCATTATCGACAATATGCACCCTACCATTATTATTTCCCGCCTTTTTCAGTGCTTTAACACTCTGTTCTCCACCAATCGGGTCCATCCAGTCATGATCTCCATAAACAAAAGTGACGTGCATATCTTTTCTGAGATTTGCGATCCGGTCCACGAGAGGCATGCGTGCATGGATACTTGGCTCTAGGATATGAGTGATGCAATACTCGCCTGAACCTTTGGCAAGGGTGATGTTCATAATGTATTCGTGCATATCACGTTTTTCCTCGGGGGTGAGATAGGAAAACCGGCGAGATGAGTACTAGAAGGGATCAATAACTTGCTACAAGATGGATAGAGAAAAGGGGCCGTACGTACTTTACCAATGAGCATGGGGCTCCAGACGAATGTGGAACGGACGACTTGGAAAGGACTCCAACCTTCTTCCCAGAGATAGGTGAAGAGCCGACGAATATTACTCTCCCGTGCTTTGACCTTCTTTTGTTCCTGATGGATAGAGTCGAGCTTGATTGTTGTGGCTCTTTCGAGGGTGGATACCTCTCTTGGACCGGAGGGACGCGATAACGGCGGAGAATCTGGCTGATCATTGCTTATATCTGTGAGCTCTCTAGAATCGTCGATTGGAGCAGGAAGAACACCAGCTGGTGAGAGTAAGATGAGCTTGGCAACGCGATCTGGGTATCTTAGTGCATATGCGACGCTGAAATAAGCGCCGAGGGAGTGGCCTATGAGGGTCATCTGCGATAAGCCCATTTTCTTTCTCCATTCTTCTAGAGAATCAACGAAGAAGGACTCGGCTTCGCTGACTCTTGCGTGGACGTCTTCTCGTTTAGCTTTGATTTGGAAAGGGACGCGAGCTGAACGGCCCATACCAAGCCAATCGATTGCGTATACGGAAGACCCGCGTCTTTCGACCCATTTAGCAAGAGGTGGAAAGTTATGGAAGAAGAAAGCCAGGCCTGCGCCGTAGCCATGTAAAAGAACTGCTGGAGATGGTGGTGGTGATGATGGATTAGCAGTGGGAGTGATTGAGAGAGTGTTGAGGTAACGGTTTGGTGTATCTAGTTGTACACGAGAAGATCGTGCAAGGACAGGACCATCGATACTGGACCTGGCATCTAAGAAGGGTAGAGTGCGGCGGAGGAGGCGCTGCTCGCTGATTGCGCTCTGTCTTTCTCCGGCATGCCACCAACTACGAATGGATTGAGTAAAAGCTGCTGGGATTTCTCTAGCAGGAGGTAGAGGAGGAATTGAATCCATTACTATTCTGCGAATTGAAAAATGAAGCCAACCTGAGGTTGCAAGGGCATTGGCGCTGACCGCTGCTCACAGCTGCCGGCAAGCTTGCGTATCATTTCCCAGGTCAATTTCTGTTTGTAGTTGCTTGTGTTTCCTATAACATCAACATCCATGTATAACGGAATTGGTCTCACAACTCCCCGTGGAAGGTCATTTATCATTCTCTTATATAGTTTTCAATTCAATGCTAATATCACTACAGTGGTACGAGTGGTTACGTTGTTCGCAACCTCTCCACCCTCCGATCCCATGACAAAAACGACAGGTCTTCCAGCTGGGATGCTGCTCTCCCAAAACACAGAGAACCAGATCAGGCTATCCTCGAACACGAGAAAAAACGCAAGGTTGAAGTAAAATGTCTCGAACTTCAACTAGAACTCGAGGACAAAGAGTAATAATATCCCTGTCTATCTTCTTTTCTTTTCGCGACTTCTAATCCATATATCCCTAGAGTTGACGAAGCAGACATTGAAAAACAAGTAGACGAATTACGTCAAAAATTACTTGCAAACCTTGCTTCAACTACCGGTCCACAGTCACTCAAGCCAACAGATACACATGGCATGGCTGCCGCAAAAAAAATCGAAGTTGCAAGAATGGCCCGTGCTCTTGGTACACGTCCGGATTATCAGGAAGGCGACGCCTTTGATCGTGAAAAACAAGAGCTCAACAAACTTAAACGTATCGCTGATCGTGAAGATCGAGAGAAGAGACGTGCCGAAGACAAAGCTAGGATGATAGAGCAAAAGACGAAGTGGGAGTCAGAGAGGAGAGAGAGGGATATGCAGAGGAAAAAGGAAGATGAAGATAGGATAAATGTGAGGAAAGAAGCCATGCCTCCCCCCGCAGTGCCTACAGGTCCTAGGAGGGAGTATCGAGACCGTGATAGGCCCAGAGAGGATGAGTATCGTTCTCGTCGTCCTCCTCGTGGCCCTTACCCAAGGGGTCTTCCCCCTCCACCCAGAGACCATAATATGGCACCTCCCTCCCCTCCAAAGGCTGCACCTATGTCCAGACCAAAGAGAGATCGTGCCTCTTCATCTAGGTCTCCATCTCCGCATGCACGTACCCGTAGACGTTTGGACTCTCGTTCTCCATCGAAATCCTTAAGCAGGTCCCGTTCTCCTCGATACCGTTCACGTTCACGGTCACCGACTAGAGGTGTTTCAAGACGATCTCCTTCGCTTATGACGCGTGTCACTCCTCCTGTTCAAAGAGGCCTTCACCCTCATTCACGATCACCCTCCATCTCCCGTTCTCGTTCTGGCTCACGTTCCAGATCGAGGTCTCTCCCTAGGAGGTCACGGTACCGTTCCAATACACCACCTCCTCCTTCACGTAATGAGCGCACCCCTCCTTACATGCCTACTCCTGGTGGGCCTACGCGCGAAGGGAGCATGCGACAGCGGGGCTATTATAGAGATCCATTACCGCCTTCCGCACCTGCGGGTGCAAGAAAAAGGGATAGTTCGCCTGTCCCTGTAAGGAGGGGCAGGTCCAGATCCAGGTCTGTGGAGACGGGATCTTCCATGTCGGTCAGCACGCGAAGTGGCAGTGGAAGCAGGCATGAAAATCGTGGCAAAGGGAGGGCTAGAGATTAATGATATGAGGATGGCTCTATGAGTACAATAGTCGTTAGTCTACATGGTACTTTACTGTGCTCAGCGACTTTTTTGCGACTTGTTTCCTAATTTTACAGAGCAGGTATATGCACTTGAGCATAATTCTCCGAGTGTTCCGAAAGTGTCCCGTTGAAGCTCGGCTCAAGCTCTTCTCTGGATTCTTTCTTCTTGACCACCACATAGACTAAAAACATGAAACGCATCACATCTCGTCCTATTCGACCCTTTGCTCAGATGTCAGGCACACCACAACTACTCAAAAGATACTTCTCTACACCTTGCAAAACCTATCTAGAACCAACACATTCCGCTCCATCTTTAACTTCAATCACTACTCAAGAAATCCTTAGCCGTGGTCGGCAATATTTACTCCCGGTATACGCTCGTCCCGACTTTGTATTGTCCTATGGGAAGGGGGCGTGGGTCTGGGATGTCGATGGTAGAAAGTTTTTGGACTTCAATGCGGGTATTGCTGTCAATGCACTTGGACATGCGGATGAGGGTGTTTTGAAGGCAAGTCTTTGTCTTATTTCTTTTATTCTGTTTCGTTGGCTATGGACGGGTGTTGGTATAGCAATGCTAGTGGTGCCATTTATCATCGGTACCCCTACGTTTTGGTTGCTAGTGCTAGTGATATCTTTATCCCCCGGGTATATCAGCATCCAACCATTAGGAGGTTTTGTTCCTACTTTTGGGAATCATTTCTTCTATTCCCACCTGCACCTTGGGAATAACTATCTTCGAAACGAAATGTATTTTTAAAGTACATTGCTTGCCTACCCCATCTTTTCTGCAAGCGAGGCGGTGTTTTCTTCCGTCATCCACAAAAAGAATAGATCATTGACTCACAAGAATATCTCCTACATACAGGTCCTGACCGAGCAGGCAGGTAAACTATTACACACGAGCAATGTATACCACAACGAATGGGCAGGAAAACTCGCCGAACTCCTGGTGACATTGACTCGAACTGAAGGTGGCCTTGGGTACACCGCGGCAGGCAACCAAAAGCTCAAAGACATAGACGAAAACGCCAAAGTATTTTTTTCCAATTCAGGAACGGAAGCAAACGAGGGTGCATTGAAGATTGCACGCAAAGTGGGGAAAGATCGATGGGCTGCATCTGCACCTAATCGGACCTGGGACGATGCGACATGCACTAAAACGCGAATCGTGTGTTTTGAGAATTCGTTTCATGGGAGAAGCATGGGTGCACTGAGTGTGACCAGTAATCCAGGATATCAAAAACCGTTTACCCCATTGATTCCTGGGGTTGATGTGGGCAAGCTAAATGATTTAGAAGGGTTGAAAAGTTTGGTGGGTGAGGATACTTGTGCGGTCATCGTTGAGCCTGTCCAAGGGGAGGGTGGGATACATGATGCTAGTGAGGAGTGGTTGAGGGCGTTGAGGAAGAGGTGCGATGAAGTTGGGGCTGTTCTGATTTTTGATGAGATACAGGTAAGTTGTTTATGACATGATGGTTCATAAGTTGATCAGATTTGCAGTGTGGGCTGTACAGAACAGGGACGCTATGGGCACACTCGCAGTTGCCTGCGGACTGTCATCCTGACATTGTAACGATGGCAAAACCGCTGGCTAATGGATATCCTATCGGAGCAGTATTGCTTAGGGATAATGTTGCGGCAACGATGACAGCAGGTATATAATCTTTTTTGGACGTATGTGTTCGTGGCTAAAATACATTTACAGGTACGCATGGAACGACATTTGGAGGGTCGCCTCTAGCGTGTGCAATGGGACATCATGTGTTGGCACGGCTATCGTCACCAGCATTTCGTAAGGACACGGAGGATGTGAGTAGATACCTCGGGGAGCGGCTCTCGAAATTGCCCGGGTGGTATCCGAGTATCCTTCAGGAGGATATTCGCGGCCGTGGGTTTATCCGTGGCCTTGGGTTCAAAGACACAAGTCATCCGGGGAAGATTGTGGAGTTAGCGAGGGAGCGAGGTGTGTTCGTTTTGACAGCTGGGAAGGATGCTGTAAGGCTTGTGCCAAGTTTAAATATAGGCAAGGAGGAGGTTGATTTGGCTGTGGACGTTTTGGAGGGTTGCATACACAGGATCACATGATTTTCAATAGACGAGCTGTGATTGGTCGACGCTAGGTCAAATAGCCTGAATTGCCTGATCATGAATTTTTGGTTACCCCACCATGGACAAGATTGCTCGCTTCAAGAATGCTTGCCCTTTCTTAGGCAGAACTAAGACCTCAACGCTGCGCTCTCTGTCTAGCGCTTCCTCTCCTCGTTTCTCTTCACTCTCAGCGCTCACTGAACGCGCAATTAAATGTCCCGTCATGGGCCCTGCCCTCAACGTCCGGTCCAAGGAGATCGTCGCTGGATATGCTAGCATCGCAGCAAACGCCGATGTTGACAAGATACACAAGGAAAAGGGCATATTCCCTCCTCTTGGCGCTACCGTTGAGATGTGTCCCCACGCTTCTGCGGCCAGAGCCGCCGCTCGCATGGCGGAAGATCTCGCAGCGGCTGCTACTAAGAAGAAGAACACAAATGCCACTGCCAAGGAAGCTGCCGCCGCTGGTTGTCCTTTCTATCTCAAGGCCGTTGCAGAGGCTGCTGCCGCTACCAGGCCGGCAGCTTCCTCCTTCGCTCCGAAACCTGCCCCGGCCCCAGCGCCGAAGCCCAAGGAACACGTCGGTTACAATTACGAAGGCTTTTATGTCAATGAACTTGATAAGAAACATCAAGACAAATCCTACCGCTATTTTAACAACATTAACCGGCTTGCCGCAAAGTTCCCAGTTGCGCACACTAGCAACGTCAAGGAAGAGGTCGAAGTCTGGTGCGCCAATGATTATCTCGGTATGGGCAACAATCCAGTTGTCCTTGAGACTATGCAGTATGTATTATTTTCTTTTTTTTATTCTTTCCTCCTCCGTTACTTATCTTCGGTTATCTCAAGCCGTACCCTCGACAAATACGGTCATGGCGCTGGCGGTACCCGTAATATAGCTGGCAACGGTGCCATGCACCTTTCTCTCGAACAAGAACTTGCAAACCTTCACCGAAAACCCGCAGCTCTCGTCTTTTCTTCATGCTATGTCGCCAACGACGCTACTCTCTCTACTCTCGGTGCAAAGCTTCCCGGCTGTATCTTTTTCTCTGACACTATGAACCACGCTTCTATGATTCAAGGCATGCGTCACTCTGGTGCTAAACGTGTTCTTTTCAAACATAACGATCTCGAAGATTTGGAAGCCAAACTCAAGCAATACCCTAAGGACACACCCAAGGTCATCGCTTTCGAAAGTGTTTACTCTATGTGCGGTAGTATCGGTCCTATCAAGGAAATTTGTGATCTGGCAGAACAGTACGGCGCCCTTACTTTCTTGGACGAGGTACATTTTCTGCATTTTCATGCCTGCTTTCGAACTGCTCAGCTGATATATCCGCATAGGTTCACGCTGTTGGTTTATATGGACCCCGTGGCGCTGGTGTTGCTGAACACCTGGACTACGACGGCCACGCTGCGGCCGGTGACAGCCCTCATCCCATCAAAGGCTCTGTCATGGATCGTGTAGATATCATTACTGGTACGCATCCATCGCCACCTCACTTTGACATCCGACTTATTGATTCTTACCTCAGGTACACTCGGCAAGGCATACGGCGCTGTCGGAGGCTACATCGCAGGCTCCGATGATTTCGTTGACATGATTCGATCTTATGCTCCTGGTTTCATCTTCACCACTTCTCTTCCCCCCGCTACGACCGCAGGTGCACGTGCTAGTGTGGTCTATCAAAAGAACTATGTTGGAGATCGTCAATTGAAACAGATTAATGTCCGTGAAGTCAAGCGTCGTTTTGCTGAACTGGATGTCCCCGTCGTGTAAGTACTCATTTAATCCCTTGACTCTGTTTTTCAACTTAATTATCGTCTTTTTTTTGTCGTAGACCTGGCCCTTCGCATATCGTTCCTGTCCTCGTCGGCGATGCCGCACTGGCTAAAGCCGCATCCGACAAGCTCCTCGCTGAACATAATATCTACGTGCAATCTATCAACTACCCTACCGTTGCTCGTGGCGAGGAACGACTACGTATCACAGTCACCCCCCGTCACACCCTCGAACAAATGGACAAACTCGTACGCGCAGTAGACAAGATCTTTACCGAACTCAACATCAACCGACTCGCCGATTGGAAACGCCTTGGTGGGCGTGCGGGGGTAGGTTTGACAAGCGGTACGGAGGAAGCTCATGTCGACCCATTATGGACGGACAGGCAGTTGGGTCTTTTGGATGGCACGACACCTGAGATGCTGAGGAATGGAGACAAAGCTGTGGTTGACTTTGAGGCAGTAATGGCCGCTAGAGAGGTGTTCGATATCCTTCTGGGACCGATCTCTGGGGAGTTGCAGTCGGAAAGGCCAATTGTTGTGCAGCAGCCCCCATCTGCGCCTCATCCCGTGCCTCGTCCTATGCCAAAGATGGAGACCGGTGGTGTCCCACTCAATAAAAACATCCTGGTCCCTTCATCCACTGTATCTGTCTCGGCTTAGATCATCATTCAGTTGCTGTGCAATATAGTTTTGTCATTCTTGGATTGGCTTCTCACCAGTGTTGTAGCTGTGATTGAATTACATTTTGATTTGGAGATTTGAAATTGATTATTGGTGAAAGGAGGTTTGGTTATAGCAGTCCTAACTCATTCTTAGCAAGGAACAAAGCATGACAAAGTATAAAGGAAAATAAATAAATATTGAGTATTGATTAGTATCACAATGAGATATACACATGGGGTTATACCAAAGGTCTCCAGATATACAGTAGACTGTTATAAAGAGTGAAGTCCATATATGTATCTTAAGAGTGAAGTTCATATAAAGATACATATATGGGAGAAAAGACATACATAAATCAGAAGGCTTGGGAGAATGATAAAATGACAAAAGGAAAAGAAGAAAACAGTATTTAATCACAATCAAGAAGACATACTCTTCTTTTTTTTATATAGGGGAGATGGCTTTAGACAGGTGTCTCCGAGGTATGGTTTTGAGGTGGCCGGTTTGGATGACGGCGAGGCCGTGTACGACGGGTGCGGCCAGGTGGGGGGATGTGCCTTTCAGCTTGTGCACTGGACGAGTCACCATCCACTGATGAAGGGCCAGGAACTGGGCCTCCATCAGGCTCGGATTCAGAAGCAAGCTGGATATCTCAAGTTAGCTAGTGAAAAAGAAATTTGAGAAAAAATCATACCGGGGCAACCATAATATCCTCCGCAGCAATGTTGATTACTGCAGTATCTGGAGTGTCAAATACTACCTTAATAACAATGACCATAATCTCAGCATGCAAGATCTGGAAAAGAAGAGGAATAATGAACACACACCTGTTCGGGGTTCCCAAGGTCTTCAAGTTGGTCCTCCTGTGTGAGGATGTCTTCACAGGACAGCTGGGGGATGTCCTGACAATAAATGAATATCATAATTCTTCATTAAGAAAATCAAAAGACATACCTGTTTACTCAAGGGTCCAACCTCCACCTGGATAATCCCATCCTTCTCAACCTTATGGATTCCGGTACAGGCAGAATAGGATGCCAGAGCACAGATGCTTGACAGTATCCAGCAGAGCAGGGTACAGAGTAGGTAGTCCATTGCCAGCCTGAGAGGGAGACAGGGCGAGGTGAAGACAGTAGGTATGAAGCTGCAGATGACTTTGTGTACAGGTTGGAATCGAGCCAAGAGTGGTCGGAGAGGGCTGCGCAAAGCAACCGGAGAGTGCTGCAGCTCCATTGGTCCAGGAATGTTGGGAGGCTTAGAAGACGTATCGCCCGAGTCAACCAAGATGTCATCAGAGCAATAGCGGTTGGAAGTAGAGGTGTACTTGACGAAGAGAGCCATGACCGAGAGACCAAAAAGGCACTGCCAAAGAGTATTCGCACCAGCCTTCCTGCCCGCCTTGTCGGCGTGGACAGCAACTGGCGGTGAAGGTGGAGGTGGTGGTGGCGGCGGCGGCGGAGCGCCAATGCCCGCCCTGACCTGAGGACGTTTTTCTAATGTGGAGAGTGATTAGATACTAGGTAGATGATGAATAACTTTGTGAGAAGCGACTTACTAGGTCTGGGCGGCTTGATGTCCGAAGTAGATACGTTGTTATAATTGTTATTTGGCGGGATTGGATCGGGGGCTGACGAATGTTGTCAGCCAATATCGGAGGGGCAATAAGATGGGAGACTCACGTCCACGTCCACTCCTTCTACGAGGTACGTCCCTCCCGCCCCGAGCTTGGCGCTGCTCGCGGTTATATGCCAAAGTTTCAGATAAAGAACGCGAAGGCGGCGGCGAGGAAGGACCACCAGATTGAGGGTCGGCGTGAGTCCGAACAAGATAAATGCCGGCAGCCACAAGAGACAAGAAACAAGCGGCCATTCCAAACATGACGCTAGCTGTCGTGGGAGGAAGTTGCAAAAGGGGCATAGATGAAGGGACGAGTTTGGTAGTCCTGACGAAGGGAGTCACGATATCATGGTTTTGGTACCTTTTGGCGGCGGGTTCGAGCAGGACAAGACCCTTGGTGGTAGTAAGGCCGCCGATACGCCCACCGACGGGAGATTCAGAATATTCATACATCAAGAGGGAATCTAAGGCGGGTTTGAGGAAAACAGCGCCAGAAGCTAGCAAAACGTTGGCAGCGACGCCAGAAAGTTGAACGGTGTCGAGGAGCGCTAGACTCATTGAGCGAGATCCGATTGGGTGTGAGAGCATGTTTATTGATACGTTATGAAGTAAAAATCGATGACAGTTGGTGGTATGAAGACGAGAGTGTCCTGGTGGTCGAATCCAATATTTATACTGTACCATGGTCAGCCGCCGAAATCAGGGTGGCCTAAACTCGGGCAACGCGTTATTTAGTATAAGCTCTTGATATAAACACATCTGCTTCAACCTCCGACGGTTTCCGCCAGCTTCAGGGCCTACCACAATTTCAAGTTGTATTAGGCATACTGAGTCCAGACTTCCGGAGAAAGCATGATCCCTTGAAAGTCATTGCGTCAACTGCAGCTAGCTTTACTTTGGTGACCCAGAACGTGGAAGGGATATTCTGGAGTCACGACTTCAAGATGCGTTGGGACGAGCATCGAGAAAATTTTGAGAGCCCCATCTGCTTTGCATTGGCTGGTACGGAATATAGGGACAACGACTTGAAATCTCGATTAGAAGATCTTCTTCGGTGTGGCAAGTGCTCTGGGCTGTTGAGTCCCGGGATAAGTGTGGCCGAAATTGTCAAACCATGCTGACATGGTTCTAGTCAACGGTACATTGTGCAATGTATGTTATACGCACTCATACACCCCGGTTTCTTATTTTTAGGACTGGCAGTTTCGGACTGCACCGTCCACAAGAACTCAGGTTCCTCTTGATCCCTACCTCAACGCTGCCCTTTCACTGGGGATATTCAATGTTCAACTTCAAAACCATAAACATCACATCAATCTTTTCATGATATCTGCTGTCCCACCGGTATTCCCAGATGCCCTTACCACCTGATCTTCCACTTTTTTCGCCAATATAAACCCCGCCGCCCCTGACTCATCCTGAGTTTGCTTTGCCTCTCTCTCACGCCCCGTCTGTCTCGTCCGATCGCCTCAAATGACAAGAAGCCAGGCCAATCAAGACAACTGGATAAGGTTGTGGTTCTGTCTCCTCGTTCGTCAACTCGCGAATGAGGAAGTTGTCCGGCCGAACGTCCGAATTGAGGACGTCAAACTCGATCCACGATTGCCACAGCTGGATCACAGATTCGCTTCAAACGTTCAATAGGGAGGGGGAGGTACGCGAGTCGTCCATGTACTGATGAAATCGCGAAGAGAAATATAGGGGAATATACTCGAGAAGCAGCCCATTGACCATAAGCCCATCTCCCCGCCGGATGGAAACACGGCTGTTGTAGAGCCAGGGCAACCAAGCCCCTTGTCCCTCCTTCAATCGTTCGTATGTCTGCTTCTCTGTTCCGTATGCTGTCTAACATTGTGCCGTCTGGTGGTTTAACACAGAGAGTGACCTCTGAGAGATATGCAAACGAATCTTCCACCATCTATGGTGACCGTGACATAACTTGAACGTCGTCTGGATGGTGTGTTGCAGGAAACACCTCTCCCGAGAACCCTAATAAGCTATAAGAACTCGCTGGCGGCTTGAACGAGATTGGGAGGTAAATACAAGCTCGTTTATTACTTACTTCCGAGGGTTTCAGAGCCGGCCTCCTACTGCAAATGTTCTATCCGTAATGATTTCAATGGTTTCTTGAACACTACAGTACCTTTGGAATTCTCCTACACAATAGGATGTACGAACGAAAATTGTCTGGATTCAATCAATGGTGGGTGGACACGAAAATCATATCGATATTTTGTTTACCAGGGAACTTCTTTGCCAGCCCAATCCCACAATTTTCCTCTCTGATTCGTCGCAAGATTTTCGACAACATTCATAAGGTTGCTCGCTGCATCCATGGGTTCAAAAAATTCCATTCTAGCTGCGGACTCCCAGAAACCTCTACTCAAATCGGTTTTCACAGTTCCAGGATGAACGCCAACACAAATTGCTTTCCTTTTTTGTTGTTCAAGATAAAGATCGAAAGTTTTCACCACTTGATTGAGTGCTGCCTTGGAAGAGCGGTAGGAGTACCAGCCACCGCGTTTGTTATCTTCGATCGAACCCACACGAGCTGAGACATGGACCCATTTTGCAGGATGTTGTAGCAAGCTCTCATGTTTGCTCTGTGGAAGGAAACGCGAGAAATGTTTTATGATAAGCAAATGAGAAATGACGTTGATCTGGAAGGTCTCTTGAAGCGATTGCCAATCCAAGTCGGAAGGTTGTTTCTCGGGGTGGAGCGCTCCTCCTGTGATAAAGGCGGTATGTATGACAGCGTCATCAAGACCTTTCTTCTGAAGCGATTCGGAGAGACCATTAGCTGCGGAGGCGATACTGCCCTCGGATGTGAGGTCCAATTGAAGGAGATTCAGCCGAGAAGGGTCGATGCCATCCAGCGGCTTTAGAATATGGTCTCGGACTTCTTTATCTGAGGCTGCAATGCGATAGGTGGCGTAGACGGGAAGATTCGTAGTCCGAAGGAACTGTCGCGTGAGTGCTACACCAAGGCCACGGGTCGCGCCCGGAGTTACTAAAACAAATGGGTTTGGCGACATAATTCAACTACTATAGGAGTTTCTTCCGATAATGATGTCTTATATCTGGGAAGGATCATGATCACGTGCCTGACTTCCAATGAAAGCAATGTTCGATAGCAAAATGATTACAGAGTATACAAGATATTAGCGAAACATGAATTAAGTACACGGTCCACTTGGGTAGAACCAAAAATGCGTGAACACTACGGTCAGCTGGAGACATCACTGCTGTGTCTTGAATAGTAATCGAAGATTCTCCATCTGACAAATGAACCGTTAAACTTCATCCATCTCCTTGATCTTTGCATTGAGGGTCTTCACGAGTCCGTTCATCTTTTCGACCTCTTTTGCGATAGAGGATTGAACCCGCTTGATGGATGCTTCCATCTCGGCGACAGCTTTTACAAGCAGAGCACGAGAAGGTCCAGATCCCGACCCAGACTTGGACAGACGACGCTTCTTGTTAGCATTCGGTTGTACATCATGTCCGCCTTCGTCGTCGTCGCTTCCCTCACCGTCATCAGTATTGCCATTCTGCGACGCACTCGGCTTCTCCGGCGCCTTTCGTTTCGGTCTATCTTGCCACTTGGCCGAATCAGAGCCACCTGCACTTGCGGGGAGAGGCTTTGGGGCGCTTGTAACAGTGGACTTTGGCTGCTTCGGAACTGGAAAGCGAGCGTCGTGTGAGCTAGGTACTAAGAGAGCAGCGTAATAGAATGGAAAGACATACTGGCATGTTTACCTCGCGCTGGACCGGTACTGTTTGAGCACTTCTGTTTCAAACGTTTGCAATACTCGCATCGAGCGCCTGCAACGCCCTTGCAAGTCTTTTTTGTCCGGACACAACGCTCGCATGGATTCGGTGGAAACACTGCAGCTGCAGCTGAGGCCTAAATGTTTACGTTTAAGCAAGTGCGAAGATAAAAAGGGATTATGTTTTCACATTGTTGGATTGGGCTTGCGGCGCTGGTGGATCCTCCTCCGGGTCTGCCTCAGCATCGTCTAAGCCCTTGGCGTCGTCCCCATTCTGCTTACTGTTACTTTTGAAGACGGCGTTTAACACCGACGCCAGCTCTCTTGAGGTATTTGGGGGCACAATTTCCAGGCTGACACTTCTTGATCTTGACATGTTGTGGGCTGCACTAAATATGGTCAAGCGTTTACAAAGGTCGCTTGAGTACGAGTGGGACTTGACTGACGGATGTTCGATTTTGCTTGGACGATAGGATAGCTCTTAGGAAATCTGAGAAAGCGGATCTTTTGGTTGTGGTCAGAGGCAGCGCTAGGGATTTGGGTAGTGAAGAGAGAGTAGTGTGCGCGCGTTGGGGGGAAGGAGCGCTTGATGGGCAGACCCATGATATTAGGTAAGATGAATTAAAAGGTTCTCACGATTAAAATTATTTCTATTTGTCAATAAAGGTCCCCTCCTCTTCGTTCCATCCTAATGTATCGACTGCGACGCCCAACTGCATCAACATCGTCCCCAAACTATGCTTGGGCTCCTCATCTCCTCCCTCTTCGTCTTCACTTCGACCAGAAATGGGTACGACATCCCAACCCCAGTTTCTTTCCCTCTCCTCACCTCTCAATCTCTTCGCATCACTACATCCCCAACTGCCCTCAAATGTGCGCTTCTTGCCTTGATTACTGCTCTGAGAATTACCATGACCCCCATCGGAATTCACATTGTCCTTGACGAGATTCCAAACTTCCCAAGCGACTTCTCGTCCAGCTTCAGACCATTTTTTAACGAGACCTTCGAGAACCTCTTCCTGCACGTCTTCTCTAACCTTCACTGCGCGTTTTAGAATCTGCAGTTTGCGCTCCAGTGCCTGTATTGTCGGCGTCAACCTCACCAAGGAACTATCGTCCAAGGCATTTGACACAGACAAGGGAGATTTGAACTGGGTTGCAGCCCGTGTTGTTCTATACCTGATTTTGCCGTTCAAAGTCGGCGAGGATAAAGGAGCCTGCTCCTGACTGGTTTCGTCCTCTTTTGGTGTAGTTGTGCGGGATACTACCGTGTCTACCCTCAAATCAGTCGCTGAAGCTTTGGGTTTGGGTTCCACCTTTGGGACTTGAAGAAGGACAGGCGAGCGAAAGGGCTGTGCGAGTTTCTTCTGTTGTAGGCGGTGCGCCGCTATAGTCGGGCGTTTCGGATAAGGAATTGCATTCATGGACTTCAATTGATGAGCGTCGACGTCAGAGTCCAGCCTTTTTTGTTCTACGTCAGATTCCTTCGAGAGCCTAGCTTTACTCTCGGTGTTTGGTGTTGTCGCATCTGAGAGCGTCGCTATGGGTGTGACCCTTGGCGATTCAACGTTATGGTCTGAAGGAGATAAAATGGCCTCTTGATGCTGCAAATGTAGGGTAGATACTTCTGGCGATATCATGCTTTGGCTATTATGCTACATCAATGTTAGTTTCTGACGGTTGATCAAAAATTAGTTCACGTACTTGATCAGCGAAGCCTGAAAATGGGATCGGGGCATATCTCCCCTCCATAGAGACATTCTTCCAAATTTCTAGTTGAGTATCCTTGACAGGAGATGAAGGGGGGGATGTGGGGGGTGTTTTGAACGATAGTCCCATTGGACTTGAGCTCGGGATAGGACTCGAACTTGGCATATAAGCTGAGTTTGTCGACGGAGATAACGGAGGGGAAGAAGTGAAATCTTCCTGAGTACGCGTCTCCAACTCCTGTTGTTAATATCAAAGAAGTGGGAAATGTCAATACATGTTTAACGTACCGGACTAGTAGCTCGGGATGGGTGTGATTCTGAGTCTTTGTCGGTATGGTCTATTTGGGAAGAGAAGGAATGATCTAGAGCAAAATCTATGGGCGTATGTTCGTGAGAGCGTTCAACATGTGATGTTAGAGTTTCATCAATATTCAATCCGGTTCCGGTTCCAGAAGCATTGCTATTATACGCATTGCACGAGGCATGAGAAAATTTGAGCAAAAGAGGCAGAGATCGAGCAGCCTGTCTTTCTGTCAAGTGCGGAGTAATGGTTGATTGCGGACAGTCATCAGAGGTGTTCTTGCTAGGTGCCCACTCCGGAAGCAGCAGCGATGGTTCAAGAAAGTGGTCATCAGTGGCGATGTAATTTAAGATAATTTGGTCATGCGCTGAAAGGGGACCTGGTAGAGACGAAAGAGCGGGAACACGTTGGAGGTCAGGGACTTCAGACTGTGGCATATCCAAATCCGATGAACCAGTCATAGCAGCTAGGTCGCTATCAGCGGATGACCCAGAGTAAACATTTGATGCACCGTGGGTTAACAATTTGTTGTCAATTGGAGAATATACAACGTCAGTGAGTTGATCGCCTGGAGAACAGTTTGACATATAGTGTCTCGTTGTCTAAAATCATAATGCCGCTTCAGTGCCTGAAAATGCGTGGGAGCAGGATGGGTACTTGTCTCGTGACTGCATCAAGATCATGCATTGTCGCGCATACAATAGACGACTTGACATTAGAACCAGAAAGTTCAGAAATGTTAAAGTCCCTGGTAGGTTGCTGGCTATCACTCGACCTGTCGGCGTAAACATCGGGTGCCAATGTCTGCTTGTGGATATCTTGTGGTTCCTGAGGACTGTAAACATGGTTAGAAAGCAACTGTGGATGATTTGATATAATATTGTCAGTCAGTCAACGAAGAGGGGATGAGGAAATACTTTGGATGGCAAGCCGTCGGATGCATAACCGGGAGCATTGACTTGATGTAGTGATTCGAGACTCAAAGGAGGAATATCAATCATTCTCATCGTGACAGACGACTTGAATGTATGCGCATGAGAATCGCGCAAAATGTTAATAAATGTTGTTTTATATATTTACTTCAGAGGCCGGGAAATCTCCAAAGCAAGGACCAGAAAGCATGCTATATGACGTCGAAGAAAAGATCAGGACATTCAGAAATATCTCAGCATCCCTCGACAGGGTTCATGACAGACAAGTCCTGGCGAACCTCAGGTTGACTAGCACACCTTCATCTGACCGAGGGACAGGGTCATCCAGATTCATGTGAATTTTTGGAGGCGTACAAGCGATGGTGGATGTAAGAAATTGAGAGGAGAGGTTCACAGTTCGGAAATCATTAAATTAAAGCTTCATCACGTGATTTGCACACAGTAACATTCATTTTGCATATCCGGGTCGTTAGCCTATCTCAGACTCCAGAGATTTTGCAGAGGCGATCGCTGTAGTTTTGTAAGAAAGTATTTTTTGTTGTACAAAGGACAAAATCCAAGCAAGGCCTGATGATGAAAACAAATCGACTTGTAAGCTTCATTTCTTGCTAGGTTGTGCTCGAACACGACCGTCCCCACGTTCATGTCGCTTCCGAAGTTTTTCCTGCCGTTTGCTTCCTGAAGGCTCTTTTTCTGTCTGGGCTTCTGTAGGTGTTGATGCCTCTCTCATGCCCGAGGTCATGGGCGAAATAACGGTTATCCAAAGTTTGAAAATAGCGTATAATGGAATCTTTCAGACATTTAAGTTCAAATCAAAAAAGAAAGGATATTGACAGGAGACACACAATCATATATAGCCACCAAAACCATTCGCCGAAGGCTCCGCTTCCTATTTGGCATGCCCCTATTGCAGACGCGTCAAGGGAGATATATATCATGCAGGAGTGAGACCCACAAGTGACGTATAATATATCAAAACACCATTCTGTCACGCCTTGCTGGCTAAGATCTTCTCCGTACGAAATTAATGTGCCCGTGGTAGGATCGCGTCTCGCTGTACCAATTTTGACCAGATATTTGTACAGGAATAGAGCTGGAAGGAATGTGGCTACATAAAGAGCCATAGAGCCATTGGATGGAGGTAGGGAATTGCTTCTAAACAGGAAACGAAAGACCAACGACATGATGGTCGGCAAGATCATACCAAGCTTCAGAATCTTGACCGTGCTTTCATTCTGATTTGCTGATGCATCATGAGTTATGTATTAGTTGTATACAAGTCAAGCTCACCGATACGTTTCGCAGAGGCGTTCGCCATGACCGGAGCAAGCGTAGGTCTGGACAAGAATCAAAGTATCGTCACCAGCCTAAGTTATTTTCAATTTTGTGCCTGTCACGTGGCAGGTTTTTTTTTCAAAAATTTTACCGCGATCATCACTGGCAAGAATCTCGATGTCCTCGACGACTGTGGACACAAGAAGAAAGTTTTCCAGAGAATTGGTGCAGGAGGCTTTGGATGCTAACAAAAGACTTCAACAAATTCTCACCCAGCGTGCAGAAGAACTGGAAGCAGATTTGAAGGAAGCCGACAGTCTGTTGGTCAGCGTTCAATCACTCTTTGGAATTTCATTCCCTCTAACAATATCTCTCGCTCACAAAATAGGATGCTGCGAGTGTAGATGATACTCAAGACGAGCAAGAATCAGAAATTGTGATACCTGGAGCAAAGAAAGCCACAAGTTTATTTCCACTAATCGAGTTTTTGAATCCGGTATGGTGTCACTTGACTGCGGATGAAGAATTAATGTCCTGATCATATCTTAGGTTTCTCCTTTCTATGAAGAAGCAATTAAAAGGTCGAATTATTTGACCAACACTAATATGCATCCTAGTATGCTTGGTGGAATTGTCAGCCCTTCTTTTCTTTCATGACCGTTCTTAATTTAGTGAAAGAAAAAGATCTTGAAGTATTAGCCGATGCTGTCCGACGAGAAAACCAACGGCTACAAGCGTACAAGTCTCGATCTCAGTGAGTATTCAATAATAATTCTAGTCAAATGACGTCTCGTGCATTACATGGTTCACAATTATATTAGAGGTCCGCATTCAATGGCAGATACGGCAATAGACTTGGACAACAATGTTGGGGGCCTTGACTGGACGAAAATTGCGGAAAGAGTAAGCAGAGCATTAATCATAGCCTTGATACTGCTGTACTAAAATACCCCATTTTGATAAAGGTTTCTGACGCATCATCTGTTAAGAGGACTGCGATAGACTGCCGTGTCTGTTGGGTTGGAGATAGACACCCTAAAATCAATCACGATGAATGGGCAGCACCCGAAGTCGCTAAGCTCAGTGAACTAGTTTCCGAGATTCTCGAGGAGAAAGGCACGGTAGACTGGGTGGAGGTAGCAAAGCGGCTTGGGGTATGTCGAGTTCATTTCAGGTCATATATTGGTACAAGTTGACGTCTTTTAGACGAATCGCACGCCTCTGGACTGTTTGCGGCATGGACTTCTTCGACAACGTCACTCATGGACTACAGATCAGGATCAAAGACTCGTAGACTCTGTGAAGTCTTGTGGGATCAGTAATTGGCAACTCGGTATGCAAATCCTGGGTACTCTGCCCTATATCTGAAATCTTTGTGAATCCAGTCGCAAGGAACGTATCTCCACATGTCACGGCAGCTCAGTGCCAAAATCGATGGTACAAATCCTTAGACCCAGCGTTGCAGCGTGGTAGTTGGACGGAAGAAGAAGATGATCGTTTGCGCAAAGCTGTAGCAGGATACGGCTCGTCATGGGTACAAGTCGCATCAGCCATTCCTGGACGGACGAATGATCAATGTCGGGAAAGGTGGCATGAGCACCTTAATATTTCCACGGAGAAGGCGGCATGGAGTGAAGCAGAAGACACGATTTTACTTGAGAAAGTAAAGATAATCGGGAATCGGTGGAAGACGATAAGTCTTACGATTGGGAACAACAAAACAGGGCCAAACGTAAGTCCCATTGTTTGTTACCAAACCATCTCGTTTTTCAAGTCTGTCAGTGCCGACTGCGTTACGACAAGTTGATGAGATTGCAAAATGCTCGAAATAACGCGACACCTGGACCTTCCAATACTGGACCACAGCCAATTTCCGCAGCGCAAGTCTCTGAAGATGGCTCGTCAACAACACAACAATCCTGCTCTCCATCCGTAGAGGTAGCCTTGCCTACCGTTGCTAAACCTCGACCAAAACCTCGACCAATAGGTAAAGGGAAGGCAAAGGAAACCATCGTTGATCTTAAGCAGAATATTGGACCTGCTCTGTCATTACCCGGAAAAGCCGTTGAAATTGTCACAATAGGCGAAGTTGATACAACCAGCGAGTCTCGAATCATCAGTAACGGATCGACAACTACGCCTACGAACATGACGGCGTCGGGGCCAATGTCAAAACCAAAACCAAAACCAATAACCAGGGCGAAAAGGAAATCAGCTGCAGCCGAGAAGGCACCTCCAGCAACGACATCACTGGAGAATGTACCGGAGAATGTACCGGCGTCAGGCGCTTCTTCCACTGAGACCACACAGAACACCCCGAGAAGACGATCCAAGAGAAATATCGACACTCATTGGGACGAAGCTTCCGTCCCCAAGAAGCGTAAGACACAGGCGCCAAAGCCAGGTTCAACCCCAGCATTAGAACCGCCCATCGCCTCCGCCTCTATGTCCACTCCACAACCAGCAGACGGCACCTCTCCCATTGCTGACGCTGATGAGATCATGGAAGCTGAACTCAACCCTAGGCCGACCACGAAAAGAACATTGCGAGAACGCAAATTAGCAACCTCCGCTACAACTGTTGAAGATACTGGTGAAGCTCCAGTCAAAAAATCAAGAGGTCGGACTCGTAAATAGCTGGGTTTCCATCTGGTTCTTACTGTTATATCCATGTATTCCGCGTCGAAGAATTCTCCTTAATTGGTATTTCATGTGGTGTCAAGTAAAGCAAAGCCGGAGATTAGTGTATACTCCAGTAAACATGATTTGACCACTAGCATTCAACGTATGTAGTCTCCTCATTTTGTTCCGACCTTCCATCGTTTCCTTGGCTGAGTGCTCATTTCCCAATTCACTATGTGTCCTAACAGCTCTCCGTCCTCCTGGTTCATAGTGTCCTCTGTCGCAAGTAAAAGGCTCTGTAGAGATTCCTGAACCAGAGCAGCTGTTTTAAGCTTCTTCTCGAGGGATGGAAGGGCAGCTTTCTTGGGTGGCGATGCCTATGAAAACAAGATCAAGAATTATGTTGTATTGAAATGATTGTGGAAGAAACGTACGGGAGTCTGTAGATATGTATGTTTCGGCGGGAGATCTGGGAAATAAGATGGAAGACTTTTCAAGGTCGTAGGTATTGTTGAAGAGGCATCCTCATCGTCTGATGCAAGTAACTCCGGTGAGGGAGACCTTGAGGGTGGTGCTAGGAGAGCCATGGGTCCGGTCGAAGGCGCAAGAGAACTATGTCCTGGATCATGAGTTATAGAGTGAAGCATTTTGAATGGTATAAGCATGCATACCACGCTTTCTTTTTGTTGTTGATACCTTTACCTTGTATAGTTCTTTCGGAGGCAAATCAAAGTCTTTACATGCAAGCAGTAGGTCAGAGGCGATTGCACCTGCGCGGTTGGCAAGGTTGGCATATTCGTGTGCCCTTTGAAACAGTTGTTGTATAACTAATGTTGAGAAAGATGAGGTCTAGAAGGTTGATTAGATGCAAAAGTGCAACAAACATACATGTAACGAGCTCAACTTCGAGGCGTTGTACTGCAGGTTGTACTGCGGATTCGAAACCTGCACGCTGCAACTCGAGTGAAATAAGTCTCTGGACTGATTTAGATGCGACTGCGGGTGTGATGGACGGTTCTGGAGGATCAGGCGGAGATATTTCTGTTATAGGTGCTGGCTTGAGGTGCTGTGGGTGTTGGAAGGAAGGAAAATAAGGTAAGGATGAAGGTATCGCTGAAGTTACTGATGGATATTGGTTTGGATAATGACTGCTGTAAGGGTTCAGAATGGGATCTGGCTGCGGATGGTACATGGTGGTGAGAAGGTAAGCTTAGAAGGGTCAGTTGTCACTTCTTTCACAAATGCCTCCCACTGCTGCAGAACAGCACGAGATACCGCTTGCCCAAGTCAATACCCGTGCTGCCCGTCCGATGATAGTTGGTCCCGATACCCCTGAATATCCTTATCCAATCGCATTGGCTGGTGCTGTTCAGAAAGGGTTTGGAAGGGGCGGAAAGGACTTGGGGTGTCCCACTGGTTCGAGTTGTCGACTATAACTCCTCTCATCTCTAATCCAGCTCCTTTTCTACAGCAAATTTACCAGACGATTCTATCTCGCCTATCAGCTCTGTCGCAAAAACTGGAGTATATTACGGTTATGCCCAGATCATTCCACCCCCAGAATATGCTGCCGATTTTGGACCGGACGATATCAAGGTGTTACCAATGGTCATGAGCCTCGGCTGGAACCCCTTTTACAAGAATCAACGATTGTCGGCGGTAAATGGCTGCTTCATATAGGACTTCTTGCTCTCATTTTGAAAATAACTTCATCTCCAGGAGATACATATCCTACACAACTTCCAATCCGATTTTTATGGCTATGAGATGAGAGCGCTAGTACTAGGCTACATTCGTCCAGAACTTGATTACACCTCTCGTGGTGTGTAGATTAACGACTGTGATTTTGGCCCTTACTGACTTTTCCCCAGAAGCATTGATAGAAGATATTGAGATCGACAAACAGGTTGCATTGAATTGCCTACAGAGATTAGAATATCAGAAGTACACCAAGGAAGTCCTCGCAGATTTATAAAGAGCCTAAGAGTCATAGATAAAAACTTGGTAGACAATTTACTAGCATGTAAAGATGTTTGGAGTATGTAATTGATTATATCCTGTAAACCTCCATGACTAACTTATCTACGTATACATCAGTGGTTTTCTCGTGATCACAATGGGGACCAGAGGATACATCATCGATACCGTAGTGAGTCCTGAAGTCATATCTCTGAGGAAGGCATCAAGCACTCTCATTGTGTCTTGCTCAGTGGTTCACGATGTTTGGTTTTCTTGAAAATGATCTCACCTACCCTCACCCGATCCAGGACATTCCTCGCCACGAGAAAGGGACAAGCAGCCGTCACTCTTTCCGCGACATCCAAGTTACTCCAAGAGTGTCAAGAGAGGTGGACCCAAGTTTGGCTCATTCCATTTACTGAAATACGAGGCTGATTCGGAGACGTTTCTTGCTTACCAGGATGGCAATGCTCTTGTTGAGATCGAAATTCAGCATGTCCTCTCGCCTATGAACGCCCACTCATCCCCACGATCACTGTGAAAGCAATTCGAGAGTTTATAGTGATTCTGAAAGTTGAAGGTTGGCGCTTCAGTTGGATAGAAAAGAATTATAATCTGCTCCAAAAATTCTAGCGACTCAAAGTTAGTATCTCTGGATCTGCGTATGATGGCTTCCTTAGAAGTATATATACGAAAGCAGACCGCGACAAGGAGAAGAAACTTGGAGAAGCCTATCTGAAATCGATTATTTTGATTTATTGGTGGTCAATCACTGCCAATTTATTTAGCTTAAAATTGTACAATGTGACAAGAATGGGCAAGGTCTGAATTATTGATCAATTGACAGAAAACGAGGTCAAGAAATGTAGCATACAGCTTATAAACGTCTCATCTTCTTTGACCTTGTGCCTCCAATTTTGATGGGTGTTCGATCCGTGACAGAACAGACCAATGACCGGATATTTTGCCCTTCGACAGCAAGCAGAGCCGTCTTAAGCGCGTCTCTACCTTGCCCGAAACCCTTGAGAAAAAGAGAGACCTTGAAGTCTTTTTCTATGGCTAAGTTTTCGATTACCCTGAAGATCCGAACTGCAGATTGGTACCCTGCTTCATACGAGGCACGATTGGCACCCTTGAACTCACACCTTCCACCAGATTGCCAACCGATAGTTTGTCCGACGGGGTTTGTGAAAGTGATGATGGTGTTATTATTAGTGGATTTGCAATGAAGGCGATACTTGGGGAGATCGTGTTTCATGCTGGGCAACGGCATTTTAGGATATACGTTTGACACTGGAGGATCATCTTTATGTCTTGGCGGAGGTAGTTCTTTGAAGGTAGATGCAAGCCAATCTGTCTGTGGGGGATCCGAGTTTGAGGTTGCAGTAGACAACGTTCGATATAGGCAGCATGGACGCCTGGTCAGTGCGGCTATCGTTGACGGACGAAAAGCCAGCATGTCACTGGCAAAGAAATGATTTCAAACTCCGGTAAGTTGCACGGAAGTGTCCGGGCGTTCGGTGGCCTCTACAAAACCTTGACCATTCATTAATATTCATTCTCAATGGCGGTACGTTTCTTGGATTTTCTTTTCTTCTTCGTCTTATTTTTCTTAGCTCGCCAACACACTCTACAATACCTTCTTCAAGCGCAATAGTAGGCGACTTGCTTCTTAACATCATCGTTCTTGCTCACCACCTTGGTCAGGCGTGTTCGTTGGCACCGTCTTTGCAGGCGCATTTGCATTTGGCATTGGTTTTGACGTGGGTGTCACCAAATTCTACGATGCGTGGAACAAAGGAGTGCGTCACATTCGCTCCTTACTTGAATAATATTCACCCGAAATTCAGAAACAATGGAAAGATATCCGACATAACTATGTGACAGAAGAATAGAACCCACCATAGATCGTGTCGCTTGCTCAAAATTAATCCTCAGAATATTCGCCATACATTTTGCATATTATCTATCTTTGAGAACGCTGCCAATTGCTGAAGACTATGTATAAGAGCCATGTTTTCCTTGAATGCATACCTGAACAACATCAACACCCTTGAGGGTGTCCGATTTGACTGAACGTACTCTGTTTCATAAACAAGTGTTGAACGTTGAGTCCTGAGCGCTGAGCGCTGAGCTTTGACCTTGACCTTGTGACAGTACTGTGTGACATTGTCCAACTCTGCTTCTTACCTTGAAGTCAACCTTGAAAAATGTCCAGAGGAAGATCCTTGTCTGCCCGTAGTGTGGACATGGATGTTGACGTCCGCTCCCCAGCAGATAAATCAGACGCCAGAGTAGTAATAATTACCAATTTAACTCGCAATGTTGTCGAATCCCACCTCAAAAATATCTTTGGCTTTTATGGACACATAACCAAGATTGACCTTCCAGTCTTCGTAAAATGTGAGTTCATGTGCAGTCCTCATTGAATTGACCGCTTAATTATCAATAGCTGGGCAAAATAGAGGGAAAGCTGCTTTGGAATTTGCTGACTCTTCTTCCGCTCACAAGGCTGCGTCGCACATGGACGGTGGTCAGCTCGATGGTTCCATTTTAAAAGTCGAACTTTCCGACCTCCCCATTCGTTCTGTTTCCCGCTCGCCAGTCCGAGCGCCTCGCGGGCCTCGAAATGGACGTGACAGACTGCGATCCATCTCTCGTTCCCGCTCTCGCTCTCGAACTCCTCCAAGACGACGAGGTCCTGCGGACGGATATCCCACTCGTGACTCATTCCGTGGAAGACTGTATGGTCGTCGGGGTCCGCCAGGGCGTGATGTTTACCGACCAGGCCGCTCCCGCTCTCGCACACGTTCTCGTTCGCCCATTCGACGTGGTCCTTCAGACAGACCTCCACCGCCCCGAAGGCGTTCTCCAAGTTATTCTAGAGGAGGATATGGCCGTCGCAGATCTAGAAGCTACTCCGTTCGCTCCAGCCGTTCCCGCACACGATCCCTCTCTCATTCACGTTCACGCTCGATGTCATACTCAAGCGACTCGAGATACTCTCGAAGCCGGAGCCGTACCAGATCAATCAGCAGGGGAAGGAGAAGTCGCAGCCGCGATGATATTAGGGATAGTAGATCCAGATCACCCAAAGCCTGATGATACGGCTTCAAAACTTGACATATTTTTCTCGGTTGCTCGTCTTAATTATCTATTCTAGACTTTTCAAAAAGTGTGTCTAAATATCAAACCATTTCCACAGTGGATGTCAGGTTTGTATATTTGTTCGTGTATTCAAAAATATGTATATGATGCGAGCGGTATGTAAGTGCTGGTAAACGTTAATCGCTTGTCATAGAGTCATCATCAGCAAGGAATGGCCTGCGGTGGATACTCATTAATCAGACGCAAATAGTTGGCAGAGAAGACTGCTTACGCGTATTCATAGTCATTCCTGATGGCATTTGACATCCACTCTTCGTCTGCCTCTTGTTGGGGGAAGCCAGGCCCTCCAGCTATACTCAACACTACAGGCAGCATGACCAGTCCATGAAGTGCTCCAGAAATGATGAGGGTTAACCACATGCGGAAATAATATATCTGTAAATCTGTCAACAAGAACTTGGCTGGAACATCAACAGGCTAACCTCAAGTAACTTAGATCGAGTCAAAGCCAGCACTGACATGCCTATCAGTTTCGTGAAAGTGATACCCGACAGGACCTGCAAAACGGCGACTATATCAGACGTGAAGTAGCGTACTTCCTCAAAAGCTGTACTTACAGATGGACCAACATCAACTAGAGCAGTCCACATTCGCTCGTCGCGCTCTTTCTGTCCGGAGGGATGATCAACAGGGAGACCCGTACCAGCACTCATGAATGCACGGGCAACATGTGCACAAAATTCAACGGAAATTCCGAGAGAAATCACCAGGTTGACCAAACTAATAGCGTTCAGGCTAATGCCCCAAATGGACATGACGCCCATTACTGTCACCACAGTCAGAGCGACAACGGCAGTCACAATTGAACCGGTCCTCCATGAACCCAACATCAAGGCGGTGACAATCAAGACGGAAGCCAGACCGAGTCCCAATACCTCTTGCGTCATGCCAATGAGGTGGGCATACTGGTCAAAGAAAACATAGAATAGAGAGTAAGGGAAGACTGATGCGCCTGTCTCTTTAGATATTTCATCCGCGATTCGATGAGCAGCCGCGAAAGCGTTGATAAAGTCATTTTGATTTTTCAGAGGTGAATGGAATGTGCGGAAATGTGAGGCTGTAACTTGGGTGCCTGACTGATCGAGTGCGAGGGCAAATCCAAATGATGCTTTACCAGCCAAGGGACAGCTTTCAGTTGTAGGCGATATCCACCATTGCTTCAGGTATCGCATGAAATCCTCGTTCTCAGGAAAGCCGTCCATAGTGATATTCCAAGGAGGCTGTTTGCCTTGGTAGCATGGCCGACACAATCGAAAAGAATCATGTTCTTTACAGAAAACGGAAGGATCTGCCTTGCGAACACGACAGCACTGCTCTTTCGCGGGATCGAGCCAACCTAAGAAATCGTCTATCCAGGATGCACTTGGCTCTGAAATGAAAGATGATTCTGGGCGCTTTCTCTCCGCCTCCAACCTATTAGCAACCGAGGAATTGCTACATGTTGTAAAACGGCCACATAAAGCTTGTTGTCCAGAACGATGGGATACATCAACATCTGTGGAGACAAAGTAGACCGGTGGGCCGACGTCAAGGTAGGCATCGAGGTTGTCGAAGTAAGAAACCAGGTAAGATCCTGAGGGTAATGCTAGTCGCTGGTCTAGAGGGGTCATGAGTGACGGCAAGACTTATAAAGTAAAAAGAGCACGTTACCCAGGCCTAGTTGGATATGCTGTATAGAAATTATGGACACTACGAAAACGCCGGCGAAAATAATTAAGACAATACCCTTAACAACTGGCTTGAGCAACAATGGGGCGTAGTATTTGCGAACGAAGCGAGCAACCCTGCCTAACCCACTGCTTGTATTGGGAGCGTCTGGAAGGGCGATACGCGACGGAAGTCTGACACAGGGAAAACAATCGATGCGGTTGGCCTGTTAAAATGAACCTTGAGGGAAAGTATCATAGCAAAGATTTATTAACGAACCTCAAAACGTTTCAGGTCAAGTGACATCGCACTGACGAACACGGTAACTTGAAGGATAGCATTCAACAACATACTTCCAGCAGCATACAGGGCAAAATTTCGGACAGCTGGCATGGGTACAAGAGCACCAAGGCCAAATGCTACAGTCTCCGTGATGGTGCTCAAAAGTATGGAGGGACCCATCTTCGCCAGTGTACGCGCGACTCTCTCCTCCGCAGCTAAATACAGCGGCATCGAAGCTGTATCAATCTCGTCATGAGTCGAATCGAATGGAGACCGGTGCGAATTTGTAGGAGACATGGCTGCAGAAAAGCCGGGACCTTGGTAGTCTTGTGGAGCGGCATTCGGACCATGGAGGAAGTTTTGCCTATCTAGTTCATGGACAAGGATAAATACGTTATCGACTCCAACAGCCAGTACAAGGAAAGGGATAACTTCTGCTATGATGAGAGTTACTTTGACACCAAGGAAGGAAAAGAGGCCGACAGAGGAAGAAACAGAAAGGATGACAAGGAGGATGCTAAATAAACCAAGAGTTGACTTTGCTCCAACAAACAAAGATCGAGGTAGACGAGGGAGAAGACGAGGGGTGTCTCGGGAATCAATAGAGAGCGAGGAGGATGCGATGCCTGAGCGAGCAAACAATTTTGGGATATTGTGCGCCCATTCTGAGAGTGAGGATAATATGCCGTCTTCTTCCCGAGACGCGGAACCACTGCCTAACGTCAACGAAACATATAAAAACATCGCCAGGTACGAAAGCACCACGATCTTGACGTCCGTATTGGTACTCTTGTTTATCTCTTCCTCAAGAGATACGCCGGTCGAGAATGCAATTTCTAAACCAGCTTCGGAGCCTGCTCTCTGAGATAGGTTATAGAGGTAGGACTTCAAGGTCCCTTCCCATTCCATGGCCATCGCTTGAGTCTCTGGCAATGAGGAATCCGCAACGACATACGTGACGACCAGTGCTTCAGCCGCCAGATATGCCTTGCGATCCGACTCTGTCGTTGGTACTCCACCTAACACATAATGTGGAGCGAGAGGTTGCTGGAAGTCGGGTAAACAGTCGACTGGCGCTTCTGCACATGATTGCAAACGCTCAGCCCAGGTAACTTCGTCATAATCGTCGAGGCTGTTACCAAACCATGCAGCAACTGATTGAACCACGCATGCGCCACGTGGACCTGCTGGCTTGAAACAGACGTCGGATAGTTTGTAGCCACTAGGCGACTCGAGGGCTCGTATATTAGCTTCCACATCCATCCAATACTTGAGATGATCCCATGACAACACTGGCTTTTTATTACCAGCTGTTATTGCCTGGGTAGAGGCATTTAGAGTCTCAGGATGTCCTCCCACAGATGTGACGAAGATTTGTTCGGTACGATAGAAGGGGCCAAATTTCTCGTCGAAGTATTCCTTCCGTATTTTGCTTTCGGACGACGGCGAAACCCAGAGCCTTACAGGATCGGTTTCGACTTCAAATCTATTCCAACCAACATTTAGGAGTCCGATGAGGAGAAATACAGAGCTAAATGTCAGCCAGGGAGAGGAGGAAGCAAACAATCCCAATCGATAGAAACCACGTCGAAGGAAGTTGTTGAGACGGTACTGACGAGGTTGTACGGTTTCGATAGGGTCCAAAAGTGATGCGCCACGACCTAAATGGTGAGGTTCTGACTGAGTTCCTAGGGAGTCTTCATCTAGGTACTGTGCAAGAGAACCTACTCCGACCAGGCCTCGAGTATGAACCCTGGGTGAGGCTGTCTCCGTTGACAATGCCACACGCTCATAAGTCTTCTCCCTGCGGTTCCGGATTGTGCGTTCAATGATATATCCAACTAGAAGACCAAGGACGGCGAGGGAATATGTGATTGTAAGGATGAAGGACAGACATGATAGCGTCCCCACATGACAATCAGGACCTGCATTAGGTGGTAGGACAACAGGCAATGATGGGCATATGGAAGGACAATCGATGCATGTACACCGACTCCTAAGGTCGCTATCAGCACAATTACGAGGCACTTTGTTGAGTGGGGAAAATTGTGGTGGAGGTGAAAGTGGGAAATCTATCTGGAATGGGCTGCCAATGGCTTTCTCATCGCCGAGGAACTTGAAGAAGGAAGAGTAATTCTTTGCACCTCCCCCAATGAGATCCATGGCATATCCATTGGTATTTCCTACTTGCACATTTTTGCAGCTGTCAAAAAATCCTTGGCCATATTGCTGAGACACAAAGAAGTCCAGTGATTTAACGGCAATCTGTCCTGTCGATGTCTTTTGAGTGGAAGTTATGTTCATAAATGTCGCTTGGTGTGGTGAACATGTAAAGGTGCAAAAAAACGAGCGAAAATTGTTTCGACAAGCTGGACAAGCTGAAATTAAGGCTTCCACTTGGTTAAAGTTGTCGCGAAGCGTTTCGAGTTGGTCCGACGTGCAACAGACTGGTCCCTCTACGAATTCCGAGCCACAGACATCACTGAGTAAGTGTCGAGTGTTGTCATCGGGCTATTTGAAAAATAAAAACGCTGTTCCGTAGGTAATGGCAAAAGATGTACCTCCACAGCTGGTCCATCATATGGACATGGTAATGGTTTGCCAAACCACCCCTTCTTCCCACATGATGCTCGCATGGCACATTTTCCATCCCCAATGTTGCTTATCATCTTGCGCAAGTGGTAGGTTTCGACTTCAAGCGCCCTTATTGTGTTGTAAGCATGCAGATGGCGAAAGGGAATTAAATTTATAGTCGGCGCGTGCCAGAATTCCAGTGCACGTGAACAAATGGACCTTCCTTGCAATTAACTGTCATTGATTCTGATTCAACAATAAATCTGTCATCAAATGCCTGCACCTACTAGCTCCAAACGTCCGAGTGATGCGGCAAAGCCTCGCAAACGTTTTGTGGGAAGTAACTCTTCCAAGCCATCGAAATCGGGCGTTCAATCAGGCATCAGCAATCAAATACCACAGGATATCCTTCAAGACGCCCAATTGAATGCTGCTATCGAGCAACTACCATCCAACTATTCATTTGAGATCCATAAAACTATACATTATGTTCGCAAGAATAATGCCACTATGGTTGCTCTTCAGATGCCGGAAGGCCTGCAAATGTTTGCCTGTACTATCGCAGATATAATCGAGGGGTGCGCAGAAAACATTTACTTGAAGACTTCTTATTGAAGTTGTCTGGAGGGTAGGTTCACTAATGCGTTGACTGTAATCATGGGAGATGTCACTTACGGTGCTTGCTGCATCGATGATTATACAGCGGTTGCACTAGGCTGCGATATGCTCGTACATTATGGTCACAGTTGTTTGGGTACGCAGACGTCGGCCTTCTTATTCGATCCTCCTCCCTCATTTATTTTTCAAGTGCCGATGGATCAAACAACAATCAAGACTCTCTACATCTTCGTTGAAATCGCGATCGATTCTTACCATTTAGCACAAACGATCCGGACCAATTTTCCAGATGACCGGGAGACATTTTACAATACTCTTTTAGATTCGGAGGAAGCTAGTGCCCGAATACCCATTGGTAGTCAAATCGGGGTAGGGCGGAACCTCCGCATCGTAGGGACAAGCAAAGAATCCGAAAGATTGCCTGAAGATCATATTGCGCCATCTACTTCTCACCACCCTACAACACTGGCATTGGTGTCTACGATTCAATTTGTTGCTGCTTTACAGCGCCTGAAAGAAGACCTTTCGATGGCCTCGCCAGAAGATTTGGCTTTTACTTCACCTGTTTATATGTTAGGCAATGAAGCATCGCCGGGTATCGTTGGGGGTCCCACGGCAAACAGTAGGTCAGCATTTTGGACAGGAAGATATGAAACTATAATACCAAGATCAAAGCCTCTGTCACCGGGGGAAATCCTGGGTTGCACAGCTCCTCGACTTGCAGACGTAGACGCTCTGATGTATGTCTAATCTTCTCTCGACATAGCAGTCACAAGCTGAATACCATTTAGATACTTGGGCGACGGACGTTTTCACCTGGAGTCGATCATGATCGCAAATCCTCGCGTTCCGGCATTCCGCTATGATCCTTACTCTAAAAAATTAACAAGGGAGCGATACAACCACATAGAAATGCAGACGGTACGAGATAACGCAGTCCAAACGGCGCGCAAAAGTCTGGCGGTCTTGTCACAAAACCGGTCCTCTACCGTAGAGGAAGGCACACCTCTTTGGGGAGTAATTCTTGGAACATTGGGAAGGCAGGGAAGTTTCAAGCAACTGCAGGTGGGTTGTTCACCTTTCTGACGATACCAATGAAGTAACATGATAACTAAGGCGATCACCCACCAACTGGGGGCCTCTGAACAACCAATTCCGCATATTCAAATACTATTGTCGGAACTTTCACCGGCGAAATTGGCTCTATTCAACCCCCATATATCGACTTTTATCCAGACATCCTGTCCTCGTTTATCCATAGACTGGGGATATGCCTTCGACCGGCCCTTGTTGAGCCCCTACGAGACAGCCGTCGCCGTCGGCAAGACTTCAAGCTGGATGAAGAAATCTACTGACGACGAACAACAATTAGATACAAGATCAGGCGTCTATCCCATGGATTTCTATGCAGCCGGGACTCCCTGGGCATTATCCAGATCAAGAGCGTCATTTGACATGTAATTCGCTAGATAGATCGAATACTCCTACAGCTAATATCGATGATCTGATTGTCTCTGTTCTGTTTGCTCGCTCGGTAGAGATACCTAACACTTCGGGAGGCTCAAGATTAGAAACAGTTTTTAACTTGAGTCCTTTAGCAAATTGAATATTTTAAATAGAAAGGTTTGTATAAAATGATTTTGATTTATACTATTAGACAAGCTGCAGGAAAACAATAGATTTAAAATATTTGATGACCTACAAACTCCCTTTCGAGCAAAATGAAATTTTTAACTGAAGAGGTGTTCGATATGTTGCTAAGTTTTTAAGATACTGGACTCACGGAAAAAAAATAATAATATTCAAATTCAGGAAATACGGAGATCAACATATAAAATATGTAATAAGATATTGGAAAATATACAAATTAAATTTAGGATAATTATTAGTATTATTACATACTTTATATGTTGATCTCTGTATATTTTAAATACTTAGCAACATATAGAACACCTCTTCATTTTTCTAGAAAAGGAGTTTGTAGGTCATCAAATATTTTAAATATATTGCTTTACTGCAGCTTGTCTGATAGTATTAGTATAAATTAAAACTATTTCTATACATACCTTTCTATTTAAAATATTCAATTTTCTGAGGGACTTGAGTTAAAAAACTGCTTTTCTGTTGCATCTCTGCGGGCCGACTCTGCCATTTACGTGCATCCGAAATCTATTTTTGCCCTTGTTGACATAAAATGCTCGATCAGCTCTTCAATACTACGGGTTTACCGCTAAAGCCAAAATTGGGCCAAGTTATTTCATAACCATCCTCAGGGTCTTTTTTCAAGACATAAAGTATATCCTGTGACAATCCGTGCTCGGCTGTTGTAAGCTGGAAGTGGAAATTGCCTTATATCGAATGACGGAAACTGCCGCATCGAAATTTAAAAGAAAACTTGAGGGCCGGTCACCGAACCTCGGTTTATCTGGTCTCCTTACTTGAGAATGCTGAATCTGAGGAGTCCAGATGTAGCCAACTCTGAACCACTACCGCGTTTTCAGCCAGGAAGCAGTGATATCGTTCATTTCTGCCAGCGTAAGCTAATGCTACATTGTCTTTTCTGTCATGACTGACAACTGCACAGTTGCTGCTATGGTCATAACTGTCTATGATCACGGTGAGTATCGTCACATCCGTTCAAGAGCTGGATATTGATTCTTTGCCAGCCCTGACGTTTGACCTTGAGGTGTGTAAATCCACCAAAGTCTTGTGATTATTGTGGTAAACAAAGATTTGCATCGATTCAAGGTCGAGTACATTTGGGTGCGTTTTCACATCTGCCTTTGCTTTGTTTGAGCTACAATATCCTTTTTTTGAGAAGAAGAGACGCTGGTCAAATTTCAAACTTTTGTTCATCCTTGTGCGCCACAAAACACGTCCCTGACATATTTCTGACAATATTTCTGACAATACTGTATTATTAGGCGAGATATTTTGGAGATTTGGTATCGATGTACGCACCATGAGATTTAATCCCTCGCCCCTTTTGCTAACTGATGATGTCTCCGATACAGCTCCATTTGCGTGGGTAAGCGAACCTGCTCCGCGTCTTCAATGACAAATGAAATATATGAAATCAGTGTTTTTGAATCGTGATTCTGGATCCATGGTAAGTTTTCTACTTTGGCAGGATTTTGTTTATTTATCATGCGAACTTTAATACAGTTGTAAGCCTCGCACGTCTTCCAGAATGAAACGGTGAAAATGAATTTACAAGCATATTTACTGTTCTGTAGCTGTAAGTATACTGGCATATATCGTCGCTTTTATGCTTATCTGCTCATAGGTAATGTTGGCCTCAAGTTTGTGGGCACGGGTTCGATGGTCATAATTCTGATCACGCAAGGTAAGCCAACAGATATTACAACCTAGTATTCTATGTTTCCTTAATCTCTGTACCAGTCATCATGCAGCTTCGAATAAAAGCAATGTACGGCAAAATCATGTCAAGACTAATAACTATATTTTGGATACTCGAGGTGATGGCTGTGGTAGCTCTAGGAGTTGCGTCTTTGGTGGTTATTAATGGTGAGAGGAATCGTTGAGTTTCACCCCTCCGAATTAACAGCGGCTCTCCTTTTCGCCAGTCGTCCCCTACACGCTAGAAAACACTCGAATGTGTAATCCGACGTATTTACCTCCTTTTGCGTTTTTGTTCTGGGTGCCCATAATTGTCTTCGAGACATTCCTCGTCGCACTGTCGTTTCGAATGGCATATTACAATTACTTGGAGATCGGGAGTTGGCGGGGGATTTCAATATTCCATGTGGTCCTGCGTGATAATTTCATATTTTTCATCTTGTATGTGTCCCATATCTCCAGTCCAGTCTTCACCTGATCCTCTCCAATAGTGCATTTGCTTCATATATGGTCACAGCCGTGACTTGGCTAACGGCAAATCCGCGCTATTTCACAGTACCGGGTGCCTTTACATGCTCCTTCACCTCCGTTATGGGGTGCCGATTAATTCTCAATTTATGTCAAGTGTATTATACACGGAGTGAGGCGGCTGTTCGACCACAATCGATTTGGGGTGTGTCGGATGGGATTAGATTCAAGCCTCCAGTGCCGTGTAGCGTATCGGTGGCCACAGAAAATTGGACCATGGAGAGAGAACCACATGCGCCGTCTAGCACGACGCGGACGGAAAGTCCTGGAGATGCATATGAAATGGTGGTTCTTGACGGAGCGAAGGATCTGGGGAGCAATGACATAACAACGGTTGGCCATGGTGGGATAGAGAAATAGAACAGACGGTTACCATTTGGCAAAGGTGTTGTTGCGATGAACGGATAGGATTCGTCCTCATAATTTGTATACACATTCTTGTTAAAGTACCATAGTTGCGAGTTGTTAATCAATATACATAGCCCAATGGTAACTCCTGAGTTTGAGAGACAGGAATAACTGACAACAGGCAATTCCACGCATGCAAATTATTTCTAGTGCTAGCCAAACGCCAAGATAAGTGTGTACTTGAAGACTTTTCTCAGTCAACACCCTGTCAATTCCGCGGTTTGTCAATCATTGACATCCAGCTTTCTATTTGAGTTTGATTGTCTCTATATACAAGAGTCATACAGTTACTATCATGCCGTACGATCGGGATAGAGGCTCTGCCTACGGAGTAAACGGATTTGAACCTTGAACCTTGAAGCCTGAAGGTTGTCAAAGGAGACCCTTGAATTGGAAAAAAACAGTGGCGAGGCCTTTAACCATAATAAAGGGGATCACTTCTTGATCACTTTCGAAGACGTGCCGAAATAAGCCGGAAATTGAGAATGCGGAGGACCCCGGAAAGTACACCAAGATCCCTGAGCGATTTTTATCCGACCGGTTTTGGCCAATTTTTACCCGAAAATCGGTCCAGGCCCCCAATTTTTATCCGGATTCCGGATTAGGCATTGAAAAAAATGGTTCTTTTTTTTTTTTTTTTTTTTATCTTTCCTATCTTT
>Ga0193743_1000245_pt1 | contig 44070 bp, 39 predicted proteins | sample L2c2metaG_FD_143038 | JGI IMG/M metagenome (GOLD analysis project Ga0193743, IMG submission 143038) | Soil microbial communities from a riparian zone of the East river system, Colorado, United States - L2c2 | ecosystem: Environmental > Terrestrial > Soil > Riparian zone | place: USA: East River... | reverse complement strand
TTCGGTAATCGTCCCCGCGCCGACGGTCCTGCCGCCTTCGCGGATGGCGAAGCGCAGACCCTTCTCCATCGCTACCGGCGTGTGCAGCTCGATCTCCAAGCTGATGTTGTCGCCCGGCATCACCATCTCCGTGCCTGCAGGCAGCTTCGCCGTGCCCGTCACATCCGTGGTGCGGAAGTAGAACTGTGGACGGTAGCCGTTGAAGAACGGCGTATGACGTCCACCCTCTTCCTTCGACAGCACGTAGATCTCGCCCTTGAACTTGGTGTGCGGCGTGATCGATCCCGTCTTCGCCAGAACCATCCCGCGCTCCACATCTTCCTTCGCGATGCCGCGCAGCAGAAGTCCCGCGTTGTCGCCCGCGCGACCCTCGTCCAGCTGCTTCTTGAACATCTCGACGCCCGTGACCACCGTCTTGCGCGTCTCCCGGAAGCCCACGATCTCCGACTCTTCGCCCACCTTCACCTGACCACGCTCGATACGGCCCGTCACCACCGTGCCGCGGCCCGAGATGGAGAAGATGTCTTCGATCGGCATCAGGAACGGCTGGTCGATCGCGCGCTCCGGCAGCGGCACATTCTTATCCACCGCCTCCATCAGCTCGTCGATCTTCGCCTCCCACTGCGCCTCGCCGTTCAACCCGCCCAACGCACTGCCGCGGATCACCGGCACATCGTCGCCCGGGAAGTTGTACTTCGACAACAGCTCGCGAACTTCCATCTCCACCAGATCCGTCAGCTCCGGATCTTCCACCGCATCGCACTTGTTCAGAAAGACCACGATGTACGGCACACCGACCTGGCGCGCCAAAAGCACGTGCTCCTTGGTCTGCGGCATCGGACCATCGGTCGCCGCCACCACCAGGATCGCGCCATCCATCTGCGCCGCGCCCGTGATCATGTTCTTGATGTAGTCCGCGTGTCCCGGGCAGTCCACGTGCGCGTAGTGACGGTTCGCCGTCTCATACTCCACGTGCGCCGTCGCAATCGTGATACCGCGCTCCCGCTCCTCCGGCGCGTTATCGATGGTGTCGAAGCTCCGGAACTTGTTGTTCGGATTGTGCTTCGACAATACCTTCGTAATCGCCGCCGTCAACGTCGTCTTCCCGTGATCAATGTGCCCAATCGTCCCCACATTCACATGCGGCTTCGACCGGTCAAACTTCTCCTTCGCCATCTCGCTTCTCCTGATCTTTCGGGCGCGGCGTCATACCGCGCGAACTCTTGTCGAACTACTTACCGTGTCTCACTTGCCCTGGTTGCGGCCGATGATCTCTTCCGAGATCATGCGGGGCGCCTCTTCATACCGTGCGAACTGCATGCTGTAAGAGGCGCGGCCCTGCGTGGACGAACGAATGTCGTTCACGTAGCCGAACATCTCCTTCAGCGGAACCATGGCCTTGATCACCTGCGAGCCACCCGAGTGCTCCATGCCCTCGATACGGCCGCGGCGCGAGTTGATGTCGCCAATGATGGTACCCATGTGCTCTTCCGGCACCGTGACTTCCACCGCCATCACCGGCTCGAGCAGTACCGGGCTCGCCTTCCTCGCCGCCTCCTTGTAGGCCATGGAACCAGCGATCTTGAAGGCCATTTCGTTCGAGTCGACATCGTGGTAGCTGCCGTCGTAGAGCACGGCTTTGAAATCGACCATCTCGTAACCGGCAAGAATGCCGTTATGCAGCGCCTCGCGGATACCCTGCTCGGTCGGCTTGATATATTCCTTGGGCACCACACCGCCGCGAATCGCGTCGACGAACTCGAAGCCCTTACCCGGCTCGTTCGGCTCCAGGCGAATCTTCACGTGACCGTAGTTGCCGGAGCCGCCGGTCTGCCGGATGTACTTACCCTCGGCTTCGGCAGTCTTGCGAATGGTCTCGCGGAAGGCTACCTTCGGCTCGCCCACATTGGCTTCAACCTTGTGCTCACGCTTCATGCGGTCCACAAGGATTTCCAGATGCAACTCACCCATGCCGCTGATGATGGTCTGACCCGAATCGATATCGGTCCGCACCTTGAAGGTCGGGTCCTCATCGGCCAGGCGCGATAGCGCGACACCCATCTTCTCCTGGTCGGCCTTGGTCTTGGGCTCGATTGCCACCGAGATGACCGGCTCCGGAAAGGTGATCGCGCTCAGCGCGATCGGCGCCGACGGCGAGCACAGCGTATCGCCCGTCTTCAACTCCTTGAGGCCAACGCAGGCACAGATGTCGCCGGCATAGATCTCGGTGATGTCCTCACGCTTGTTGGCGTGCATCTTCACCAGGCGTCCCACGCGCTCCGTTTTGCCGGTGCGCGGATTCATCACCGTATCGCCGGTCTTGAGCGAGCCCGAGTAGATACGGATAAAGCCCAGCTTGCCGTATGGGTCGTTGATCAGCTTGAAACCCAGCGCCGAAAATGGCTCGGAATCCTCTGCCTTGCGAATCAGGATCTTCGAATGGTCGGATGGATCGATGCCTTCAACCGGCGGCACATCGACCGGACTCGGCAGGTAGTCCACCACCGCATCGAGCAGCGTCTGAATTCCCTTGTTCTTGAATGCGGAGCCACACATGACCGGGAAGACCTTCATCCCGATGGTCGCCTTGCGCAGCGAGACCTTCAGCTCCTCGGGAGTCGGCGTCTCGCCTTCGAGGAACTTGTGCAGCATGTCGTCGTCGTACTCGGCTACCGTCTCTACCAACTGCATGCGGAAGGCTTCGGCCTTCTTGGTCAGATTGGCGGGAACCTCTTCGACCGCATACTCCGCGCCCATCGTCTCATCGTTCCAGACAATCGCGCGCATCTCGATCAGGTCGATCACGCCCTTAAAGTTCGCCTCGGCGCCAATCGGGATCTGGATGGCCACCGGCCGCGCGCCCAGGCGCTTGCGGATGGTCTCGATCACGTGTTCAAAATCCGCGCCGGCCTTATCCATCTTGTTCACGAAGCAGATGCGCGGCACATGATACTTATCGCCCTGCCGCCACACCGTCTCGCTCTGCGGCTGCACGCCGGAGACGGAATCAAACAGCGCCACCGCGCCGTCCAGCACGCGTAGCGAGCGCTCCACCTCGGCCGTGAAGTCCACGTGGCCCGGCGTGTCGATGATGTTGATGCGGATGTTCTTCCAGGTACATGTAGTCGCAGCGGAGGTGATGGTGATGCCACGCTCCTGCTCCTGCTCCATGTAATCCATCGTGGCCGTGCCTTCGTGCACCTCGCCGATGCGATGGGTAATGCCCGTATAGAACAGGATGCGCTCGGTCGCCGTCGTCTTTCCGGCGTCGATATGCGCCATAATCCCGATGTTCCGGCAACGATTTAGAGGTACTTGGCGAGCCACGGTTTCTTCTCTCTCAACTTCCCGCCGGCCCCGAGCCAGCGATATTGCTACGTTTGTCTGCTACCTGCCCCTACGAACGACTTTCAACCACCTACCAGCGATAGTGCGCGAATGCCTTGTTGGCCTCAGCCATGCGATGGATGTCTTCCTTCTTCTTCATCGCCGCGCCGCGACCATTCGCCGCATCCAGCAGCTCGTTGGTCAGTTTGTCGACCATGCCCTTTTCGCCGCGGGCACGCCCGAAGGTCACCAGCCAGCGGATCGCGAGTGAGGTGCGGCGATCCGGATTCACTTCGATCGGCACCTGGTAGTTCGCGCCGCCCACGCGGCGGGTCTTCACTTCAAGCAGCGGCTTGCAGTTCTCGACCGCCTTCTTGAACAACTTCAGGGCCTCGTCGCCGCCCTTCTGCTCCAGGTTGGTCATGGCGGTGTAGAAAATGGCCTGCGCCGTTGACTTCTTGCCGCCCCACATCATCGAGTTCACAAACTTGGTCACCAAGGTGGAGTTGTAGACCGGATCGGCCGCTACTTCGCGCTTGGCAATGTGTCCTTTTCTCGGCATCGCTTCTAACCTTTTCCTGACTTACTTCGCTGCAGTTTTGGGGCGCTTCGCGCCATACTTCGAACGGCTCTGCTTACGGTTGGCCACGCCCACCGAATCGAGCGAGCCGCGCACCACGTGATACCGCACACCCGGCAGATCCTTCACACGGCCGCCGCGGATGAGCACGATAGAGTGCTCCTGCAGGTTGTGGCCGATACCGGGGATATACGTCGTCACCTCGATACCGTTGGTGAGCCGGACGCGGGCCACCTTGCGCAGTGCCGAGTTCGGCTTCTTGGGCGTCTGCGTGTAAACACGGGTGCAAACACCGCGCCGCTGCGGGGAGCCCTGCAATGCCGGGCTCGCGGTCTTGTACCGCGGCGCCGTGCGACCCTGCTTTACCAGCTGATTGAATGTCGGCAATCCAGTACTCCTTACCCTTCGTCTCAATCCCACACAGCCCGCAAACGGCCCACTCGAGTGCCCGCACGCACAACGTGCTCAAGGCATGGCTCGCGCATGTCCGCTTCGCGTCTGCTTCGCTTCCTATCTCAGACAGGAACCAGGACGGTGGCCGCACGCGACCAGAACCCAGAAAATTCTGGAATCCGGTGAAAGCTCAGCTCCGTTTCGAAGTTCCGGCCCGCATAGCCCTTCCAGGTGAAGGGTGTCGCAGGCACCGATGCGATCTTCGCCCCTAGACTTCAGGGAACCGCAGAAGAGGCCAATTCAACTGCCAGCCTGCATTCTGTGGGGTTCCCGTCTGGCGCCCGTCCTATGCGTGCCAGTACCGCGCATGCGCAAGACGTGCCTCGGGGAACCTTTTAACAATAACAAGCGTTGCGGAAGTGGTCAATAAAAGGCGTTGAAATTGTGCGCGAAAGCGGCCTTCAGGGTGCATCTGGGCACGATTGGGCACCGAACGGTCCGTCTTGAGGTCTCTTCGGCGACTATAGCGCGTTCAACTTTCCATGTAGACGGGCGTCAACGAGATCGGCAAGTACACCTCGCCGTTACGGATGTGCGCCGGAATTTGTTGGCCGAGGGCATCCGTGGCAGAGACCGCATTGGCCTTCCACTCCCAGCGAAATGGCGTCTGTGGCGCATCTTCGCCTGAAAATGTGTCGCGTTTCACCCAAACGACATGGAGCGGGCCGCGTGAGCCGCGCTCGACACGGAAAAGGTAGATCTCAGGCTCATCGGCAACTTCGATTCGGCTCACCTGTTGCAGACCGCGGAAGGCTTCTGTCATCCGCTTGCAGGCTTCGGCGACCGGGAATCGCCGCGTAAGCTGACCGTTTTCCGATCCGATCATGCCGATCTTGCCGAACATGAGCGTCATCAAATCGTCCCGATCGCCGTGGACAAGCAAAAGCTGCCAATAGAGCGTCTTCTGCACCCCGGCCGAGAACGCGAAGAGGTTGCGCATCACCAGTTCCCGCGCCTGGATGCGCTGCAGCTTCGCTTCCAGCTGGGGCGAGCAGCCGAGCATGAACATCTGCGTCTCTGGTGGCAGAGAATCCATCGTTTCATAGAGATGCGCAATCTCCGCGGCAACCGGATTGTGCTGAACATGCCCCTCGGCGATACCTTGCGACCATGCGGTGATCCAGGGGCGATATTGCCGGTTTGCGGCGAACTGGAAGATCGAAGGCCCGCCGTACTCCGCGCAAATGATCGGCTTCTCAAAGCCGAGCGCACGCATCTTCTCACGCATGAACTCCACCCGCGGCACAATGGTGTATGGGTCGCCATAGAGCCGTAAGTCAAAGACATCAAAGGCGTCACAACCCTCTTTGAGGACGTGATCGAAGAAGGCCAGCCCAGCCTCCTGCGTGGGAAACGGCGGCATCGTCGTGACGGATGGCGGCACGAACATGCCGTCATAACCGCCGACAAGAACGACGGCGCCGGGATCGGCGTCCTTCACGGCGCGATAGAAGAGCTTCAACCCGATGACAAACTCCTCCTTTGTTCCCGCCCAGAAGATCGGATTGTTCGGTTCGGCATCGTTCTGCCAGTAGCGCACCCTTCCTCTGCAGCGCCGCACCAGGTCGTAGATGAAGCGGTAGTAGTCCTCGGGGTTCTTTGCAGGCGAGGGCGGCAGCATCTCGGATGAGGTGCGGGTGGCCCATTTCGAGGCCGAGAAAACCGCGATCAGGCCCTCCTCGGGGTTCTCCAGCTGATCCACGAAGGCATCGACCGCACTCCAGTCGTATCTGCCCTTTTCCCGCTCGATCTGGTTCCAGAACAGGTAGACCTTGGTGAATCCTGCGCCCAGCCCGCGCAGTTGTGGCATGTAGGTTGCTGCGGGAATGCCGCTGTAGCCGTAAAGGAAGGCCCAGGCCACGCCGATCGGTGATCCGGGCAGCGCGATCTGCCCCGTCTGGGTGCTGATCATGCCCGCGACTCCCTGGGAACATCGACCGCGGACCGCACATCCGTCTGTTCGGCATGCATCTGTGTCAGTTCGTTTTCGACCAGGCGATGGGTGGTTCGGCCCATCAACGCGCTGAAGCCCATCAGGAGCGCGATCGCTGTCAAATGCGGGAGATTGGAGAGCCATGCCGCGCGATCCAGAGGAAAGCGATAGACCACGACCACGCGCAGTACGGCATCGACCAAACATGCCAGCCCCCAGCCGAAGCTGGCGATCCGCAAGGTTCTGCGGAACCGCAAAGACCGTTCCCAGGCGCGTGCAAAGGCTGCGCCCCGCACCGGATCTCCCTTCGTTCCGATCTGGAATGCACCGTCGTAGGTCAGCGGTCTTCCACGAAAGGAAGTAGCGATCAAATACACACCGGCAATGGCCGTGTAAAGCGACGGCTTGGCGAGCAGAAAGCGCGGGTCGCGCCACACAAACAAGAGCACGATGGAGACGGCGATCTCGACCAGCACCAGAATGCCGACACGGTCAATGCGCCGTTGGCGCACGGTATTGATCGTCATGCTGACGAGCACGATGGCTGACCCAAGCAGCAGACTCCAGATCGGCGGTACACCCCAGCCTGCTCAGCACAAAGAAGAGGGCCATGGGGGCAACGACATCGACGACATAGCCGAGAAAAATGGAAGACGGGTTCGTCGAACTGGTTTTCATGCGGAACTCCGGTTTCAGGACTTCTTTTGCCACGAACGGGTGCGCGCCTGGGGTTCACGCTCGGCGACACGAGCCTTCGAGGCTTCGAACTTCGCCAGCAGGTTCCCGAAGGTGCGGATCTCTTCATCGCTCCAATCGGCGACAAAGAGTTCGAACCGAGAGAGCCCCATCTCCTCGAGCTCTTGCATGCGTTTTCGGCCTTTGGGAGTCAGTGTGAGGAAACACGACCTGCGATCAACAGGGTCTGCAGTCAGCGCAATCAGGCCAGCCTCCTCCAGGCTCTGCATCTGGCGCGAGATGGTGGACTGATGAACATCCAGCGCTGTAGCCAGATCGGAAGGCCGTGCCCGCTCGACGGTGGCCAGGACATGGAGCAGGGAGAGCGTCGCCGCAGATCCTTTTCTGCTAGCCCGGACACTGCTGGCGATGGTGGCCATCAGCGCAATGACCATAGTGCGAACTTCGTCCCTGCGGTTCGTCATGCTTGCATGATACATCTATTTGCTTGCTGCATGCAATTATATTTCCAAGCCATTCCTCTATCGAACGATGGCTTACGGGGACGGTTGCCGCCCGATGCCCTCGCGACGATTGCGACACCGCAACTGCAGCGCAAATCCTGTTAGCATCCGTCGCATGAGTTTTCTGTGCCGCGCTCTTCCTGCTCTGCTCTGCTCCATCCTTCCTCACACAGCGTTGGCAGCGGATTCGCCCAACGCGCACCCGCCGGCCAATCCGAAGGTCCGCGCCATCCTGGCCGACCTGGGCAAAGTGGAGAATGTCGGGGAGACGTCGCTGTCACCGGATGGCAAACATCTGGCGTGGACCGAGGGCGGGCATGGGCATGGCACTCCGAGCCGAATTATGGTGAGTGACGCGCGGGGAGAGGGCGCGCAGCAGGTGGAGGCGGACAAGGATTGCACGGCGAGCGATCCGCTGTGGTCACCGGACTCGCGCGCTTTGCTCTTTGAAGGCGACTGCGGCAAGGACGGCCAGCACGATCTCTTTGTGACCACATTGAACGGAAAGCCGCAACAGATCACTCACCTGAATGGCGCTGTGGACCATGCCGCATGGTCACCGGACTCACAGCGCATCGGGTTTCTGTATGTGCCGGGCGCCACCCGGCCCGCAGGCGCACTCGCGGCAATGAAGGCGCCTTCGGGCGTCATCGGTGTCGAAGGTCTTGAAGTACAACGAGTTGCGGCAGTAGATGCGCGTGGCGGCGAGATCGAGCTGCTGACTCCGGAGAATCTGCACGTATACGAGTTTGATTGGTCGCCGGATTCCAGCAAGCTGGCCTTTGTCGCTGCACCGCCGCCGGGAGAGAACAACTGGTGGGTAGCACAGCTCTACACCGCGACGGCAACACCCAATGCGCAGCCCACCAGCATTGTGGACCCGCAGAAGGATTCCGGAGCGCTCCATGGGTTACAGATCGCGGTGCCGCGCTGGTCGCCGGACGGACAGCGGATCGCCTTTATCGGTGGCTTGATGAGCGACCAGGGCGCGACGGGCGGCGATGTCTACCTGGTTTCGTCGAGCGGCGGCAACGCCGTGGATGTGACATCGCATGCCGCGGTGACGGCGGTATGGCCGCACTGGATGGATGATCACTCGCTCATCGTCTCTGAGGTCGCGGGCGGCACCAGCCGCATTGCCGGATACCATCTCGCGGGATCTGGCGACGCGCCGGCGCTGGCCGATGCGAAGACTCTGGTGGAAACTCCGGCCGGCATCAGCGACGGACGCGAGGCGATGAGCCTGTCCATTGCCAAAGACGGCAGCTTTGCGGTCGCCAGCAGTTCCTTTGAGAAGCCGCCTGAGATCTATGTCGGCAAACTCGATCCGAGCGCGCACCTCACCCAGGTGACGCACGTGAATGGTGCCATCAAGCCCGCCTGGGGCAAAGCCGAATCGATCGAGTGGACGAATGAAGGCTTCCACATTCAGGGCTGGCTAATGCTGCCCGCGCATTACGACCCAGCGAAGAAGTACCCGTTGATCGTGATGGTGCACGGCGGGCCCTCGAGCGCCGTGCTGCCGCGCTGGCCCTATGCGGGCTTTGGCGGCGCCCCTTTGAGCGCGATGGATTATTTCGTGCTTGAGCCGAATCCGCGCGGCAGCTATGGCCAGGGCGAGAAGTTCACCATGGCCAACCGGAAGGACTTCGGCTACGGCGACATGCGCGACATCCTGGCGGGCGTGGATGCGGTGGAGAAGAAGTATCCCAGCGTGGACGACAGCCGCCTGGGCCTGACCGGCTGGAGTTACGGCGGCTTCATGACCATGTTCGGCGTGACCCAGACCCGGCGCTTCCACGCGGCAGTGGCAGGTGCGGGCATCTCCAATTGGCAGAGCTACTACGGAGAGAACTCGATTGACCAGTGGATGCTGCCATTCTTTGGCGCGAGCGTCTATGACGATCCGGCGGTCTACGCCAAGAGCTCGGCCATCGATTTCATACGCAAGGTTAAGACACCCACGCTGGTGGTGGTGGGCGATCGAGACGGTGAGTGCCCGGCCCCCCAGTCCTTCGAGTTTTGGCACGCGCTGAAGGACGTAGGTGTCCCGACCCAGCTCGTGGTGTATCCGAACGAAGGCCATGGCTTCCGCAATCCCGAGCACCGCATCGACGTGCTGGAGCGGACGCTGGGCTGGTTCGACCAGTACCTGGGGACGGCGGCGGGGCCCGCTGCGGGGCAATAGCACCGAGAGTGGCAGGTCGCTAGCCCCTGCCTCCTATCCTGCTTTACACTCGTGACACACGTTTTAGACCGTTTTCATAAATGACCGTGAGGAAGCGCAGGCTCGCGACGTGTCGCTTTTCTTGACGGAAGAGCGGCAGCGGGTCTTTCTGATCGCATTGCACTCTTTGTGAAAACGGCCTGGAGTGATCTTCTTTGCAGTACACCGTGGCGGTTCGCGAACTTCGACAGGGAAATTCGCCTGGCCGTTACGGGGAGGTTTCATGCGGCGGTACCTGATTCTTGTTGTCCTCTTTCTCATTACGCTTCCCGTTCAGCTCTCTGTTCTCGGTTGCGGCTCGAACCCCAACAACTTCTGCAACAGCTTTGGGCAGGGCTTTGCGACCAAGAAAGGGACACTGGTGTCGTTCACCCTGGAACCGCAGGTGACCGGCATCTCCTTGTCATACGGGCAGATTGGAACGCTGACTGCGGGGAGCGGCAAGGATTGCACCGGCGCTTCGGTAAGTGTCGGAACGGTGCAGTATGGGATCGTTGGGCCGGCCTCTGATCCGACTCACGAAAACATAGATGTTTCGCCCTCAGGCCAGGTTTGCGCGGGGCACTGGAACCGCCTGACCAGCAGCGGTGTGGCCCCCTATACCACCTGCATCCCGACGAACGTGGAGCAAGTGGCGGTAGCAACGGCCAGTGCCAACGGCGTGGCTTCCGCCAACGCGGTTCAGGTGTACATCCACCCCGTGGTCACCAGCGTGGCGCTGGATACCACCGGCAGCAGTGGCGGCAGCCCCCTGACCAGCTGCATCTCGCAAAACCAGACCGCGCAACTGGACGCCACAGCCTTTATCGCAGGTCAGACGACGCCCTATTGCGCGCCGAATGTGAGTGGTGTTCCGAACTGCTCCGCCGTGCTCGGCCATCTTACTTACGCGGCTCAAAGCACATCCTCTACCGCTGGTACCGGCTCGACGAATAGCATCGTCTCCATCGACCAGAACGGTGTGGCGACTGCGCAGCATCCGGGGGCGGCGCTGATCTCCGCCAGCATCTCCGGCACCAGTTCCAGCGCGGGCGTCTTTCACACCTGCCCGCCCAAATCGATAACGCTCACCGCGAACGGCAATACCAAGGTGACCGTGACACCGAATACGCCGCAGCCCACAACCGCGACGGTGATCGACACCAACGGAAACACCATCACCGGTGTGCCGCTGAACTACACCTCAACCGACCAGCGCACCATCGGAGTAAGCGGCACGGGCTCCATCACCTCGATATTTCCCGGGTCAAGCTCGGTATATGCCGTATGCGCGCCGCCGACCTGCAATCCATCGCCCGTCAACCAGGTTGGCATCGAAGGCAATGGAACACCGATTGCCAGCGATACGCTGGACGTGACCTCGCCGGGAAGTGCAAGCAGCTTTCTCTGGATGGCCAGTCCGAACTCCCAGTACTTCACTCCGCTCGATCTCAGCATGGGCACCATCGGCACCCCGGTCCATCTGCCGTATGTGCCGAATTCCATGGTGCTGGACCAGACCGGGAGCAGCCTCTACTTCGGCAGCTATCGTGAGCTGATGGTCGTGGCCGCAGCCACCAATGCGCTGATTAAGGAAGACACCACTGTGCCCGGTGTGGTGCTCGCGGTATCTCCCACCAACAACCAGGTGCTGATCAACGATCGCGATCGCCAGATTTTCTATGTCTATCAGCCGGCCGTGGCGGGCTCAACGACGACGGGCGGCACGGGCAGCGCCGGCAGTACAGGAACACCGGCAAGCATCGTGACCCAGTACGGTGGCGTCGGGCAACGCGCGGCCTTCTCCCCGGACGGCAGCACGCTCTACATTCTCGGCACCAACAGGCTCTACATTTACAACAGCTTTACCGGATGGAGCACGGAGACGCTGGATGCCTCCAACGGCACGCCCGTGGCAGGGTGCCCAGCCAACGGCGGTACCGGTGCAGATGCGAACACTGCCTATAACGTCTTCTGTGCACCGGATCTTTCGTTGGCGGTGCCGCAGTTCGGCGCCTTCCTCTCCGGCCAGAACACGACAGCGCGCGGCTACTGCCCGGATACACGACTGACGCCGATCGATAACTATCCCTCGGCGGTGCCGGGCGGCGCAGTGGGCTACAACTTTGCTGCGGACCACCTGGCCAGCACGACCGACGGCACGCATGTGATCAGCGCCACGGCGAGCCCGACTCCGCAGTTGGTCGACTCGAATGTGGTGGTTCCGACGAATGCGCCGCCGCCGGCCGGGGAGACTACCGTTTCCGGCGCCTGCCCGACCGATCCGACGACCAAGGCTACGCTCCCGCTGACCATCACCAATCCTGCCAACTTCCCTCTGTCGCTGGCTGCGTACGCGCCATCGGTCATCCACCAGGTGGTAACGTCGCCGAACTCATCACTTGCCGTGGTGACCTATGAGTCGGCGACTGCCACCGCAGGCAACGCGGTGCTGCCGGTGTACACGATCCCGCCGGCTTTCGGTTCGGCAGGCACGCTGAGTAGCGTGAAGCTGACTGGCGCACAGGCCACGACGCCGGTGGCGGCGATCTTCAGCCCGGACTATGCGAACATCTTCGTCTCGACTGCCGGCGACGGAAACATACACGTCGTCTCCACCAGCACACTGACGGATACAGAGCAGTTCAGCGCAAACCTGCCCGATGGCAACGGAGGCGTGACGCCCGCACAGTTCCTGGCCGTGAAGCCGAGGGCGATTCCGTAGCACAATGCTCTTGCAATGCAATAGGGGCGGCCTGAGGCCGCCCCTTTGCACTTTCATTCACAACGCTCGTTTACTTTCTGCTCTTTGCGATCGCGTCAAGTATTCCGTTGAGAAAGCCGAGCGACTCCGGCGCCGCGTATCGCTTAGCAATCTCCAGCGATTCGTTGATGACGATGGGCACGGGCGTTCCGGGAAACCCCAGGAGCTCCGCGATTGCGAGACGCAGTAGATTGCGATCGACCGCGGGCATGCGCGGGATGCGCCAGTGCGCCGAGTGCTGCTCCAGGAGTGCGTCGATCTCCTCTTCTCGCGCGACGGCAACGCGGAAGAGGTCTTCCGCAAAGCCACGCGTGTCGTTATCGATCGACTCTTCACGCGCCTTCCAGAAGCTCTTCTGCACCTCATCCGGAGTCTGTTTGCCCACATCCCGCTGAAAGAGCATCTGCATGGCAAGTTCGCGCGACTTGCGGCGCTTGCCTACGGGCTGGCTCATGCCGGACGCCTATCTGTAACTGGTGCAGCGGCAATCTGGCGGTGCACATCCACCATCTCGATGGTGGCCACCGCAGCCTCAAAGCCCTTGTTTCCGGCTTTGATGCCGGCGCGGTTCAATGCCTGCTCCAGCGTCTCGCAGGTCAGCACGCCGAAGCCGTGCGGCACACCGGTCTCCTGCTGCGACTGGCCGATGCCGCGGCTCACCTCGTTGTAGATCGCCTCGTAGTGTGCAGTCTCCCCGCGCAGCAGGCATCCGAGCACGATGACGCCGTCAAAGCGCTGGCTCGCTGCGAGCGCACGCGCCGCGGAGGCAATCTCCCACGCGCCGGGCACGCGCACAATTTCGATCTGTTCGCGCACCGCGCCGCTGCGCAGCAAACCGTCGAGCGCGCCCTGCAGCAGGCGTTCGGTAATGACTGCATTCCAGCGCGCCACCACGATGGCGAAGCGCATTCCAACGGCCGAGAGGTCGCCCTCGATAGCAAGTGGCTTGCCGCGCAGCGGGTCTTCCCATTGCCAGAAGGCAAAAGGAATGCCGGGCACCGGTTCGATGGTGAACGCCAGCGACTTCCATGTCGTCGGCGCGACATTCGTGATGCGCTTTGCGGTCTCCTGCGGGCCTGCCGCCTCTTCCAGCCACTGCTTCGCGGCCTGGTGCACGTCGTCGATGGCGGTCACTTCGATCAGCACCTCAGCAGACAGATGGGCCATGCCATCCAGCAACTCAAAACTGCCCACAGGCGCGAGGAAGGGCGCTCCGCGGCTTGCATCCGTCTCCCAACTCCGGCCGGGCTCCAGACCGACCGCCGAAAAAAACCGATGCAGCGTGTCATAGACAGCGGGAGTGCTGGCCGCGTGCACGAAGGTGATTCCCTTAATCATTCTCTTTTGAATCTACCATCGAGAATGAGAGGGACCTGGAGGCGGGGCGCAGGAAACAACAGACAACGCGTCGTCGTGCCGCTCGCAGCCCGAACTGCAGGCCTGATCCCTCAGATGACAATAGAGGCGCCGTACCGTGATCATGAGTGGTTCACAAGGAGATGCAATGCCCTACGAGACCCTGCTGCTGGAACGAAGCGACGCCTACGCTGTCGTGACGTTGAATCGTCCAAAGGTGATGAACGCACTCAACCGTGCGCTTTTCTCGGAGCTGGACGACGCCTTCACCTCTCTGGCAGAGGACACGGCGCTGCACGCCATCATCCTCACTGGCGCGGGCGAGAAAGCCTTCGCCGCGGGTGCCGACATCAACGAGATGGCGAAGCTCTCGGCCATCGAAGGACAGCAGATGGCGCAGCGCGGGCAGGCCGTCTTCCGCAAGATCGAAACCTGCGGCAAACCAGTGATCGCGGCGATCCAGGGCTTCGCGCTTGGCGGAGGCTGCGAGCTGGCAATGGCATGCACCATCCGAATCGCGAGCGAAGCGGCTCGGCTTGGCCAGCCGGAGGTGAAGCTTGGGCTCATCCCCGGCTATGGCGGCACACAGCGGCTGCCGCGGCTGGTAGGCAAGGGCGCCGCGCTCAAGCTGCTGCTGACCGGCGATATGGTGGGCGCGGAAGAAGCATTCCGCATTGGCCTGGTGGATGAGGTTGTGCCAGCAGAGGCGCTGATGGCGCGAGCGGAAACGCTGGCTCGCTCGATAGCGCAACAGGCCCCGCTGGCCGTGGCCGGTTGCCTGCGCTCCGTCGACGGCGGCTACGATCTGCCGCTTGAGGCCGCGCTGGAGCTGGAAGCATCCCTCTTCGGGCTGACGTGCGCGACGGAGGACAAGGCGGAGGGTACGCGAGCCTTCCTGGAAAAACGCCCCCCCACATGGCAGGGACGCTAATTAAGCAACCTCGGAGAACGGCGCCAGGCGGGATGCGGATTGATATGCTAAGTCGGTGCAACATGTCTGTCCCGCCAATCCCTTCCAGCGCCTCATATGCCTCTATGCAAGGCGCGCCGCTTTCACTCTCCTCCTTCCGCTACTGCTTGTCGCAGGGTGCCGACCCAGTGCGCAGTCGGGCGGCACGCAGCCACCCACTCCACGCCAATTGGAGCAGCAGCAGGCGCGCGCCCTGGCAAAGAGTGAAGCGACCGCGCGCGGCTCCCTGGAAAATATTCCGCCGCCCTCGAAGCATCTCTACATCAACGTCCACAGCACCGACGCGTGGCAGAACCCATTTCTGACCGTGCGCCGTGACACCTTGACGCTGCGTGTCATCTTCCCCCAGCAGACCAGCAGTGCGCTGGACGCCGGCACCCTGCTGCACCCTGCGGCTGCACGCAGGCAGGTGCTGGAGATTCGCATGTCCGATCTGCCCGAGGCACTCGCAGCGGTTCCCGATTTTTCCTGGCCTTACGGTCGCGTCGTGGCAATCGAGGAATCGCCGACCGCGTCGCGACAGGACCGTGCGCAGATTCGCCGCAATGTGGAAAAGGCAATCCGCATCGTGAACGATCTCGATGTGGTGGTGGATGAGTGGAGCGGACCCGGCGGCAACGGCCTGCTGCACTAGATTCCTGGAGGATCGATGGCATTTCAAAAACAATCGGCAGGCGGAGGAGACACGGGACTCGCCATCCTGCGCATCGGCACCGGCGCCACGCTTTTCCTGCGCCATGGCTGGGAGAAGCAGCCGATGCACTGGGCGCAGTTCATGGCGCATTTTCCCAATCCCATCCACATCGGCGCGCACGCGTCATTCTTTGTCGCTTTCTTTTCCGACTTCGTCTGCTCGCTGCTGCTGGTGCTCGGCATATGGACGCGCTGGGCAGCACTCTTCTGCTTCTGCAACATCCTGGTGGCATGGGCTTTGGTACATCGCTTCGCCTTCTTCGGCAGAGGGCCCGGCTCCGAACACGGCGAGGTGATTGTGCTTTACCTCGTCGCCTTGCTAACGCTGGTCGCCACCGGCTCTAGCGCGTTCAGCGTGGATCGCATGCGCGGCAGATAGCGCGCGGCGGGCAGCATCGTACAATCTCCCAGAATCCACCTTGATGCCATCGGCCATTCACACTACCGCACTCGTTGTCTTCTGCCTCTGCTTCCTCATCGTGACGGCAGCGGGCTTTCTCGCGGCGCGCTGGCGGCGCGCGGACCTGCACAGCCTGGAAGAGTGGGGGCTCGCCGGACGCCGTTTTGGCACGCTCATCGTCTGGTTTCTAATCGGCGGTGATTTTTACACGGCTTATACGGTCATCGCGGTGCCTGCGGCGCTCTATGGCGCCGGAGCTATAGGCTTTTTTGCCGTGCCCTACTGCATCCTCTCCTACCCGCTGATGATGATGGTGCTGCCCAAGCTCTGGACCATATGTCACCGGGAACGTTACATCACGCTCTCCGACTATGTGCGTGGACGCTATCGCAGCCGCTGGCTCTCCGTCGCCTTCGCCCTCACCGGCATTCTGGCGACGATGCCTTACATCGCGCTGCAACTTGTCGGCATCCGCGAGGTGATAGCGGCAATGGGGATTCGGGGTGAATGGCCGCTGATCGTTGCCTTTGTGATCCTCGCCGCCTACACCTATACGAGTGGCCTGCGCGCTCCCGCAGCGATCGCCATCGTCAAGGATGTGATGCTGTACATCATGGTGCTCGCCGCGGTCATCATCATCCCGGCAAAACTGGGCGGTTACGGCGCGGTCTTCGCAAACGCCGCGCATGCGCTTGCCACACACACGCCTCCCGGTTCGATCCTGTTGCGGCCCGCGCAGTACTGGAGCTATTCGACCCTCGCCATTGGATCTGCGCTGGCGCTGCTCTTCTACCCGCACACCTTTACCGGCACGCTCAGCGCTTCGAGCGCGAATGTCATCCGGCGCAATGCCGCGCTCATGCCCGCATACAACATCCTGCTTGGCCTGATCGCCCTGCTCGGCCTGATGGCGCTGGCCGCGGGCATCCAATCGAAAGACACCTCGGCCGTGGTGCCGCTGCTTTTTCTGCGCATGTTTCCTGAGTGGTTCGCCGGCTTCTGCCTTGCGGCCATCGGTATTGGCGCTCTGGTGCCGGCAGCCATCATGTCCATCGCCACTGCGAACCTGTTCACGCGCAATCTATGGGGCGAGTTCGTGCGCACGCCGCTGACACCGCCAGAGGAAGCGCGCATGGCCAAACTGGTTTCACTCGTCATCAAGTTCGGCGCGCTGGCCTTCATCCTGGCGAGCAGCGCGCAGTATGCCATTGAGCTGCAGCTCCTGGGCGGCATATGGATCATGCAGATGGTGCCTGCAATCCTCTTTGGCCTGTTCACACGCTGGTTCCGGGGCACAGCGCTGCTTGCCGGCTGGGCCGCGGGCATGGCGGTCGGCACTGCAATGGTCGTCTCCATGGGCATGAAGACGTCGGTCTTTCCATTGCACCTCTCCGGGCACACGTTCGCCGTCTACGCAGCGCTCCCTGCAGTCATCGTCAACCTGGTAGTAACGGCGCTGGTCTCGGTTTTGACAGGCCGAGACACAGAGACGGAGGCAGACAGAATTCCACCGCTGCCACCACCGACATTGAACGAGGTCTGAGGATGGACAGCGGCTCGCCCTTTGCAATTCTGAGCTCTTTGCCGAAGACTCATCTGCCGCATGAGGACTTCGCGGCGCACGCTGCACTCGAAGCGCGGCTGCGCGCTACCGTTCGCGGTGAAGTCCGGTTCGATTCCGCCTCACGCGCGCTGTACGCCACCGATGCCTCCAACTACCGTCAGCTTCCCATTGGGGTCGTTCTGCCGCGCGACACAGAGGATGTAATTGCCGCTGTTGCAGCTTGCCGGGAATTCGGCGCTGCTGTGCTGTCACGCGGCGGCGGCACCAGCATCCCCGGCAACTGCTGCAACGTTGCCGTCATTCTCGATTTTTCGAAGTACATGCGCCGCATCGTGTCGATGGATTACGAAGGACGCCGCGCGCGCGTCGAACCCGGCATCGTGCTCGATACGCTGCGCGCCGAGGCCGAGCGCGGGCAATTAACCTTCGCGCCCGACCCAGCGACGCACAACCGCTGCACCATTGGCGGCATGATCGGTAACAACTCCTGCGGCGTGCACGCCCTGATGGGCGGCAAAACCGTCGACAATATCGAGTCGCTCGACGTGCTGCTGTATGACGGCACGCGCATGACACTTGGCCCGATGAGCGAGGATGCGCTGGAAGCGGCCATCGCGCAAGGCGGACGCGCTGGTGCCATCTATGCCAGCCTGAAGCGCATTCGCGACGCCTACGCGTCACTGGTGCGCGAGCGTTTCCCGGACATTCCGCGCCGCGTCTCCGGCTACAACCTCGACCAGTTGCTGCCGGAGAACGGCTTCCATGTCGCGCGTGCGCTGGTTGGGTCGGAGGCAACATGCGTAACAGTGCTGGAAGCGACAGTACGGCTGATAAAGAGTCCGCAGCACCGCCAGCTTGTGGTGCTCGGCTTTGCCGATGCATTCGTCGCGGCGGATGCGGTGCCGGAGATCCTGAACTACAAGCCGATCGGGCTCGAAGGCTTCGACAGCCTGCTGGTCGATTTCCTGCGCCGCAAAGAGATGGCGCTCGACGATATCAAGCTGTTGCCGGAGGGACGCGGATTCCTGCTGGTCGAATTCGGTGCCGATACGGTTGACGATGCACGCAGACAGGCAGAGCGCTTCGTCGCAGCAACCGCTGACTGGTCTGCTCCGCCGCATGCCATGCGTGCGGAAGGAGAACGGGCCGAGCGCGTGTGGCGGATTCGGGAATCTGCCCTTGGTGCGGTTACATATGTGCCTGGTGTGCCAGAGCTGTGGGAGGGATGGGAAGATTCCGCTGTCCCCCCTGAGAGGCTGGGCGCATATCTGCGAAAGCTTCAGGCCCTGGTGGACGAGTTTGGTTACATCATGCCCATCTACGGGCACTTCGGACAGGGCTGCATCCACACGCGCATGAGCTACGACATGCGCTCTGTGGAAGGCGTGAAGAGGTACCGGGAGTTCATCGACCGCGCCGCCGATATCGTGTTGGAACTCGGTGGCTCGCTTTCCGGCGAGCACGGTGACGGCCAGTCGCGCGGGGCGCTGCTGCCAAAGATGTTTGGGCCGGAGCTGATGCAGGCCTTCCGCGAGTTCAAAGCGCTGTGGGACCCGGACAATCGCATGAACCCGGGCAAGATGATGGGTACGCCGGACGATCCGCGCATCTATCAACCGGATGAAGGGCTGCGCGTAGGTCCCGGATACGAACCCGCGCGCCCGCATACGCACTTCGCTTTTCCCGAGGACGATGGCGCGTTCTCGAACGCTACGATGCGCTGCGTTGGCGTAGGCGCGTGCCGCAAGACCAACAGCGGCACCATGTGCCCCAGCTACATGGCGACGCACGAGGAGCAGCACTCCACGCGCGGCCGCGCGCACCTGCTGTGGGAGCTGATGCAGAGCGATGCACTGCCGGACAAGTGGCAAAACGAGCAGGTGCACGAGGCGCTGGACCTATGTCTCTCCTGCAAGGCCTGCAAAAGCGAATGTCCCGTGAAGGTGGACATGGCCACCTATAAGGCCGAGTTTCTGGCTCAGCACTACAAAGGCAGGACGCATCCGCTGCCGCACTATCTCTTCGGCTTTATGGACCGCTGGGCGCGGCTCGCGTCATTCGCGCCAGCGATCGCCAATGCGGCCCTCACGCTGCCGGGCGTGGAGACACTCGCAAAGCGCGTCGCTGACATCGCGCCCCAGCGCGCGATCCCACGCTTTGCCCGGCACAGTTTTTTGAGTGACCAGAACAGAATGGCGGGGAATGGAAACGGCGAGAAGACAGTCCTACTCTGGCCGGATACCTGGAACAACTATCTCCAGCCGCAGGTGCTGGACGCGGCCGCCCGCGTGCTGCGCAGCGCCGGATTTCGTGTGGTCTTTCCGCGGCGGCATATCTGCTGCGGAAGGCCGCTCTACGACTTCGGATTCCTCGACCACGCGCGACGCTACCTCGATGATGTCTTGAGCCGTCTTGCGCCGCAGATCGATGCGGGCATGCCATTCATCGTGCTGGAACCAAGTTGCGCGAGCGTCTTTTTGGAAGAGCTGCGGAATTTCTACCCCAATACCGATCGAGCACAGCGGCTGGCGCGACAGACATATCTGCTCGCAGACTTTCTGGCGGAGCACGCGCCCCACTGGCAACCGCCATCGCTGGCTGGACGCAAAGTCGTGTTGCATGGCCACTGTCATCACAAGTCTGTCTTCGACATGAAAGCCGAGCGCGGGTTGCTGGAACAGACTGGCGCCCAGGTGACGATGCTCGACTCCGGCTGCTGCGGCATGGCCGGCCCCTTCGGCTTTGAGCGCGACAAATACGCCGTCTCGCAGACGTTGGGGGAACGCGTGTTGCTGCCCGCCGTGCGCGATGCCGATCAAGACACCGTAGTTGTGACCGATGGTTTCAGTTGCCGGGAGCAGATCGCGCAGGGCACCAACCGTAAGGCCGTGCATGTGGCCGAAGTACTGGCGCCCCCAATCATCTAGCAAAAGCACAGATACAGTAAATGTGGAGAGATCGGTTCTGAGCAACCGTTCCTTGAGAGAACGGCTGCGTTCGGAGTTGTGCTCTGTCTTACATTGTCTGTGCTTTTGCTTTAGTGCAGCGACGCCGCGATGAACTGCGCCACGTCGTCATGCAGTTTCTTCTGGGCGGATGGCTTCAGATACATCATGTGGCCGGCGTCATAAAATCCCGTGGAGATGCGGCTGGTCTCCGACGGTTCAAGACCCAGATGCGCCAGCGTGTACTCGGTGGCAAAGTACGGCGTCGCCAGATCGAAATATCCGGATGCCACGTAGAGCCGCATATACGGGTTGCCGGCAAATGCCTTCTGCAGCGACTCGGTGACATTCGGAAATCCTTCTGCCGCGGAGCCCCAATCCCAGTCACGCTCCTGCGAGAATCCGCCGCCGAGCAAATAATAATCATCGTCGGATTTGTAATTCAGTTCCGTACGAATGTACTGATGAAACGAGGCGGAGAAGGGCGACGAGATGATGGACATCGTGGGGTCTGTTTCGCTCTCCGCTTCCACCAGCGACGGCTCGAATCCGGTGTAGCGGCTATCGAGCCTGCCCACATTCAGGCGCTGGTCACGCAACAGCTCCTTGGTAAAGTGCGGCTCGTCCACGCGCAGATTGCTCAGGTCGATGTAGTGGGCACTCAGACCAGTGAACTTTGCAAGACCGGCAATCACCGAGGCGCGATCGGCAGCGCTGATCCGGTCGCCTTTTGCCAGCGCATCCGCATATGGACCATCTGCAAACGCTTCAGCCTGACGCAGCGCAGACTGCAGGTCACCCTGCAGCGATGGGTCGAGCTTTTTGTGATACCAGGCAGTGGCTGTATAGGTGGGCAGAAAGAGCACGTAGGGCAGATCGTTGCCCGTCGCGAACTCCAGCGTCTCAAAGTTCAACACGGTCGACATCAGCACGACGCCGTTAAACGCAACGCCGTACTTTTGCAACATGTAGCCGGAGAGCGCCGAGGCGCGCGTCGTTCCGTAACTCTCACCGACCAGGAAAAGCGGTGAGTTCCACCGCTCATATCGATCCAGATAGAGCCGGATAAATTTGCCGACGGCCGCGGTATCGCCCGTCAAGCCCAGATACTGCTTCAACAATTCGGGCTTGGTCACGCGGCTGTAACCAGTGCCTACCGGATCGATGAAGACAAGGTCCGTTTGGGTGAGCCAGGTGTTCTCGTTGTCTTCCACCTGATAGGGCGGCGCGGGCATGGCGCCGTCGGGCTGCTGCATGTGGACCGTGCGCGGACCGATCGCTCCGAGGTGCAGCCACACCGACGCCGATCCCGGGCCGCCGTTGAAGGCAAACATCAACGGACGCTTGCTCTCGCGCTTTCCTTCTGGCTGATCGAGCGTGTAGGCCATGAAGAAGATGTTGGCCTCAGTCTCGCCTTTGTCGTTCTTCAAGGGCATCAGACCGGCTGTCGCCGTATAGTTCAACGTCTGCCCGCCCACGTGCAGCGTGTGATGCGTCTGCACCGGCGGCACCTCCGCCTGCGGCTTGGTCTCGACAGCTTTCTGCGCCGCTGGTTTGTCGGCAGCAGGCTTAGCTGCGTCTTCGTGTTGGCCGAATAGTGGAGTAACAAACAGCGGAGTGAGCGAGAGCAGGCAGCAGCACACTGCAGAGCAAAGCAGGCGACGATTCAGACGATTCAATAGATGGATCCTTCCGGCAACGGCGGATGACTCTTTGTACAGCATGTGGGGCGGCGACGGAAGCAGCGTCGTCAGTAGCCGTCTTGGACGATATGGGCAAGCGGCTCGCCGACAAGATAGCGGCGGCATTGATCGCCGATGAGACGCATGACGCGATCCATCATGCCCGGGCTGGAGCCACCAATATGCGGGGTGATTAACAGATTTGGCGCTGACCACAGCGGATGGCCAACCGGCAACGGTTCGGGATCGGTGACATCCACGACCGCCTGAATTCTGCCAGCGTGCAGGGCCTCGACCAGCGCATCCGTATCCACGACTGGCCCGCGGGCCGCGTTCACCAGCAGGGCTCCCTGTTTCATCGCAGCCAGCCGCTCCGCGTTGATGAATCCGCGCGTATGCTCGGTAAGCGGCACCAGCAGAATCACGATATCGGCGTGGGGCAGCAGGTCATCGAGCCGGTCCTCGGACTCCACGCCCTCACGCCGCCGGCGCCCGATCCGCAGGAAGTTTACGTCGAACGGCTTCAGCCGCGCTTCTGTGGCGCGGCCGATTGAGCCATAGCCGACGATCAGCACCGTTTTGCCCGTCAGTTCGTCCTGAAGTGCCGGCGGCGTCATCGGCTGCGCGCCCGGATGTGTCCCCAGGTAGAGTTTTTCCGCTTCAATACGATGATTCCAGTCGCCCGTGGCCTGCAGGCGCACGTAGAACGGGATGTATTTGAGCGAGGCGAGGATTGCCGTGAGGATCCACTCCGCGACTGGAATATCGTGTACTCCCTGCGCGTCGCAAAGCGTTGCCCCTGGCGGAACGAATGAGAGATAGGCGTCCACGCCGGCGTACTGCGACTGCACCACCTGAACGCTCCGAATGTGCGGGCGCGCCGCGGCGGCCTGCTTAGGGCTGAGCGGAAGCACCCACATATCCAGATGCAGCTCGCCGCTCAGGTTTAAACCGATGCGGCTGATATCAACGCCTTGAGGCAGATAACGAAACAGGGATGGATCGATTTCCTCAGGAAGCCCGAGGTGCATGCGTACTAGTCCTTTTGATGAAAGATGGCATTGTTCACGTCCGGCCAGAATTCCTTCACGCTGAAGGTGACACCGTCAATGATGACTGCGGTAAGCCAGCGCTGGCCGATCTTCGTCCAGGTGCGGTACTGACTTGGGTAGTACAAGGCAGCGATGCTGGATGACGTGCCCGCGCCCAGAAGTTCTGAATAGTTCGGTACTTCGCTGCCCCCGTCATTGCGGGTGATCATCGTGCGGGTAAATGAATATGCCGTCCGCTTCACAAAACCGCCATGGCCCAGCGTGTAGTAGCGATTGTCCTGATGCAGTGCCACCGGCAGAATTCCTTCCACCCACATGTTCTCGTCGGTTTGGTCCGCGAACGTATGCCAGAAGTAGCGCCCGAAGCCGGCTGCACCCTGATGGAACTCAGGGTAAGAGTCCTGCGCCTGCGCAACGCCAGCCTGTGCCCCCGCAAAGATGATGGCTGAATAATCGAAGCTGTCTTGGATCGCTGTCTTGAACTTGTCGCGCGCAGTGTCAGGCGGCAGCTTCTGGTTGGCGCTTACGGCGCGAAAGTTGGGCACAATGCCCAGAATGCGCTTCGTCTGCTTCCCCTCGTCGCTCTGCGGCGCTGTAGATATGCCGCTTTGTGCGGCACCGGATGAGCTACTCTGCGATGTCTGCGGCACTGGTGCATCGGGCAAGGTCACGGCGGTTCGCGCCACCGCATTTGCTTTGTCCGCCGAGCCTGCGGCTGCAGAATCGGAGGCAGCATACGCCGTCGGCAGCATCAGCAGCATGCAGCTAGACATAAGTCCAGCCGCCCTCAAAAGGCGTGGATTGCGCATATGTTGTTGTTAAGATTCCGTATCGGTTCGCCCGGCTGCAAAAGATTGCTCCCTGTCAGACGATGACACGAAGCATTTCGTTTCACAACCGGCAGTCAGGCCAGGCTGCGCAGCGCCTCCAGGCCATGCTGAATCGCCGCCATTGAGGTGGAATAGCTGAAGCGCACATACCCCTCACCCTGGCTGCCGAAGACTGCACCCGGAATGGTGGCGACATGCGCTTTTTCCAGCAGCAAAGTTGCCGCCTTGCGGCTGTCACGGCCAAGCTTGGTGACCGATGGAAAGGCGTAGAAGGCCCCGGCCGGCAATTCGCATTCGAAGCCGATCTCGTTCAAACCCTTTACCAGAAGGTCGCGCCGCTCGCGGTACTCGGCAAGCCGCTTCTGCCGGAACTCCGGGGGCAGCTGCAGCGCCTCCGCGGCAGCCCACTGCACCATGGTTGGAACACCGTTGGTGGAGTACAGCACCATCTTCCGCAGCGCGGTCATGAACGGCTCCTGCGCCACCGCGTAGCCGATACGCCATCCCGTCATCGCGTAGCTCTTGGAGAAGGTGTAGGTGGAAATCGTCCGCTCTGCCATGCCCGGCAGCGACGCGATAGAAACGTGCTCGCCTTCGTAGACAAGGTCCTCGTAGGCCTCATCGGCAAACACCACCAGGTCGTGGCGCTTTGCGAACTCAGCAACCTCCTCCGCCTCCTCACGCGTGAAGACCACCCCGCTCGGGTTCTGCGGGGTGTTGTAGTAGATGGCGCGCGTCTCCGGCGTGGTGAGCTGCTCGAGCGTCGCCATAATGCCAGCGCGCCGCGCCGTCGCGGTGGGCACAAACAGCGGACGAGCCTGAGTGCCGCGGATCATGTCCGCGATGGGCGTCCAGTAAGGCGAGAAAAGCAGGCAGTCGCTGCCGGGGTCGAGCACCGCCTGGAAGGCGCAGTACAAGCCGTGCGCCCCGCCGACGGTGATCAATACTTCGTCCGCCGTCACCTCCATGCCATTGCGAGCCCGCAGCTTCTCCACCAGCGCAGTGCGCAACGGCGCGATGCCGGAGGAGGGCGCGTACCGCGTCTTGTTCTCTTCCGTCGCTGAAAACAGCGCCTGCTTGATCACCTCGGGCGTCTCAAAAAAAGGCTCGCCGCCGTGGAACGCATGCACCGCCTGGCCCGCGGCACGCAGCTCCATGACCTTATTGCGGATGGTCACGATATCGGAGAAGCCGACCTCGTCCAGCCGCTTCGCTACCCGGAATGCATGTCCCCTGGACAATGTCGCCATCCGTTCACCCTGCCCCGTGTCTCTCGAAGGTATCTGATGCAAACCTGTAAGGATACAGTCATCTCGATGGCTTACGGTAGATGGTCCATTGCTCCGTGCGCGTCGTCCTATACTGGAGCCAATGCGACGCTACATGATCTGGTTCGTGCTGGCGATCTTCTGGGGCGCGATTGCTCTTGCCGGCCTGCTTCGCCATCGCCCCGGGAATGCCGCTCTGGAAGGTGCAGTTGCCATCTTGTTCGTCGTCATTGGCGTCGCGGTAAGACGGCGAGATGCGGCAGCAGCGCGCTACACCGCCAATCGCCCCAGATAGACAGCCATCCCCGCCACGGCATCCACTCCCATCGCGGAGAGGGCGTCGATCTCCTCTTGTTCACGAATGCCGCCGGCAACGATCAACTGCCGCGTCGTCACGTCGCGCAATCTCCGCGCCACTTCCAGGGGGAAGCCCTGCATGGTGCCCTCGCGGTCGATATGGGTGTAAAGGAACGCTGCGCAGTATGGCTCCAACGCGGCCATCGCTGTGTCCGGCGTCAGGTCCACCTGCTGTTTCCAGCCCTTGATAGCGATGCGCCCCTCGCGCGTGTCCACGCTGAAAACCAGATGCTCCGCAGCGACAGCATCCGCGAGTTCTTGAGCGAAGCCGAGTCGCACCAGCTCCTGTGTTTCACCTTCGTCAACCGCGCCTGCAGCCTCGAAAAGCGCCGAACCGATGATGATGCGCCGCGCGCCGGCGGCCAGCATCTCCTTCGCGCGCTCGATCGATCCGATGCCGCCGCCCACCTGGCATGGCAGCCGCTTGGCAATCTGCTCAATCAACGCACGGTTGCTACCCTGGCGCATCGCCGCATCCAGGTCGATCAGCTGAACCATCGGATAACTCGAGAAACGCTGGATCCAGGGTTCGAAATCGTCGAAGGCAAGCTTCAGCTCTTTGCCCTGCACCAACTGCACGATGCGGCCCCCCATCAGGTCAATCGAAGGAATCAGCATGGCAGCCTCACCGGCACGCCCTGCTTCGCCAGCTCCTGCTTCAATTCGCGCACATCCGCAATACCAAAGTGAAAGATGCTTGCGGCAAGTGCCGCATCCGCGCAGCCCGCGCCGAAGACATCTGCGAAATGCTGCGCATTGCCGGCGCCTCCCGATGCGATCACCGGAATGCGCAGAGCACGACTGACGACGGCTGTTAGCTCACAGTCGAAGCCATTACGCGTGCCGTCGGCATCCATCGACGTCAGCAGGATTTCGCCCGCGCCACGATCCTCCGCCTCGCGTGCCCAATCCAGCACTTTGCGGCCCGTCGGCTTGCGGCCTCCATTCACGTAGACCTCCGCCGTTTCGACGCTGCCCTCCTCGCGACGCGCATCGATGGCAACCACGACCGCCTGCGAACCGAAGCTGCGGCCAATCGCGCCGATCAGCGAGGGGTCTCCAATCGCCGCTGAGTTCACGCTGATCTTGTCCGCACCCGCGTCGAAGAGCGCAGCTGCATCGTCCGCTGTCCGCACGCCGCCGCCCACGGTGAACGGTACAAAGATCTCGCGCGCGGTGCGTGCCACCGTGTCGACGAGCGTCTTGCGTCCCTCGTGCGTTGCCGTAATGTCGAGCAGCACAATCTCGTCCGCGCCGGCCGCTGCGTGACGATGAGCCAGCTCGGCCGGATCGCCCGCATCCAGCAGATCGACGAAGCGGACTCCCTTCACCACGCGACCCGCTGTGACATCGAGGCAGGCAATGATGCGCTTGGTCAGCACTGCGGCACCGCCAGAAAGTTGCGCAGCACCTGCAGCCCGGCATCACCCGACTTCTCCGGATGAAACTGAACGCCGAAGAGATTGCTGCGCTCCACAGCGCCGCTGAAGGGCCCGGCATACTCCGTCACGCCAACCGTCCCATCCACCACGGGCGCGCGATAGCTGTGCGTGTAATACACAAACGTCTGCGCGGGCAGACCGGCGAGGAGCCGCGATTGCGGCGCCGGCTGCAAGGTGTTCCAGCCCACGTGCGGAACCTTATGTGTCTCGGAAAAACGTGCGCAGAAACCGCGCATAAGACCGAGCCCGGGCACTGCATCCGCCTCCGTGCTGCCCTCAAACAGCCACTGCAGCCCCACGCAGATGCCCAGAAACGGAACACCGCGAGCGATCACTTCCCGCACGGCATCTTCCATTCCAGTTTCGCGCAGACGCGCGGTTGCAGCAAAGTGCCCAACGCCAGGCAGCACCACGCGTTCCGCTGCGCGCACGACGGCGGGGTCCTCTGTGACCTGAGCTACGGCTCCAAGCGCGGTGAGCGCTTTCATCACCGAGGTCAGATTGCCCGCCTTGTAGTCGATGACCGCAATCACAACAGCCCTTTGGTGCTCGGCAGCATCTCGCCCAGTTGTTTGTCGCGCGAGCAGGCGACACGCAGCGCTCGCGCAAATGCCTTGAAGTGCGCCTCTATCTTATGGTGGTTCGAACGCCCGTAAAGCGTCTTCAGGTGAACGTTGGCGCGTGCCCCGCGGGCAAAGCCCTCGAAGAAGTCCTCGACTAGCTCGCTCTGCAAATCGCCGACCAGGCGCGTCTTCACTTTGGTCTTCACCACGCACGCCACCCGGCCGCTCAGGTCAATCGCGGCGACCGCGAGCGTCTCATCCATCGGCATCACGAAGTAGCCGGCACGCAGGATGCCCTTCTTGTCCCCTAGCGCCTTGTCGAAAGCCTCGCCCAGCGCAATGCCCACGTCCTCAACCGTGTGATGCTGGTCGACATCGAGATCGCCCCTGCACTGGAGTTCGAGATCGAACGCGCCATGCCGCGTAAACAACTCCAGCATGTGATCGAAAAAACGAATGCCGGTGCTGACCGTGTAACGTCCTTGGCCTTCGATGGTCAGCTTCAACGCAATCTTCGTCTCGGTTGTGTTGCGCTCGAGCGCCGCCGCGCGCTCGGTCTGCATTGTCTGTTGTGTCGCTGTGCGTCTTGCTCCATCGGGCTGCCGCTTTGTCTTGTCTACGCGTGCCATCCAATCTCCTTCAATGAGGTCTCAATCGCCTCTCGCGCCAACTTCATCTGCTCGCGCGTCCCCACGGTGATGCGGACGAGCCCATCGCAACCCGGATCGGCCGAGCGATCGCGTGTCAAAATGCCCCGCGTGCGCATCGCCTTTACAAACGCATCATGCTGCACGCCAATGCGGGTCAGGATGAAATTCGCCGCGCTCGGCCAGTGCTCAACTCCGAATTCCTTCAACGCCTGCGCAACTTCAGCGCGCGCTGCCTTCACCTCTGCCACATACCAGTCAAGATAGGCGCTGTCGTCCAGCGCCACCGGCAAACACGCAAGTGCAAGCTGATTCACGCTGTAAGGCGAAATCACCCGCCGGAGCCACTGCATCGTCTCCTCTGCGGCGACGAGCGCCCCCAGCCGCAAACCCGCAAGCCCATACGCCTTGGAGAATGTGCGCGCAACGACAAGGTTCGGCAGCTTGCCGATCAGATCCAAAACCGTCTCGCCGAAGAAGTGATAGTAGGCTTCGTCCACCAGCACGACGGCCTGCGGCGCACGCTCAGCAAGCGCAACGATGGCATCGCGCGCCACTGTCGCGCCGGTTGGGCTGTTTGGATTCGCAATCGCAATCAGCCGTGTGCGCGGATGAATCGCGGAAAGCATCGCATCGAGGGGAAAGCGAAAACCGTCCCCAGCCAGCACCGCATCAATGCGAGCTTCAGCCGCGGAGCCGTACACCTCATACATGCTGTATGTCGGCACCGGCAGGAGCATGGCATCGCCGCGATCCAGAAATGCCTGGCACAGTACGTGGATCGCCTCGTCCACGCCGTTTGTCAACAGGACCTGCGCTGCTTCCACATGCAGCGACGCAGCCACCATAGCCTCTACTGACCCGCGCTCCGGATAGCGCGTCAGATCGGCGGCCGTAATATTTTTCAAGACTTCGATCACGCGCGGAGAGCACGCCAGCGTGTTCTCGTTGAAGTCCAGCCGCAAACCATCACGTCCGGCAACCGGCGGATGATACTCCTTCATGCGGCGAACGCCCTCTCGCGGCGTCGGCGCGCGCACAGCAACACGCTCAGACACGGGCTAATCTCCGTTCCACCGCGGCGGCGTGGCCGCTCAACCCTTCGGCGTTGGCCAGCGCTACCGCTCCCGGCCCCAGCGCGCGCACGCCATCGGCTGTATAGCTTTGCACCGTCACTAGTCTCAGGAAGTCCATCACGCTCAGGCCGCCGCGGATGCGCGCCGCGCCGCCCGTCGGCAGCGTATGGTTCGGTCCGGAAACATAGTCGCCCAGCGGCTGCGACGACCAGTTGCCAATGAAGACCGACCCGGCGTGCTGCACCCAGTCCAGATCCTCTTCGCTATCCACCGTCAGGTGCTCTGCCGCGAGCCGGTTGGCGATCTCCCGTGCCTGCTCTTTTGTATCTGTGACAATTACGTAGCCGTGGTTGCGCAACGCCTCACGCGCCACCGGATTGCCTCGCGATTGTTCCTTCACCTCGCTTAGCACATGCTTCGCTAATTCGGACTGCGAGGTCACCAGCAGACTGCGTGTCTCTGTATCGTGCTCCGCCTGCGCGACCAGGTCGGCGGCAATCGCCTCCGGGTGTCCGCGCTCGCTGCACACAACAATCTCCGTCGGCCCTGCCAACATATCGATGCCGCAGTCGAAGGCCACCATCCGCTTGGCCGCCGTGACATAAAGGTTGCCAGGGCCCACGATCTTGTCCACTCGTGGCAGCGACGGTGTTCCATACGCAAGCGCGGCAATCGCCTGCGCGCCGCCCACCTGGTATACCTCGTCGAGGTCCAGCAGCGCAGCCGCAGCAAGGGTTTCCCTCGCTGGCCGCGGCGACACTATCACGATGCGTTTTACTCCGGCTACAAGCGCTGGGATCGCCGTCATCAGCAACGACGATGGCAGCGGATGCCTTCCACTCGGAACATAGCAACCCACGGCAGCCAGCGGCCGAACACGCTGTCCCGTCTTCACACCGGGCACGGGCTCTATCTCAAACTCCTGCGGCAACTGGCGCTTGGCGAACTCCGTGATATTGCGGGCCGCCAGCTTCAGCGCGGCGTGCAATTCGGGACTCGTCTGCTGCCACGCGCGATGCAGGTCGCCCGGAGCGATGCGTAACGGCTCTTTCCGCGTGACACCATCGAAGTGCGCACGGGCCGCGAGCAGTGCACGATCGCCGCCCTCCCTCACATCGTCCACGATGCGCCGCACCTGCCGCTCCACGCGATTCAGATTGACTGCGCCGCGCTGCTCCAGTGACCGGAGCAGCCGCTCCACCTTCCTGGCCCCGCTACCGCTGGTTGTTAGTACTTCCAAAATGCTCCTCCTGAACCAACAACGCCTGCGTTAGATGACGACCTTATTCAGCGGATACTCCACGATCCCCGTGGCGCCGGCTGCCTTCAACCGCGGCAGCACATCGCGCACCACGCCCTCTTCCAGAATCGTGTTCACTGCCGTCCACTCCGCATCGCGCAGCGGAGAGACCGTCGGCGAATTCAGCGCTGGCAGCACCTGCAGCACTGCATCCAGGTGCTGTCTGCGCACGTTCAGCATCAGGCCCACCTGGCCTTGCGCCGCGATCGCGCCGTTCAACATCAGCGCCAGGTTCTTCACCTTCTCGCACTTCCACACATCCTGCATCGCACTGCGATTCGCGATCAGGTGCGTCTCGCTCTCCATCACTGTATCGATAATGCGCAGGCGGTTCGCACGCAGCGAACTGCCGGTCTCCGTCACCTCGACGATGGCATCCGCCAGGGTCGGCGGCTTCACCTCGGTCGCGCCCCAGCTGAACTCCACGCGCACCTTGACCCCCTTGGCCGCGAAATATCTCTTCGATACCTCTACCAGCTCCGTCGCGATGGTCTTGCCTTCCAGATCCTCCGCGCGCTTGTACACCGAGTCCTCCGGCACAGCGAGCACCCAGCGGACCTTGCTGCGGCTCTGCTTTGCATAGGTCAGGCTGGCCACGCTCTCTACGTCGAGGCCGCTCTCGACCACCCAATCGACACCGGTGAGTCCCGCATCGAGCACACCCTTCTCCACGTAGCGCGCCATCTCCTGCGCGCGGATCAGCATGCATTCAATCTCGGCATCATCGATCTGCGGAAAATACGAGCGGCCATTCGCGTAAATGCGCCAACCTGCCCGTTCGAACAGCGCAATCGTCGCGTCCTGCAGGCTGCCCTTGGGAATGCCGAGCTTCAGCTTCTTCGTCGATGTGGTCACGCGCGCACCTCGGCGGCGACTTCAATCGACCGCGTGAAGCAGCTCACTGTGCCCTCGTGGCAGACCAGCCCGTCGCCTTCCACAACAACTTCAAACAGCAGCGTGTCCCGGTCGCAGTCCGTAAAGGCCTTCACGACGCGCAGCCGGTTGCCGCTCGTCTCGCCCTTCAGCCACAGCTTCTGCCGGGTCCGGCTCCAGAAAGTGACAAAGCCGCTCTCGAGCGTGCGCCCATAGCTCTCTTCATTGAAAAAGCCCACCATCAGCACCTCTTTGCTGGCGGCATCCTGCACGATGGCGGGCACCAGGCCCTCCATCTTTGCGAAGTCGATTGTTGCGTCGCTGCTCACGTGTCCTCTCCGTATCGAGCATTCTCACTGTTCCTGAGTACGGCCAAGCTCCGCAACGTATGGCTTTTCTTGACGGAAAAGCCACGCGGACAATCGCGCTCTTGTATACACCTACAGTGAAAATGCTCTAGTTGCCTGAAATGCAAAAAGCCCACCGTTGCGTCGCATCGGCGGGCTGCTGGACCTGATCTCGGGTTTGCTTATCTTCCGGAGGAGTCCGCCGACACGTTCGCCACGTGGTGATGATGGGGATGGCGATCATGGCGGTGGGACGTCATGCGATGCATTCTCTCCGTTGCAATAACGCTATCGGCTCGCCAGCAATGTGTCAACTGATGCGGCTGTGGCCGCGCTGGACTGCGGTTTCACCCGCCCAACCCATGCGCCCCCTGCTCCGCAGCCGCGACAGCCTCATACGCAACCGGCCCCACAGCGTGCTAAAAAGCCCCCGGGCGCTCATGTGCTCTTCCAGCGGCGCCGTCACCTGCACGCGCGTTCCCTTACCCGTCTGGCTGGTAACCGCAAGCTGCGCGCCGATACTGCGCGCGCGCTTCTCCATGCCGCGCAGGCCGAAGCCGCGCGTTAGCTGCGCCGGATCGAAACCGTTGCCTTCATCTTCCACCGTCAGAACGACACGCTTCGCTTCGTACTCGATGGAGAGGACAATCTGCCGCGGATCGGCATGGCGGATCGAGTTCACAATCGCTTCCCGTCCAATATGAAACAACGCATCGGCCACGCGAACCGGAATATGCGCGGGCACGCCGCGGCCATCGCTTCGCCCTTTTCGCACAATCCGCACAGCGCCCCCGGCCACAATGCTCGCAGCACACTCCTCCAGCGCTGCACCAAGTTCCTTGCCTGCCGGCCACTCCTCACGCAGCATCGCGATGCTGAGGCTCGCCTCCTCATGCGTCTGCCGCACCACATCGCATGCCAGGTCTATCTGCTGGTTCACGCGTGCAATCCCCGCGGAATCGGCTTGTTCGAGTCCATTGCGAATGCCCTGCAGTTGGAAAGCGACGCCCGCGAAGCTTTGCGCGAGCGTGTCGTGCAGTTCATGGGCCAGCCGTTCGCGCTCCTGCACGATCGCACGCCAGCGCCACTGCTTCGCGCGACCATAGAGATACTGCCCCACCAGGCATAAGAGCAGGATGGCCGACCCGATCTCCCCCAGCCGCAACGGCGTCCACCACGGAGGTCCAGCCAGCCGGTCGATGTCCTCGGTGGATCGCAGCAACAGCGCAAACGACGTCACACCCTCCGTATACCGCCGGTCCAGCGTGCACACACCGCGCAGGTTCAGCAAGCAGCGCGGTGTCAGGCGTCGAAAAAACTGCGCCGATTGGTCTGCCGGAACGAAGGCGCGAAATGCCTGTGCCCCATTTGCCAGCTCCAGCACCAGCATCTTGCTGCCCGATTCGTCATGCATGCCCGTCAGCGTTCCCTGCAACTCGACCAGCCGCGCATCATAGTTGCCGGTGGCCGCCTGTCCCCCGGTGATGGATAAAGGCGCCGCCGGCGTGTGGTCCCACAGCAGCCGCACGCGTGCGTGGAGAAGCAGCGCCGTTGCCCCGATCGGATCGCCCGATTCCGATGGTGTCCCCGTAGCCTCCACTTCGTCGCCCAGATTCAATGCAGGTGCAATCGGATCGGTCAACGCTATCCCGCCCGTATCGTCCTGGACAAAAAGCGTCGGGGAGGTCAGCGATACTGTGCCGCGAATGGTTACCAATTGCCCCTGCTTTCCACGAGGCGGCGGCGCCACCTGAGCGATCGGTGTAATCTCGGGCTGCGGCCCCTGGTCGCCAAAGAAGCGCTGCCGCAACGCCGCGTCATCGAAGGTAGGAAAGTTGTGGGCCGCGTTGAATGCTGCTTCACTCTTCGGAAAATCCGGATGCAGTACGCGCGGCGACGGTCCCGCCAACAAAGCCAGGTCATCCTCCTTTGCGGGCTGCACCCGCACATTGCGCCACGCGGCACCCGTAGCCAGCGAACGCAGTCCGATGCGGCCGCTGCGCACGCAATCCGGCTCCTCGAAGAACGCGCGCGTCACCTGCGCCGATCCCATCTCGCCGGCGGTGGCCGCTATGCTGCACCCCACCACCGCCACATCCAGGTGATACCAGACATGACTGTGCAAGCTCGGCATGGGCACCGGCGGCGCCTCCAGCCAACCGTGATCCGAGCGCCCAATCAACAGCGAGTCGTCGTACATCCGCACGCCAACGTAATAGCCGTTGTACGCATCCACACCGGGCTCCTCGTCATTCGATCGCACCACCACCCCGGCGTCGCCGCCCTCGCCCAGCAACTCCACATCGGCCTGCAGGCGATAGTCGCGCCAGCGGTGGGAACCCGCCAGCATCTTGGCGCCGCGTTCGTCGGAATCGTTGTGCATGGCGCCGCCGGCCAGCCGCCATGCTCCGCCCCCGGCTTGCCATTCATCCGCGTGGCCCTGCGCAAAGTCATCGTGATAATAAGGACGCGCAGCCGCAAACCAGCGCCGTGATGCGATGCCACCCGCAAGCACTGCGACTGCAATCAGCGCCACGATCCACCACCTGCGCCCGCCGCCCCTCACTGGGTTGGCCTCCAGTCCATGTTCAGCATCTGCTGGATCTCTGGCGTGTCCACGTTCTCGCGCGTCACCAGCCGCGGCGCAAAACGCAACACCTGTGCAGCTTGCCGCTCCGCCGCCCCCGCGCGACGCTCCGTAATCAGCCGAGTTGCGCGGTATCCCATGGCGAATGTGTCTTCCGCCACCAGCGAATCAATCTCGCCCAGTCGCAGGTAGTACAGCAGGTCGAGATCCTGATCGCATGCGATAAGGCGGACCTGGGGGATCCGCTGCTTCAACTTGAGCCCGCGATATACGCCCCGGGTCGCGCCTACTGTGAGGGTGAAGATCGCGTTGAGCTCCGGATGGCTGGCTAGCAACTCTTCCGTGTCCTGCTCCGCCAGATTGGTGCGAAATCGGCCCGGCAGCGGGTCCAGCACGGTGATCTTCGGGTAGCGCGTCGCCATCCTTTGGCGAAAGGCCTCGGCGCGTGCGACCGTGCCCATCAGCGCCGTCGTCTCGCCCAGTACCGCCACCGTACCGTGCCCATGCAGAATGCCGCTGATCCGGTCTGCCGCCAGTTCGCCGCTCCGCTGCTCATCGTTCAGCAGATAGTCCACATGCAGCGATGCCGGCAGGTTCAATGTCGCATCAATGACCACCACCGGCATTCCCTGCTCCGCGGCCATGCGCACAGCAGTCGTCAGCGCAACGGGATGGTCCGGCGCCAGGATCAGACCGCCATCGCGCTGACGGATTGCCTGCTGCACCAGTGCGATCTGCCGGTCCACCTCGGTCTCACTGCTGGGGCCGTTCCAGCGCTCTTTCCATCGTGTTCCCAGCAGAGCCTTGGCCACGCCGGCGTGCTCCGCCTCCCATATCTCCTGCGCCGTTGTCTGTGGCACCACGGCGATGGTGTGCGAGTGGTCGCGCGAACAGCCCACCAGCAGAGCCACCAATGCACCCGCGGCCGCAAGACCGCTCGCACTCCAGAATCGCTTCATCGGTTGATGGAAGCCTAAAGCATTTCTCTTATGGGTGGATCGAAACAAGCAAGCAGGCGCCTCCCTCTCAGGCCGCCCCGATTCCCGTTCGCCAGGCGGAGGTTCTGCTACAGTCACAGCCATGCTTCGCCTCGTCTGGAGCCAGTTTGGAATCGCCTTCAGCGCCTTGTTGCCGCTTGTGAATCCGCTGGGCTCGGCCCTGGTCTTCTATGGGCTGATCGGCGCGGCTCCTCCGGAGGTATACCGCCATCTCGCGCGCAGGATCGCTATCAACACCGTCCTCTTCCTGCTTGTCATCGAGCTCATCGGCGCGGCCCTGCTCTCCTTTTTCGGTGTTTCGCTTCCCATCGTCGAGGTGGCCGGCGGTCTTGTGCTGGCCTCAATGGGATGGTCACTGCTCAATAAGCAGGGCGCCGCTGCCCATCAGCAGGAGAAAGAAGACCAGGCCCCTACCTCAGATTTAGATATTGAAGAGCTCAACCGGAAGACGTTTTATCCGCTGACCTTCCCCATCACCGCCGGCCCCGGATGCATCGTGATCATGCTGACTTTGACGGCGCACGCTTCCACGCATCGGCTGGTCTCGGACCTGTTCGGCCATCTCGGCATTTTGATCGCCGTTGTCGTGCTTTGCGGATTCGTCTACTTGGCCTACGCCTATGCGCCACTGATCACGCGCAAGATCTCGCCGCAAACCGCCCACGGCATCGTACGGGTGATCGCATTCCTGCTGCTCTGTATCGGCGTCCAAATTACATGGAATGGGGTCAGCAGCCTGGTCCTCACGTTGATGCAACATCGTTAGCCAGATAGTCCCGGCACACATGGTGCCAGGAAACGTATCCGCGGCTGTTTTTCCTTTTTCGGTCAAATATTTGAAAACAAACGAGAATAATGATCTGAACAGACCGTCCTGGCCGGCTGTCAAATTCCCTCTTGCCTAAGTCCCAGCAACTGATCTAACAATAGATTTGACTCGACATCCCCACGTTGAGGTGCTGTATGCATCGTCCAGACGCAGTCGCCTGCTGGCGCAACCGGCAAGCTGAGATTGAATTTCACATTCTTCGCCATGAATGGTTCCTGGGCAAGGGAGCGGTCTTGAACCCGGACGCTCTCCGGCACAAGATCGACGACTATCGCACCGAGTGGGACAGCTACGAACGGATGATCCGCAAGGTGGCTGCGGCCCCCCAGCGGCGCGGCGCAAGACCCGCTGCCTAGCCGTTCCAACGTTTGCTCGCTATTTCAATGCGCGCGCTGCTGTGCCGTCCTTCAACATCTGCGCCGCGGCTTCCAGGCTCAGAGATTTCGGCGTGGGGCGATAGTGGCTGGTCACCTCATCCTGCTGTTCGCTGATACTTTTGAAGATAAGAGCGTGACCCTGAATATGAATATGGGTCTCCGTAATATTCCACACTCCGGGAGCGATCTCCTGCCGCTCGATCTCGAACGTCCCGCCCTTTTGCAGCTTGCCAAGTAGCCCAAATCCAAAACTAACGTCCCGAGTGAGCATTCCCTTCAGGACCTGAATCCGTTTCTGCCTGGTATTCACGACCATGACACCCGCCATCGCGGCAAAGACGCGTGCTTCACGGGTAGGTGGGTGGAACTGCGGATCTGGCTCGAAGTGCAATGTCGTTTCATCGCTATCCTGCTTTGCAAACGTCCACAAGAAAGCATCCGGGAGCAATTTCGTCAACGCGTTTGCCTTCTCCGCGTCTTGCTCATGTCTGTGCTTCTGCTGCTGTCGCAGCTCCGCGTCTCGAACAAAAGCGTCCATCTTCTGCTCGTCCTCGTTCTGCGCCTGGGGCGTCAAGGGATGGCCGTCTCTTTCAATGGTTTTGGAAAGATCGCCTTGAGAAGTTTCGATAACGAGCTTCACCATATGTGCGTCGGGAACTTTGTTGTCATCCCGGTACATCCATAGGCTGTGATCGTTGGCATCTGCCGCCAATTCACTAGCGACAACGGCACGCGCGAACGCACGCGCATCCTCAGGCTGGCTGGTAGCCCGAGCTAATGGCGAAGCGCCCACCACCAACACGAAAAATGCAACCGTCCAGACTGCCAATACACGCAGAAGCCTTACAGGAGAAATCATCACGGCCCTGGCTTGGATGCCGTCACGCGACGTCGAGTTATTTCATCGAATTGGTGGGCGAGGCGGGGATCGAACCCACAACCCTCAGCTTAGAAGGCTGATGCTCTATCCAATTGAGCTACTCGCCCGCCGGCAGGTGGGTGACTCACATTGTATCGTCCGCGTGCCGTCATGTATCTGCGTCTTATAAGTGAGTCACTGCTGATCCGGTGTCGAGTGTGTACCATTCAGCGCCGCGGACCGGGCAAACTCCTGCTTCGCCTGCCCCTCTTCGCCGGTGCGCCGATACGCTTGTCCCAGCAGGTAGTGATAGCGCGGATCCTGCGGTTCAAGCCTCACCGCATCGGCAAACTCCTTCACGGCATCCGCCACACGATCTGTATGCAGATAGACCTGCCCCAGATTCTCGTGAATGCGCGGATCCTGCGGCGCTATCTTTGCCGCCTGCTCCAGCAATTGCTGGGCTTCCGGCATTTGATTGCGATGCTGCAGCAGGATCGCGAGATTCAGCAGCGGCTGCTCGCTTGGCGCAGGATCATCTTTCTGCCACGCAATTGCGTTGCGATAGGCGCGCACGGCATCCTCGTTGCGATTCAGCGCTTCGTACGCCAGCCCCAGGTTGTTCTCGCCCTTCACGCTCCGCGGATTCAATACGAGTGTCTTTTCAAAGCAGGTCAGCGCATCGCCATATCGGCCCTGCGTATAACGAAGCCTTCCCATCGCGTACCAGGTCTCGGCATCGTTTGCATCCATGGCCAGCGCACGACTCATCCACTGATTCGCCTCCGGCAGAGCCTTCAGCAGCACATAATCGAGCGCGACGTTCCGCAACTCGGTAGCTGTGGGCGCGCGCCGGGCAGCCGCGCTCGTGTACTCCTTCAACGACTCCGCCGGCTTGTCCTCGCGCAACAATGTATAGGCCAGCAGATAGCGAGGCTCCGCTGCCTTCGGATCAGCCGCAATCAGCGGACGCAGCATGGCGTCTGCCTGCGCGAACTGGCCATCGTGCACCAACTGCCGCGCGGCTGCGAGCGAACTCGCCTGCGGCGAAACGGGGGTCAGCGGCACAATCTGCTCCGCGGCGCACAGCAGCGTAACACACACGAGCGCTGCTGCGGCCTCCATCATGCGCCGCCCGTCTCTTTCCCCGGTATCTCATCGCCTGAAATCTCATCGACAGATGCAAGCATCGACTCTGCCGTCGCGATCAGCACCGGCACCGTCTGCTCAATCGCGTGGCTCCACGCCGTCTCGGCACTCAGCTCGTCCGCATCACCGGCATAGCAGTACACCGTCAATCCATAACCCCAGATGGTGTCGTTTTGCGCGGGCCGCACCACCAGTTCCACACGCGCGTTATCGATCGGGTTTGCGGCGCACCGGCGCGCCGCTGTGCGCACCCATTCTTCGTGCATCAGAAAATCCGACATCGGCACGGCATGCGTCATCAGCACATCGATGTACGACCCAACGCCCCACGCAGCCACAGGCGCGTCCAGCGCATCTGCAAGCTCTGCCCGTTCCTCGTCGCTCATCTGCCATCGATCGCACTTCGTCGTCATCAACAGGCCGTGTGGTGCATTCAACAGGCTCAGCGCCTGAGCTATCGCCGGCGATGCAGCCGCCTCCGGCAGCGCAGCAATCCGAGCAGACTGCGTCTCCCGCTCGGCCCGCAAATCCACCCAGGCAAGGCCGCTCGACGCATCCGACCAGCGCGCTTCGATCACCGGATCATCAGCGCCCGCAGCGACGCTCCAATCTGTCTCCATCATTGTTTCTCGGCCTGCGTACGCAGAAAATCGAACAGAAGCCGTTCCGCCCAGTAGCCGTCGTACCCCAGCGCCGGAGCAAGAAAAGCGCAGTGGCCGCCATGTTCGGTCTCGATAAGATGCACGTGCGGGTTCGCCAGCAGCGTAGCGCGCGTCTCCGGCAACATCCGGATGAACGGATCATCGAGCGAATGCAGCACCAGCGTGGGAACCGCGATGCGATCCGCAAGCCGCGCACTCGACGCGCGATGATAGTAGTCGTCCGCGCCGCTGAAACCGCAGTAAGGCGACATCACCCGGTCGTCAAAGTCGCGCAGCGAACGGACACCGCGGCTTCGCTTCGGGTCGAATATCTGCGGGAACAGTTCGCACTTGTACGCATATCGCTGGATCAGCCCGCGCAGGAACTTCCATTCATAGATACGATTCGCCGGGTCGTGCAGAGCATCCGCCGACGGCGCTAGGTCGACCACCGGAGAGACCCCGGCTACCGCGCGCAACAGCGGAGCCGCATCCTGGCCCAACTCGCCCGCCAGCTTCAGCACCAGATTGCCACCCATGGAGTAGCCCACCAGCGACCACCGCTGCACATCGCGCGTACGTTGGTAGTGCCGCAGCACCGCCAGCAGATCGCCCGACAATCCAGAATGATAGAGCGTAGGACATTCGCGCTCCGTCCCGCCGCAGTTGCGCATATTCATGCGCACCACGTTCCATCCCGCTGCGTAGAAGCGCGCGGAGTTGCCGCGCACATACTGCGAATTCGACGAACCTTCGAGCCCGTGCAGCAGCAGCAGCGTGTCGCACCCCGCCTCCGGCTGCCAGTGACTTTGGCACAACACGCGGCTGGGCATCAGCCCATCACGCGCAGGCTCTACTTCGATCAGTTCATTTTCAGAAATCGGCAGCAGCGCCTGGCGCCGAAGATAATTTCCCGCGAGTGTCTGCAGATGTCCGTTGCGCAAAAACCTGCGCGGCGCAAACGTGCTCTGCCAGGCTGCAACCGCCTTTGCCGCCGATTCGGTCAGGGACTCCGTCATCGCGCCAGTGCCTCAAGCACCGCGCGCGCCCGCAGTGGGCCATCGGGCGCGTCTTCATGCATGAAGTACGCGTACACATCGCCCTGCTCTGCGTCCTTGGCAAAGCGCCGGGCTATCTCCTGCAGGTCCGCTTCACTGTACGCACTACGCCGAAGCCGGTAGTAGAGAAAGTCCGCCGTCCGGCGCTGCGGTGTCTGCAATTCGTCACTTTGCGCGATACATAATGCGGCGTTACCCTGCTCCAGCACCGCATAGGTTGCTTCCTCAAACCACGACTCATGCCGAAACTCAAACGCTGCACGCAGCTTCAAACGCGCCACATCTTCCAGAAACGTCTTCAGCCGTTCCAAATCAGCTCGAAAGTTTGGTGGCAATTGGAAAAGCACGACGCCAAGTTTTCCCGCGCGTTCGGCCGGCAGCAGCGCAGCCTTCAGTGCCGCCAGCGCATCCCCGCACTCACGCAGCCGCTTCAGGTGCGTTATCGCCTGAGGCGCTTTGAAGGAGAAGCGAAATCCCTCCGTCGTCGCCTCCAGCCAAGTCGTCAATTGCTTTTCCGTGGGTAACTGCCGGAAGGTGAAGTTCACCTCCACAGAGTTCAGTTGCGACGCGTAGTATGCCAGCATGCGCGCTGCAGGAGTCTTCGCCGGATAGAAGCCCGGCTTCCAGCTCGCGTAAGCCCAACCGGAGGTGCCGGCATAGACGGTGTGCGGGTGGGCAGGCATGATCAGAGAGTGAGGGGCTCGCTGGGGCGGCTAGTGGGGATCGAACCCACGACATCCTGAGCCACAGTCAGGCGTTCTGCCGCTGAACTATAGCCGCCGTAAAGCTTTCCATCGCGACCTTGTGATTGTAACATCATGAGCCGACGACAAGCCGCTGCGGAGGGCGCTCCAAGAGACACTTCAGGAGCCATGATTATGGCTACACAACGCGAACCCGAGATACTGCCGCCCACCGGACGCGTCGCCGCTGGCGACCGCATCTTCCGCGACGAAAATCTCGACCTTCTCAGCCGCGTCCTCGACTCCTGGTTTCGCATCCCCGGAACCTCCATCCGCTTCGGGCTTGACGGCATCATCGGCATCATCCCCGGCATCGGCGACATCCTCGCCGGCCTCGCCTCCTGCATCATCATTCTGGCGGCATGGGCGCGCGGTGCACCGTACGTCACTGTCGCCCGCATGCTGGTCAATCTCGCCCTCGACGTCATCATCGGGGCCGTACCCCTCCTCGGCGACATCTTTGACATCGCATGGAAGGCCAACCGCCGCAACTATGCGCTGCTCACGCACCACCTCGAGCAGCCACACCGCCGTCACTGGGGCGACTGGCTCTTCCTCGCGGGCGTGGCGCTCGTGGTCTGCGCGATCCTCGCCGTGCCCGTTCTGCTCATGGCATGGCTGCTCCACCACGCGTTATTCTCCGTGCGTATGTAGCGCCCACTTGGTTCACAGAGTGGTGTCCCAACCTGCTGCCGGCACTCTCTTCGACAGCGGATGCGACTTGATACAATCGATTGCGACCGTTTCCACAATGGATCGGCTCTTGAGACAAACTGAAGTGCAGCTTTTCCGTCGAGAAAGGCTGCACTTCGCAAGAGCTGACGGATCACGTATTTGTGAGAACGGCATCGACGTCGGGGCGTAGCGCAGCCTGGTAGCGCATCTGCTTTGGGAGCAGAGGGTCGGGGGTTCGAATCCCTCCGCCCCGACCAATACAATCAACAACTTAACGAGACGCGATCCACGCTAGGCGCATGACTGTGCCCCCTTTTGGGGCTCTAGCACGACGCTGCAGTACCGAAACAGCTTAAAGCTTCCCGCATTTCTAACGTGACTATGTGCTCAATCATCTTTGGCGACATCCAACCGACGATCGCTTGAATAGATCCATCTGTTGCACCACCTGCTGCGATCCGCAACACAAATGAATGGCACAAATCATTCCAGCGGCATTTGACCTTCGCTGTCTTCTTTGCCTGCTGCCAAATAGTGAACGTCAACCTGCATAGCCGAAATGGCCCTCGTCCGTCGTCGTCTATACGATGAGGATAGAGGGCATCAAAACCGAAGGAAAGAGTGAGGAATCCAACGGTAAAGAGAACAGAAGGCGGATTCTTCGCGATGAACGATCACTAGTCGCATCGCGAGCTACGGGATAATCCGGGCGCTCCCTCCACTGCCTCAACCTGCCGAAGGACGGTTGAAGTCGGGTCGCGTGGGTGAGCACGAAGCCTCAAGCCAACGGCTGATATAGACACCAGCATGAGCTTCTCCGCAATAATGCCGCGTGTCAGGAATTGAGGCCTCATCGGAATTCCACTTGAGCACTTTGAGTTCCTTAGTGTTGCATCGAATCATGAACCAATGTGCTGTGTTCGAGCTTTCCGTACCGCAAATCTCGCATCGATACTGTGTCACTGCAGACATGGTGAGGCCTTTCTGGGCAGCAAGCGGATCCGCTGCTATATGTTGAGTTTGGATGAGACCAAGAATAGCTGAAGGTCGGATTCTCGCAAGCGATCGGTCAACAGACGCGCGCTCCAGCATCGAGCTTGAACCGCTCCTGCAGTTCGAGACCGATCGGCACGGTAGTCACCGTAATCTCCTGTTCGACCTCTGCTCAAGACACTGTCTGCCAGACGTTAGTACCGGAAAAGTCGGCTTATGTTGACTGATTACGACACCAACCCCAATCGGCCAGGAAACGCTTACTGACGTTCTGAGAAGCTGATCAAAGCAAATCAAAAGCGCGTCATCAAAATAATCCACAACGAGCGTCGAAATGAATAGACCGTCATTTGGGCGACGTAAGTAAAGGATGCAGTTACGTCGTCAACTCCAGGGTAATTTGCTTGGCGTCGCGATCGATCGTAGCGATTTTAAAATTGCGCACCTGACCAACGTGAAGTGGCTCAGCCTGCGCGCCCAACGCTTTCGTTTCACCCTTCCATCGGGCACTCAGCATAGAGCTCAATGCTGAGAGATCAAGCTTGGCTTCGCTTTGGCTCGATGCCGCCGGCTCGGTCTTTATGCTTACGGCGCAATTGGCGCGAATGCCTTCGCCAAGTTCCACGATGGCGTTATTCTCTGCGCACTCGATCAGGCAGCCCGATACGACGTCACCGATCAAATGCTCCTCGAGATACTCGTCGAGGTCGGTAGGAATCAACTGCTTCATGCTCAACTTAATCTGACGCTTTTCCAAATCTATGGCGAGAACCTGAGCTCTGACGATCTGTCCTGCCTTAAGCGCTTCCTGTGGATGGTTAATGCGTTTTTCGGCGCTGATCTCGCTGATGTGAACCAGACCCTCGATACCCTCCGCCAGCCGCACAAAGGCTCCAAACTTTGTCAGTCGCGTGACTGGGCCTTCGATAACAGAACCTGCGGGAAACTTCTGCGGCACCACAGCCCATGGGTCGCCGAGAGCCTGCTTGAGCCCCAGCGAGAGACGGCGCTCGGTTGGGTTGATCGAAAGGATGACGGCCTCAACCGTGTCATCGAGTTTGAGAACATCAGCAGGCTTCCGCACCTTGTTGATCCACGACATCTCAGAGACGTGAATCAGGCCCTCAATTCCGGGCTCGACTTCGATGAACGCACCAAAATCCGTGAGACGTTTCACGGTGCCGCTTACGCGCTGCCCCAACTGATACCTGTCGGCAGCAGAGTCCCACGGTTCTGGTTGCAGTTGCTTGAGCCCAAGGGACATGCGCCTGCTGTCAGCATCGATCTTCAGAACCTTGACCTGCAGTCGCTGACCGACAGTAAGAACTTCCTCA
>Ga0193743_1000244_pt1 | contig 44131 bp, 36 predicted proteins | sample L2c2metaG_FD_143038 | JGI IMG/M metagenome (GOLD analysis project Ga0193743, IMG submission 143038) | Soil microbial communities from a riparian zone of the East river system, Colorado, United States - L2c2 | ecosystem: Environmental > Terrestrial > Soil > Riparian zone | place: USA: East River... | reverse complement strand
TTGCCAATACTGCCAGAAGAAGGGCAAAGAACGCGGCATCGAATTCCGGCGCGTGCAAGAGGGCTTCGCGGAACTCGAAAACTTTGTGCACGCAGCGCGTGCCCGCAAAAAACCAGTGGACGGCTACTATGTCGAGTTGTGGCGGCTGATGCTTCGCTATCCGGAGTTGCTTGCCTGGGAGAATCTGTGGCACGACAGCCTGCGCGACACATATCAGGCGATACACAGCAAGGTAAAGTCAATCAAACCCGATATGGGCATTGGCTGGCATATCTGGCACACTAATTCGTTCAGCCCGATCTACCGGGCAGAGCAAGATCTTCAGAAGCTTGCTCCTGTTTCGGATTTCCTCAAGATCGTCATATACGACAACGTTGCGGGAGAACGGCTGGCGAGTTATATCGACAGTGTTAGCGAGACACAATACGGCGACGTTCCGAAAGAGGAGTTGCTCCGCTTTCATTACGACGTTCTCGGTTACAAGAACGAGGGCACGATGGAGCAGATACCGAAGACCGGCCTTTCATCGGACTACGTCTTCCGCGAGACAACGCGCGCCCGTGCGGGACTGGCTAATACAAAGACACTGCTTTGGCCTGGGATCGACCTGGACGTTCCCACTTCCGCCACTCACGGCAAGTCGAATCCCAAAGGAGTTCAGAACGCGGTACTCGCTGCTTTCCATGCAGGCGCCGACGGTGTCATTCTGTCGCGCAAATACTCGGAGATGAAGCTGGCAAACCTCGCGGGAGCAGGCGCGGCGGTAAAAGAGTTGGGGTTTGCCTGATCGTTTTGGCCAGGCAACCCTAGGTAGGCCTCCACAACAGTAACTTATCCCCGGAAAGAGGTACAAGCATGGCAAGTATGGCGTCTCTCGCTGGTTTGGTGAGAATGGGAAGCCGTATTCTCGTTTGCGCACTGGCGCTGGTGTTTGCGGAGCACGTGTGCTGGCCGCAAGCGAATTCCGCAACTTTCTACGGAACCGTGACGGATCCTTCGGGCGCAGTCGTCCCCGACGCGACGGTCACTCTGACGCAGCAGGATACACAGGCCGCAACGACGAAAACTACCGGGACGACCGGCGACTTTGGGTTTAGCTTCGTACCGGCCGGCACATACACGGTGAAGATAGAAGCAAAAGGATTTGCCACTTATTTAAACACTGGTGTTTTACTTACCGCGGGACAGCAATTACAACAGACGTATCATCTCGCGCTTGGCTCCAGCACGGAAACCGTAAGCGTACAAGGGAGTGTGCCGCTCGTTAACACGGTCTCCGCGCAACAGTTGCATAGCTACAGTTTGACAGACGCCCGTGAACTACCGCTTCAAAATCGAAACTTTAGCGGAATGTTGAAGGTGAACGCCGGTGTCGTTCCCAGTCAGGGTAACAACGGAAGCGGAGTGGATATGAATGGCGTGGGCCGGAGCGGAACAGTATACTCGCTAGACGGCACGAATGCCAGCGGCAATTCCGGAGGCAATGATCCAGGTGTTTATCAGGGCGCCAACCTGGTGGACGTCATGAGCGTGGAAGGCATTGATGAAGTGAACACGGTGAAAGGCGTCATACCGGCGGAATACGAGAACGCGATCGGCGGCCAGGTCAATCTGATTTCAAAGTCCGGCACGAACGAATGGCACGGAAGCATTTTTGAGAACCATCAGGACAGTGCGTTAAACGCGCGCTTCCAGAGGGTCAGCCAGAAACCACATTTGACGCTGAACCAGTTTGGCGGTTCACTTGGCGGACCAATCAAGAGGAATAAGATTTTCGTGTTCGGAGACTACGAAGGATATCGCGATTCTGAATCGAGCTTTGTCAATGGAAACGTTCCCACGGTTGCGATACGAAATCAACTGATCACCGCGGTGCCGGCTTATCAACTGGCTCTACAAGCCTTTCCCCTTCCTAATGCACCCGTGGCCCCGGGAGCGACGGTAGCAAACTATTCCGCGGTTGCGCCGCTCATCCGGCGCGATAACCATTTTGATTTAAAAGGAGACATTATGATTACCGACAGCAGCCGGCTTAGCGTCTCCTATAACCACGGTGCTCCGTACCAACAGACGCCTCGCTATTACGTGAACGATCCACAAATTTACTCCAACGCATTGGACCGCGGCAACATCAGCTACATTACGGGCGGCGGACAATGGACGTCGGAAACACGCTTTGGCTATAACCGGACGATTCAGGATCGCGTGGATCAGTTCTTTAATCTGATTGATCCGAACAATTCGAACGAGGCGACGCCATACGGACGGCGGCTTCCTGACTTACAAACGAATCTGGGCTGGAGCGGACCTCCTGCTGAAATAAACCACTCCGGAGGCCCATTCTGGCAAATCGAGGAGAAATTCGCTCGTTTTGTCGGACGGCACTCGTTGAAATTTGGCGGCGATTACCGAAGATCAACCGGCACGCGCAATAACCCCCAGATTCCCGATTTCTTGTATTCGAGCCTTACGGACATGCTAAACAACCACCCGAGCCAAGTGACCGCGACATTTGGCTCGGGACTGTATACAGGCCGGATGTATGATTTCGGATTTTTCTTTCAGGATGATTGGCGGGTCAATTCCAAGTTGACGGTAAACTTGGGTCTTCGATATGACTACTATTCGAACTTCGTTGCACAGGGCCAGGGAGGCACACCGCAAGCTGGACTATACAATCCGGCTTCTTTGAGCATGGATGGGAATTTCTCAGTGGGTGCGTTTCGCTCGCCATTTTCGCCTTATGATAACGATGCTAAGAATTTCGGCCCGCGGTTCGGATTCGCATACAGCCCCGATCACGCGAACAAGACGTCCATCCGCGGGGGAATCGGCGTGATGTTCAGCAATATCATGCCGGAGAATTTTTGGAATGTAGTATCGAGCGCGCCGAACCTTCCGTACCGTGCAATTTTCAGCTCCGCGGACATTAGTAATTTTGGCATTACCTATCCGAACTTCAATGACAATTTTTTCACCTTTGCACAGCAACAAATCAAAACTACGTCGCTGACAAATGTCGCGGCGATTTTCAATCCTCAACTGCAGAATCCTTACACGATCCAGTACACGGTCAGCGTTCAACGGCAACTTTCCAACAGTCTGGTGTTTGAGACGGCGGGCGTGGGAACGCGCGGCGTCAAGTTTCCGCTGTGGCGCTATGCGAATGTGGTCAATCGTCAGACCGGACTGAGACCAAACTCCAATTTAGGGCAGCCCTATTACATGGATAACTCCCAAAATTCAACTTACTTCGGATGGCAGAATACGCTAAAGAAGCGCTTTTCGAATCGCGTCAGTTTTGACGTCAACTACACGTGGTCAAAGACGCTGGCGAATGGCGGCGGCGACATTGGGTCCTACTATCAGGGCGAGAACGCAGCGACGAACCAGGATTTCTTCAATTTGAGAGGCGATCGGGGCCCGACGCCATTCGACATCACTCACTACTTCAGCGCAAATGCGGTATACCAAACGCCGGCTTTGCAGGGTTGGGGCAAACCCTGGGTCAGCAAGATTCTGGGAGACTGGCAGGCCGCCGGAATCTTCAGAGCAAATACAGGCTTAGCTGTGACCGTTACGCAGACTTCGACGACACCGAACCAACGCGGGCAGTATATAGGTGGCCAGGCCATCCTTTCCGGCTATCAAGACACACTTCAATACTTGAATCCGGCGGCATTCATGCGGCTCCCTCTAGTGGCAGCATCCGGCGCACCCGCGGCTCCGGGGAATACCAGTCCAGGAGAATTTCGGGCGCCTGGGATGTGGAATTTAGACTTCAGCCTGGCGAAGAACTTCGCGATTTTTGAGCGATTCAAACTCCAAATCCGCACCGACATGTTCAATGCATTGAACCACACCAACTTGACAGGATTGCGCACGAGCGTCAATGATCCCTTTTTCGGCCAATTGTTGAATACTGCTGGAGCACGCGTAGTTCAGTTGAACGCCCGCGTTACGTTCTGATAGATTGCTTTTCCCATCACTTCAGGCACGTGTCCGCGCTTCTTCCAAAGCGCGCTCGTGCACTCGACGACGATATGCGGAATACTTCTCGGGTTTGACGCCAAACACAGAGCGGTGGCAACTCGCATCCCGGCGCCTTGCCCGGTTCACCGGGCAGCGATCGAGACAGGGAAACTCGCTTGCTGGCGATCAGGACTGCTAAGATCGCGGGAGACGCGCCTTCCGATCTGAAGACTATGCAGTACGTGATCGGTTCCAACTACGTCGAACGTGGCGACTGCTGAGTGCTTCGTTCTGTCCGCTGGGCCCGCAATAAAGATAATTCGGTCGGTGCTATCTGCCTCATTGGCCAAAGTAATGACGCCTTGCTGCAATTCTAATCCAATATTGTAGTAGCCCGCGGGAAACGACTTACTCTGGACCGTGAAGCTAAACGGGATTTCGAGCCGCTCGGGTGGCTCTGCAAATGCAGCGGTAGCGCAGAGAATAGCGGACGAGAGGAAGAGAGTTCTAAAACCAAGTCGCATGTCAATGTTCTTCTGTATCCAAAACACCGGTCAAGATCAAATATTCCCCCGTCAATCCTCCTTTGCCCTGACGGGATCGCGGCCTCAGGGAAGTAGTCTGCGATGTTAAATGTCGGCAATATGTTTCTGTTTTATTTGTAAACCCGTGATCGGGAAGCCTCCATCCTACTGATCTGTCTAATTCGCGTCTTACCACTAATTCAGATACAAGCTCCAGGCCCGCTGTGATCATTTACACCTTTGGGCTCTCTGTACGGCTACGGAATCGCTCGACAAATGAGCAGGTGAGGGAGGCAATCGCGCAGCGCCAGCAACAGCAGAGTTGGAATAGCGCTACTTCGTGCGTGTCGCTCAAGCGATCGATGAAATAAATGAAAAGTTGGCGTGTTTTAACTGGTAGGCCTAATTTGTTGGTTTCGCCCAACTCAGCGTCCTAGTAGTGTTAATGACAGCTCGTGTAGATACGGCGAAGAGCCAAGTTTTGGCGGCTTCGGATAGGAAGCTGGTCGCGACCGCCGCGTGGCTAATTCCCGCATTGCGTTCGCGCAGTTCGGAAACGGATACACTAGCTCGACTCCCAGACTTCACGATTGCCGAACTCGAGAAGGCGCAACTGTTCGACATGCTCGTCCCAAACATGTATGGCGGCGACGCTCTATCCGAAGCACATCGTCGACGAAACATTTTCCGGCGGGAAGCGGGAGCACTAGTGTCGCGGTGAAAGATGTGTTTTTCCCGAACGAACGCATCGCGCTGCTCAGCAAAACTTACAGGAAGATTACGCGTCCACTCATCTGCGTGATGAGCCGCTGTATCGGCTGGCATTGGTTCCTTTTCTTGCCACTAAGCTCGTGTTTCCGGCCTTGGGCATGGCAAAGGCTGCCCTCGAACTGTTTCTAGAGAAGGCTCCGCATCGGAGCATCCCGTACACGCTGTGTGAAAAGCAGGACGAAGCTGCCATTACGCACCTGCAGGCCGGAGAAGCTTCGGCCAAAATTGATGCGGCGGAGCTTATGCTCAGGCGCTCCGTCCACGAGCTCGAAGCGAGCTGCCAGCAGTATACGGATGACCGTAGAGCAGCGCGCACGCATTCGGCGAGATGCTGGGTATGCCAGTCAACTTATCCGGGAAGCGGTGGATCTGCTCGCCGGGGCGTCGGGAGGCTCGTTTGCCTATGCGAATAATTCTATGAATTGTCTGTGGCGCGATGTGCGTGTTGCAGGTCTGCACGGGGGTCGAACACCCCATTGCTTAGTTGGCTTGTTGCCAATGCGGCGGCATCCCTGCTCACTGTTTCCGGCAATAAGCGATCGCGCCTGCTTGAAAACCAAGCCCATGTCCAGCGCCGAACAAGATGGGCGAGAACTCGCCTAACTCGTCTCGCCAGAAGGCCCCGTCCATGACGCCCTCGCAAAACTCAGCCAGGTTGGCGTCGTGAGTGTAGAAGCGGCCGCGCGGTGTCAGACGGGGCCACAAATTGCGCAACACGTCACGGGTGGAAGCCACTAAGTCCGCGTCAGCGAAGATAAACGCTGGGCGAAGCGGCTCGTCATGCAGCAGCTTCGGCAGGCTGTCGCTAAAGAAACCTTCAACAAATCTACAGACCTCAATCTTCCCCCAGCGACGGACGTTATCCTCAACAACATTCCGGCGGGCCGCAAATTCGCCTTCGACAAAATGCCGAGGCACACCAGAACGGGTATCCGAAAAATTGCCGTCCGGCCCCATCGGCTGGGGCAAGCCTTCAAAGCTGTCACATATATAAAGCTGTCGACCCGTTGCCGCGGCCACTAGGCTGTCGTTGGCGGAACTGCCGCCCAGATAACTGCCACACTCCACCATGCAGCCTTCCGGCGCGTGGGTGAGCAGAAAATCCACCATAACAAGCATTTCCTTTTCCGTGTGCAAGCAATCTATTATTGCGTCAACTTGGCGAAACCGGCGGAGCAAGTCCCGGCGCAGCGAGGCCTGTTTTGGGTTGATAGCGCGAGCTCTAGTGAACCAAACGTAATTATAGAAACGCACGCCGCGTTGCCACGCCCAAGTAGTAAGTTTCATCGGATGTCCACGCAAACTTCTTGATCGAAACCTCGCATTAGCAATGTTGGTCTCCAAGCCAGTGTGACACAAGGTCGTCCCTTCGACGATACGTGGTTCCGCATGGATCTAGCCCTCTTCCACTGTGGCTTGCGTGCCTCGTCATCGCAGGCTGAAGGCCGGGACACTAGTCTATGTTGCTGAAAGTGGTAGGGGCGACAGGGATCGAAACTGTTTTCTGCCGTTTTCTGTCGTCGCCTTTCGTTTTAAGTCATTGCTTTTAAAAGCGTTCCGTGGACGCTGCGTTGGGTGCATTTCGTTTGCTTCTTGCGAGATGTTAGCTTTTTGTTAGCGCGAGCAGCCCATCGTTCCTGAGCGCAGTCCGTCTTCAGCACCCGGGAGAACACGCGAGCCGGTCGCCGGAAGCGCGCCTAGCCACGCGCGTACCGCAACTAGCGGGCTCTATCGGACAGTCTATTATTTGGGCCTGCCCGCTATGCGACGCCGGGTCATCGGGAAACTCTCCTGATATGGTCGGCGTTTAGAAGGTCGAGTTGACATTCACCTAACGACCGAGCGCGGCCGTCCCAGTGGCGCGGGCCGTACGGCGCGGGTTAACTTCAGATTCTCGATCTGGAGATTAGCAATAACGCTACGCAAGGCGTCCACACATTCAGTCGCGCGATGCGCGCCGGTCTTTGTCGCCATTCCGCAACGCGAACACAACAGTTGACCGTCTTCGTTCAGAACGCGCAAGGATGGCTGCATTGCTTCCATTCCATCACGGTTGTATACATGAAGGTTGTGGTTAACAGTCACGATGATCGACGAAGCGTACGATAAAACACTCAGAAATATGGAAAAGTGCCACAGGCTGCTAGCGGCGAGCGTACCTCCACCGCAAGCCGTGCCGCGCGGCGACGGCTTTGTGCTTCGGTATAGCGAGTGCAATGTCCATCAAGCGCTTGTGCAGAAACTAGCTCGGGTCGTAAGTGGCTTACATTCTGCGCGTCTGCTTTTGACCCACGGATTTTTTCAGGAGCAGGGTGCACTACAACGTATGTTGGACGAGTTTAACGAGGATATCCTTTTTCTCGCTTACAGCGTCGTTGTCGGCGACACTACGAAGTTACATCAGGATTATTTGGAAGCGTTTTTCCAGGGGGAATTCGATGATCCTACCAGTGCGATCAACTCAACGCAAAAACGCCCAATGATGAGTCGCCAAAAGATCAGGGCTTACCTCGCCCGAATTGAGGAGAGTGGCCTTGATCCCAGCCGTGCTGCCGATGTAATGCGCACAATCAACAAAACATACTCAGGCTTCGTCCACGGCGCGTCGCCCCAGATCATGGAGATGTATGACGGTGACCCACCTCATTTTCATCTCAGCGGGATGCTTGGAACGACTTTCGCGAACGATCATCGTAACGATCTGTGGAATCAGTTCTACAGAAGTATCGCCTCATTTGTTTGGTCTGCGAAGGCATTTGGTGACGAGGTTATGTGCGAAAGCATTCTCCAGTTTCAGGGAGAATTTGCAAAAGCAAACGGAGAAACCTATGCACACCCACCGGACGGACTCAGGCGGTAGCTCCCGCGCCTCTCCTTATCTTCCCGACGTTTGTGGGGTATGCAGAAGTTTGGACGGTAAGGCGGTAAGAGTGAGGCGGAACGGCACTCAATCGCTGCGCCCACACGTGATTGCCGGAGCGCCTGTCCCGGCAAGCCGCGTCCCCCGGCAGCGCCGCATGGACGGGCGGCGTCGCCCAGAAATGAATATTCTTAGATCGCGAGCCGCTTAAGGTCGGCGGCGAATGCCTGAATCTCTCGGACCATCGCCGCCTCGGTCGCGTCGCAATTCGGATCGGTACAATCGGGATCGCTACAGTCCAGGCAGTCGCCCGCGCGGCACTCCGCGCAGGTGCGTGACTAAGTCCGGCCCCGCCGCACTGCCTAGGGCCGCGAGAACGCGCTGTACGTCGCCCAGCGATTTGACGGTTACGACTCGCGCCGCCGGATTTGCCGGGCACGCAACCAGCGAAATTTCATGCAGTCGAACTTCTCTTATAGTGCGCGCCCCATCCTCACCGTAACTGACCTTGTTCGTGCCAGCTGGCACCGCATAACCAATGGAGAGGCCCTGATCGAACCGGCTTTTAAATGCGCGAACACTCGTTCCGCCGTCGGATCTGCCATCACTAACTCGCCGTCGACGATCAACCCTTCTTTCGAATCGGATATGCGGCCGAGGCCAAGTGGCTGCGCCTGATCGTGGGCGAAGCGCAATGGAAAGCCTTTGCCCTGCTACTGAATCGCTTGATTGAAACAGCTTATGGGGAGGTCCCCCTGGACCGCAGCCGACGCCCACGTCGGATTTATTCGGATATTGGTCACAGCCGGACGAGGGCGTCCGCCCCACACGCCGCCGCTGTTAGAAGTAGAACTTCACCGCGAGCTGCACAATGCGGCTCCCTTGCTTAAACCTCGTATATCCAAAATTCGAATTGGTCTGCGAGATGGCGCCGCCACCCGCCGACTGAGCATACTGTAGCGTCAGGTTATTGTTATTCGGGAACGACCACAACGGGTGATTCAAGAAGTTGTTCGCTTGAATCCGGAATTGCAGCTTCATGGATTCCTTAATCTGGAAATTCTTAAATAGCCCCAGATCGGAATTGAAGAACGCCGGGCCGTAAATCGCTGGCAACAATGTAGGGCCATTCTTACCCACGGCCGTCGGCGCGGCAAAACAGCTCCCATTCACGAATTGATTCGGCTTTAGGTTTGCCGCCGGGTTGCACGTCAATGTCGGATTAAGCTGGATGCCGTTGGTTCCCAATATGGACTGGTTGCTAATCGCGATTCCGTTTGGATTAGTCGCGCTGATAGAGCCTGGAATAATCGCTTGATTCAACTGCATATTGAAGTTGTCGCTGCCGGCTTGGTACGTCAGGTTTGCGCCGCTCTGCAACTGCGTGACGCCGGAGAGCTGCCATCCGTTCACAACGCCCGCCAGTATTCGATTGCCTCTATACCGGCTTCCGAGTTCGATGGAATAAGCCGCGTTAAACAGATGCGTGCGGTTACCCGGCTGAACGCCGTAGTTGTTGGCCAGGTTGAACGAATCCAGGGTCGGCGAACCGCCATTAGTGGTATTGGGACTGATAATTCCCATTGCCTTTGAGAAAGTGTAATTGGCCTGAATGGTATAAAGCGACCGTTGGCGCGCCCAAGTTACCTGCAAACTGTTGTAATTAGCATACAGCGTGTTCGAGATAAGGTTGATATCGCCATAACCCTGTATGGGCCGGTAAGCATTGGGAGTTGCAGTATAGGGGTTTGACGCGCTGAGCATGGATCCTACTGGAACCAAATTAATGTTGCTTCCCGCGCCCCCGGTGATTTGCAAATCTCTACTCCGGTTGCCCACGTACGCTACTTCCAGCAAGCTGGCCCAAGGTAAGCGCTGCGCAACCGTAGCGCTGTAACTGTCGGTATACGGCTGTCTATCGTTTTGACTATCGACAGCCGTCGGAGCCGCTAGCGCATTGGGAATGGCATACGTGTTCAGTTTGCTTGCGAGTAAGCGTTGGTTTCCTATCAATGTCGGAGTCAAGGTCACCGTTTGCGATCCGGCTGAAGTATCCAGGCCTGCCGTAAATTGCCCGGAGTGATAGTAGAACCGGCCCCAACCACCGCGAAGAACAGTGTTGCCCTTACCCGTGAGATCGTAAGCGACGCCAACGCGCGGTTGCCAGAAGAGTCCCCTGGTGGGGAATCCCCCAATCGGAACGTTGGAACTGCGGCTGTGCCAGTTGAAACCGCAGAATGTTGGCGCGGCCGTGCAGCCCGGGCCGTCATACTGCGACTGATTGAAAACGGAATAGCCAAAGCCCAAACCGTCGGCCCATGGCGTAAAGTGAGTCATGCGTAACCCCAACTCCACGGTTAGTCTCCTATTCACTTTCCAGGAATCCTGCACGAAGCCTTCGTAGGTGTTATACGAAATATCATTGATACGATTGAAGTTGGCTTCCAGGTATTGAGACATGTTGCCGGTAAGTTCATCCGCGTACGCATTGCCGTACGTGAAATTAGCATTATTCGTTGGCACAAATTGCATAGTGCCGTTGGTGCGGTTGCTGGCCGGCTGCGCGTTCCGAATCCATTCATAGAAGAAGCCGGTCCTCAGAGTGTGCGTGCCCCAAACCTTGGTCAGCGTGTCGCTCGCGCTGGGCATATACTTGTTGGCGTAGAGCCCGGCGGACGCTCCGCCGACTTCAAATCCGCCGTAATTATTAATCAATGCCGCTTCACCCGGGTTTCCGTTACCGCCAAACGAGGGGATTTGCGCCACACCATTGTTGAATAGCGTGGGATCGTTGTAGCCAACTTTCGAGCGGTCTACCTTCGAAGGGTCCGCGAAAACGTTCGGAAACCCAACAAACGTGTAGGCGAGCACGGTTTCATTCGTCATCGTCGGACTGAACACGTGAGTGAGTGAACCACTGAGGGAGTGAGACCTATTCTTCCCCTGTACCGCAGTCGGATACGGCACTTGATCCGTTGAACGCCCCCAGAGAGACACCGGAAACAGTTGCGTTTCGCGCTGCATGTTGTACCGGACGAAGAGCTTCGTGTTATCGCTCACGTTGTAATCGACGCGGGTGGCCCATTGGATATTGTTCTGGTTGAAGATTTGCGTTTGGACGTAGTTGAAGCCGCCTGTTTGGGCGGGATTGGCGTTTGGCGCGGGATACAACTTCATCAGCGCCACCATATTCGGATCGATCATTGAGTTCGGGATCTGCCCGCCTGGGAATTGGGCGGTGTTGAGTTGTCCCGGAGCCCTGCCTGAGGCAGTTACCGCTCCCAATTTGGACAGCTCCGCCGGAGAAAAATCCCCGTTGAGCATGCCAGGCGTGGGAACGGTGGCCGTCAACTGGCCGGTGTCCAGAACTTGGTAGAAATATTCGTAACCAGTAAAGAAGAACAGCTTGTCGTGATTCTTATTGAACCGTGTGCCAGGAATATAGACTGGCCCACCGACCGTGAAACCGGGGTAATAGTACTTATTCTGCGGCCGCTTGATGCCGATGGCGTTGGAGTAAGCGTCATTGGAGTTCAGCACATAGTTCCGGGCCGAGAAGAATGCGCTGCCGTGGAAGTTGACGCCACCCGACTTAGTCACGGAAGTGATCACAGCCGGTCCCTTTTGCATTTCGGCGCTAAAGTTGGACGTCATCACCTTGAACTCCTGCAGAAAATCGGAGTTCGGATTCACGGGCGTGTCGCAATTGCATCCAGGGTCGGACACGTGCGCGCCGTCCGCCACAATATCCAGGGTATTGCCGGGTAGGCCATTATAGATAAAAGCATTGTTCAACGGGCTTTGACTTCCCGAGTCCCCGTTCCCATTAATGCCCACCGTTGCCCCCGAGTAGTTCGACTTGTTGGCTACTCCGTTATTGACGCCAAAGCCGGGCACGATCTTGATGTACTCAGCGGCGTTGCTACCCACTTGCACGAAGTTTTGAAGTTGCTTGGTAGTGAGGGTCGAAGATTTCTCGCCGGAGTCGACGGGCGCAACCGTGTCGGCGACGCCGGAAACCTCAATCGTCTGATTTGTGCTACCTACCTGAAGGCTGACGTTGACGTTGCGCCTCTCGCCGCCGCCCAGCGCGATATCCGGCGCTCTGTATCCCTGGAATCCGGTGAGCTCAACGGTCAATATATAGGTTCCTACAGGGACGGAGGCGAATGTGTAAAAGCCTTGGCCGTCAGTTACCGTGACGCGTTCGGAGCCGGATCCGGAATCACGCAGCTTGACGTTGGCATTGGCGGCCACGGCTCCCGACGAATCGGAAACGATTCCGGTGAGAGTGGCAAATACGCCCTGCGACCAGAGATTGGCGCACAGCAGGATAGCTATTGTGATCGCTGACAGGAGCGAAATGATTCTTTTCGACATGGACCCTCGCAGAAGCAGGAGAAAAGCCTCAACAGGCTTACTCCAACGACAAACCTGCGACCTACTATATAGGAACTATAGGCTGCGAGCAACCCCGCTCGGGTTACCGGACTGCTACCCAGTGCGTTACATCGGCAAACCCTTTCTTTTGAGCAACGTTACTGAAGTGGAACGGCAGGTCGACGCTTTGATATACTTCCGCCTGCTGGCTTTTTATGAATGTCGTTACCGGTTCCGAGCTCGAACGGAACGAAGTGGAGAGCGTACTCCAATCCGGCCTCTTCGATAGGGCTGCTCGCCTCGAAAGGTTTTTCCGCTATATTTGCGAACAGCATTTTGCGGGGCGCGCCGATCACATTAAGGAATACAGCATCGCACTCGAAGCGCTGGGACGGACGGAGGCCTTCGACCCTAAGAAAGATTCGATCGTCCGCGTGGAAGCACACCGGCTGCGGAGGCGGCTGGAACGGTATTATCAGGCCGAAGGCGCTTCACATGCTCTTCATTTAGTAATTCCCAACGGGCAATACCGCCCGCTGTTCCTGACACAAGAGACGGCTCCGGGAGTACCGGCTGCGTCCGCGGCATCCGATCTACCGGCGAGCGTAGAGGCGGCCATCGTTGAGCCAAGCATCTTTGAACGGAGCGTTGCGGAGACCTCCGCCGCAGAACCGGCTGCGCCGGCATCCTCAAAGCCAATCCGCAATTGGAAGCTTTACCTTTTGCTGTCGGCGGCCGCGGTTACCCTGGCAGTTGTCGCCATCGCAGAGAGACTCCTGGCTCCAGGGGCCAGCCCGAAAGTGGGTACGCTGCCAGCCCGCACTAACGAAATTTGGACCGGACCGGCAACCGAACCCGTCTCAGCGGAATGCCGCCTTTTGGCCGGCTATCACGGGCCACCCATAGTTGACCGGCAGGGGCATACCTGGGGGGCGGACGCGTATTACCGCGGAGGCATTTCTTCGCCAATCCCGGCCGTGCCATTAATTGAGGGCGGGCCCGACCCGCATTTCCTCAAGTCGCGCCGGGCCGGCCGGTTCAGCTACGACATTCCTTTGCGCCCCGGCACTTATGAGCTTCACCTGTATTTCGCGGAGACCGAATTCGGCAATGGGAATCCCGGTGGAGGAGCCGAGAGTACACGCATCTTTCAAGTTCTGATTAACGACGCGGCCCGGCTGGATGGGTTCGATCCATTGGGCGAAGCGGGTGCCCCGAACCGCCTGCTGGAACGTGTGTTTAAAGATATTTCACCAGGCGCCGACGGCAAGCTGCACCTCAGGTTCGCGCCTAGCACCGAGGCCGCTTTTCTGAATGCGATTGAAATATTACCGAGCGCGCCCGGGCGGATTCATCCGGTGAGAATCGTCGCGCAAGCTGACCCGGTGACCGACTCCGATGGCCGGCTCTGGGCCGCCGATGAGTATTTTTCCGGCGGCAGCAGCGTGCTCCGCCGGAACATGGTAGTCAACCCTTCCGAAAGAGCGCTTTATCAAGGCGAGCGTTTTGGGAATTTCTCGTACAGAATTCCGCTGGCGCCCGGAAAGTATCGCTTGACTCTGCACTTTGCCGAGACCTTTTTCGGCACGTTTGCGTTTCAGGAGAACCCTCTTGATCGCCGCATTTTCAATGTCTTTGTAAACGGCACGGTACTCTTGCGCAATTTTCAGGTAGTGAAAGAGGCGGGCGGCCCGAACCGCAGCGTGACGCGCGTCTTCGAAAACCTGGAGCCGAATGCTCAAGGAATGCTCCGGCTGGAATTCATACCGGTGAAAAACTACGCGGAAGTGAATGCGATTGAAGTGGTCGAGACGGGGTAGGACAAGCGGCTAGCGGCTCGCTTTCGATTCCACCAGTTCGATGCGGCTGCCGTCCGGGTCGTACAGGTTGAGATGCCAGGCCTTCGTTGCATCGAGTTCCGGTTTGGCTTTCTGCTGGTGCGCCGTATCGCGGGCCTGAACCGTGCGGTACGCCTTGCGAACGTCGCTTACTTCCAAGGTCGCGTGCTGCGAGTTACCGAACTGCTCGCGAGATGGATACGGATCGCCTGCAACCAGTTCGAGAAAATCTCCGCGCGAACCAGGCACGCGCAACTCTACGCGGGTTTCGTCTCTGTCCGCCACGGCAAAACCGAGTTTATCCCGGTAGAAGGCCAGGGTGCGCTCCACATCGGTGCGATTCACCACGATGCCCGCCCGCAGCAGGTGGTTTGAAATGCGCGGAGCATCGGAAAACTTACCGCGCCCCTCCGCCTGGAGCGAAAGCGGCAGATAGTCCGTGAATTCCATATTGCGCCCCTGCGGGGTCATCAATTGCACCGCGCGCGTGCCGTCACCGCCCGGCGGCCGCATGGGCAGCGGCTGCAGACCGCCTCGACGAACTTTTGATACAGAGACTCGGCGCTGGCCGTCACGAGCGAAATGTGCGTCATGCGTTCGTTTTCGCCCGGCTTCAGGTTCGGCAGAATCTCGATATATTGATCGTCATTCACCTTCAGGACAATGAGGAAAAGCGATCCGTCTTTCTTTTTCAGATCAAAGCACTGCGGGAATCCTAAAACGCCGGTGTAGAACCCCCGAGCTTTCTCGAGATCGCTGACCCGAAAGGTGACGTGACTGATACCGTTCAGCGGCAAGTCCTCCGCGGCGGGCACTGGCTGGGAGGCCAAGAAAAGCGCCGCCGCACCGGCCCACGCCAAAAATAAAGGAGTGTATCTATCCATCTGCTAACCTATTGTTTTAGCACTCAGCGAGCGCTGAGTAGGAGTGTGTCATGTCGATGAATTGTGAACTGTGCGGTCGCGGACCGCAATTTGGCCATACTGTCAGCCACGCGAATAACAAAACGAACCGCCGCTGGAACGTGAATCTGCAAAGCGTCCATGCTGTCGTTAAAGGCGCGGGGAAGCGCCTTCGCGTCTGCACTTCCTGCATTCGCAGCGGCAAAGTACAAAAAGCCCCCCTCAAGTAAGCCGTCCGTCACAAGCCGGAACGTGCGCGAATTGGCGTTCGCGATACCCTCAAAAGGATGCGCCAGGTGGATGCTAACGAGGTCGGTGCGAACCAAATTGCCCGGCGCCTAGGCAAGTCAGGCGTTGCATTCCTGATCGCGCTGCTGCTGTTCCTCAGCTTTTACTTGCTCGGCAAGGCGGTGCTGGCGGCCATTACAATGGTGGCGCTGGTCCCGCTCGGCGCAATCGTTATCTTCCGCGTACTCAGCTACATACAGCGGCATTCGCTGTGGAGCGTTCGCAACCGGCTGCTGTTCGTCTACGGCCTCATGGGTGTGCTACCCATCATGCTTCTCTTCATCCTGGCAGGTTTGAGCGTGTGGGGATTGACGAACGATCTGGCGATTTATCTTGCCACCTCCGCCCTGGACCGCCGGCTTGAATCCATCGGCGGCGCGGTGAACGGTCTGGCCGCCATGTCGCCCGAACAGCGTCTTGCGGTCGCGCCCGAGATTGAAAAAGGATTTAACCAAAGCTTTCCGGGGATCCGCATCTACGTTACAGACGAGAACGGCGATCACAAGTACCCCACCGGAAGTCCCGCGCTGAACCTGGCCACCGGCTGGAAAGATGCGCACGGACTTCTGGTCTGGCAGGAACATTTCTACGGCTGGTCGCACCGGAAGAGCCCACAGGTTGAGGTCACGGCCCTTGCGCCTCTCACCGATAAGTTTATCGACGAACTGGTCCCCAATCTGGGAACCATTACGCTTCTGGCCGAAGGCCGTGAAAAAGCGCAGGCGGGTTCGCTGACAATTCACCTGCCGCCCGCAGTTTCGACGTTTGATATTCAATTGGTGCTGCCTTCGACCGTGCCGCATTATCACCTGGATGTTCCCAACAAAACCTTCGATGGTTTTCTATGGGTCCATTCGCGGCCTTCAGCGGTTCTCACCAGCTTCTTCTCGAAATCGGAATTTATCAGCGGCACGCTCTATATTTTGCTGGCGACCGTCGCCATTCTGTTCCTATTGGTGGAACTGGTGGCGGTCATCATCGGAGTCCGTCTTTCCCGCAGGCTCACGGGCGCGGTAAATCAGCTCTATGAAGGAACGCGCCGCGTGCTGCTGGGCGACTTCGGCCACCGCATTCCGGTTCGTACGCAGGACCAGATCGGTGAACTGAGCGAGTCCTTCAACCAAATGACGGTGAATCTCGAGCGCCTGTTCGTGGTGGAGAAAGAAAAAGAGCGCCTGCAAACGGAGCTTGAGATCGCGCGCGAAGTACAAGGCCAGCTGTATCCGAAACGAGCGCCCCCCATGCGCGGTCTCCAACTCACCGTGCGGTGCGATCCCGCGCGAATGGTCTCCGGCGATTACTACGACTATCAGGAGATCGCGCAACACAAGCTGGCCTTTGCGATTGGCGACGTGGCCGGTAAAGGCATTTCAGCCGCGTTATTAATGGCGACTTTGCAAGCCGCGCTGCGCGCTCAAATGGCGCAGTACCTGCCGACGCACGGCAACGAATGCAGCCAGCTACCGGATATAGATGCCGCGCAAGTGGTCTCGAAGTTGAACAAGCAGATTTACGCCCACACATCACCCGAGAAATACGCCACGTTCTTTTTCGCGATGTTCGATGAGCCCACGCACACTCTGACCTATACGAATGCCGGACACTTGTCTCCGCTGCTGCTGCGTAACGGCGATGTCATTCCGCTCGATTCGAATGGCACCGTTGTCGGAGCGTTCCCGTTCTCGAAGTACGACGAAAGCTGCATCATTTTGGAGCCCGGCGACTTATTGATCTGCTACACGGACGGCATCACGGAGCCCGAAAACGCTTATGGCGAGGAGTTCGGAGATGCGCGCATGGTCGATTTGGTAAAGAAAAATGCACATCAGGACGATCAGGAAATCATCCGCCTGGTGCTGGACGCCGTTCGAGAGTGGAATGGCAGCCCGGAACTGCATGACGATATGACATTGCTATTGGCGCGCCAGGTTCAGCGCGCATGAAGGTGCTGACCGCCGCTGAGATGCGCGAGGTAGACCGGCGCACTATCGAGCATGGCATTCCGGGATTGCTCCTGATGGAGAATGCCGGCAGCCGCGTGGTTGATTTCCTGATCAAAACATTCGCGCCGCTTGACGGGCAGCGCGTAGTGGTGATCTGCGGCAAAGGCAATAACGGCGGCGATGGATTCGTGATTGCCCGCCAGTTGTTCACCCGGAAGCTGTGCCGTGAGCTGACCGTTGTGGAGTTGTTTCCAGCCGAAGCGCTAACCGGGGACGCCTCGGCGAACCGGCGCGCGCTGGCCGCCTGTGGCTGCCCGATTTACTCCGCATTACCGAACGAAGCCAATGTCGCAACCGTGGTCGTGGACGCCATTCTCGGCACCGGACTTTCCGGTCCCGTTAGCGGTCCGGCGCTGGATGCCATCCGGATGGTGAACCAATGCTTCCCGCTGGCGAAAAAAGTCGCGGTCGATATCCCGTCCGGCCTGCCATCCGACGAAACCAAGCCAACCGGCGAATTCGTACGCACCGATTTCACCGTTACCTTCACCGCTGCGAAACGAAGCCAATGTCTTTCGCCCATTTACGAGCATGTCGGCAAGCTGGTAGTGGAGCCTATTGGCACGCCACACGAATTTTGCGAAACGAACCCAAGCTTCTGGCTCAATCTGACGGCGCCCGATGATATAAGCCACTTATTCGCCAAGAGACCAAACGATTCCAACAAAGGGATTTATGGTCACGTCCTGGTGGTAGGTGGTTCGTTCGGTAAAAGCGGAGCTCCCGCCATGGCGGGATTGGGCGCGTATCGCAGCGGCGCCGGGCTCGTTACCGTAGCCATCCCCAAGAGCACGCTGCTGGCAGTCGCGGCTGTTCGCCCGGAGTTGATGACCGAGCCGCTCGAAGAACCGCTGGACCCGGGGCGGGTGCTTGAGCTTGCGCGCAAGATGACGGTTCTGGCGATAGGCCCCGGCCTGGGGTCGGGCGCCACCCAAGTTCGTTTCGTAAAACGTCTGTACGAAGAAGCCGAGGCTCCCGCCGTGATCGATGCCGACGGACTGAACGCACTGGCGGGTTCCCTGCCCCGTACCGGCAAGGTCCGGATTTTGACTCCGCATCCGGGCGAGATGAGCCGCCTGACGGGGAAATCCACCAAAGAAGTCCAGGCCGCCCGCCTGGAAATCGCACGTGAGCTGGCGGAGCAAAGCGGCGCGACCATCGTGCTCAAGGGCGACCGCACGATTATCGCCTTTCCCGACGGCGAAACCTGGGTCAATCCGACCGGCTCACCGGCCATGGCTACCGGCGGCACGGGAGATATCCTGACCGGCATGACTGCGGGTTTGGTCGCTCAGCATCCGAAGGATTGGAAGCGCGCGGTAGTGGCCGCCGTCTGGCTGCACGGGCGCTGCGGCGAACTCGCGGCACAGCGTTGGGGCGAACAGGCAATGCTCGCCACCGACCTGTTGGATTTCCTACCCGAGGCGATGAATGAAATCCGTCCGGCGCTTTGAAACGCACTCGGACGAGGAAACCCGCGCGCTGGGCAGGGATCTGGCGCGGATTCTGCCTGAGCGAGGCGTGGTGTTGCTGATCGGCGATTTGGGCGCGGGCAAAACGACTCTCACCAAGGGCATCGTGGAGGGCCGCAATGCGGCATCAGCGGACGATGTATCAAGCCCAACTTTCACGCTGATTCACGAATACGGTGATCCGGTGAAGGTGTATCACGTAGATCTTTACCGGCTGGATACGGTGGAAGAGGCGGGCCGGATTGGCCTTGAGGAATTGTTTGACCGGCCCGCGCTTACGTTAATTGAATGGGGCGAACGTTTCCCCGAACTGCTGCCCGCCGAGCGGACGGAGATTCGTTTGAAGCACCTTACTGAAGACGATCGCGAAATCGAAGTTTCGTTTTCAAAAGCAGCAAGCTGAGAAACCCGAGCGCACCCAGAGCTAAGCTGGCAGGCTCCGGCGCGGCGAGGAAATCGTTGAATGCGGCATCCGCGATAAGCGCATTCGCGGCGGTGGTGGGGTGGTCGCCATCCCAGAACAGATACGCATTGGGGTTTCCACTGATCCCTTGCGCGGGACTCGTAATGTTCGTAAAACCAAAGGCTCCCGGATTGGCGGCGATGCTCAGAAAGAGCGAGTTCACGTCTACTCCGATGACGTCTATACCCATCCCGCGTAGTTTCTCCACATTGAGCGACCATTCGAAATTGTAGGCAGCGGACGCCGCATTGAGAGCGGCCACGGCTCCCGGACCGGCGGCTAACCCATCCGGAGTCGCGCCAAGCGGCGGCAGGTTCAGCCACATAAACTGTTTGCCGCCCTGGGCTGCCAGCGCGAGGATATTGTTGTATTCGTTGTCGGCCGCGGTAAAAGGGCTCACGGCGCTGGCCAGGTCATTGGATCCCGACCAGATCGTGTAGAGCGCGGTGGCCGAGGCCACACCTCCGTGCTGCAGACTGTAGATCCCAACCTGATCGCTAGTGAAAGGAACTTGAGTGAACGGAGGCACCGGAGTAAACAATGGATTGTGTCCGCTCTGCGCCGAACCCACGGCATAATTCGTACCGCCGGCGAGAAATGGAGTTGGGCCGGCAACGCTTATCTTCGCGGCAAACTGGTCTACCCACAGACCGAGAGGCCCGCCAGGCGGGACAGCAGGAGTCGTGGCCGGTCCGTCTGTGAAGGCGTTCGGGGCATAGTTTCCAGGAAGGACGCCGCCCAGTGCGATGGCGGCATTTCCGTTGTCCGACAAGCTATCTCCAAATACAATCAGGTCACTTACGGAGCCAATCGGCTTTGCCAGCAGAGCAATTGGCGATAAGAGGCAGACGAGCGCGGCGGAGCGGAGTAAAGACATGTATAATGCACCTCTGAACAGCCTCCATAGTATACGGCATAAAATGCGTGTTACGTTGGCCGATTAATGAGGAAAGTTGCGGTTGAATCAAAAAAGCCCTGCAGAACTTCGCGCGCCGCGGGAGGCAGATTCGTCTCGTCCAGCGCCGCGGTCATCAATCTCATCCAACTCTCGCGCGCGGCTTGATCGATCGCGAAAGGATTATGCCGCATGCGTAAGCGCGGATGGCCGCGTTCCTCAATATAGGTTTGCGGACCGCCGAAGCGGTAAATCAGAAAGCCTCGCATACGCGCTTCGGCCGCTGCCAGATCGCGCCCTCGATACATAGGACCGAGAATGCTATCGGAGGGCACTTGCCGGTAGAAAGCCGCAACCAGGCGCTGAAAGCCATCCTGCCCGATGGCGGCATAGACGTCTTGTTCTTCCATAAATTACATAACCGCCTGAAGTTCGCGCCAGTGCTTGCCCTGCGATTTGGCCACCGCGTGGCAAGTGATTTCGCCCTGATAGGTGTTCACGCCTTCTTTTATAGCCTTACTGTGTTCGCAAGCGGCTTCGAGGCCTTGATTCGCCAGCGCCAGGAGATAGGGCACGGTGGCGTTCGTTAATCCGAAGGTAGAGGTATGAGGCACGGCGGCAGGCATGTTCGATACGCAGTAGTGCAATACGCCATCGACGGAGTAAACCGGATCCGTATGCGTGGTGGCGCGCGCGGTTTCGACACAGCCGCCTTGATCGATCGCGACGTCGACAATCACGGCGCCTTTTTTCATTGTAGAGATCATTTCGCGCCGCACGATCTTGGGGGCGGCCGCACCCGGGATTAACACCGCGCCGATGACCAGGTCGGCGGCACGAATGCTATCCCGGACAGTATAGATGTTCGAAGCGAGCGTTCGAATGGAACTCGCATACACATCGTCGAGCTCACGCAGGCGATCGAGATTGCGGTCGATGATGGTTACATTGGCGCCTAATCCGCAAGCCATCTTGGCGGCGTTGTGACCGACGACTCCACCGCCGATGATCAGGACGTTGGCGGGAGCAACACCGGGAATGCCGCCCAGGAGAATGCCTCGGCCGCCGTTCGGACGCTCTAGATATTGCGCGCCCACTTGAACGGCCATGCGGCCGGCCACCTCGCTCATGGGCGTGAGCAAGGGCAGCGAGTGATCGTGCTCGCGTATAGTTTCGTAGGCAACGGCGCTCACCCTCGCTTTGATCAGTGCGTCAGTCAGACCGGGCAACGGGGCCAGATGGAGATACGTGAAAAGAATCAATCCCGGCCGGAAGAATTGATATTCGGCAGGCTGCGGTTCCTTGACCTTTACCACCAGGTCGGCCTTGTTCCAGATTTCGGCGGCGTTTTGCAGGACCAGCGCCCCGGCCTCGGCGTATTCCTCGTCCGGGATTGAACTTCCCTCACCGGCCCGCGTCTCCACCAGCACTTCATGGCCATATTCGCGCAAGGCGATCACCATACTGGGCACGCAACCTACGCGCGTCTCGTGATCTTTGATTTCTTTCGGGACGCCAATGATCACGGGGGATCTCCTTTTTTTGCATTCCTATTGTGGCTTGCTTGCAGGCGGCGTATCTACGAGAATTGCGGGCGGCGGAGTGGCCGGCGGCAAACTCGACGCCGGAGGCGGTGCGACGGAGGCGCCATCGTGCTTAGGACCAAGTCCCAGACCCGCGAGCGTACGCGCACTGATTTTGCCGTCGTTGGTGAGACTTTGATCCACCTGAAAATGCTTCAGCGCCTCCGTGGAATCATCATTCCAGTCACCGTTGGCCTCGCCTTTGAAATAGCCGCGATCCTGCAGCGCCTTTTGGATTTCCTGATAGCGATCGGAATCGGGGCGCTGCTGATAGAGCGGCTTGGGGGGAGCCGCGCTGCGGGCACCGCCAACCCGGCGGCCACGCACCATACGGCGTGAAGCAGGCGGCCGCGTTTTCACGGCAGTTGTTTTTAACGGAGACTTGCCGTTAGTGTTCGTGGAGGCGGGCGGTTTGACACTCGTTCGCGCCGGGACGGAGCGGCCAGACGTGTTGGATTTGGGCTTCGCCGACGTTGATTGGATGGGTTCGGCCGGAAACGCGATCAACGCCGTTGCCATTACCGCCAGCGCGAGGACGCATCGCATGTAACTAGCTAATTTTAACATCGTTGTTGCAAATGGTAGCTCCCACTGTGAGATAATGTCGGTGCGATGACTTCGTACGCGGTTAGCTTTTTTTGGTTTCGGTTCTGGCGTTCGCCAGAGTTGTGCCGAGGGGTAGCCACGCGAAGCTAATTAGCTTAATCGGTTTTGAAAGGGCCCACTCGGAAACGAGTGGGCCCTTTGTTTTTTGGTATGGGCATAGAATTAGGACACTCGTGAGGGGAAAATGATTATCTCAATGAAACGTCATGCGACGAAAACGGAAATCGATGCGGTTTGCGATCGGATTCGCGAGTTCGGCTATAAAGTTCATTCGATAGCGGGGGAAGAGCGCTGCGTGATCGGCGTGGTGGGCATGGGTGACGTTACCGCTTGCCTGGAATCGCTCGAAGCCATGCCGCAGGTGGAGAACGCCGTGCGCATCTCCGCCCCTTACAAGTTTGTGAGCCGCGAGTTCCGCGCGGCCAAGTCGCAGGTTAAGGCGAACGGTGTTGAAATCGGCGGCGACGAATTTGTCATGATGGCGGGTCCTTGCTCGGTTGAGAGCGAGAAGCAGATTTTGGAAACGGCGCAGTTTGTGGCCGGACATGGCGCGAAGTTTCTGCGCGGAGGCGCGTTCAAGCCGCGCACGTCGCCCTATGATTTCCAGGGCATGGAACTGGAAGGCCTGAAACTGCTGGCGAAGGCGAAGCGCGAGACGGGCATCGGCATCATTACCGAAGTGATGAGCGACCGGGATGTGCAGATGGTGGCCGAATACGCGGACATTCTGCAGATCGGCGCGCGCAACATGCAGAACTTTTCGCTACTGAAAGAATTGGGCAAAGCGGGCCGGCCGGTCATGTTGAAGCGCGGCTTGAGCAGCACCATTAAAGAACTATTAATGTCGGCCGAATACATTGTGGCGCACGGAAATCCGGATGTAATTTTGTGCGAACGCGGCATCCGCACCTTTGAAACCGCCACCCGCAACACCTGCGACATTACCGCCGTCGCCGTGTTGGACGAACTTTCACATTTGCCGGTAGTACTGGATCCGAGCCATGCCACCGGCAAGCGCAGCCTGGTGCCGCCGCTGGCACGGGCGGGCGTGGCCATCGGCGCGGACGGCATTATCGTGGAAGTTCATCCCCATCCGGAAAAAGCGATGAGCGATGGCGCGCAATCGTTGACCTTTGAGCAGTTTGCAAAGATGATGCAGGACTTGGCCCCGTATATCGAACTGTGGAAGGCATCGCGCTTGGCGGAACTGGCGGTGGCTTAGGCTGCTAGTGGGTAAGCCAGCCGTGAAGACTGCTTTGGCTTTCCTGGCACTGGCTGCAGCCGTGGCGGCGGTGCTATTCGGAGTCGATTATTACCGGCACCGCTTTGTGCGCTCAAACGCCGGCTTGGTGCAACTGCTGCCGCCCGGGGACCTGACCACGTTTTTCGCGGATTTCACCCTGTTGCGGCAAGCGGACATGCTCCGGCTGCTCGCGGGGGTGAAGCCGGCCGATGAGAAACAGTACGCAGAGTTCGTCAGCCAGACGCAATTCGACTATCTGCGCGATATAGAGGGGCTGGCCGGCGCCTCGGATGGCGATCAGCTGTTCTTCGTTATCCGGGGCCGCTTCGATTGGGGCAAGTTGAAGCAATACGCACTGGCGCACGGCGGCGTTTGCCAGCGGGATTACTGCACGGCTCCCACCAGCAAACCGGGGCGCTGGGCGAATTTTCTGCCCATTCAATCCGATGTGATCGGATTGGCGGTGAGCGCGAATGGGACTGTGGCGGATGGGCTGAGGCCTCCCGGACGCCGCTTGCAGGAGCAGCCGCCGGACGATCCGGTGTGGGTTAAGCCATCCCGGAAATTGATGAAAACTCCAGCAGATGTGCCGATGGCAGCGCGGATTTTCGCCATCACCCTGCAATCCGCGGAATCGGTGGTGCTGTCTCTGGGAGCCGCTAGCAGGGGCGCAGCCGTGCGGCTTGATGCCGGATTTGCAAATGAAGCGACGGCGGAAGCGACGCGCAACCAGATGGAGATTCAGACAAAGATGCTCAAGCTGCAGTTGACGCGCGAACAACAGCAGCCGGGCCCGGCGGATCTGGCGGGCGTGCTTACCGGCGGAACATTTCAAGTGGTCAACCAGCATGTCATAGGGGTGTGGCCTGTGCGGCAGGAATTGCTCCGGGCGCTGGAATAACACAACTTTTCCGGCAAGCGCGAGACGTGCCCGCGGGGTTGAACTAACCTAGTAATAAGCACCTAATGTCAACCAGTGTTTTGGAGCCTCCCCAGGTTGAGGAACTGTATCGCAGCTTAGAGGAGAAAGTAAGGGCACTCCGTCCCAAAGAAGATTTGGCCGGGCTGGACCTCGCCTATCGCTTTGCCGCGGAGCACCACCGGCAGCAGAAGCGCAAGTCGGGCGAACTGTATATTACCCACCCACTATGGGTGGCGCACATTCTCGCGGATATGCAGATGGACCTGGTTTCCCTGCAGACGGCGCTGCTGCATGACATCCTGGAAGATACCATTGCCACGCCGGAAGAACTACGCGAGAAGTTCGGCGAGGATGTGCTGCGGTGCGTGGATGGCGTCACCAAGCTGAGCAAAATCAGCTTTGCGAACCGCGACGACCGGCAGGCGGAGAGCCTGCGTAAGATGCTGCTCGCCATGACCAGCGATATTCGCGTGATCATAGTCAAGCTGGCGGATCGCTTACACAACATGCGGACCATCTCGGCGCTGCCGTCCGAGAGACAGGAAAGCATCGCGCAGGAGACCCTCGACATTTATGCGCCGATCGCGCACCGCCTGGGAATGGGTAAAGTGCGCGGCGAACTGGAAGACCTCGCATTCAAAACTCTGCAGCCCGACGCGGCGGAGGACCTGATGCGCGAGATCGACGCCAAGCGCAGCCAGCACGAAGAATTGCTGCGCGAGCTAAAGAACCAGATCGAGCAGAAGCTGCAGAACGAGGATGTGGCGGCGCGCGTCCAGGGCCGGGTGAAGCGCGCCTACTCGGTGTACCTGAAGTTGAAGCGGCAACGCATCACGCTCGACCAGGTCTACGACGTGCTCGCCGTGCGCATCATTACGAACTCGGTGAAGAATTGCTACGCGGCGCTGGGAGTGATTCACAACGAGTGGCATCCGATTCCCGGACGCATCAAGGATTTCATTGCGATGCCGCGGCCAAACCTTTATCAATCGCTGCATACTTCGGTAATTGGGCCGGGCGGAGTGACATTCGAAGTACAGATCCGCACGGAGGAAATGCACCGCCTGGCCGAAGAAGGTATCGCGGCGCATTGGAAATACAAAGAAGGCAGCAAGGGTCCGGGGGCCGACGATCAGCGGATTGCCTGGCTGCGGCAGCTGGTGGAATGGCAGCGCGAGATGAGCGATTCGGGAGATTTTCTTTCGACGCTCAAGGTAGACCTTTACTCGGAAGAAGTCTACACATTCACTCCGCGCGGGCGCGTGATCGTGTTGCCGCGGGATGCCACGCCGATCGATTTCGCATACGCGATTCATAGCGATGTGGGTAACACCTGCGTCGGCGCGCGCGTGAACGGCGCTATTAAGCCGTTGAAAAGCACGCTGCGCAACGGCGATGTGGTGGAGATTTTGACCCAGGCCGGCCACCAGCCTAGCCGGGACTGGCTGGCGGTGGTAAAGAGCACCCGGGCGCGCAATAAAATTCGCCACTTAATCAATACGGTGGAGCGCGCCAAAGCGGTCGAGATCGGGCAGAAGTCGCTCGAGAAGGAAGCGCGCCGGATGGGCCTGAGCATGGGGCGCATTTCGCAGGACGATTTGGCGTCAGTGGCGACCGAATATGGCGTCAGCAAAACAGAGGATTTATACGCGGCGCTAGGGTTCGGGCGGTTTTCGGCGCGGCAGGTATTGCAGAAGGTTGCGCCCGAGGAAGCAGCCAGCGCGGACGCCGCCGACGCCACGCCCGCTCCCGTTCGGACGCCGCACCAGCAGCCGGGTTCCTCGCTTGGGGATGGAGACCTATCGATTGACGTAAAGGGCGCGGACGATGTGCTGGTCTATCGCGCAAAGTGCTGCAACCCGGTGCGAGGCGAAGGAATTATAGGCTACATCACCCGGGGCAAAGGCGTGGCGGTACATTCCTTGCAGTGCTCGAACGTGCAGAAGCTGATGTACGAAGCCGAGCGCAAGATTACGGTGGAATGGGCCCGCAGTGCAAGCGAGCCGCTGCCGGTGAAAGTGATCATTTATTCGGACGACCGGCCCGGTATTCTGCATCAGCTTACGTCGGTATTGAGCGCGGAAGCATCGAATATACGGAGCCTTGAGACGCGCGAAGACGAGAAGCGCACGGATGATAGCGCGGTGATTGAAATTACCATTGATGTCCGGGATAAGAAGCAGCTGGAACGGGTGATTACCGCGTTCCGGCGAATTCCGGGCGTGCGCGATATCGAACGCATGCAAAGTACGTCTTAAGGAACAGGCAGCGAATGCAAGAAGAACTGGAAACACCGGCGGCCTTTGCCGACCCCGAACATATCGCGATCTCGAAATCAACAGGCATCCAGATCGATTGGCGCGACGGCCACCATAGCGACTACACGCTGGCCTATTTGCGTGATGAATGCCCGTGCGCCACTTGCACGGGAGCGCACGGCACGGAGCCTCAGCCCTCAAATTACTCGAAGCCCGATCCGTTCCAGATGTACAAGGCGAAACTAAAGATGGATTCGGTCGAGGCGGTGGGATCGTACGCCGTACGAGTGCATTGGAACGACGGGCACAGCTCGGGAATTTATTCGTTCGACCACTTGCGGAGGATTTGCCCGTGCGCCGCCTGTAAAGCTGTCCGGGAGTAAAGCTGAGCGCGCGCCTTTACAGCAGGCGGAAGTTTACTTCAACCTGGGCGGCGGTCGGTACCGCGTGGCCACCCTTCATGCCGGGCCGGAAGCGCCACTTCATGACCGCTTCGATGGCTTTTTCGTCAAGACCGAGGCCGAGAGGACGGACGACGTGCACATTACGCGGTAGACCGTCGACACCCACAACGATGGATAGCAGCACGGTTCCGGAGTATTTGGCCTTGCGGGCTTCTTCGGAGTATTCAGGTTCGACTTTGGCTACGAGAATCGGGGCAGAAACGTCGCCGCCAATCCGATAGGCTCCGCCGCCTTGACCGCCGCCGCTCCCATCTCCAAAGCCATCCCCGCTCCCGTTTCCGATACCGCCGCCTTTTCCGCCACCCAGACCCTGACTACCAGGCCCGCCGGAGTTTTCACTTAACTTCGCGAGTGGATCGCCGTATTGGTTGTCCACAATCTGAGGGGCCTGCGCCGTGATCGTCGGAGTTACCGGCAGTTTCGGCTGCGGAATCGCCATGGTAGGCGGAACGAATGTTTTGGGAGCAAACTTCGGGGCCTCGCCTCGGCTGACGGGCTTCGGATCATGCATACCGCCGCCACCGCCACCGCCAGCTTTCTGGGCCGCAGGAGGCAACTTGGGTTTGTACGCCTGGACCGGGAAATAGATGTCGGTCACCTGATGCATCTTTTTTTGGACTATCGGAGTGCGGAATATCAGTAACAAAAGCGCGATCCCTCCGATTTGAATCAAAAAGGCTGCGCCCAGTGAACGGCTTTGTCCCCCGCCGTAAGCACCCCAAATACTGCCGACTTCCACCGGTTTGGAAGTAACTTCCAGAGGCGGCAGCTTGGGCGGGCTGATAAGATCCCTGACGTTTGAAATCAGCGATTTAAACCACGGCTCCTCGACGCTGTTGATACCGCTGAATTCGCCGTCGTCGACGGGTTTGGAGGTGAGCTCCAAGGGCGGAAGCTTCGGCGGGTTGAAAGTGTCGCGTAGACCGCGGCCAATTGACTTGTACCAAGGCTCCTCGATGTCGGTCGACATCAAAAGCCGGTCCAAATGGGTATCTGGTTGAGCCTCTGGCAGATGCTCCACAATTTCCTTTTCCAAGCCGCTAGTCACAAGATACTCCTGGTCTCGATTCGGCGAAACCAAACTCATACATCCATTAACATTAGTAGGACGCGATATGAAAAATCACAGTTGCAAAAAATCGACCTGCCGAACTGAGCGGTGACCACAGTTTAACCCATTCTAAACCCCAGGCGGAAGATTGACCATAGCCCTTCATGAAATACAGAACGGCCATGGCACTGCTACAAAGGATGTCGGCCGGACAGCAGAAAATCGTTAGACGCATTCCACATGTCGTCCAGTACATCGGTTAACTCATGTCCAGTGGGAAATTTTATCAACCGGACATTCGCATGGGTGGCGGCAAATTCTATGGATTTCTGTAGTGGAACCACACTATCGGCAGTGCCGTGAAAAATGAGACCGGGCTGTGAAAAATCCGGGTAAGCGGGGAACTGGCGAGCATCTTCGAACATTTCAAAGGCCAGCGGCATGGTGCGCCCCTCCCCGTGGTGAAAAACGGGTAAGGTACCCTGCTCTTTCCAGACGTGCAACTTTTCTTCACCCAACTCCCGCGACCAGAGCTGGTAAAAGTCGAAGGCGGGAGCCATTAAGATGACGCGCTCCACTTCAGGATGCCGGGCGGCATACAAGGCCGCAAGATAGCCGCCCATGCTTGAACCTATTAAGATTACAGGTTCGGACCGGGCCACCCGCGCGACTACGGCGAGCTGTTTAGAAATGGCCAGGTGCTCGAAATCCGCTTCCGCCAAATCGGGAATCTCGACCTGGAAGCCGAGCCGCTCCAATTGAGCAGAAAAAAATTGAGCCTTCCGCGAGGCTGGGCTGGAGGCAAAGCCATGGAGATAGAGGACGCGCAGGTTAGCGGACAATCTCATTCATATTAGCCGGGGTGGATGCTACAAAGTATAGAGGCTCTGAAGTGGTAAAGAGCTCACAACGTATTTAGATTGGCCTGGAGAGTTTTGAGCTTCAGGCTTCAGATCAGCCCAAGAATCCCGCTGCCTCGGTCAGCCCTTGTAGCAATCCGGCGGGCGTCCGGATCGATGATGTAGGTTAAAGTGTTGGACCGGGCAGATGCGGCCAGAGCGGCGTGAAATTCCGAGCACAGGAGAACGATAAATAATGTCGGTAGCAGAGAAAGTAAAGCAGATCATCGTAGAACAACTGGGGGTTGACGAAAATCAAGTCGACCCGAGCGCGTCGTTTGTGGACGACCTAGGCGCGGATTCACTAGATATTGTTGAGCTGGTGATGGCTTTCGAAGAAGCATTCGACCTGGACATTCCAGATGAAGATGCGGAGAAGATTAAGACGGTCAAGGACGCTGTCGACTACATCGAGTCGAAGAAGAAGTAGTTGGGAGATGCTACTTCCTCCCGCAGGCAGGGACGCGGTCAGGTAAGGGGAATGGTGGCACGAAGGGTAGTAGTCAGCGGAGTCGGGTTATTGTGCTCCACCGGCTCTGGGACGGAAGAGACTTGGAAGGCGATTCGAAACGGGGTAAGCGGCATCGGCCCAATCAAGCAGTTCGATGCTTCCGATTACGCGAGCCGGATAGCGGGCGAAGTAAGAGATTTCGACCCGCTGTTATATATCGAAAAAAAAGAGATCAAGAAGATGGGCCGGTTTATTCAGTTCGCTGTCGCGGCGAGCGAATTTGCCGTAAAGTCAGCCCAAATTCAGTTCCCTGCCGAAGAAGCCGAGCGAGTGGGCGTGTACATCGGCAGTGGAATAGGGGCCTTCGAGGTCATCGAGCGGGAGCATAAGATTCTGCTGGAGCGCGGCCCCAGCCGGTTGTCTCCGTTCTTTATTCCATCGTGCATTGTGAACCTGGCGAGCGGTTATGTTTCGATTCGTTATAACGCCCAAGGACCGAACTCGGCAACGGCGACGGCCTGCACAACCAGCGCGCACTCCGTGGGCGATTCCTTCCGGTTGATTCAGCACGGCTACGCGGACGTGATGATCTGCGGCGGAAGCGAGGCGTGCGTTACGCCGATGGGCGTGGGTGGATTTGCGGCCATGCGGGCTTTGTCGACGCGCAATGACGAACCGGAGAAGGCATCGCGTCCGTGGGACCGGGACCGCGATGGCTTCGTGATTAGCGAAGGATCCGGCATACTCGTTTTGGAGGAGTTGGAGCACGCCCGCAAACGCGATGCGCCGATCCTGGCGGAGCTGGTGGGATATGGCATGAGCTCGGACGCGCACCACATTACCGCGCCGCCGGAGAATGGCAACGGCGGTTTCCGGGTGATGCGGAACGCCATGCTCGATGCCGGAATTCAGCCCTCGCAGGTGCAGTATGTGAATGCGCATGGCACGTCCACCGGCGTGGGCGACCGGGCCGAAACGCTGGCGATCAAGCGTGCGTTCGGCGAACACGCCAAAAAGCTGGCGGTGAGTTCAACGAAGTCGATGACCGGGCATCTACTGGGAGGCGCGGGCGGATTTGAGGCGGGGATTACAGCGCTGGCGATTCGCGATCGCATTGCGCCGCCAACGATTAATTACGAATTTCCCGAGCCGGAGTGCGACTTAGATTATGTGCCGAATCACGCGCGCCCGATGGATATCGAATACGCACTCTCCAATAGCTTCGGATTCGGCGGAACGAACGGGTGCTTGATTTTCAAGCGCTACGAAGCGTAGTCATTCCGGGTGAAGTTGTTTATTGAAAGCGTACTCTTACGGACCGTAGAAACCGGACCTGGGCGCCACCAGCACCGGAGGGGTCCGTTGCATTTCCAGCGGGCACGTGCAAGACCGGGCTGCTGACAGTAGGCGAGTGCGCGATGGCACGCGTATAACCTTTTGGGGTTCCACCGCCCAGTAACCTTCGAAAAGCGCTCCTTGTCGAGGAGTTCAAGCGCCACCATGTAGAGCGAGGACGCTTGGAAACGATGAGTGCACGGTAGACCGCGCCAAAGGTTGTGTTGTCGTTCAGCATTTTGCCTTTTAGAGACCGTTCAGTTTATTACCGGCTTCAGATTGAACGATTTGGATTCCGGAGGCCAGAGACCTTTCCCGCGGTATTGCGCGAATTGCCTTCGCAGGTCCAAGGCGAAGGGCCACAGCGGATGAATAGCGATGGCTTGCTTGATATCTTTCTCCGCCTCCTGGTAGTTTCCGAGTTCCTGATAGACTTCGGCGCGTCTGCAAAGGGCGTCATAATATTTGTGGTTTAGCTGGATGGCCGCATTGTACTCGTCCAGGGCGCCTGGCAAATCGTGCTCAGCAACAGAGCGTTCGCCTTGCCGGTAAGCATCCGCCGCCGCATTGTGCCTGATCCTGTGGTACGCCCCGCTCGCGATGCCGAACACGAGCAAAGCGGCGACGACGATTCCGAAAAAGCTCTCAACTGAGAAACGAGTTGCTGGAGAAAGTTTTGCCATTTGTAATCCGCAGAAAGTCCTTTGCACGTCTGATTCCATTCCGCAGCTTCACGGGCCAGACCCTGGAGGATAGTGATATGAGTCATGCTGGCGTTTCACAGGTTGCGCGGAACGGTCCGTCATACTGAGAGGGAACACCGGGGTTAATTTGCACCTGCCGGTAAGCACCGCATGAAAATCATAGTTTCCGTTAAGCAAGTTCCCGCGCGAGATTCGGCATTGCGCTTGAATGGCGAAGGTAAATGGCTGGATGACTCAGACCTCAGCTATGAGATGAACGAGCCCGATGCGTATGCTCTGGAGGAAGCGCTGCAGCTGAAAGAGAAGCTGGGCGGCGAAGTGGTGGTTTTGTGCGCCGGCCCGCAACGGGCTACGCAGACCATTCGCGAGGCGCTTGCCAAGGGAGCGGACCGCGCTATCCACATTGAAACGGCGGAAGAGGACAGCCAACTCGATGCCTTGGCGACAGCGCGGCTACTGGCCAAGGCAGCGCAGCCGGAAGCGGCGGATTTTATCCTAACGGGATTGCAGTCGGACGATTTGGGCTATGGGCAGACGGGCGTGGTGTTGGCGGAATTGCTGGGATACGCGCACGCGACCATCGTGATGGAAGTGGAGCCGCAAGGCGAGCAGGTGCGGGTGAAGCGCGAACTGGAGGACGGCTGGTTTCAACATGTCCTATTGAAGCTGCCGGTGATTTTAACCGTGCAATCGGGCATCAAGAGGCTGCGCTATGCCACGCTGATGGGCATTAAGAAGGCCAAGATGAAAGAAATCCGGACAGTGAGGGCGGTGGAATTGGGAAGTGAAACGGCGGCAACCGTGATGGGACGCGTTTCTCTGCCCCAGCGTTCGAAGCAATCACAGATTTTTTCGGGACCTGCCAAGGAAGCGGCGCATCAATTGGTGGAGAAGCTACGGTTTGAGGCACGGGCCCTATGAGCATCCTGACGGTTCTGGAGCATAACGGCAAGTGGAATCGCATGTCGTTCGAAGCTCTGTCGGCGGCTCAGAAGATAGCGCAGGCAACGGGCGTCACGGTAACGGCTGCGGTACTGGGTTCAAGCATCGACGGGTTGGCGGAGGCAGCGGGCCGTTTTCCGGTTGAGAAGGTATATGCACTGGATCATGCTTTGCTGGCGCGGTACACGCCGGATGGCTACACGGCGGCACTACAACAACTAGTGGAATCGATCAAGCCCGAAGCGGTCGTTTTCCCGCACACCTATCAGGCTCGAGATTATGCCCCCAAGCTGGCGACGCGTTTTGGTAAATCGCTGGTCAGCGATGTGGTTGATATCAACACGAGCGGTGGTTCAGTGGTGTTTTTGCGCCAACTTTTTCAGGGTAAGTTGAGCGCGGAAGTGCAGGCGGTGGGTCAACCACAGTTTGTGTCCGTGCAGGCGGGCGCGTTCCGGGCGGCGGAATCCGCTGGCAGCGGCAGTCCCGTAGAAAAATTTACGGTGAAGCTAGAGGCTGACCAGATACGCAGCACGCCGGAAGAGCCGTTTCGCGAGGCGCAGCGTTCAGTAGACCTGAGCGCGGCGGACTTTATTGTTTCGGTAGGGCGCGGCATTAAGGAAAAAGATAACCTGCCGGTAGTTGAAGAGCTGGCGCAGGTGCTGGGCGCCGAACTGGCGGCATCGCGGCCGATTTGCGACAATGGCTGGCTGCCGATGGAACGGCAGGTAGGCAGTTCCGGGCAGACCGTTGCGCCGAAGGTATACTTCGCGATAGGCATTTCCGGCGCAATTCAACATCTGGTAGGCATGAAGGGTTCAAAAATCGTGGTAGCGGTCAACAAAGATGAGCACGCGCCGATCTTTGAGGCGGCCGATTATGGAATAGTGGGTGATCTCTTCGAAGTTGTCCCGGCGCTAGTAGACGAGATCAAGAAAGCGAAAGCTTAAATATTCGATGGAAAGACGCGTGGGCCGCTACCGCGGCAGGGTGAGCGTAGCAGGTTGCACCGTGCTGGGCATGCTGGCTCTATCGGCCGGTTGCGATAAGCCCGTATCGAAGAATGTGGCCGCGATGGTAAATGGCCGGGCGATCGCGTTTTCCGAATTGGACCGGGCAATCGCCGAGCAATTCCCGAACGCGCCGCTAAAAGGAAATGCCGATCAGACTTTGCAATTGCGCCTGGAAGCGCTGCGCGCGCTCATAGATAACGAAATTCTGTTACAGCGAGCGGAGAAGGAGGGCCTGCTGGCGTCGGATGCCGACGTGGATGCGAAATTCAATGAGCTGAAGACGCCATACACGCAAGAGGAATTCCAAAAGCATCTGACGCAGTTAAAGATGTCGGCAACGGATCTAAAAGCGGTGCTGCGGCGGCAGATTAGCGTGGAAAAGCTTCTGAACAAGGAAATTGGTTCGCGCATCACTATTACGGATGCCGAGGTGGCCGCGTTTTACAAAGCCAATAAGTCGGGATTCAACCTGGCCGAGAACAAGATTCGCCTCGCACAAATACTGGTAACCAATACGCCGGCCACTAACGTGAATAACTTGAAAAACAGTAAGGCGCAGAACGACCAGGAAGCCAAAAACAAAATTCAGATGCTCGAGATGCGGCTGCGCCAAGGCGAGGATTTCGCTTCGGTGGCGCAGAACTATTCAGAAGATCAGGGGGCGGCAAATGGCGGCGACGTCGGATTTATTCCCGAATCCACGTTGGATCAAGCGAACCCCGAGGTGCGCAAGATCATCCTTAACATGATGCCAGGACAGGTTTCGCAGATCATCCACACGGCGGAAGGCTACCGGATTATCAAGTTAATCTCACGCGAGATGGCCGGGCAGCGGCAACTGGAAGACCCGCGCGTACAGGAAGAAATACGACAAGAGCTATTTACCGCCAAGCAGCAGTTACTGCGCTCGGCATTCTACGAGGTCGCGCGCAGTGAAGCCAAAGTTGTCAATTATTACGCGCAATCTGTATTGGATAGCCGGGACAAAAAGTAAGCGACAGTTCCGCTCTGGACTTGCACTGTGCCGCCATCCTACCGCTGCTGCCAACCGTAATTACCGCAATTTTTTTCTGATGGCCTCCATGCATCTGAAACACCACACGCTGTTGTTTATTCCGTGCCGGGAAGAGTGGAGAAATGGCGCTTACAGCAAATCCTCAATATCTTCGTGTACTATCAAAATGCCTAGCAGATTTCTATTGCAACGAAAGTTCTTTTGCATTTAAGCCTTCTCTCCGTAGTAATTCCCACACTCGCCTGCGTCGATTCAGGCTCCTCCCGTGGGGAATCTTGACACAACACGCACCTGAAAGGATGCGCACCTTTGAACGTACATCTCATTAACCCGAGCGACATTTCGTTCGGAACCGCCGTAATTACCCCCAGATGGCTCTACGTGCTGGCTTCGGCAACACCAGCAGCCTACGGCACTCCACGAATCTGTGATGAAACTCTGGAATCTCTGGACCCGGCAAGCATTCAGCCGGGCGATGTGGTAGGCATCGGCATCCATACTGGTAACGCGCTGCGCGGGTACCAGGTAGGAAAGATTGCCCGGGAACGCGGCGCCTGGGTCCTTTACGGAGGCATTCATGCCACGCTTTATCCAGAAGAAGCACTCGAATTAGGTGGAGCCCACTCCGTGGTCAAAGGCGACGGTGATGTCGTCTGGGCCCAGGCCGTCGCCAATTGCGTCAATAACAGCCCGCTGCCCATATACGAGGGAGGCCGGATTGATGCCGACGAGTTCCTGCCCGCACGCTGGGATCTGATTCCTAAAGGCCGTTATATGTGGGCGTCCGTGCAAACAGTCCGCGGCTGCGCAAAGCATTGCTCGTTCTGCTCCGTGTGGCGCACCGACGGACAAAAGCCGCGTCAACGTGCTTCCGACGGCGTCATCTCCGAAATCGTGCAACTCCGGCGTCAGGGCTTCCGCTTCATTGCCCTCGCCGATGACAACTTCTATCCCGTTACACTGACTGACCTGAAACTAGCGGAGCGCCAGGGTAATGCGGCCCGTCTGGCGCAGCTCGAAGCCACTCGAGCCGAGCGCTTCACCCTCATGGCGCGCCTGGCCGAGCTGCCGAGCGACATGGTGTTCTTCACGCAAATCACCATGGAAGCAGCCGAGGACACCGAGTTTCTCGACGCCATGCGGAAAGCCCGCATCAAGGGCGCCCTGGTGGGCGTCGAAGCCGTCACGGCCGAAGGCTTGAAGGCTGTCTATAAGGATTTCAATCTCTCGGGCGACAACCTGGTCAATCAGCTGCAAACGTTTCGTGAACACGGGGTACACGTTCTCGGGTCGTTCATCTTTGGCCTGCCCACGGACAAGCCCGACACATTTGACGCCACCGCCGCGCTCGCGCAAAAGGCAGGCGTTACGTTTGCACAGTTTGTGATGATGACGCCCTTCCCTGGCACAGTCGATTTCGAGCGTTGGGAGAAAGCCCACGAAGCCAATCCAACCCTGGTCGACGGCATTCCCATAACCCGCTACTGGTTGATTCCGGCGAGCAAGCGGCCCAAGATGTTCACACCGCACCCCAGCATGAGTTCGGACGAGATTCGGGAGCGTACGCAGGGCGTGTGGGATCGCTTCTATAACTGGGGCAACATTTGGAAACGATCCAGTTGCGTGAAGTCACTTCGCGCACGTCTGGCATTTCTGTTTATTTCGAAACTTTACCGGCAGATGTACGCTAAGACCGGCATCAGCAGCGACAGCGCGCGAAAGAACCGCGCCAACCGTATCTCGCGTTTGATCGCGGTCCCATGCCGCCGGCTGTTCCAAGCAAAACCTATGCCGGAACTCAAAATGCCCGCCGGCGGCCCGATTGAACGGCCCGCCTTTTCGATTCTGCACTAAAACTTCGCTGTACCGTCCTATTGACATACGAAGACTTTACTAGTAATGTCTTCGTATATGGCAGACGAGCTACCAAGACCTACCGATGCGGAACTCGAAATCCTGACGGTGCTGTGGAGCATTGGTCCGGCCACGGTTCGAGAGGTGCATGACGCCATTAACCGGCGGCGTGCCGCGCAATACAGCACCGTTCTCAAATTCATGCAGATCATGACGGACAAGGGCCTGGTCCGCCGCGACGAGAAGCAGCGCGCGCATATCTACGAAGCAGCACGCCCGCGTGAATGGACACAGCGCCAGCTCGCCGGAGATCTGCTGGAGCGCGCGTTCAGCGGATCGGCCAAGGCGCTCCTGATCGGGGCGCTTTCGTCACGTAAAGCCACAAAGCAGGAACTCGCCGATTTGCGCAAGCTACTGGATGAGTACCCAAAGGAGGCAAAGTGAAGCTTCTTGAGAGCTGGGTTAAGACTCCCATTGCGGAGGCGGTCGGCTGGGCGCTATTTCACTCGTTGTGGGAAGGGGCGATTCTCGCGGCGGCGCTGGCGGCAACGTTCATCGCCATCCGGTCCCCACGCGTTCGCTATGCTGCTGCCTGTTTTGCACTGGTGGCGATGCTTGCAAGCTTCGTTGTGACTTTGGTTCACGTGATGCCAGACGGGGCGCAAGGCTCGCAACCGGTACGCGGGCCGGTATTCCCGGCATGGCAAGCTGCTGCCGGCTTGGATAGCAGCCCGTCAAATATCAGCCTGGCTCCGGTAATACCGTGGCTAGCACCGTTATGGCTGGCAGGCGTCTGGATTTTCTCCCTGCGCCATGTGGCTGGCTGGATCTCTTTAAGCCGTCTACGACGCCGGGGAGTGTGCGGCGCGCCGGACCACTGGAGAAGCGAGCTTGTCCGGCTGGGCAACACGCTGCGTCTCTCCAGACCAGTCCTTCTACTGGAATCGTGTTTGGCGGATACCCCGATGGTCCTCGGCCATCTGCGTCCAGTCATCCTGATGCCAATCGGGCTGCTCGCCGGGTTGCCGGCGGCGCAGGTTGAGGTCTTTTTGCTGCACGAGCTAGCGCATATTCGCCGCTGCGACTATCTGGTCAACATGTGGCAGCGATTGGCGGAGTGCTTGTTGTTTTATCACCCGGCCGTTTGGTGGATTTCGCGAGTCATCCGTACGGAGCGTGAAAACTGCTGTGACGACATGGTGGTCGCATTGCGCGGCGATGCACACGGATACGCCGTGGCGCTGGCCGCGTTGGAAGAAACCCGCTGGTCCGGCCATGAACCGGCCGTGGCCGCTACAGGAGGAAATCTGGTGAAACGTATTCGCCGTCTGCTATATCCCAGGGGACCGACCGGGGCTTGGTCGTCCTTCTTAGCCACTGTCATCCTGATGTCCAGCGCCGCGGTGGCAATGGCCGCCTGGCAATCGGAGCCGGCCCGGCCAAGTCCGGTCGAGGCGCCGCCGGCAGCCCAAGCGGAGCAGCCGCCTTTCGCCCGGTGGTTGAACGAGGATGTAGTCTACCTGATTGCGGATCAAGAGCGAGCCGCATTCCTGAAACTAACCACCGATGAAGAGCGGCAGATGTTTGTTGAGCAGTTCTGGCTGCGGCGCGATCCGACACCGGGAACGCCTGAGAATGAATTCAAAGAAGAGCACTACCGGCGCATCATCTATTCGAACAAACATTGGAGTATGGCATCCGGAAGGCCAGGGTGGCAGACCGATCGCGGGCACATGTATGTCGTTTACGGACCACCGGATGAGATCGACGCTCACGCCGGAGACGCGCAGACGCCATATCCGTTCGAAATGTGGAGGTATCGCCATGTGGAAGGGATCGGCGATGACCTGCTTGTCACATTTGTGGACCAAGCCAAGAGCGGCGATTATAGACTGGCGCCAGGGAAGCTAAAATAACCGACACCAGAAGAAAAATTTCTGCGTGTTGTTGTCGATTTCGCATACCTCAAACGTCGTACCCACAGGAGAAAGTAAATATGCAATATCTACTTCTGATCTACGAAGACGAGAAGCGTTTCGCCAACGGATTTCCCGAAACCGAGTTTGCCGAGTACGGCGCGTTCGGCAAGAAGAATGCAACGGTCATCAAGTCCGGACAGGCGCTGCAGCCGACGGGCACAGCCAAGGCGGTGAGAGTGCGCAACGGCGAGACTCTCACCACCGACGGCCCTTTCGCCGAAACCAAAGAACAACTTGGTGGCTATTACCTGATTGAGGCGCCTAGCATTGACGAGGCAACTTCTATCGCAGCCGGCATCCCGGGGGCCCGCTACGGGTCCATTGAAGTACGGCCGATCATGATCTTCTCGTAGCTTCAGCGGCGCCGGACTTCGCGGCCCGGCGCCAGCCTGCTGCGTCAACAAATAAAACCTCGAGGAGACATCATGATTCCAACTTCTAGTCCTACCACTTCAGACGTTCAGTTGACGGCCGAACAGCTTGCCAAAGCATCAAACTATCTCGTGGAGACGCGCGCTGCCCTGGTTGAATCAGTAGCCGGCCTGTCCACTTTACAATGGACTTTCAAACCCGCTCCCGATCGCTGGTCGATCGAGGAAATCATCGAACACATGGTTCTGATCGAAAACGTTATTCATGGCATCATCGGAAAGATGAGCGATGCTCCGGAGGCGCCTCCAGACTGGCAGCCGGCGCCCATGGACGATTTCATTCCAACCGAGATTCCGAAAGGGTTGACAAAGATCAAAGCCCCCGAAAGCGTATGGCCCACCCATCGTTGGAGAGGAGTAGAAACGCTACAACGCTTCCTTGAAAGCCGGGAGCAAACCATGCAGTTGGTGTCCGCGCCTTCGCTACGCGGACGCGTGGTGCTCCATCCCGTATTGGGCCCTTGGGATGGCTACCATTGGCTGCTCGCCGCGGGTGCTCACTGCTCCAGGCACACCGGGCAGATCCGCGAAGTGAAAGCCGACCCGGATTTCGTCGAGACGTCCGGCGCGGCTGCGAAACTACAGTAAACCCGCCTATGCGCTATATTCTGTTGATCTATTCACAAGAAGACGAGGGGGCGACCGCCGAAGATTTGGGGGCAGTCGCCGCTGGGCACAGGACCGTCATGGAAGAGACCAGCCGCCGCGGCCTCTTCCGTGCGGCCGACCCGCTTGAACCTACGGCCACCGCTACCACGGTGCGCGTAAAGGATGGCGCTGTCCTGGTCACCGACGGTCCTTTCGCTGAAACGAAAGAGCAACTGGCCGGATACTACATCCTCGACTGCCAAGACCTTGACGAAGCTCTTGCCTGGGCGGCCAAGATTCCCACCGGCTGCCGCGGCGAAGCCGGCTGCGTCGAGGTCCGTCCCATCCGCGAAATTCGCAGACCTATACACGCGGAATCGCTTACCTAGCAGTGGATGGATGACCTGCGCGCCACCGTTGAGTCGCTCTACCGCAACGAATCGGGACGTATTGTCGCCACCCTCATCCGCATCTGCCGCTCTTTCGATCTCGCTGAAGACGCCATGCAGGACGCCTTCGCATCCGCCGTCGTAAACTGGCAAGCCGAAGGCGTCCCCGACAATCCCGCCGCCTGGATCACGGCCACCGCCCGCCGCAGGCTGATTGACTATGGCCGCCGTGAACAGACACGCCGCAACCGGGAAGATCAACTGCTGTATGAGACGGAAGTGCGCGCCAGCATAACCGATGAGGGCGCGACCGAAGAAGACATGAGCTTTCCCTGTGAGGACGATCGCCTGCGGCTCATTTTCACCTGTTGCCATCCTGCCCTCAACAAGCAAGCGCAGATCGCACTCACGCTCCGCACGCTCGGCGGACTCACGACGCCCGAGATCGCCCATGCTTTTCTGGTTCCCGAGCCGACTCTTGCGCAGCGCCTGGTGCGCGCCAAGCGCAAGATCGAGCAAGCACGGATCCCGTATGAGGTCCCGTCTCCCGAGCGTCTACCCGAACGTCTTTCAGCCGTGCAAGCAGTTCTCTATCTCATCTTCAATGAAGGCTACTCGGCCAGTTCGGGCGCGAGCCTGGTCCGCCGCGAACTCTGCGCAGAAGCCATTCGCCTCGCCCGGACACTCGGCGAACTCATGCCGGGCAATGCCGAAAACCTAGGACTTCTGGCCTTGATGATTCTGCATGATTCCCGCCGCGACGCGCGCGCGAGCATGGACGGGGACCTCATACCGCTCGAGGAACAAGACCGCTCACGGTGGCGGCAGGATCAGATTGCCGAAGGCATACAACTGGTTGAACGCGCGCTGGGCCGCCGCAATCCCGGCCCCTACCAACTACAGGCAGCGATCGCAGCCCTACATGCCGAAGCCAAATCCCCGGGGGAAACCGATTGGAAGCAGATCGCCGCCCTCTACGCGATCCTCAAGACGATTCAGGGCTCGCCGATTGTGTACCTCAACCACGCCGTCGCCATCGCGATGAGTGAAGGCCTGGAGTATGGATTGTCGCTGATTGACGCCCTCGGCTCTTCCGGCGAACTCGATCCTTATCATCTGTACCACGCCGCCCGCGCGGACATTCTCCGCCGTCTGAAACGGACGAGCGAAGCGCTCGAATGCTATAACCGAGCGCTTCCTCTCACCGCCAATGATGTTGAACGCCGCTATCTGCTCCGCCGTATTGCCGAACTTGAGGCACTACTGTGAACCTAAGATGGCGCTCAGTTCGCTAACGCGGCTATCGAGTTCTCTTCGCAGCACGGCATAACGTTCCAGCGCGTCGTGCCCCACTTTCTGATCGGCGCCGCTGGTCAGCGTGTACAGGTAAGTGATGTGCGTTTGCAGTTCGGGCTTGCTGTACCGAATGGGAGGAGTGATGAGATGTGAGGCCAGCGTATTCAACTTAGCCAAGCGATCCGCATCGGCGCCGGCCGCATCCCGAAGCTTCGTTTGCGCTTGCCGCAGGCGGGCCACCGTTTTATTCACGTCGCTTACAAGCTCCCTTACCTTAAGATTGACGGCGAACTGTTCGCGCAAGTCCAAGGTAGTTACTCCATCCCTGGTGATGCGCGGGTCTTCTATCACGGTGAAAGGCTGCGTGGACGTCCAAGAGCCGGAGGTCAGCTTCACGGAATATTTGCCGGGGACAGCCCTCGGACCGTTTGGACCCTCCGGACGATTTTCGCTTTGCCACGGGCCGGCATAACGCAGGTCCCAGGTAAAGCGATGCATGCCGCTGGTTTTTTCAAGGACGGGCGTGCCGCCGCCTCTCGGCCGTTCCTCATTGTCTTCATCGGCATCCGCTGCGCGCTCGGCTCCGCGATTTGCACGGGCAGCCGGAGCACTGGAGAACTTACGAACCGTCCTTCCACTCTGATCCAGAATTTCGAGCGTGATGTCTTCCGGAGCGGCGCTCGCAAGATAGTAATCTATGGCTGCGCCTGAGGGAGGATATTGGGGATCGCCGGATCCGCCGCGGGAACCGCCGCCCTCTCCCACTGCGTGCGCAGGCGTGCGGACAGCCTCGCGCGGCCGGAACAAGAGCGTCGGCGCGGATGCCGTTTGTTCAGTTAATTGGTGCAGCGGCGTTAAGTCATCCAGAATCCAAAAGGAGCGCCCTTGCGTCGACAAAACAAGATCTTTGTGCGCCACCTTGATGTCGGTAACCGGCGTCACGGGCAAGTTCAACTGAAAGGACTGCCAGTGCGCGCCGTTATCGAATGAAACATAGATACCGAACTCGGTACCGGCATACAGCAAACCGGCGCGGTCCGGATCTTCCCGCACCACTCGCACCGGCTCGTCTTTAGCGATTCCGTTCGTCCCATCGGTCAAGCGCGTCCACGTCTTCCCGAAGTTGTCTGTCCGGTAGAGATAAGGCTCAAAATCGCCCAGAAGGAAACGGTAAATTGCCACATAGGCAGTTCCGGCATGATGCGGACTCGGCTCGATATTCTGCACGCGGCCGCCCGGCGGAAGGCCCGGCGGAGTTACGTTCTTCCAGGTCTTTCCGTCATCTTGCGTTACCGAAATAGGGCCATCGTTCGAGCCCGCCCAGATGACGCCCTTCTGGACGGGAGACTCGCGGATTGAGTACAAGGTGCTGTAGATTTCCTCACCCGTGGCATCCCGGGTAATCGGCTCACCGCTGGCGCCCTGCGTTCCCGGCGGATGCGCCGTCAGGTCAGGACTGATCTCCTTCCAGGTGACCCCTCCGTCCAGGCTCCGGTGAACATGCTGCGAACCATAGTAAACAGCATGTGGAGCATGCGGAGAAACTTCCATCGGCGACACACGCTGAAAGCGGTACATCAGATCGCTGGCCGCATTGCCATACAAGGACTCTGCGCCAACCCAATATCGCTCTTCGTTGGTGGTCTCAACATTCATGCGGGTGAATTGGCCCTTGCAGCCGCCATAGACAATTTGGGGGTCCGTGGGGCTCGGGATGATGGGTCCTGTTTCGCATCCCGGACCGACCCGAAACTCTTGCGCGCCGGAGAGCGGCAGGCTCGGCACGATCACAGTTGTGTTGTCCTGCTGCGCGCCATACACGCGATATGGATATTGATTATCGACGGCGACCTGATAGATTTCGGCGGTGGGTTGGGTCGCCTGGCTGCTCCAACTGCGGCCACCGTCCAGTGACACATTTGCGCCGCCATCGTTTGCTTGAATCATGTACTCGGAGTTTTTTGGATTGATCCAGAGGTCGTGGTTGTCGCCATGCGGAACGCGCTCAGAACGAAAGCTCTTGCCGCCATCGACGCTCTTGAACCAGCCTTCGTCTCCAATAAACAGGACATTGCCGTTGTTCGGATCGACTGCAAGAGTGCTGTAGTAAAACGGCCGCGTGGTCAGCGATAACGAATGATTGATCAAAGTCCAGGTAGCGCCGGCGTCTTCAGAACGGTACAACCCGGAGCCGGGCTTGGCCTCGATCAGGGCGTATATCCGATTCGGGCTAGCGGCTGAAATCGCAACATTGCTGCGGCCAAAAAGTTGATTTGGCAAACCGCCGGCCAGCTTGGTCCAGTTATCCCCGCCGTCAACGCTCTTATATATGCCGCCATCGAGCGAACCGCTGATGATGGTCCACGGTTTGCGTTGTCCGTGCCATATGGAAGCAAAGATCACATTGGGATTTCCGGGCTGCAGTTCTATATCCGCAGCGCTCAGGTCGTCCGACACGTGAAGCACGTTCTTCCAGGTTTTACCGCCATCCGCAGTTCGGTAGACGCCTCGCTCTTTGTTCGGAATATAGGGATTCCCCAGGGCCGCCACAAACACGGTATTCGGATCGGACGGATGGACGCGGATTGTGGCGATCTGGCCCACGTCGCGAAGGCCGGCGAACGTCCAAGTTTTGCCGGCATCGGAAGACCGGTACATGCCGCGGCCGATGGAGACGTTACTCCGAATCTTGGAGGAACCGGTGCCCGCGTACACGACCGAAGGATCGGACAACGAGACATCG